>OIYG01000012.1_pt1 | contig 187862 bp, 165 predicted proteins | sample 1587861 | NCBI WGS metagenome assembly OIYG01 (sample SAMN03283272) | human gut metagenome | biome: human-associated habitat; material: feces | host: Homo sapiens | place: Peru | collected 2012 | reverse complement strand
CCGTTTCCAACTATTCCATTCTCCCCAGCATAGCTGGGGGATTAGACTTTTCATTTATCAACGGTCGTTCCAGTGATGGATCAGGCTTAAGATCCCATGATAGATACTGCGCACCAGCGCAAATATGAAAAACATCACAAAAAATCCGACCACACCAAACACGATATCCGCGAATTCCATATTCCCAGTATTCGTGACCTTCTGCCCGATCTCGATTGCGAATGTGATCACCAGTATCACCGTAAATACATAGATCCATGCGATCACCATGACATGCCCGGTTCTTGCCAGCCACTTAAACAGCGGGTATACAATAAAGATCAGTAACATGCCGATCGCGCCGATCACCAGAAAATGAAGCTGCTTATCTGAAAAATCATATTCATATTTATCATTCAGCCCCATGATATAATTATGTATCTTCGCGACATATTCAATCATCGCGTATAAAAACTTTTTCAAACCGTTCTCCTTCCTTTCTCACCGGACATCCCCTAGATCGCGGATGCCGCCATAAATCCTCCAAACAAGGAGATCACAAGCATACATGCGCCCGCAAGTCCGATTGCCTGCGCCGCCTTCGGATGTTCTTTCCACTCGGTATCATGCCACTCGATCAGTGCCGCCGCCGTCACAGCGATCGTCATATACAGATATAAAAATGTACGCGATTCCGACACAAAGATGGTCGGAGAAAATCCCATGACCACGCGGGACGCAAGTCCGATCGCAAGCAGGAAGAAGCAAAACAGAAATTCTTCCCAGGATCCCGCCACCCATGCGAGCGATACCAGAATGCACAGTAAAACAAGCAGATATAATACGAACGGCAGATAAGAATATCCCCATACATAATTATATCCGTTTATGATCTCATTTTTCTCCAGTACGCTTGCGAGTTTTGCATAATGCTCACTAAACGAATCTCCAAAAAATGTGAGCACTGCCGTGATACATACCGGGATCAGGGACACGAAACGCTCCATAAATCCCTTCATACGCAAAAATACCAGGACGGCCAACACAAGTGTGAATGCAAAAAACAGAAGATTTCCCGAAGAGATCAGGTGTTTCATGGTATCCACAAATCCAAGATCCGCCTTGTCGACCAGATTGTACATTTCATAATTCTGCAGATAATTTGCAATCTCCTCATTCTTTCGCGCCGCGTTTCCCGGGCATTTCATAATGAATAAAAATTCCGCAAGCCCAATCAACAGATACGGCGCCAGCACAAGCACCTGTTTTCCCTGCTTTTTCACAAAGAGGATCCACAGGAAGCATAAGCCCTCTATTCCAAGTAAAACCGCGCACATCTGCTCGGCATTTGCCGCATAGATCATCGCCGGAAGATACAGGATGTGCATCCACCATGCCACCCGCTCACCGCGGAGTACACGCGCCGTCCCTGTAAGCACAAACACTCCGAGCGCAAGCGGCCAGATATAATTTGTTGTTGTCGCGATCCAGCCCGCGCCGCCAAGTTCCGCGAGCGGATAGATCAAAAGCAGACCGACCAGGACCCAGTTCGTGCGCGCTTTGTCTTTTGTTTTTCCAAAGACTGCGGAAAGTGAACACGCGAGCAGCATCCACATGCCCCAGTCAAGGAGCTTATACAGGCGCATATGTCTGGAAACATATACCAGTGCCGCCTCGATCACCAGTCTCGAGCTCCAGCCATGATAGCGGATCGTAAGATAATCCTTCAGGGAATAGGCATCGAGCTGGTTTCTGAAAAACCACATGGCATCCGTTCCCGGACCTTCCCGCATCATCCAGTGATAGATGAGCTGAACCCCGGCAAAAAACCAGAACGGAAGATATTCCTTTTTCGTAAGTTTCTTAAATAATGTCTTTAAACGTTCCATATTTCCTTACTCCACCTCCTGATCCGGATCGATCAGTATCCGTCTTCCATTGCATTCATACAAGAGCATCAGTTTTCCTTCCGCCTTCTTTTTATAAACCGCGCTCTTAAAGCCGCAGTAGTCATAATTATGCCCGTCATCCACATTCTCGGTGATCTCCTCACGTTCCACCGTCTCCGTCGGGAGCGCATAATAGATATTTTTTGCTTCATCATACATGAGCACCCGCATACAGGATACATTAATATCTTCCCCCGGGAGATATGCATACCCCTGCACCGAAACATAATTGTAGAAACTTCCAACCTCTTCTATCTGATATACGATCGTTCCATTGTCTGTCTCACAACCGGAAACATCGATCACTTTTACCCGCTGGTTCATTCCGTACAGCAACAGCAGAAAGAGTACTGCGCACACTGTAAACACTGCTGCCACAAGTGCTGCAACCTTCCTACCCTCATATTTTTTAAACATACTTCATCCTCCTGTTTCCTTCCTCATTTATGGCAGAAAACGCCTTTATTATAATACCGCTATGCCAGTTTTTTTTCAAGTTTTTCCATGCAGGCACAGTGTCCATTTTCATCCGCAATAAAATAAAGTGTGCGCTTACCGCACACTTTCGCGCACGAGCGGTATGTTCAACATAAACTTCATCTCCGCGAGCTGCGCATCCCCGCGGAGCGTTTTTAAATCATAGGAAGGAATTTCCTATGATTCAAAGAAAGCCGCCCACGGTTTATCCGCAGACGGCATAAAGTTCTTCTTATTTTATTAAGTTTTCGGCGCATCCCCTACTGACTGTCCGGGCAGCAGTGTTCCCTCAATCACCACCCGCTCGATAAACGTTGTTTTCGGATTTTCGATCGCCGTGATCAGGCGTCTTGCCGCCTCTTTTCCGATCTCATCCATATTCTGTGATATGGTCGTGATCTTCGGGTGTAATAACTGCGACATCAGAATGCCATCGTAGCCCGCGATCGAAATGTCATCCGGGATCTTTCTGCCTGATTCAATGATCACATTTCTCCCACCGATCAGGGAAGTATCATCCGGATACAGGATACAGGTTGGCGGATCATCCAGCTCCAAAAGCTCTCGGGTCTGAACCGCAGTTCCCTTCGTCTCAAGGTACGCGGCAGTCCGCACGTATTCCTCTGGGACATCAATCTTTAATTCTTCGCACACACGGTAAAAGCTCGCCAGACGGTCTTTCGTAACATAGGAATTGGTCTGCCCGTGAATGTAAGCGATCCTGCGGTGTCCCCTGCTGTATACGTAGCGGACAAGATCTTCCATTCCCTTTACATTATTCGAACATACCGCAGTGCAGTTATAATGGATATAATCGATCGTCACTTCCGGCAGATTACTGTCCATAAGCTCCATCACCTGTGGATCGTGATAATCCGCGCAAACGATCGCGACTCCGTCAAAATTGCGGTACTTGCAGTGCTCATAATAAGACATCTTTCTTTTTTCAAAAGAAGTATTTAAAAACGTGATATCATAGCCTTGCGACTCCGCCTGTGTCTTAAAGCCGTTTAAGACACTCGAAAAATATTCATGTTTTAAGCCGCTTCCGGCCTCTTCCTCAAACAGCACACCAAGACTGTAGGAACGTTTTGTTTTCAATGCCCGTGCCGCAGAATTGGGGAAATAGCCCATTTCTTTCGCCGCTTCCCGGATCCTTGCCTTGGTGCTTTCGCCAATGTCCTTCTGGTCATTGAGCGCCTTACTCACTGTGGCGGTCGAAACTCCGCATTTTTTTGCAATGTCTTTTAGTGATACCATTTTTTACTCCTTGCGCACCGCTTATCGCATGTTCTTAATCGTTTTCGCCTTTTTATTATACGTCCATTTTCTCAAAAATGCAATAATAATTAGATGTTTTTATTGTATTTCACTGATTTTTCATGTGATATTTGTGCATTTTTATATGTTTACGAAACTTCTTTTCTTTTTTATCGCTCCGTTTCTTCCCGCACCGTCCCTTGTCTCTTTCCACAAAAGTTTTTCTTTTTTTTGTGTATTCTGCTATTTTTCCTGTTTTCATCCGGTTATGAATTGCATTTTTACTTTTTCTACTATATACTTGGTATCAAGAACAATATCACTTAATCGTTTTCGTGATGTGTTGTAACATACGATTATATTGATATCAGGAGGATTATAAACTATGAAATTCGGACATTTTGACGACGCGAACAAGGAATATGTGATCACTTCACCGCGTACCCCGCTGCCGTGGATCAACTACCTCGGCTGTGAAGATTTCTTTTCCTTGAAATCAAATACCTGCGGAGGATACAGCTTTTACAAAGACGCGAAGCTCCTTCGCCTGACCAGATACCGCTATAACAACGTACCACTGGACAGCAACGGTCTTTACTACTTTATCAAGGACGGAGATACCGTATGGAATCCGGGCTGGATGCCGACCAAAACCGAACTTGACGACTACAAATGCCGCCACGGTCTTGGCTACTCTGTTTTTGAAGGAAAAAAGAACGGCATTTCCACCGTCCTCACCGATTTTGTCCCGATGGGCGCTGCGTGTGAAGTAAATAAACTGACACTGACCAATGAATCCGATGAGAAAAAGGATTTCACCCTGTTTTCCTATGTGGAATTCTGCCTGTGGAATGCCATGGATGACATGACCAACTTCCAGCGTAATTTCAGCACCGGCGAAGTTGAGATCCACGGATCCACGATCTACCACAAGACCGAATACCGTGAACGCCGGAACCACTACGCGATCTTCTCCGTCAATGCGGACATCGACGGATTTGATACCGACCGCGATTCTTTCCTTGGCGCATACGGCGAAAACCGTGCTCCGGAAGTCGTGATGACCGGAAAAGCCAAAAATTCCGTTGCAAGCGGCTGGGCTCCGGTTGGTTCCCACCAGATCAATATTTCCCTGGCTCCGGGCGAAAGCAGAGACCTCGTCTTTGTACTCGGCTATGTGGAGAACAAAAAGGACGAAAAGTGGGAAGGTTTAAATAAGGTAAACCGCAAACCGGCGGAAGCTATGCTCGCCAAATTTGACACAACCGAAAAAGCGGATCAGGCACTTGCCGACTTAAAAGCTTACTGGAACGGTCTGCTCTCCCATTTCACCGTATCTTCTTCCGAAGAAAAACTGGATCGCATGGTCAACATATGGCACCAGTATCAGTGTATGGTCACCTTCAATATGTCCCGTTCGGCTTCCTACTTTGAATCCGGCATCGGCAGAGGCATGGGCTTCCGTGATTCCTGCCAGGATCTGCTCGGTTTCGTACATCTGATCCCGGATCGCGCAAGACAGCGTATCCTCGATATCGCTTCCACACAGTTTGAGGACGGCAGCGCTTACCATCAGTATCAGCCGCTGACCAAAAAGGGAAATGCCGATATCGGAAGCGGCTTCAATGATGATCCGCTCTGGCTCATTGCGGGAACTGCCGCTTACATCAAGGAGACCGGTGACTACTCGATCTTAGACGAGATCACACCGTATGATAACGACGCATCCAGGGCAACCGACTTTATGGAACATTTAAGACGTTCCTTCAACTATACCGTAAATCATTTGGGCCCGCACGGTCTTCCGCTGATCGGACGCGCCGACTGGAACGACTGCTTAAACTTAAACTGCTTCTCCGAAGAACCGGGTGAATCTTTCCAGACCTTCGGACCATCGGAAGGACCGAATGCAGAATCTGTCTTCATCGCCGGAATGTTCGTAAAATACGGCAAAGATTACGCAGCGATCTGCCGTCACAGAGGGCTTGAAGAAGAAGCAAAAGAAGCGGAAAAACAGATCGAAAAAATGGAACAGACCGTACTCGATGCCGGCTGGGATGGCGAATGGTATCTGCGTGCCTATGACCATTACAAACACAAGATCGGTTCCAAAGAATGCGAGGAAGGAAAAATCTTCATCGAGCCACAGGGCTTTTGTGTCATTGCAGAGATCGGCTTAAAAGACGGCTACTGCTTAAAGGCCATGGAATCGGTTGAGAAGCATCTGGATACCAAATACGGTATCGTACTGCTCCAGCCATGCTATACCAGATATCATGTAGAGTTAGGTGAGATCACCTCCTACCCGGGCGGCTACAAGGAAAATGCCGGTATCTTCTGCCACAACAATCCATGGATCTCTATCGCTGAGACGGTAGTCGGACGTGGAAACCGCGCATGGCAGGTATACACAAGAACCTGCCCTGCTTACATCGAGGATATCAGCGAGATCCATCGCACCGAACCATATGTGTACTCCCAGATGATCGCAGGAAAAGACGCGCCAAACTTTGGTGAAGCAAAGAACAGCTGGCTGACCGGAACCGCCGCATGGACGTTCCTTGACGTTTCCCAGTATATCCTCGGCATCCGCCCGGACTATGACGGACTGGTTGTAGATCCTTGTATTCCGGCATCCTTAAATGGATTCTCTGCAAAACGTGATTTCCGTGGCGTAACCTATCACATCACGGTCAAGAATCCGAATGGTGCAGAAAAAGGTGTTGCTTCCATGACCGTAGACGGTACTCCGGTAGAAGGAAATATGATCCCGTTTGACGACTCCAAAAAAGAAGTTCAGGTTGAAGTTGTAATGGGATAATCCAGGAAGCGGGATGCGTTCCGCATCCCACTCTGACAACTGCCAATACAAAAAGAACATGTTTCGGGAATTCCGGAACATGTTCTTTTTAAATGTTTTTATAACATCCGATTGATCAGATACAGCCCTTTCACCACGATGTTGTCCAAGCGTTTCTGACGATAGATCTTTTTGTTAAATATAAGCCGGATACGCGCCGCGAAACTGGTCTTCGATGCGAGGAGCAGCTGCACCAGCTCGTCCTTTTCTTTATTTCCATGATACTCTTTTGCAAAATTCGCGATCTGCTTTCCGAGCATCCCTCTCGTCTTTTTTAAGAACTTCCATTTGTTTTTTATCATTACAAGCGCGCTTCTGCTTGATCCCAGCTGATTGTCACCATGCTGACGATACAGGATATACGCGCCCTTGTCAAAAATGACCGTTCCAAGATAAGACGCCACCAGATAGCACCACCAGTCATGCCAGATCGCATTCTTTGGCAGATGTCCCTTTACCTCATCGATCAACGCCCGGTTCATCACTGCGGTACACCCGGTACACATACTCTCGATCAGCGCGTTGCCAAATCCCGGAACCGCATCGGGAATCTCACCCTCCGGCAGACGGTTTAAATCCTGATCGACCAGAATCTGGTTGCTGCAATAAAGCGCCGGTCCGTCAAGCGCCTCCAAACGTTCTACCGCAACCTCGATCTTATTTTCCAGCCAGTAATCATCCTGGTCTGAAAACGCCACATAATCCGCATCGCATTTCTGGATCAGTTCGAGGAAGCTTCTCGTAAGTCCCTCATTTTTCCCCGGAAATACATACAGATTATCGTGCTGTTCCTGATACTTCTTTAAAATCTCAAGCGTCGCGTCCTTTGATCCGTCATCCCGCACCAGCACCTCGATGTTTGGCCAGGTCTGACGGAAAATACTGTCTAACTGTTCTGCAAGATACCGCTCCCCGTTATAAGTAGACATCAGTATCTGTACTTTTTTATCACTTTGCATATGGCATGATTGCCCTTTCATTTCTATTTGTGGATCAGAGTGCCGTTTGTCGTGTTCATTCCGCTGTGCGTCTCATCCAGCTTTGTAATGAATACTTTACGGATCGCAGAGTCACCGATGAAATCGATGGCAGCTTCAATCTTAGGACGCATGGTTCCTTCCTCGAACTGTCCCTCTTCCATATAGCGCTTTGCCTCTTCCACGGACATGGAATCGATCGGCTTTTCTGACGGTGTGCCATAATTCAGGCATACCTTCTGCACGCCGGTCAGGATAACGAGTGTCTCGGCGTCTACCAGCTCCGCAAGCTTTCCTGCCGCAAGATCTTTTTCAATGACCGCACTCGCGCCCTGTAAATTATTTTCCTGCATCAGAACCGGGATTCCGCCGCCGCCACACGCGATCACGACCTGATCTGCGTCACTGAGTGCGCGCACCGCGTCGATCTCCACAATATCGATCGGCTTAGGTGCCGCAACGATCCTGCGGTAACCGTCCTCGGTCTTCGTCACATGGTTGCCCTTCTTTTCTTCCGCTTCTGCTTCCTCCTCGGTCATAACCCGTCCAATGACCTTGGTCGGATGATAAAACGCCTCATCATAAGGATCTACACACACCTGGGTCAGCACTGTCGCAACCGGCTTGTAGATCCCACGGTTCAAAAGCTCCGTGCGGATCGCGTTCTGTAAGTCGTAGCCGATGTATCCCTGGCTCATTGCGGAGCAGACACTCATCGGAGTTGCTGTGTACTCCGGATAGAGACGGCAGAACTCGGACATTGCCGTGTGGATCATGCCTACCTGCGGTCCATTGCTGTGTGTGACAATGATCTGATAATCATCTTTTATAAAATCAGCGACTGCCTTCGCTGTCTTCTTTGTTGCTTTTTTCTGTTCCGGAAGCGTAGTTCCCAGCGCATCGTGTCCCAATGCGATCACAATCTTCTTTTTTTTCATCAAAGTCGACCTCCCACAAAATATATCTCTATGTTAGCACATTTTAGACTTCTCCACAACCTCTAAACCGGAAAAAGACCGGAGAAAGTCTCCGGTCTGTTCCTCATTCTATCATATTTTACTGCTGCGGCTTTGTACCGAGTGTTACAGTAACGGTCTGTTCCGTGTACTGTCCGTTCGCCGGCCGCTGAACGGTAACTTCTACCTGGGTACCCGGTGCGTAATACTCGAGCGTATCCTTCAAGTCAGACATGGTCTTTACATCGGTTCCGTCAAACTGGGTGATGATATCTCCCTGCAGAATACCTGCCTGTTCTGACGGTGATCCACTGACTACCTGCGCAACATAGATACCGATCGGCATCTTATAAGCAGACGCGATCTGTGAAGTTACGTTAACACCGTTGATACCGATGTAGGAAGCGGAATCCGCTGCCTGTCTGCTGATCAGCCGGTCAATGATCGGCGCTGCCTTGGAGATCGGGATGGAATAGCCCATACCTTCCACCTGGGTATCGGAATACTTCATCTCATTGATACCGATGACTTCGCCTTTCATGTTAAGCAAAGCGCCGCCACTGTTACCAGGATTGATCGCCGCATCCGTCTGAAGCAGCTCATTTGTGATCTCTTCGCCGGTCGTCTCATCCTGCATGGAAACGGAACGGTTGACTGCGCTGATGACACCGGTTGTTACGGACTGACCGTATCCGAGTGCATTTCCGATCGCGATCGCGCCCTCACCAACCTGAAGGCTGTCCGAATCACCAAGTGTCGCTACCTTTACCTGGTTTAAGGTATCCTGCTGCATGCTGCTCTTTGCTACCTGAACTACCGCAAGATCGCTGGATGCCGCAGTGCCCTTTACTTCCGCGGATGCCGTGGAGTCATCAATAAACTGGACGGTCAGTGTTGTCGCGCCCTCTACTACATGATTGTTGGTCGCGATATATAAATAATCATCGTCCTGACTTACAATGATACCGGAACCGGCGCTCTCGCTTTCACGGGTTCCTGTCTGTCCAAAGAAGTTCTCATACTGCTGCTCACTCATATTGGTGATCGCAACGATGGACGGCATTACTTCCGAAACAATTCCGGAAACATCCGATACTGACGTTGCTGTACTTGAGGTATCTGTCGTATCGACTGCGTCTTTTCCGGAGCTGTCCTTTGCGGACTGCTTTAAGTGCGTAGTCTCTTCTTCCTCCTGTTCTTTTACGTTCGCCGTCTGCGTGGTATTGCTTCCGGTCAGTCTGCCGACTGCGTAATTGGTTCCGGCAAATACACTGCCTCCGACCAGTCCGAATACCAGCGCGATCGCAACACATTTGGCAAGCTTTTCTCCAAAGCCGCCTTTTTTGCGTTCTTTCTTCGGGCGTTTCTGTTTCGGATCGTTCATCCCGCCGCCCATGTTCGCGCCATTCATATTGGCTCCGGCATTTGCGCTCCAGGAATTCTGTGCGTTTCCGGAGCTGCTCCATGTTCCGCTTGTATTCTGGTTATCATTGTTGTAATTGTACTGATTGTTGTTATATGAAGAACCAGAAAAGTTGTTGTTCTGATTGTTATCCATAACGATTTCTCCTTTCGTCTCCTCTGATATCAGTTCCTCTTTTTCTTTTGTGACATCAGTCTAATATATAATTGTGACGCTTTTGTGATAATAGATAACAATTTCCTTTTCTTCACAAAAAATCCATAATTATTCAACCGTAACCGATTTTGCGAGGTTACGCGGCTTGTCTACGTCGCATCCCTTGCCGACCGCCACATAATACGCGAAAAGCTGTAATGGGATGATCGCGAGGGAATTGGTGAAATATCTGTTGGTCTGCGGCAGATAGATCACATAGTCCGCAGCCTTTTCGATCTCTGTATTTTCCTCATTGGTGATGGCAAGCACAAACGCCCCACGCGTGCGCACCTCCACAATGTTACTGATCGTCTTTTTATAGAGATCCTTCTGTGTCACCACTGCCGTAACCAGGGTGCCGTCCTCGATCAGTGAGATCGTGCCGTGTTTTAATTCTCCCGCCGCATAGGCTTCGGAATGGATATAAGAAATCTCTTTTAATTTGAGGGATCCTTCCAGTGAGATCGCGTAGTCGATCCCCCTGCCGATAAAGAATACGTCTTTTGCCGCAATATAGCGGTTCGCGAAACGCTGGATCTTCTCCTTATTATGGAGTAACATCTCGATCTGATCCGGCAGCTTCTTTAAATCCGTGATCAGCTCTGTCGTTTCACTCTCTGTGATCTTTCCACGCACCTGCGCAAACTTGATCGCAAGCAGATAAAGTGCTATTAACTGTGCGCTGTATGCCTTTGTGGTCGCCACCGCGATCTCCGGGCCTGCCCAGGTATACATTACCTTATCCGCCTCACGCGCGATCGAGCTTCCGACTACATTTACAATGCCAAGTGTCATGATCCCGCGCTCTTTCGCCAGACGCAGTGCCGCAAGCGTATCTGCGGTCTCCCCGGACTGGCTGATGATCACAACAAGCGTTCCCTTCTCAAGGATCGGATCCCGGTAACGGAACTCACTCGCGACATCCACTTCCACCGGAATACGCGCAAGCCCCTCGAAGATGTACTTGTTCGTCACACCTGTGTGATATGCGGAACCGCAGGCAACGATATGGATCTTCTGAATGGACGCGATCTCCTCGTCTGTCATGCCAAGTTCTTCGATCACGATCCTGCCGTCTTTGATCCTCGGGCTTAAGGTATCGCGCACGGTCTTCGGCTGTTCATACATTTCTTTTAACATAAAATGCTCATAGCCGCCTTTTTCCGCCGCATTGATATCCCACTCGATCGTTTTGGATTCTTTTTGTATGATCTCACCGTCCACATTAAAAAATTCAATATTTTTCTCGGAAAGTCTTGCAATCTCCTCATTTTCGATAAAATATACTTCTCTGGTATATTTTAATACTGCCGGGACATCCGAAGCGATCAGATTTCCTTCCTTTCCTTTTCCCACGATAAGCGGGCTGTCTTTCCGCACAGCATAAACCACATCCGGTTCATCCGCGAACAGAATGCCGAGCGCGTAAGATCCCTCCACGCGGTGCATGATCTTTGTCACTGCCTCGAGCGGATTTTCACACTTTTTGTAATAGTAATCCAGAAGATGCGCGATAACCTCGGTATCTGTCTCGGAAATAAAGGAATATCCCTTTTCGATCAGCTGGTTTTTCAGCTTTAAATAGTTCTCAATGATCCCGTTGTGTACCACCGCGATCGTATGATCCGCGTTAAAATGCGGGTGCGCATTGACATCTGACGGTTCTCCGTGCGTTGCCCAGCGGGTGTGTCCGATCCCAACGGTTCCCGGAAGCAGTTCCCCGCCATGCGTCAGCTCATTTAACACCTTCAAACGTCCGGTCGCTTTTTTGATATTGATCTGCGCTCCGTCATACACTGCCATTCCCGCCGAGTCATAGCCACGGTATTCCAGCTTTTCGAGACCATCCAATAAGATCGGCGCAGCCTGTTTTTTTCCAATATATCCAACAATTCCACACATAGTCTTTCCTCACTTTATCTTTGTTTTCTTTATACAACAAAGGTCTGCCCCCGCATAACCGCGGAAGCAGACGCTTCTTTTTACTGTTACTTACTATCTATTCGGTTTCGGTACTTTCTACATCATCTGTCTTCGTATGATCTTCCTCCGTCGGATCGGACGTCTTCACCGCATCATCTGCCGAATATCCTGTCTTGGTCGTGATCTTATCACTGATCGCCTCTACTGTGTTGGACGGCGTATAATTCTCATCCTCAAACAGGAAGGTATGGAGTTCTTCCACGTTTGTCGTAAGATCGCAAGGAATGACACAGTCACCCTGTTTTCCGACATTTGCCGTGTTCTTATAGAACGGGAATCCACAGGTATCTGCCAGTTCATAACTCTGCAGATATACTGCCATGCCAAGAAGCTCCTTATTGGAGTAGCTGGTGGAAACTTCCTCTGTCATCTTATCCACGATCTTGGTCAGTGTGGCGACATCTGCCTTCTTTGCCTTTTCGATCAGCTTTGTGATGACAGTTCTCTGACGGAGCGCACGACGGTAATCGTCACCGGCTGTATAACGGATGCGGGCATAGGCCGTTGCCTGTACACCATCGAGGTTATACGTTCCACCACCATCCAGATAATGTGCTTCTTTTCCGGTTACCTGCGCAACCTCCCCGATGTAATCCTGGTGTTCAGTCTCACCGTTCATGATCGCAGCTTCTTCATCTGTGATATCCATGGTGATTCCGCCGAGCAGATCCACACAATCCGCAACCGCGTTAAAGTCTACAGATACATAATCTGTGATATCCAGATCGAGGTTTTTATTTAACATGGAGATCGCCTGTGTCGGACCTCCCTTGGAATATGCCGCATTTGCTTTCGCGAAGCTGCCGTCTGTGGTATCCATATCCAGATAAGTATCACGGTAGATGGAGACCATGCGGACTTCCTTGGTATCGTTGTTGATACTTACCACAATGATACTGTCGCTTCGTCCGGTATCAAAATCACCGTTGGAACGGTTGTCCAGTCCAAACAGCGCAATGTTCGTATAACCGGAAAGCAGCGCCTGTGTCTCACTGTCCAGCTGGTTGATCGTAAGATCTTCCTCTTTGATCGTACCGCGGTCGATCTTGTTTAATTTCATCCAGACGCCGAGGATCAAAAGTAAGATCAGCAGTACGATGATCTCAATGACATAAATGATCACTTTTCTCTTTTTGCGCTGTTTCTTGGTCACTTTCTTTCCACCCGGTCTGTTTCCGTTTGGATTCGGACGTGTGTTTGTATTACGCTTTCCTCCCTGCTGGGATGTCGTTCTTCTTCTCTCACCCTGACCGGAATGCTGACTGCTGCTCCGCTGCTGTGCCGGTCTGCGTGTACCGCCGGAAGATGATGTATGTGCACCAGATGGTCTGCTTCCAGACGGTCTGTTTCGATTTCCATTCTGTTCGCTCATTGTTCTCTCCATTTCTCTCTATGTATTACGATAAACAACCAATTAACTATATAATAAATCAATTCTTGTGTCAATATTTTCCCCTTTTCTTAATAAATGTTTAATTTTTAAGACGCCGCAGCTGCCTGTGCAGCGCGCGCAGGAAAACAATCCGGTTCTTTATCATAACCGGTACCGTATTGTGGGAAAAATCTGAATTGTTATGCTCATGCCTGCGGTAAAAAAGCAGTTTTTCCGGCATAATACAGGTTCCGCTTCCCTTCAGGTCATTGAGTACCCCGATCCACTGGTCATGCATCTGGATCTCTTCCGGTATCGGCAGGATCCACTGCAATACTTCCCTGCGGAATGCCATGCAGCAGCCCATATAAGTGTTTTTTATGATATTGGCACATGCCCCGGCTTTTGAACCACGGTACGCAAAAAAAGAAGGCATGAGCTCTTCCGTATGATCCTCATTGACGACGACCGCGTCATGCATCACCAGCGAGACGTCCTTTGTTTCAAATACACACATCATTTTTTCCACCTTGTCATCCGCCCAGATGTCATCCTGGTCCGCAAGGAAAATATAATTTCCCAGACAATGTTTTAACGCATTCTCAAAATTTTTCTTGATCCCGCTTCCCGGCCCCTGCACCACACGCACCCGCGCGTCCTCTTTTGCAAGCTCCGCCAGAAATTCCGGGGTCTTATCCGTAGATCCGTCATCCGATATGACAAGTTCGTCCTCCGCGGTCAGATTTTTCAAAATGGATATTACCTGCTCCCTGATGTAGGGCAGTCCGTTATAGGCTGCCATCGCGACAGATACCCGCTTTTTGTTCTCTTCCATATTATTATCCTGTTTCCTACTTCTGCTCTAAAAACAGTTTTTCATATTTTTCTATGATATAAGGCCAGCTGTAATCTTTTCGGATCCGCTCCTTCGCCCGCTCACCAAGCTCTTTTCGCTCCGCTTCCTTCATCTCATCCGCACGCTTTAAGAGTCTGCCGAGATTTCCCGCCTCCTTGCTCCAGTATAACGCGCCGTCTCTTGCCACTTCTGAATTGAACCCGACATCCAAAAGCAGATTCAGATCCGTGCTTCCGAGCGCCTCAAGCAGGGACGGATTGGTTCCTCCGACCTCATGCCCGTGCAGATATCCGTAGGCATTTTTCCGGATCAGCGCAAGCAGCGCCGCATCATATACGGTTCCGACAAATTTGATCCGCGCATCTTTGTCAAATCCGGTCTCCGCCTGCAGTTTTTCATAGAATTTATTGTGCTCCACATTCGTGATCAGCACAAAGTCCTTATCGGTTCTGGACTCCATAAATTCCCGCAGCATGGTCTCATAATTATTCTCCGGCACAAAGCGTCCGACCACCAGATAGTATCCGCCGCTTTTCACGCCGTGTTCCTGATACCACGCATCCAGTTTTGCTGCGGTCTCCGCAGTTTCTTTTTTTGCTTCCGCCGCTCCATAGGCGATATATGTCGTTGCCGGATGATATTTCGCATAGCTTCTTCTGATATAGCTTTCGATATTCTTTGAATCACAGATCAGAAGATCTGCGTGCTTTACCATGAGCTTTTCGGAAAATTTCCAGTATTTCCGTATGAGATAATTCCACTTGGCACGCTTCCACTCATGTCCATCCGGGTTTACATAAAGTTTTGCCCCGCATGCCGCAAGGCGCTTCTTCCATGTTCCGATAAACAGCCCGATCCTGCATGCAAGCACATAGACCACCGCGTCTTTGATGTTATTCTTTCTGATATCATGCAGGCACCAGGCGATCGCCTTTAAATCATAATAAACCGCCTTCGCAGGTCCTATGGACGGCACCGCGAGATGAAAACACTCCGCGCCGTTGTAGCGCACAACCTCTGCCTTTTCATCCATGCATGCCACATGATACGCGATCTCTTCCGACTGGCGTCCCGCCGTCAGCTGCTCCACAAACGTTTCAAAGCCGCCGTAATTTGCAGGGATTCCCTTGGAACCTATAATATAAATATGTCTCATTTTATTCTGATCCTCGTCCGGTCACTACGACCTTGATAGTTTTTAACAGGATTTTGATGTCAAGTCCAAGATCCCAGTGCGCGATATAATAAGTATCCAGTCCGACCACTTCTTCAAAATCTTTGATATCGCTGCGTCCGCTGACCTGCCACATTCCGGTAAGCCCCGGTTTGATCCCGAGTCTCGCCTTGTGTTTTAAGTCATAATTTTCAAATTCTTCCACGGTCGGCGGTCTGGTTCCGACCAGGCTCATATCGCCTTTTAAGATGTTCCAGAACTGCGGCAGTTCATCGATGGAATATTTCCGCATAAATTTTCCGATCGGAAAGATCCTCGGATCATTTGCCATCTTAAACATATGCCCGTCCATCTCGTTTTGCGCCATCAGCTCTTTTTTCTGTTCCTCGGCGTTGACGTTCATCGAGCGGAACTTGTAAAACTTGAACTGTCTTCCGTTCTTTCCCACGCGCACCTGCGCGAAGAACACCGGTCCCGGCGACTGCTTCTTGATGATCGGGGCGAAGATCACAAACGCGATCCCGGTCAGTGCCAGTCCGATCAGGCTTCCCGCAATGTCCATGCATCGTTTAAAAAACAGTTCTCTCGGAGAGGCGATCTTCATACTGGAAGTGAGCACCAGATATCTGCCGACCTGCTCGATCACGCGGTTTGGCATCATCTGGGATTCCTCTACCAGGCTGAAATGCACAATGATCCCCATTTCCAACAGGTCATTGGCCAGTGCCTCACTGCTTTCTCTGGTGTTTCCGTTTATGAATACTTCATCCACCACGTTCGTCCGCACATACTCAAAGAAATCATCCGCATTCGCCACAACAGGAATTCCGCGGATCGTAGAGCCTTTGAGCTGTTCGTCCACGACAACGACACCGTCCACCGAGAATTCCGTGTATTCCATATTTTCAAAGTTCCTTAAACATTCCTCCACATATTCCTTTGTGGTCACAATGATCATCGTGGAACGGTAACGGCTGTTTAAGATCCGTCTGCGGATATAGCGCTTTAATGTTACCCTTCCGATAAATTCAAACACAATGGAAAGGAACAGATATACAAATAACATCTGTCTCGAATAGATTGCTGATTGTTTTGTCGCGTACATATATACCAGAAGTCCGAGAAAGATCACGGAACAGTGGATAATGACTGCTTTTAATTCCTGATATTTATTTCTGCGCAAAATCCCCTTGTAGGCTTCCGCGAAAAAAACAACACAAATATCGATCATGACCAGGATCACAGCAAGTCTCTGATACTGCTCATTTCGATATGGAAGAGAGATCCCCAGTCTCAGGAAGTAGGAAAGCAAAAACGCAAGCTGGAGACACGCAATGTCAAGCAGCGTAAAATCCAGATGCTTTGCCCAACTTTTATTTTCTTTTTTATACATCTTTTTGCCTCATTACAATTTCTGGTTTTTTTGTAATATTTTTGTAATATCTGTTTCTTATTTTACAATACAAATATCATTTGGACAACCGGAAATTATATTAAATGTTTCTTAACTCTGTTTATCGCTCCTGTGGATATACTGCCAGCTTTCCGCATAATCCGCCCGTTCCTGCGGTGTCATATACGCATACTTTTCATAGGTAAGTTTTACCGGCACCATCTGTTTCTCACCGCATTTAAAACATTCGACTTCTTTTCTCCGCGATACTTCACGCATCCATCCGCATTTCGGACATATAAATATCTTTATCATAGCTTTCCCATTTTCCTCCCACTCTATCACCGTTTTCGGTCATAACGTAAACGTTTTTCCGCTTTCCGCAAAGTTCGGATTATAGCACGGATCATAAGATGATCCGCTTTCTTCCACGTCTTTTGCAAGTTTTTTCTTTGCTTCCGTAAGCGGCAGCACATCGGATTCTTCTTTTCCACAGATACTGCGGTAATCCGGCTCTTTTTCCACGACCGCTTCCACGCCGGATGCCTGCACGACTGCATACCCTGCCTTTCGGAGCCGCCTGCAGAAATCCATCTCGAGATACGGATGCGGAAGTGTCACATCCACACCGCCCACGCGGTCAAACGCTTCTTTTTTGATTACCGCAAACGCGAACGAGACCGCGCCGACTTCCTGGGCGAGCACCGCACGCCTGCAATAACCTTTATATTTTTCCGGAAGTCCGGCGAATAAAGTTCTCACTTCTCCGCCTTTTCCGCAGATATATCCATTCTGAAGCACCTTTCCGTTGGTGCCGATCGTCTTTCCGCCGACAATCCCGACACGTTCCTGCATACAGCAGGAGATCAGTTCCTCTTTCCAGCCCCCGGTAATCGGTTTTACGCCATCCGGCAGCAGCAGGATATAATCTTCCTCCCGCTCTGCTTCTTTTCTTTTGTAGCGGATATGGAAACAGCCGACCTCGATGCGTTTTTCTACTTCGGCTTCTATCCCTAGACGTTTAAAATGCGCTTCAAGCGCCCGTTTTCCCGCGTCAAAGGTGTATTCCTTGCTGTCGCTGTCCCCGGCAGTCGATGCCGCGTGCATCCGCCAGTGATATAAGATCTTGGGAATATGACAGATCCGTTCTGCCTTTTCCGTTGCGCGCAGGATAAAATCATAATCCTGTGAGCCGTCGTATTCTTTTCGGAATCCTCCGATATCCGCAAGCAATGGACGTGAAACCACAAGGAAATGACAGATATAATTGTTATCCCGTAAAAGTTCCAGATTAAAATCCGGTTTAAAGTGCGGCTGTGTATGCCGCGTCAGGTCATGGGACACTTTGTCCTCATCCGAATAGATCACATCCGCATCCGGAAATGTGTTGATCACATTTACCACTTCAAAAAGCGCGTTTCTTTCAAGCACATCATCATGATCCATAAAGCCGACATAGCTTCCGGTCACAAGTTTTAAACCTTCGTTTGTATTTTCGGAGATCCCGTTATTTTCTTTCAGGCGTTCGTAGCGGATCTTGTAGCGGCATCCCGCATCCTCATACTGCCTGATGCGCTCTTTAATCACCCGCTCTACCTGATCGGTTCTGCTACCGTCCGCGATGCAAAGCTCCCAGTTATCGTAGCTCTGGCCTTCCAGTGACGCGAGCAGATCCTTTAAAAACTGTTCGTTTGTCTCATATGCCGGAACCACAATGCTGATGCACGGCTCCACCAGGAAACGGTGTTCCCGCTGTGCGCCGAGTTCTTCCTCCGTCGGCAGAAATTCCGCCACGCGTTTTCCGTAGGTACGCATCGGAGAGCTTATCTTTTCATTCAGTTTTGTACAAAACCCTTTCAGTCCGTATCTTTTGTATACCCCAACTGTTTTACTTACGATTCCCATTCATTTTCCTCACTTTGCGCACGATCAGAAACAGCTGGATCGCGATCTGAAGGATCAGTGTTCCCGCAAATGCCACGATCGTTCCGTCCAAAGACCATGTTTTTACTGCCGTCACCGATAAAAGAAACGCAGACGCGATTCCCGCAAGTCCGACTGCATACTGGCTTCTGATCTCACGGATCAGTGTGCAGACCGAAAAGAGACTTGCATTGACCGCGATCAGTACCGCGATAAAAAAGACCGGTATGAAAAGTCCGGTGTACGGTTTGATCTCCGCCCCGTATAAGATTCCAAGCGCGAAATCCGCTAAAAATACCGAGAGGATCACGCCGAGCACGGTCCCCGCCAGGATCAGCGCAAAGAATTTTAACAGGATCTTTTGAAATTCTTTTTTATTTTTTTCCTGATACTGTCTGGTCAGAACCGGCACCAGTGGCGCAAACAGTGTGGTTGCCGCCAGCTGTACCACGATCGTCGGGGATGACACGGAAGAATAGATTCCAAAAACCGCCTCCCCATAATAACGCTCCAGATAGATCTTTGGTATGGTAAGCGAAAGATTATTCAAAAAGGCAACGATCGCAAGCGGCAGACAGGTGAGCAACAGGCTTTTGATCTGCGCGAACGCCGCCGTCCGCTCCGTTCCGATCAGCCCGTTTACGATCTTTCTATCATAGAAAAATACCACCGCAAAAGAAAAAACGGACATAAAAAGGACGCACAGAAACAGATTTTTCGTCCACAGAAATACCACGCAAAACAGTACCAGGGAACCCAGTCCACGCATGGTCAGAGAAATTCCCGCATAGTCGAGACGCTCTTTTTTCTGGTCGATCCCGTAATAGACATCCGCCGCGCCCTCTGCCATCTTAAAGCACATGAACATCAGGATCACTGCTGCCTTGTCCCACGCATATCCATTGAAAATCACCACAAAAAGACAGACCGCAAAGGAGATCAGATTCGTATACACACGCGAGCGGATATAAACCGAATCCGAATATTGTCCCTTTAAGTCTGACACCTGATAGCTTCTGATATTGAACAGCCCGACGATTGCCGGCGCCGCTGTAACGCTCATTGCAAGCGACAGGATGCCCGCGTCTTCAAAGCCTGACATCCTGACGATGAGTACTGTCATGACCCACTGGCAGAAATAATATACCAGTGAGCCAACTGTATTGTAAATCATGTTCTGCTGAACCGATTTTTCCTGTCTGTTTTCCATGTTCACACCTAATCTTTATTTTACCTTTGCCACAAAACCGATCTCGTTTTCAAATACTTTTTCCATGGAATCAAAATATTCCTGATTGTCCACATAAATCCTGCTGTCGATCATTACACTGACATAATCACAGTTTTCTTCGAGATTCTCTTTAAATGTATCATAATCAGATTTCCAGTACATATAATCGGAAAGGCGCTGATTCGTCACACCCTCATACCAGTAAAACTGGTCATCGTTATACGCGCATGGAACCGGTTTGTCTGTCTTTCCGGTCTCAAACAGCTCCTCATATATATAATGTGCCATCGCCATACGCGGTTCCGCATACGGCGGTTCTTTCATGGTATTTAAGTTAAAGCAGACCAGATCATTGTACTGTGGTCCTTTGATGCTGTCCATAAACAGGTTGTTGTTGTTATAGATCCGGTTTTCCAGCCCGGACACATAGAATAAAAGGACAAATGCCCAGGTACCAATGTAGCATGCCGTAACTACGCGTGCCTCTTTTGTCATGCGATAAACGCCGTAAAACGCGAGCGCACATACGATGAGCCACAGCATGTAATAATCTTTGTATAAGTAATAGGTAGATACCGAACGGTTATGGTACGCAAGCCCGAACATTCCGAGTGTGAATGCGGCAAAAAACGGTGCAAACCAGCTGATCATCTTATTCTTTCTGCTCTGGATCAGCTTCACGAATCCATAGATCGCGAGCGGCAGAAACGGCAGGAAGTTTGAATACAGATCACGGTAAATCGCTCCCTCCGCCGAGATCGCGGAGCTGACTGACACATCATCTTTTACAAACACATCCATGTAGGTGTACCACAGTCCCGAAATACACGGGAATAAAAATACCGCAAGGCAGGTCACTACCGTATCTTTTGAGATTAAGATCTTCTTCCGATACTGTTTTAAGAAGATAGCGAAAATGATCGCAAGGTAGGTCACCGGCATAAACAGCGCATAGCACTGGAACATCGCATGGCAGCCAAGCATCAGCAAAAAGATATGAAACCATTTTGTCAGCCGCTCTTCCATAAACAGATCCGTTACAACAAAAAGCATTGCAACCAGCGTAAGGCTCATGCCGAGATAAGTAAATCCGTAGATCGTGCTGTTTAACGGATAGCCAAGTAAAAAGATCAGAGAAGCGATCACACCTGCCGCCGCAAGGAACTTTCCTTTGATGTATTTGCGGATCACGCCAAAGAACATCACGCCGGACATCAAAAGCTGTACCACATCACTCAGCACATAAAAACGATAATAGTAGTCCACACGTTCAAACGGCGCGAGCAGCTCGATCATCGTGCCATTCACCACCTGCGCGTAGAACATACGGCTGATGGACTGATCGTTGACAAAATCCATTGCCTCACGGAAACGCGGTGCCGGATCTACCGTTTTATAATTGATGCTCAGATGAAAACCATAATAGCGGTTTCTCGCGAACCATACGACTGCCACAACCACAAGGATCAGGAATATGACATCCACGATCCCGTAAATATATTTCTGTGTCTCTTTCTTTTTATAGACCGGAAGCCAGAAATACACAGCCGCCACGAGATCAAAGATACCAAAGGTCACAAGGTTGACCGGTATATGGATGACATTGATCACCGCCGCTATAAAGACATGATAGCACTGTATCATAACAAAAATGAGTGCAAGCCAGGTCATGCCGTAAAACTTCTCATCCGATTTCTTCTGAAAATAAAATCCGCCTGCCAGTATCAGATAGGATACTGCGAAAAAAATTGATGCCGCCAGTGAAACCATAATACTCTCCTACTTATTTCTCCATTTTCTCTTCTTTGCTGTCATTGATATGCTGCAGTTCCATCTCGAAATCCTGACGGTTCTTCTGGCTGATGGTCTGTAAGATCATGCCGGAGAAAAACGACTGGATCGCCGCAAGCATCACAAAACCACAGACAAACAGTGTCGGGAAATTCGGCACAAGATGTGTCTGGGAATATTTTACCAGGATCGGGATCAAAAATCCGACAGAAAGCACTGCGAGCACTGCCGCAACTACCCCGTAAAAATTCATCGGTTTATAAGTACGGTAAAGTCTTGCGATCGTGCGAAGCACACGGAATCCGTCTGAGTAAGTGTTTAATTTGGAGACACTGCCCTCCGGGCGGTCACGGTATTCAATGATCACGTTCTCAACAAACATATTTTTGTCTGCCGCGTGAATGCTCATCTCGGTCTCGATCTCAAATCCCTTGGAAAGAACCGGGAAAGATTTTACGAACTGATAGCTGAATGCCCGGTATCCGGTCATGATGTCCTTGATATCGGTATTAAACAGCAGATTGATCGATTTGCGGACCAGTGAATTTCCAAAGTTGTGGAACGGACGCTTGTTCTCGGTGAAATAAGTCGAAGACAGACGGTCTCCCACTACCATATCCACGTTGCGCTCAAGCACCTTTTTGATCATTTCCGGTGCGGACTCTGCCGGATAGGTATCATCCCCGTCCGTCATGATATAACATTCCGCATCGATCTCACGGAACATTCTGCGGATGACATTTCCTTTTCCCTGACGATGCTCATAGCGTACGACCGCTCCGGCTTTGCGCGCGATCTCATCTGTATGATCCGTGGAATTGTTGTCATATACATAGATCACTGCCTCCGGCAGCACACGTTTAAAATCTGTCACTACTTTTTCAATGGTCTTGCTCTCATTATAGCAAGGTATCAATACTGCAATCTTGTCCATTTTTTTCTCCTAAAATTATATTCTATGATTTTTTAGAATTTCCAGTTCATAATGATAACGCCTGCAATGATCATTGCTGCGCCAATTCCCGCGTTTAAGGAAAACTGCTCTTTGAATACAAAAAACGCAACGATCAGTGTTACGATCTGTACCACACCACTTAGGATCGGTGAGATATATCCGAGTTCAAACTTGCTGATGATGACCGTATAGAGTAAAAAGCTGATCCCGTAACACATATACCCTACCAGGGAAAGCCCTGTGATACGGAGGTTCACAATCGGAACGATAAAGCCCTTTAAATTCTCCGCCATACTTCCAAGCTTCATAAAGGTGACCCCTGATATCGTAAATACAACATATACTGCACATAAAAGAAACTGCATGCTCTTTTTCCTCCATTTCTGCGCCTGCGTTCTGTTCGCTCTATTGTATCAGATGACGCATGTGAATGCAAATTTAGTAGTCCATGGTGTAATCCGCGCGGTGAAGTGTCTGGTTCCTGTTATAGTACGGATCTCCGGCCTCCAGCTCTTTCTCCCACTTGGACTGGAAATACGCGATCTCACGGTTGAAACGTTCCTGTTTCTCCGGCGTATTCTCAAAACCACGGGATTTGGATTCATAGTGATGCAGTGTCGCATACGGATTGAACATAATAAGTTCTCCGCTCTTTCTGACTTTCATACAGATATCCACATCATTGAGTGCCACGACCAGCTTTTCATCAAATCCGCCTACTTTCTGGAAAACAGATTTTTTCATCATGAGGCATGCCGCCGTACATGCGGTAAACTCTCTCGCCGTCACGGAATACGGATAATAGCGTTCGTCACGGTCTGTCAGACTCCAGAGTGCGTTTGCCGCAAATCCGCCGATCTTTATCACAACCCCGCCATGCTGGATCGTGTCATCTTCGTAATAAAGCATCGCGCCCGCCGCGCCCACGCCCGGACGGTAGCAGTAACTGATCATTTCCGTCAGGCTGTCCGCGCTGATCAGTTCGGTATCGTTGTTCAAAAACAGCAGCAGCTCACCTGCCGCAAATTCTGCCGCAAAATTATTGATCGCAGAATAGTTGAATTCTTTTTTCCAGTATACGATATTGATCCGGTTGTCCACCTTTTTGATCTTTTCGTAATATTCAAAGGTTTCCGGCTCCGTACTGTTATTTTCCGCGATGATGATCTCAAAATTCTGATAATTGTTGTGGTGCAGAAGGGACTGGATACACTGGTCTAAAATATCGATGTGATCCTTGTTGGGGATGATGATACTCAGTAACGGATTTCCCTTGATCTGGTATTTCACATGATAAAATCCCGGTACCTCGCTGTTTTCCACTACTGCGTCCACACCGGTCCGATTTAAGTGACGCTCAATGTAACGCTTCTGTCCTCTGTCTTCGCTGCGCCCGAAACGTGTGGTATCCGCCCCGCGTCTGGAAAAAAGCACTTCCTGGATATGCGCGATCTTTTCTGTATGTTCAAAGCAGTAAAACAAAAGATCGTACCAGCCGTTTCCGAATACTTCCACATCCGTGTTGCGGAACTGCTCGAGCAGTTCTCTGCGCACTGCGAACATGCCGCCGACATACTGGAAGTTGCAAAGCAGCTCCAAACTCATATCCGGCTTGAAATAAGGTTTTACATAGCGTTTGCCATCCGGTGTAATGCGATCTTCATCCGTGTATACAAGAAGCGGCCGGAAGGTATCTTCCTTGCCCTCTCCCGCATACAGAAGCTTCACGTCTTCATTCATTGCCTTCACACAGTCATATATATACTGATTCCGCGGTTTGGTTCCTGCCGCCGCAAATACAAACACATCCGCGTCATCTTCGTTTAAAAGATGATCCAGTGACATCTGCTCCAACGCAACTTTCACCTTTGCGACACGGTAGGACTGCTTTTTAAACGCCGCTTTGGTAAAGCCCGCATCCGCTGCCTGTTCTCCGCAGCCTTCCACATACACCGTTACCTTTGGCATAAACGGAAACTTTTCTTTGCTCTGAAGTTCCAGTTCTTTGGTACTGCACTGCTGCTTGCGCACCCATGTCATGTATTCCGAATCCTCGTCCACCTTAAATCCGAGTTTTTTCATTGCCCGGCGCATGGTGTAATGAAAGCCGTACTCCCTGAGATAATACACGGTTTTCTGCGCTTTGTTCATATTCACTGTATCAAAATCATTCATAATCTTGTTCTCGCTTTCCATTTTTACATAAAAACACGAGTATATTCTACCATAATTTCGGGAAAATGCAAATAATCGGGACGTTAAAAAAACAGGTATGGAAGCCGGAAAGCTTTCATACCCATTTTATAATTTTTATCTTTTCGGATCTTAAAACACCAATTTAGTAATATGCAACCACATAGGATACGTCATTGTATCTGTTATCCCAGTCGTCTCCAGCTCCAAGTCCGGAAATAGAACCTGTAAATGTAATGTCATCCCACTCGTTGCGGATCATATTCATGGACGGATTGGACTGATAGTTTACCGTATTCCATGCATGCGCCGTGTAGTTTGACATACCTTTTTTCAACTTTACATTTTTAAATGATGCTGTGACCTGATCTCCATTCTTTCTGCCGGAAGCTTCAATTCTGAGAGAGAGATCCTTTGCTGCAAGATTTGGATTGCTGAATGATCCGATCATTTCATTGTCCAGATATACGTTACCGGAACCATCCTGATTTACTACCAGCATCAGGTGGTAGGTCTGTCCGAGTGCCAGTTCTCTGTCACCAGGTCTGAAATACTGCTGCTGTCCCGGATCATTGGACATAACATTTTCTACCATTGCCATGGTCTTTCCGGTATACGGTGCTACCGCGCACGCATCATACTGGATACCAAAAGATACCGCTGCAGTCGGAGTTCCCATTACGATCTTCGCATGGCATCCGGTACCAGAACCAGTCAAAGTAACATCCGCTTCAATCGCGTTCTGATCATAACCTACGTTCTCGATCTGTGATACCACTTTCTTCGGAACCGGGAACTGTCCAAGGTAATGGCCGTCCGTCTCATCCATGTTGTAATAATATACATCATCTGTGATCAAGCCTCTCGCTACCATACCATTCCAGTGATAAAATACAACTCTTCCCCATGGATCATAGGAGAAACCATTTGTCATCAATGTTCCGTCACTGTTGGCGAAACCGTAATCTCTGCCATTCGCGAACTGAAACCAGCCGCTCTGTTTCATACGTCCGTCCCCATCCAGATAATATACTTTATCACCAACAAACGTAATCTGGTCTTTGTATAAATATCCCTGGCTGTCAAAATAGCAGATATATTGGACGCTGTCACAATACTGGAAATTTTTGAACACCTCATGGCCATTCTGGTCAAAATAAATGATGTGTTCCCCGTCCGGATGATAGGTCAGTCTGTCTTTCATCGGTGAACCGTCAGCCTGTAAATAATAGGTATAGCCTCCATCAAAGAAAAATGCATTTGTGATGGTTTCCCCATTCACAACATACTTTGTACCATCAAACGTACCACCGTCATCTTTCAGGCTGTAATACCCCTTTTCTGCAGCATGAACTGCAGGCGCGTGTACCAGAAGCATCAAAAGCAGTGCTGCGAAAAACACTGTAAGCTTTCCGGCAAGATTTCTGTGCATCAATTTCATTACTCTTCCTCCTTTATGTTTAGTTGTTTATAAAAACAGCAAATGCCATTTTTTACTTATAACAAAACACCATTCCCCCGTAAAAGTTCTCTTGCCGTATCGATTGAATCTACGCCATCCCGGTTTTTGATCGGCGCAAATTCCTTTTCCCTCACGACCTCGTAAGGAATACAGTCGTTCATCATATGAACCATATCAAGCACCAGCGTCTCAAATTTATATCCATTCGGCTTTTCCGGTTTTACACGATTGCCCTTTTCATCCATATACGGGATCTTCTTTTCCACCACATGGATCGGCATATGACGATCCGCGATCTCTTCCAGTTTATCTTCCCGGAACAGATAATTTAATATAACGCCAAATCCATACAAGAGATCTCCGTTTTCTTTCCGTGCGGTTGCCATCTCATCGGTCATCTCATAATATTCCGCGATCGACGGTCTGCCGTCCTCGGTACAGAGCACACCGACACGCTCATCCGGTGCCGCCTTGCGCACGACCTTCGCGCCACTCTCACAGCCGGACGCAAGTGTCGCACCGATAAACAGCGGATCCGCGATCTGCTGTAAGACATTGTCCACCGCAAACACATTGATCCACTCAATGCCGCGCTTATGTACGTCTTCTAACATTCCGTCTACAACCATGGAGGAAAACCATCCACCGTTTCCATTTGGCGCCATGGCAAGCTCCGTCTCGGACGCCATCAGTACGCGCCCCTTAAAATCAACAGTCGGTACCATCTCCTGTTTAAAAAATTTCACATAGGATCTGTCATATCCAAAATACTTATGTTCTTCAAAGAATTCGATCGTATCCCTGCTATTGCTCACACTGGTCATAATATAGAGTGGTACAGGCACGCCCGCCTCATCTGTCACCTTCATCAGGTTTTTCATCAGGCACTCAAAAATATAGATATCATGCTCGATCCCGATATTGACCGTTCCCTTTGGCTGATCATAGCCCAATCTTGTGCCCTGACCTCCTGCCAGAAGCACCGCCCCGATCTTTCCGGCGCGGATCGCTTCAAGTCCTGTCTTTTTAAACTCACCCGCCCTTGCGGCTATCTCATCTACTTCGACTGCGTCAAGCGGCGCAAACACCCCACGCTCCGTGATCGTCTCTCTGCGCTCTACCGCGTCTAAGATTGACCAGTCGATTTCATCTATCTTCTTTTGTAATTCCTGTTTTTCTTTCCCCTCTAATTTTCTCAGTTGTTTATCCACATAGTAAAACTGATCACCCATTTGTTTTGTCATCCTTTATTTGTAATATTCTCCAATTAACTATTTACCATATCTTATCAGTTTTTTTCGAAAATTGCAACTGTCGGGCACTCGTCCATTTTCCTCGTCGCCATAACAAAAAAGCCCCGGAAGCCTTTCTGCCTCCGGGACTGTGGTAAGTTTTTTAATTTATGAATTCATGTCATAGGTAAATGATCCGTCTTTCGCAAAATTCTTATTATAATACGGATCACCCTGTGCGAGCACAGAACCCCACATTGTTTTCATTTCCTGCGCGTCTTTTTCACGCACTCTGTTTTCATCCAGCTTTGTCAGCCGCAGCTCATGTGTCTCATTGATGATATATGGTTCGAGCACAACCTGTTTTCCAGCTTTCCTCTGCCTTAAAGAGTAATCAATCCCAAGGTAATATACCCCCTGGAGCTTATTGTTAAAGCCTCCATTTTCAAGGAACGCTTTCTTTTCCACCATCATTCCCCACATGGAAACCGCACTGACATTGTGCGCATAGTACATTCTGCCGATATAACCCGGCGCACTGAACGTGTTTCCGTGTTCAACCGGATGCGCAATTCCATCTGCGCCGATGCCAATGATATATCCGGCTTCCTGTATAAATTTTCCCGGATCGATGATTCTTGATCCGGTAACCGCGATATCATCCTGCATGGTATACATGAGCAGACGGTTCAGCCATCTAGGATCCAGTATCTCCATATCTGCTTCCAGGAATACCAGATACTCTCCCGTCACGCTCTCTGCCATCTGATTGCATGCTGCTGCCGGTGTCACATCCTCTTCGAATCTTCTCACCTGAATGAAAGGTTCCTGTTCTGCAAGCGCAAGAAACTTCTGCGTCTCGCGTGAAGATTTGCCAAAGTCTGCGATACAGATCTCATAATTGTCATACTCAGTCCGCTTTACGATGGAATCAACCAGCCGTGCCAGTCCCTTCCCGCTGCCGTTATTCACAACAAGGATTGAGACCAGCGGATTTTCCGGGAGTTCGTATTCCAGACGATAATGCGTAGCACAGATACAGGAAGAAAAAACTTCTGTCTTTCTTCCAAGCCGCGCTTCATTATCCTTAACCGCATTTCGTCCCGCATCGATCGCATAAGTCTTTGCGTTGATGTTCATGGAAACGGACTGCGGATGAACTCTCCAGAAATATAATACTTCCGGAATATGAGACACATGTTTTGCCACTGTGGTAAGTTTTAAGATCATGTCGTGATCCTGACTGCCATCATAGTGATTATCATAAAGTCCTGTCTTTTCTAACAGGGACTTCTTAAAAACGGATAAATGGCAGATATAGTTTACACCGTTTAGGTTCTGCGGGGAAAACGCCGGTTTAAAGTGAAGCGTTACGATGTTCTGGATCGAATCTTTTTCAAATGTCATCTCGTCTGTGTAAATAAACTCCGCATCGTTTTTCTCAATCTCCTGCATGCACCTGAAAAGTGCTGCCGGATGTAACATATCATCATGATCGAACAACGCGATATAATTTCCGGTTGACATTCTGATACACTCATTGGTGTTCTCCGAAATTCCCTCATTTTTCTCCAGCTTGCGATATACGATACGGCTATCCTTTGCCGCATACTCCTCACAGATCCTGCCGACCTCCGCATGTTCCGCGTCACTGCCATCCGCCAGACAGAGTTCCCAGTTGCCATAGGTCTGTGCCTGTACGGATCCGATCATATCGCGTAAGAACTGCTCTGGTGTGTTATACAGTGGAACCATGATACTGAATTTCACATCTTTTGAAAATTTTGTATTTCTCTGTTCTTCCAGCTGCTCTTTGCTCAAAGTGATCTTCGCTATAAAGCGTTTGTTCCGCCGTTTGATCATGATCTTACTTAACAGCTTGTTTTTCACCTTCCGCACGATGCTTCCGATCACTTCTTTTTTGCTGGTCTTGCAGATCAGAATGATCCTCACCTTGACATTGGCATACAGTCTGTACAGCGGCGCGATGAACTTCCATATTTTTTTCTTTTTCAGCCGTTTGATCCGGTCACTCTGCCCGGCATAAACCGGGTTGTGCAGATCATCTTCTGCTGCCATCTTTTCCTGCTCTACGATCTCCCACTCGTTCGCAAACAAGCGTACATCGTCAACCATTTTATCTTCCGCGGTTACTGCAGCATGATTTTCCTGTATCCAGTTTTCAACCTGATTATTTTCAAATGTCTTCATATTCCTGTTTCTCTAAATCCTATTTGATATTTGCAAGAATCTGCTGCGCAATATAAGCAAATCCCGCATCATTCGGGTGCGCACCTACCGCACCGTTTGTAATCGTGTGCCATGCGCCATCTTCTCCATAAACAGATCCGCCTGTTCCAGCACGGTATGCCGGATTTCCGGAGATCGGAGAAAGATCGATAAAGGTTGCCCCAAGTTCATTGCAGGCGTTGATCTGTGCCGCTGTTACTGTCGGATCCGGCCAGCAGAAAGAACTTACCACCATGATCTGTGCATTCGGTGCTTTTTCCTTTACATGCGCTACGATATTATAAAAGTCATTGTATAATGTTTCTTTTCCCGCAACAATGTTGTCGCCAAGCTGGATCGTTACCAGATCCACATCCGCGTTCAGATACGGATCCATCTCGCCCAGATGATTGTTCCGGTTGGTATCCTCTTCCCATGATTTCAGATAATGGCAGCTTGCAGTAACATTTGCGTAATCCTGCTGTAATCCGCTTGTTACCAGATGGAAATAATCCTTATCCGGTGTAGTTGCTGCCATTCCCCAGTTGCCCCACCAGAGACCTGCTACGATCGGATGTGCAGTCAGGGAGTTACCAAACGCGACATAATTGAATTTGCTCTGTAAGTTTACGCCTTCACAATAAGAAACTGTTTTTCCGGCGCCATTTCTTGCTGTAACGTTTACCCAGTAAGAACCGCTTGATACGTTCCAGGTTGCCTGTGTCGATGCCGACCAGTCAGAAATGGTTGTCCAGGTGTTGGTTGACAGGTCGTAGATCTGCCACATGAAATTCATATTTGTATCGCCACTTGTGTAGTTTACATTCAGATCTACCGAGTGACTGTGCTTGTTCATTGTGATTCCGCTTATTGCAATATAGTTCTTATCCTGGAGATTTACTCCCTGGCAGAAGCTTTCTACCGTACCTTTGCTCGTCTGTGCCGTAACATTTACCCAATAAGAACCGCTTGTCACATTCCAGGTTGCCCAGTTTGACTTGCTCCAGTTTGAAACTGTCGTCCAGCTTCCGGCATTCACATCATAGACCTGCCACATAAACTTCACATCAGAATCGCTGCTCTCGTAGGATACGCCCATATCCACTTTGTTGTAATCCTGGATCATGCAGATTCCGTTTAAGTCTACATAATCTGTGGAATAGTTTTTCGTTGCCGCAAAGCAGATCGTATATGCCTTTACGTTTCCGTCAGCTGCTTTCGCCTGTACCTGCAACCAGTAATTGCCTTTTTTCGGTGTCCAGGTCGCCCAGTTTCCTCCGTTCCAGTCCGCAATGGTTTCCCATCCCTGGGTATCCAGATTGTAGGACTGCCAGCGGAACTGTACCGAAGAACTTGCGGTGTCATAATTTACACCGACATCAATGGTATGTCCATGATCGATATAGCAGATTCCGTTCAGTGCAAGATAATTATCGTTATAATCTCTCGGCGCGTAAAAGCAGATGGTGTAATCCGCTGTACGTCCGCTTGCGGTTCTTGCCTCCGCATGCAGCCAGTAATTTCCGGCTGTCGGTGTCCAGGTCGCCCAGTTTCCTCCATTCCAGTCCGCAATAACTGACCAGCTCTGGGTGTCCAGATTATATGCTTCCCAGCGGAAATCCACACTCTGTGCGTCTGTATCATACGCAACTCCGACATCTACGCCATTGTTTCTGATATTGTAGCAGATCCCGGTCAAATTCAGATAGCTGTCCGACGCCTGTAATAATTCAGGCTCTACATCCTCTTCCACGACCGGATTTCCAGCTTCCAGCTGCTGTTCCAATGCTTCTACTGCCGCTTCATTTTCCGTTTCCTCGTCCGGTACCGCTTCTGTCTCCTCTTCCGGGACCTGTGGAATTTCTTCCATCTCAGAAGATGGTTCTACCTCTCCCGGTTCGGTTGAAACTTCTGTTTCCGCTTCCACTGGTACTGGCATTTCTGTTGCCAGCGCCGATACCGGTGATATCGATGTAAACATCATCGTCGCCATCAGCGCCACAACAAATCGCTGCATTCTTTTTTTCATATCTTCTCTCCTATCTTTTGGCTTCTATTGCAATCCACTTATTCAAGTGTCAGACAATACTTAGTAATTAAACCCGGTGATCCCGACTTTTCCGTCTTCCCCGGTTCCGATCGTAATATTGGGCTTTCCGCTTTCTCCGGACACCACATAGCCGGCATCATGAAGTTCCAGCGAATCAATATCCGTATTTTCGATCACATCGACCAGTTCCTCTGTAAGAACCTGATCCACATCCAGCGCCTCGAATTCCTCCTCACTCCGTACCGCGATCACATCCGGTATTCCGACATAACACGGATAGGCGACATACTGCGCCAGTTCTTCCATATTCCGATCCGCAACTGCTGTTTTTATCTGTGTGAGTACTTCCCGGTACTGCTCCTCAAGCTTATCGGTCTCTTCTTTCGGCAGATAAAATTCTGTTGTCTGTTCAGAAGCGTCTTCTATCACATACTCTGTTCCCGCTTCCTTCTCTGTCCGGACTTCCGTCCCCGTCTCTGCCTGTGTCTCTGTCTCCGGCTGCACGGGATCCTGTCTGTTTCCACATCCCACGACCCCGACACTGCACATGAGCATCAACGCCAATATCATTTTTCTTTTTATCAACTTTCCTGCTCTCCTGATTTCCTGTTATTGTGTCAGTCAGCATAGCTTAAAAATTGCTATACACCTAGAATATGATACTGCTAGTTGACTGACTTTGTCAATGTTCAATCCCATCCACCCGAAAAAAGCAACAGCCGCCACTACACATGCTCGTGATAGTGACGGCTATTGCCTTTTCCTATTTCATTTTTATTTTGCAGCTGCCAGCAGTTTGCTGATGTAACCGTTTACAATGCTGTAGCCATAGTTCTTTGCCGTAGCCCATCCTTTTCCATATGGGTTTTCAGAAATGCCAAGCCATTCCACATACGGAGCGCATCCTCTGGAAACATAGGAGAAACGCTTATCCACACACGGGTAGCTTAATGATGCGGTTGACGCATACGCCTTTAAATGCTGTACCTGGGCACGCACACCTTCACGCACGGAGGAAAAGCTGTCGCCGGTTGCTCCGTTTCCGGTAGCGCCAAGTCCTGCAAAATTATACTGCGTAATGCTCACATCTCCACCGAATGTAAGAAATCCTGTTTCTTTCATCGTCTGACAAAATGCTACTTCCGGCTTCACGCCTTCCGCCGTACACTCCTCCACATAGATCCGGCAGAAGTCCATAATCGTCGGTGCATCCGAATACATATAAAACGTCGGATAGATTGCCTTGGAGTTATAGTAGTTGATCATCTGCGTCAATGTCGTCCCGGAAGATCCCATAATGGCATATCCCATATTTAAGGTAACTCCCTGACAGAACGTTGCCGTGCTTCCCTTGCTGGTACGCGCGGTCACATAGATCCAGTAAGAACCGGAAGCCGGTTTCCAGGTTGTCCAGTTCGCGCCTGTCCAGGTTGTGATCGTTGTCCACTGGCTGGAGGACAGGTCGTAGATCTGCCACATAAACTGCACATTGGAATCATTGCTTTCATAAGATGCTCCGAGATCTACCTTTCCGGTTGACTGAACCACGCAGACACCGTTTACTTTGATATAGTCTGCAGAATAATCCTTCGTTGCCGCAAAGCAGATCGTGTACGCAGCCACTGTTCCGGAAGATGTTGTTGCCTGTGCCTGTAACCAGTAATTTCCGGCATGCGGTGTCCAGGTTGCCCAGTTTCCTCCATTCCAGTCCGCGATGGTCTCCCATCCGCCGGTATCCAGATTATATGCCTGCCAGCGGAATTTCACCTTCGGATCTCCCGAATCGTAAGCCACACCGACATCTATACTGTGATCTTTGATCTGATAACAGATTCCATTTAAGTTTACATAATCATTCGTATGATCTTCTGCCGCGTGGAAACAGATCGTATAATTCTTTGTCACGCCATCATTTGTCTTTGCTTCTACATACAGCCAGTAATCTCCGGCTTTTGCATACCAGGTTGTCCAGTTTCCGGCATACCAATCCGAAATACTTGACCATTCCTGTGTTTTCAGGTTATACGCCAGCCAACGGAACTGTACACTTGAAGCATCTGTCTCGTAAGCAACTCCAGCATCTATGCTGTGATCTTTGACCTGATAACAGATTCCGTTTAACGCCAGATAGCTCTTGCTGTAGTCTGTGTTATTCTGAAATCCGACCGTTGAAACTTTTGCAATGTTATTGCTGTCGATCGCGGAAACCTGGATCCAGTAAGTTCCCGGTGTCGGTTTCCATTTTACGCTGGATGCGGTTGTCCACTCAGAGATCAATCCCCAGCTGCCTTTATTTACATCATAGTAAGTGTAACGGAACTGAATACCGGATGCATTGGTCGTATAACCTACGTTTACCGTGAGCGCTCCCTTGGATTCCGTCGTTGTGATACTGTCGATCGACATGGATGCCTGTTTGGAAAGTCCAAAGTACTGTGCAATACCGGTCGCGTCCGCAACACCGACCCTCTTTAAGTTTGCATCCGATGAAAGGAAGCTTACATCTTTGCTGTTGGATAAAAACGCATGCTCTACGATGATTCCCGGAAATCCTTTGATCTTCGCATTCCGGATAATGGAATAGTAATCCGCCTTGCTTCCGTCCGGATAAGTAGTATCGTTCGCGTTTCTGATCTTGGTTCCGCGGTTTGTAAGTCCAAGTGCCGTCAGCTGGCTTAAAATCCTGGAGGCAAGCGCAGAGCCCTGGCTTCCAATCTGGCTGTTATAATTGCTGTTCGGATAATAGATTTCCACACCGGATGCTGATGCGCTGCTAGAGTTATTGATATGGATACTCACGATCACATTTGCGCCCCAGTTTTTTGCCATTGTGGTTCTGTCATCCAGACTTACATAGGTATCGGTTGTTCTTGTCATATAGACTGTCACACCGTAATACTGCTCTAATTCCGCCTTGCAGTACTGTGCGATCTTTAAGTTTAAATCTTTTTCTTTTAAACCGCCTCCGGTTGTTCCGGAATCCGATCCGCCATGTCCCGGATCCAGTACAACAACCACATTTTTCGCTGTCAGCAGTGCCTCATCCGCACTCTGTGTGCTGACCGCTGACTCCGGTGTTCCCTCGCTTGCAGCGTCAATTGCCTCCGCGATGGAAGATTCCTGTACCTCATTTCCATTTTCATCAATAGAAACCACACTGATCGCACCATCCAGATCGGATGCATCCTGCTCTGCAGCCGTGTCATCATCTGTCATGACAGCATCCGGATTTGTCTCAGTCTCCTGATTCACACCGTATTTCGCGTCAATCCCATTTGCCGCAAAATCCGCGTAAAATGTCTGTTTTCCGATTATATATGTAACGCCACTCAGCTGATATACCGAACGTTCGCTGGTATCTGAATAGCTCATGGAGAAAAGAACAGCTCCCGGTTTGATCGTACCTGCCGCAACCGTCTTCTCTTCTCCTGTTGTCACATTCTTATAAGAAAGTGTTGCACTGTCTACTGTCGTATCATCACTTCCAATGCTGACAACCACATTCTGTGTGCCCGGAGCCTCAATCTGCGCAGCATCGACAGTCAGATAATTGATACTTCCCGCCAGTAAGGTATCGGCTTCCTCCGTATCATCCTCTTCCTCAAGTGCTTCATCCTCTGCGTCCATCTGTTCTTCCATGGCTGCATTCTCTTCCGCTTCCGCCTCTACTGCTTCATATGCGGCTGCGTCCGATTCTACGGCCTGTTCTGTGTCCACCGGTGCCTCTGTCTGCTGTTCCGTGTCTACCGGCACCTCTGTTGCCGGCTGTTCCGTATCTCCCGATACCGGAACGTCTGTTGTTACTTCTGTCGCGCTTTCCGTGCTGCCGGTATATTCCGCCGCAAATGCATCAAGCGGCAGCATGGATGTACTTACCAGCAATGCCATACAAATGGCAGCCATGCGCTTTTTCAAGTTCTTCATCTGTTCTCCTCTCCTTAATTTTATTTCTGCTTTTTAGTTTACTCCACATCCCGGTATCCGTCAAATGGCAAACCTTTCCATGTAAAAAGTTTTTTCTTAAATTTTTCTTAATATGATGTCTTCGCTTATTCTGCATCTGCTTTTTTACCACCCCATCTCATGAATTACATATTCTTTTAATTTGTAAATTGCATATAACGGAAGACTCCATACGTGTGTATCACCATCCATGTTATCCCCCACATTTTTCAAAGAAGTCTTAATTGCCATCCGGGGATGATATCTGTTGCAGAACAGGTGCAGACTCTTGGCTTTCGTATTATCCGCTGATTTTACCTCTATAGGAAGAAGTACTCCCTCATAATCTGTGATAAAGTCTATTTCCGCATCTGCTTTTGTTCTCCAAAAATAACTTTCGACTCCCATACATTTCAACTGTGTCATAATATAATTCTCTGTCAATGCCCCTTTAAAATGAATATAAGAAGCATCTCCCTCAAGAACAGTTCTATAGTTCACATTTGATTTTCTCCGAAGAAGCCCTACATCTGACATATAAACCTTAAAATACGTATTATCTGCCATTCCTGCTAGCGGAAGTTCCGGTGTCGATACCAGATTCAGTTTATAGGCAATTCCCGCATTAACGATCCACTCCAACGCATCTTCCAAATCCTTTGCTCTCGCACCTTGCTTTACATGCGAAAAAATAAACTTATTATTATCTCTTGCTATCTGTGAAGGAATCGCATCCCAGATCAACCGCACCTTCGTCGTAGTATCTGGCATCGTATGCTTACCAAAATCGTCAGCATAATCTTTAAGAATCCTGTCCTGAACTTCTTCCACCTCTTTGTAATCATGAGTATCTACCCAAGTCTGCACCGCTTCCGGCATGCCTCCGACAATATAATAATTCTTTAAATATTTCTCCAACGGCACAGTATACATTTCCGGAATTTCTCTTTCAAATGCCATTTTTTTAATTCCGTTAATGTATTTTTCTCCACCATCTGCAATCACGAACTCCTCAAAGCTCATTGGATACATTTCAACACGGTCTACCTTTCCTACCGGGAAAGATATACCTTCTTTTCGAAGTGCTACGCCAAGCAGGGAACCCGCAGCAATAACATGAAGTTCCGGCATATTTTCACAAAAATACTTAAGTGACTGTATGGCACGCGGACAATCCTGGATCTCATCAAAAACAACCAATGTCCTGCCCGGAACGATCTTGTCTCCGTAAACCACATTCGCAAGCTCATCAACAATCCGCCCTACATCAAAATCAAAATCAAAAACAGACTGTAATCCAGTGTTTCCATCAAAATTAAAATATGCTGTATCCTCAAATTCTTTTTTTCCAAATTCTTTTATAATATAAGTCTTTCCACACTGCCGAACTCCTGTCAAAAGCAGGGGTTTTCTGTTTTTCTTCTCTTTCCATTTCAGTAATTCATTTAAAGTTTTTCGTTCCATACGCACCTCGTTCCCTGAATCTTTTATTTAGTGTAACATATTTGAACCGAAAAATCCATTTTGAATTGCATTTTTCAACCAAATAAGTGGTAATTTTTTGCGTTTTTCAACCGAAAAAGAGCAAAAATTAATAAAAATAAATAACCGTCCAACTTCAGGCTATGCAAGAGCCCGAAATTAAACGGTTATTTTTTCTTAATTCCAGTTTACCAGACTGTTGTAGTTCGGTACGATCTGCGACCATCCGCTCACACCGATCACTGATAAATACGGATCTGTGTAGGAAGTCCCATTTGCCGTATCCATGTATTTAAACACCTGATATGCCGGTCGTTCCCTGCCTCCGGCCTCCTTCAGTCCAAGGTCAAGTCCCTCGTCATTCGGATCCGTCTCATAGGAACGGAAGATCACCGCATCGATCATATTATTAAACTGCGCCGCGTAAAACGTATACGCAAGTGCCGCCGCCTGATATTCTTCTCCTTCACGGCTGGTAAAGCCCTGCTCGGACAGGATGATCCTCGTTCCCGCGCCAAAATGGTTCTGCACATAATCCGTCAGCACATTTAGATTGACTGCGCTGATGTACTGCGCATTCTCATTGTTTGGCGTATATTTCGTATACTTCGGCAGCCACATCTTGGAGCTTGTCAGCACCGGTGGATACAGATGATACGCAATGTTCCAGTTCACCCCCGGCTGTCTCGCATTGACTGCCTGCCAGAACGCCGTCAGGTAATTCTTTGCCGCAATCCCTTTTCCCTTTTCGTTGCTCGTCCAGTTATGATCAAACGGGATATATGCCCGCGCCCCCGGATTTAAATTCTGAAGCGCATTATACAGCTGAATGAATGTCGCCGCATAGATTGACGCGTTTGTATTTAAGTCGAGTGTTCCACAGTAATTATAGGTATTCGGGATGTTTACTTCATTTCCCAGAATCCAGTTATCAATGTGGCAGTCCGCCTGTCCGTAACGCTGTGCCAGGAAGCAGAACGTTGCAGCCACCGTCGGATCATCCGGATTCATCGCGTAAAACTTATGCCCGGATTTTCTGCCGCCCGCATAGATCAGATTCTGTTTTGTCTCATCCCACGGCATTAAAAGGATGATACTTACCGTAACTCCCATCTGATTTGCCTTTTTTACATACTCATCGATTCCGCCCGGATCCGTGAAATAATAATCGGTTCCATTGTAGTTAAAAGACCACTTGGTCGGCTCCTTTGAAACCAGCTGATTGATCATCACATTGATCGCCGAATGCTTCACGCCAAGTCCCGTATCCGACAGCACACCTTCTGTCCCCTGCAGTCCCTTCTTGGAAGTCATGGTTACCGATGTATTCGGAAACTGTCCGATATAATGTCCATCCGTTTCATCCATGTGATAATACCATGCGCCATCCGTGATCAGCCCACGTGCGACCATGCCGTTCCAGTGGTAGAACACAACTCTTCCCCATGGATCATAGGAAAATCCATTGGTCATCAGCGTTCCATCCCCATTTGCATATCCGTAATCTCTTCCGTTTGCGAACTGAAACCAGCCATTTTGTTCCAACGCGCCATTCGCATTCAGATAATACGCATTGTTTCCAACAAAGGTGATCTGATCCTTGTAAATATAACCGTTGGAATCAAAGTAACAGGTGTAACCTACGCTCGAACAATACTGAAAACTCGTAAACACCTCATGACCGCTGGCGTCAAAATAGATGATATGCTCTCCATCCGGATGATAGGTCAGGCTGTCACGCATCGGCGTTCCGTTACTCATCAGATAATAAGTATAGCTTCCATCAAAAAAGAACACGTCTTTTGCCATGCTTCCGTCTTTTTTGTAGTAACGTGTGCCTGTCCAGCTTCCGCCGTCTGCCGGCAGACTGCAATAATCTACCGTTCTTCCGTCTGTGCCAAGCAGTTCACTCGTTTCATCGGTGGTTACCGCAGCCTGCGCTTCTTCGGAGCCAACGCTTCCCTCCCAAACGGCAGAATCTGTTTCCATCGATCCGCCTGTCTCTTTCTGTTCGTCTTCATCCTGATAATCCGATGTAAACAGCATGTCCTCTGTTTCATCCTCACTCAGTTCATCCGCCTCCGATGCCTGTTCTGCCTGCCGTACCTCAGCCGCCCCCGCCGGCGCGACATCCGCGAAGATCAGACCAACGCTCAATGCCAGTGCCAGACAACGTCTTACCTTTTTCATTCTCATTTATATGCTCCTTGCCTTCCTTCCCCATTCAAGCATTTTCCATTAAAATTATTAATATCTTTATTATATACCACCTGTTACTTACATGTAAATATCAAGATTTCTACTATATCCCTTCTATTCCATATACTCTTTTAAACGCTTTTTCCCATTGTCCACGTTTTTTCAAAACATGAGCAATGATATCGCGAACCGCGCCATAACCGCCCTTAACACCAGAAACATAATCCGCAATCTCCTTAATCTCCTCACACGCATCAGCCGGGCAGCCAACAAAACCTGCGAGCTGCATCGGCGGGAAGTCATTAAGATCATCTCCAATATATCCCAGTTCCTCTTTTTTAATATGATGTTCTTCCATAAAAGCTTCCAAATATCCCCTCTTCTCCTTTACGTTCTGACAGATATATTCCACGCCCATTTCCTGCATTCTGCGTGTGACCGCCGGGCATTCACGCCCTGTCAGCACCATAATCTTCATTCCGACCTGATGTGCTGTAAAAAAGCCTGCTGCGTCTTTGGTACAGAATTTTTTCAGCTCGTTTCCATGATCATCATAATAGATTCCTGCATCTGTCATAGTGCCATCCACATCAATCACAAAATATTTCAGTTTCAAAAAATCCATCCTCTACTCCTCCACTTCCTCATTTGCTTCCATTGCCAGAATCACATCTTCCCTGCTTCCACCCGCTAATATCGTCAGGTAATGGTTTATTTCCTCTGTTCCCGCTGATTTTGAATACATCGCCATATAAAGATCTTCGATAAATTCTTTGTCTGTAAGTTTTTCAAGTGCTCCGCCATACAAAGCATCTATTTCATGATAAACCTCGCTCTTCGTCTTTTCCCCGAGAAACAGAGTTCTCGCATATTCCAGCTTTTGCTGATCCGTAGTTTCATCCTGCATTGCTTCTTTTTCCCCAGTTGCCACTACATACAGCTCACTTACATAATCCCAGCTCTTTTTGTAACGTTTCAGGGAATCATCAACAAAATCTTTGCGCATACGCGCATCTGCCGCTGTCTCGATCAGCATTTCATATTCATCTTCACTACAATCCAGGTAATTGGATGCAAAATATTCTTTTGATATTCCGCAGGTATTCAGATAGTCCTTGTACCGTTCCTTTGTATCAATGATATAGGCATCACGTTCTGCACTTGCTTCCTGCACACCGGATCTCACCGTTTCAAGCAGCACCTGCTTTTGTACATCAGACTGAACCGTCTGCCATACCGCCCATTCATCATTGACATAATCCATACTTTCCTCAGTTTCTGTTTTTTCCTTTGGCTGCCACTTCTCAACAATCGCTGTTGGCTGCAGCTCAAACGTAATATCCTGTCCGGCATAATCACCTGCCATCAGATAATCTTCCGGAATCTTACATGTCACGGTAACGGTACTTCCCACTTCGCATCCGATCAACGCGTCCTTTATTCCATCCAAAAGTTTTCCGTCCTGAACAACCACATTTTCATATTTGTTTCCAGTCACATTTCCGATATAAGACTCACCCAGTTTGTTTTCCTCGGCATCATAAGCCGTAACTTTCATATTGATTACATCATTTTCTTCAACGGTGGTTCTCGCCGGATCCAAAAGTAATACATTCTCCCCTTCTTCAATTGCATCATATGCGACTTTCCGATTTACAGCGGTCTGAGACCATCCCGTCTGTTCTACCGCATCTGCTACTAGTTCATCACAGCTTTTTGCTGTAAATGTCACATCTTCCTCATCCTGATTTAATGCCAAAAACAGATCTCCAAGTGAAACCCCCGCTACATTATCCTTCTTTATCATATTATAATATTGTATGGTTCCACCATATGCAGATACTTCCTCTTTTGCACCAAGATAATAGTATTTGCTCACAATATCCAGATTTTCATTTTCATTTTCCTCATAATAAGGAATAAAATAAAGAACTGCCTGCTGTTTCAGGCGACTGTCTATCTTTGTATCATCACACCGGAACGGCAACATACTAAACACCGTTTCCATGGATACGGCACTGATAGAAATCGTATCATCACTCTGTTTAAAAGTCCTCTCTCCTTTTGCCGTATCCCAGTTTAGCTGATATGCTTTTCCACTTCCATCCAACAATGTCGCAACCGATTGCTTACGTGTTGTAAGGACCTCCGTACTCTGATTATAATTTACCTGACGCAGCATTTTATCAAACGCTTTATCCAACCAGCTATACTGATAATTGCATACCAGACCATCCCCGTAATAACGAAAGCCCAGAGACGAAAATAGCATCTGGTTTCCATTTCCGATTTCTACTGTTCCAAAGACTTTTTCTGAGAGTACATCCACCGACCAGAAAGCCTGAACAAACATCAGTACTGCACCGGCTACGGCCACACATACACCGGATCTTTTCCGTTTTTTTTCGAAAAACGCGCAATATACCAGACACAGGACCAATATCGTATATCCCACAGCAAAAAAGATATTATAACGTTCCAGCGTATATGTTACATAAACCAGACCAAACAAAAGGAACGCGAAAAGGCCACCGATCAGCCCGATCAGTTTTTCAAACATCTTACGCTTTTCTCTCTTTTTTTCTATAAACAATACAACACCCGCAACAATACCTGCCATAGTCAAGATCCACGCAAAATTCATAAGAAAAAGCTGTGCCAGCTTATATCCCATATAATGCGGCTGAAATCCAAAACAGTTGATCCCGCTTGATGACCATGTCATGGTCGTAGTCGCATCCGCGCTCTGCACCCAACCGGACAATGATCCCAGTCGTATGATCATCAGCGCATAAACTGTTCCCGCTGCCACAGCCACCCAGGTCACTGACTTAGAAAAGCACGCCTTCACACGCAAAGCTATATTTCCATGCGTACATATAAAACAGTATAAGATCTTGAAACCAAAATATCCGGCAACAATCACTACCCCCGTTTCTTTTGTCTGACTCAATATTACCGCACACACTGCAAGCAAAATGTTCCATCCCCGATATTCTGTGTACATAACAAAGATCAGGAAAAGAGCAAGCATATAATCTACATTGATATAAGAAAATGTTCCAAGGAAAACCGGGGTGCAAAATACAATAAATGTAAGCAATGCCGCCATGCTGTTTTTGCAGTTCAGCCAATATCTGCCAAACAGCTCATAAAGGCAGTACGCCGCAATCCCTGTTAAGATCAGTGTCAGGATCTGTACTCCGATCCCTCCCTTCGGATCAAGGAATTCTCCGATCGCCATTACAAATGAATATCCCAGATTAGAATGTGTACAAAGCCTGAAATTCTGAATAAATCCCTGGATAGAAAAATCATAATTTTCACATGCACGGATCAGATTCTGATAATATTCGCCTGCATCCCACTTCTGAAGCGTTCCGATCATCGGAACACGGCTTATAATGACCGCTGCAAGCATGACGATTGCCGCCTTATGCTCCTGCAGCCATACTTTCACCTGTATCTGACGAATTTTTTTCGTTCCACTCTTTTTGATCAGATAAACAAATACCAAAAGCGTCAATATCCAGAACAGGTACGTCGTCCACATTACAGAAAATGTCTTTTTTATTTTTACTGCATTCGAGCTAAAAGCAGCAAAATTAAACACAGATATTGCAAACATTGCCACAAAGATCTGCCAGCCTGTCTTTATTTGAAAGATCAGTCGGTCAAATTCCTCCCAGCCGAAAAAAACACTCACCCATATAACCGCTGCAAAGACAATCACGCAAATCATCCATGTCATCAATGTCTGCACTTTATTAAAGTCGCTTCGATACTGATAACTTACTGCCAGATATCCATTCTTTTGTGTTCCATCATAATAGAATTCCTGACTTCCGGATGCTGCCTCCTCTTTACTCTCCACCGCATTAATCCCGATATTTTTATCTGCATGGAGACTGACCTGCAACATATACTGTTTCCCTGTTTCAAGATCACAGCCCAGTTTCACTTCATTAAAAGCATTGCTGCTCAGTACAGTAAGTTCTCTTTCTTCCCGCACTAATGCATTACCATCCGCATCACGAACGGCTACCTCGATCGTTCCGGCATCCACATAACCCACATTGGTAAGATATAACGAAACACTTCCCAGCCGCTTATCCGCTGCCGTAAAACGCTGTTCCACATAATCATCTGCCGATAATGTATACTCTTTATATGATGCACTCTGATCTACTTCATCTGCCAAAGAATCTCCCCAAAACAGATTGAGCGGCCATGCGCATACCATGATACCTATTGCTACGACCGCCGCTATTATAACAATCGCTCTTTTTCTGTTCCACTTACCCGTCAAATCACTACCTCCACGATATCAGCCCTGCTCTAAGGACTTATTGATATATCTCCACAAGCCCACAAACGTCTCATTTTTTGCCACCTGTACACTGCTGCCCAAAAAACAGGATGCAATCTTTTCTCTTAGAATTTCATTTTTTTCCGCAACTCCCCCGGAAAAAACTATTTTTTCGATTTTTTCTTCCTTCTGCAACAATATCTTTGTAACCTTATAATAGTTCTGCACCATCCGTTCAACCGCAGCATGCATGACATCTGCCGTAAAAAAATTCTGCTCACCAATATTACTAATAGACCCCCGCGTATCCGATGTGACCGAATTCACAAAAAAGCTCATATCTATTTCAAGATCTGTCTGCTCCGCCTGCGCTTCTTGATCCCACAGGAATTTCCATAGTCTTTCCTCATCCACTTTTTTCCCGCTGTATGACTCAAGAAACTGTTCAAAAAAAGCAAAAATAACATGTAGTGCCCTGCCACACGGAACATGTGGGATCGTATTCAGATAAAATCCATCAAAAAACGGTCTCGTCTGGAATTCATCCGCTAAAACAAGTTTTCTATTTAAAACACTCACCTGCGAACCGGTTCCCATATTAAATGAAAGCATTTTTTCCGCATTCAATCCACTTCCAAGCAATGCAGCCTGCTGATCACCAATTGCCTCGCAAAAAGAAACTTCTTTTCCATTATATTCTGCCGTCACAATCTCTTTTTCTGCGATCTTCGGAAAATGAATCCTTTCAAACCCCAATACATCGATCAGTTTTTCACTCCACATCCTTGTCTTTAGATCGTATAAACCACTTGCCGCCGCATTCGTCGGATGAATAAACGGCTGCTTCCCCGTCAGCACTCGGATCAGATAGTCTCCAAGCGTATAAAAATAAATATCCTTTCTCTCTACCAATGTTTTCTCTTTATCTAAAAGTACATATAAATTTGTACTTGCTATTCCAGATTTCAGAGCCATTCCCGTATGCTTTACTTCTTCCTCCGGAACGATTTTTTTCAATTCTTCAAGATAGGTCGCATCCCCATTTTGCCATTCTGCCCATTCGTCTTTCCATGAAACATAATCGCACAGAGGATTCCCATCCTTATCCGCAAGAAGAAAGCCATGCATTTCCGTGGCGATTGCAACTGTAAATCCGATATCTTCCATAAGAAATCCATCCATGATTTCTTTTACTGCCTTTACCGTACCTGTTATTTTCGGAAAACTGTCCGCAAATGTATATTTTGATGTTTCAACTATCTCATTCCGGACGAGCTCTCCCGTCTTTTCATCTATTAAAGCGGCTTTTAAAAAGCTGGTGCCGCAATCAATTACAATATACATATTTTCCTCTGTTTTCTTATCATATGATTTGTTTTTTATTATATCATAAAACAAGATCCGCGCAACAGCCGTATATACAAAAGAAAAGGGAAATGCAATCCCCCTTTTCCTCTTATTCTACTCTCAACAGTTCTCCTTCGCAGGAGCTTCCGTAAGACAAACCATCTGTCCGATCGAGCAGCACTATATTTACAATATATTCCTTTCCGGGCACAATATCTTCAGATGGAATCATAGCACTAACATGCTTCATCTCTGTGCCACTCACCATCATATGTTCCGCATCATATAACATATAGTATCTAGTCGTATCTGTTTCGGCATCATAAACTGCATAATAGGCATCAAATTCTTTTCCTTCAAGTTCTACCGTTCCCAACACGTTTGCTTCTACCTTATAACAACCATATGTCGCATCTAAGCACCCAGAAATGTCTGATACCTGTATTTCTTGATCGCTATCAATTTTAAAATCTGTAGTCACTTTATAAATCGTTGTTCCATACACCACATTGGTCAATGCATAGGTACTGGTTTTTCCGGTATGCTCATACAAATATGTCTGCAACATTTTTACTGCATTTACATCTGTTAGCAAATATACATTCTCATCCGCAATCTGACGTAACGCAGAATAAATTCCCTGCGCATTGTAAGATGCCACCACATCCGGATTACCCGTTGACCAACCACCCAATCCAATTACATTTCGATAAGTTCCACCCCTCGTTGTCCGAAACACGCTATATGAGTTTCGGATAGCCGGCATCCCTCCAGACGAGAAAGTAGGGATCAGGAAATTATCATCCTCCCTGTTATTCAAATATGCATACATATCAGCACCTGTTTGATCAAACTGAAACTTTCCTAACTGAGATAAATAATAATTATTTCCAAGCGGCAACAATGCAAACATCACAGCTGCTACAGTCAGCATTAACGACCGACCCTGTTTGCCTGCTAAGTTTGCAAAATCAACCATATACAACGCTAAGCATATAGAAGCAAATAATATTCCAATTTTAACATAAGACGGATAACGACCTGTCACCGTAAAATAGAAAGAAATCATATTTATCATAGCCACTATATACCAAAATACTATTTTCATATGCTTGTAATCAAGCAGTAAACATATGGATAACAGTACCAACACGAAAATATATTCCTTTGTCAGCATATTCTCCACATAATTATCAAAAAATCCGGTTGCATTTTCTTTCCAGTCACTACCAGGTTCTAATGCTTTAATCTTATTTAACAAATCCGTTGTAATAAAGTTCGGATCTTCAAAAGTCCATGACGTAATCAAAGTATAATCATTGGCTGACACACCAATTTCTTCCAATTCATCCGCAATTTTCTCATAAGGATATACCTTATAATCTATCACACTCGCCCGAGCCGAATTAAACGCATTATATGCATCATACTTTTCCCCATAACTCAACTTCTGAGCCACACCGGTTGCCATCCAGATTGTAAGAAGCACCACCCACAACAGAATACATTTTTTATGCTTTTTTAACATTCCATATAAATCAATTTTTCTAACCAATTCTCCGCTGTCTGCAATGCAATAATCCAATACCATAAAAAACGCAAACGGCAAAACCATAAGGAAACAATTCCTTCGGAACAGCAACGAAATAGCCGTCAATACAACTCCCGTGATCTTTTCCACATTCATCCTTTCTCCGTTTTTTCGGAAAGAATACATAAAAAGAGTCATACCCGCAATGCTTCCCACTGCTGCAGTCTGAGTAAACTGCATCCGAACATAAAATGAACTGGAAAACATAAGCAGAACCAATGCCGGAATCATATACACGACTATTGATGTCAAATATTCCTTTAATTTACAAATAAAAATATATGTAAGCACCGTAAATGACAGCCAGACAACGGCTAACTCTGCAACCGCAAACCAGTTGATCTCATGCCAAATCTTATAAAGCCCATAGAGCACAGTCGACAGGCAAATATTAATAAATTTAATATAAGGTGTCGCATATTCACTCCCTCGTGCCCCAGACATATAATTTGCAATTCCCCAATCATCATCTGACCAAAAACGAACTGGGCATGTTTTTATGGAAATCAATGCGATTATGATATTTAACAATATACTGGCAACCCACACTTTTTTCTCAGGTAGTTTCTTCATTTTTAATATCCCCAATATGACTTTCCAATAAATTCTGCCAATTTCAAATCGTCTTCTGTATTAATATCCACTGCTTCAAATTTGTTGATAATATATATATACGGTTTTTTCCCTATACGGCATTTATATTTTTCTATTGAACTTCTTTTTATCCCATAAAGCCCAGTAGATTCCTCCACCATCGGCGGCATGTCTTGACTGCGTGGCAGTATTCCCGGACGATAATTAACAGGAATATTGTTTAACCAATAAAATCCATGATTTTGTGTTGCTGTAAAGCAAGAATCATATTCTTCACTTGAGACCAACATATCACAACACTTCCGAATTGATTCCGGCTGTAGATAAGGTGCTGTTGCAAATACTTGAAAATAATAATCATAATCGGAACATATCTTTTGATGATAGACCATCAAATCATTTCCATTTGCTGTATTTTCAGCAAGATATTGCTGCCTTTCAATAACATGCAATTGTTTCATATCTGCATATTCCATAATCTCCTTACTATTGGTATCAACATATACATCATCAAAACATCCCGCCTCCGTGATATGTTCTATAATATATTCATACAATTTTTTCCCATTTAACACTCTGAAATTTTTACCAGGTACACGTTCTGAATTTTCTTTAATTGGAATAAAACAAGCCGTCTTCATCATAAACCTCCTTATTTTTCTAATTTCGTAATTCCATGATTCATACAATACTGTTCAAATTCTTCAAATGTTTCTGGTACAAAATATCTTTCTTTGGTGCGATACTGATTTCCCAGTTTTTCTGAAAAATCCAACAATTTCTGATCCCACACACTCATATCTACAGGCAATAATTTAAACAATAATATTACAGTCGGTTCTTCATCAAACAATAACTTAGGCGACACACACGAGCTTGAAAAAATTGTTATCTGATATTTGGAATCCGCATCAATATTCATAATCTCAACTTCCCATGGTGTCGTATGATTTTTACAAATACTTGCTCCCATATCATATAACGTACTCTCTTTTTGTCTTGGATGCGGTTTGATGATCGTCCTATCCCTATCAATCACCTGAAATACTTTTTTCCAAAATGCATCCTTATCAAATTCAAATTTCTGTGGTCCCTGTTCTAATACAATAATATCCTTCGAAAGAAATTCATCCTGCTCCCTATCATAACCGAATATCTCATTCACAGCATTGACTAAACGTGAATTATTCTTATCAATATTCGGCATTTTTTTCAGTTCTCCATCATACCGCACATCGATCAGTTCAGGATGAAATGCATAAAATTCATCAATCATTGAACCATCCATACATTTTAATCCGACCATCCGGATCAACAGACGCAATTTCCAAGATTTATCCGCATAATCATTCGTATACGAATAATAGCCATGTTCTAAGAAAATATTTTTTACCTGTTTATTTCCTTTTAAAGCACCCGTGTAGAAAATAGAGTTAATCAGCCAACCACTGTTATTATAATAAATGCATTCATACCGATGTCTTTTCATTAACTTTAAAATACTACGACTGTTTTTTACTACATTAACACATTTTTTTACTGTAATCGGATACGTCAGTAAAACATCCTCAACCACATACACATTTTTAAATATATGTGTAGCGCGGATTCTCTGACCAACCTCCTCTGCATTTTTAAAAACTTTGACCAGATACAGATCCGCCTCTTTTAAATCATAACCAATCACATAGTTAACTGCCTCTAAAATTGTAAATGGTACTGTAGCTATAAACGCATGCATCTTACTCCTCCTCGTTCGTATATATGTTTATATTAAAATACTTTTCATTTTCGTTCTCGATTTTTTTAACCAGCTTAAAGCCGGCATCCGTAATTGCTTTCTGCCTTTGCTCCTGATTGGGATTTAAGTAATAAATATAACACTTCTCATTCTGATGTGACTCTATTATCCTTTTTGCTACCGCAGACAAAATCGTCTCATCAAACGGATTACAAAAATAGAAAATATCATAATCTGCATACTTATCAAAATACTTAGCATCTTCATGAAATACTTCTACCTGCTCTAAGTGCAGATGTTCCAGATTCTTTTTACATATCTCACACAATTCCTGCGTATATTCTACCCCTCCAATTTTTTCAAACGGATACGATGCTGCCACTGTCATGACATAACCCTTACCACATCCCATATCAAGAAAACCATGTGGTCTATCAAAATCAATATCTTCAAAAACCTGCCTCAAAACTTTTTTCGGAGACTTTGAATAGTTATTATTATGTTCGCTCTCTTCGCATTGATAGACCATAGTAAAATCGAGTCCACGGATTCTTTCATAGACTAATGCAAATCCCTCTCCCAAATATCTCTTCATTGCAGCCTTGCTCTGCTTTGAAAAAGGATCTTTTACGATTCTTTCAAAATATGTCCATACTTTTCGTACATCTTTTATTCTCACTTTTTTTCTCCTCGCCGCTGCCAATATCTATATGCCATAGCTAAAACAATACTGGCTAATATCACAACTATTACACTTCTGATCACAAACTGATTTCTGATAAAATAAAAAACAATACCATAACCTGTCACAATTCCAATGCTTCCAAACATCTTTGCTATACAAAAGCAATCTGTCGTCTGCTTTTTCGCTGCTCTATAATGTAATAAGAACAATATGATATAGGATACCATTGTTGCTACTGCTGCTCCAACCGCCTTATAGTCAGGAATCAGAAGATAGTTTAAACCGACATTGAACATTGCTGCTATTACGGTATTGATTGCAATCATCCCTGTCTTCTTTAAATACATCAAATATGTCGTAAAAAAAGCATAAATAAACATCAAAAAAGACGATATTACTATCAAGTTGACATAATCAATTCCCTGCCAATAAGATGAAGGTGACAAAATTTTTATGATCTCCGGTGATACCGTCAAAATGCCAATGGTCAGCAGAGAAAGGCCATAAAGATAAACTGTCTGTACATTCTTTATTTTCTGTTCCTCTTTTTGCGCCAGACTCTTATAAAACCATGCTCCCCATGCTCCATTGATTGCTGTATACAGTGCAAAAATGATTGATCCGATATTATACACTAAAGAATATACCGCCGTCTCATCCGCCCCAACAAGTTCCGTCAACATAATTCTGTCACTTTGTATCAAGACAAGATCCGACAATGTATTTAAAATTGCCGGTAAGGATATGATCAGCGCATACTTCCAATACTCCTTTATATATCGCGGTTTCTGACGACTGAATGTACATATTATAATAGCAACTGCAAATAGTAACAGTCCAAGCATATTTCCCAAAATTTTTGCATAATATGGATTGCTTGTGCAAATCATAATCAGACCAATGGATAAAAATGTATGAATGCAATTCGGGAAAATCAACAGCAATGTTCGTTGTTTATACTGATTCTTCATAGACTGCACTGCCATCTCGTAATTGATCGTATGTAAAGAAATAGCCTGTACTGCTGCCAGCAACACAACAAAAAGATCTGTCTTAATATGAAACAGCTTTATTCCTCCGATAATACCTGCTGTTAAAACAACAAATGCGAGCAATGATAACAATAATACCGAAGATACAAACTCTTCATACTTCTCAAAATAATCAATATATGCATTTCGAACCGTTATAAACAGATTCAAGCCAATAAACGTATTTAAAACAAGCACCCATGCCGCATAAGTATTAACCAAGCCATATGCTTCCTGACTCATCATCCTTGTAAATATCCCGGAGCTCAATAGCACAACGCCTTGACCAATTACATTTCCGATTACATAATAAATACTCGCTGTTAGATATTTTTTCCCTTTATCCTGATTCTGCCCCATGTCCTATTCCTGCTCTTTATATTTTTTCAGACATACCGTATCAAACGTATCCCATTTTCTACGATCTATGCAATCAAACCAGATATCTTCCTGTTCTTCGATTGCTTCCAACTTTTTATAAAATTCTTCTGTCAATTTGTTTCTCGGAATAATCACTACTCCTGAGTCATCACATACCATTACCGCTCCATCGACTTTTTCTATTCGGTCTCTGATAATATCCGGGTCAAATTCCTGTTCATTTTTCGTATTAAAACATCCGATCGGACTAAAGCCCGTACACCAGATCGGATAATCTTCTTTAATCAATCGATGTGCATCCCGCATTCTTGCATTAGTAACAATAGCTTCTGCCTGCCGATACAATAAGACATACTTTGAAACCAGTTCTCCTACAATTGCTCTGTCCTTACAATCAAATGTTTCAATATAAACAATATCCCCTTTTTCGGTATCCCTAACCTGCTCATGCACTTCCCAATTGCTTTCATTGTATGCATATACCCATTTAATCTTACCTACCTTAAACTGACCGCGATTGACCGGCATTACATCCGGCAGCGCACCAGTTTTTCCAAGACAATCTGCCACCTCAGTAGTTGAAACTTTATTTACTCTGATATATTCTATTATTTTTTCTCTAATATTCATACTTATCTGTTTTCCTAACTATATTTTATTTGTAATGTTCCCTTCATTTCTGACTCAAGTCTTCTCAGTTTTTGATACGAATCTGCATATAAGATATAATACCCAACTCTTGAGCGGTCATCTTCTGCCTTTCCAATCGTATCACCCACTTTGAAATTTAAGCCTACCTCATGCACACCCTGCATCTTTTTTACTTCTTCCATGCCCTCTATTGCAGTTACCTTCCCAGGTGCAAAATCAAAGAAACCTAATATCGCATATTTATCCTTCTCATAATTTATTGAAAACTTTTCTCTTTTACCAAGTAATGCATTAATATAAATCTCATTGCTGTTTACACCGGACATAATAGGAACAATGTCAGAGGATATCTTTGTTCCGCCTCCCCGTGCCGCAATTTCAATCAGATAGAATTTTCCATCCATATACTTGTATTCTGCATGTGTCAATCCAAAAGGAAGTCCCATCTTCTCAACCATCCGTTTATTAATCTCACGCAGATCATCATAATCATACTCGTCATCATAGTGTGAAAACAGTAGTTCCTTTGCAATACTTGCATTATATGCAAAATGTGCCTTTTTTGAAATTGCTGTCACATGATAAGCATCCTCTGTTTTTATCCCATCTACTGTAAATTCTCTTCCTTCAATGTATTGCTCCGCTAAAACTGCTTTTTCTGAGTTAGAATACTGCATTGCATCTGGAAAACATTGTTCTAGTTCTTCCCCATTTTCAATGATATGTACTCCTCGACTAGACTGACTGTCTAACGGCTTAATGATAATTTTATGGAGTTCATCCAAAAGTTCCCCTGCCTCTGCTACTGTATGACATAATTTATATTTCGGGTATGCAAATCCATGTTCTTTGCAAAAATCTCTCATTGCATATTTATTGGTAAAAAGACGTGCTTCGTCTTCTCCAATTCCTTTTCGTCCCAACTGTTCTGCAACATAAGCAACCGTTGGCACCGCAATATCACTTTGATCTGTAAGTATTGCATCTGGCATATATTTCTTTGCTATCTCAAGATTTTTTTCTTTATCCAACACATTCGCAACTTCCCCGACATCTGCATACGCAAACGCTGGTGAATTCTCATATAGATTTGAACATATCACCTGATGCCCCATTTTCTTTGCGGTCTTTACAATCGGACACTGCCAGTCACCACCTGCTACAACCATTATTTTTGCCATGGTTATTCCTCCTCATCAAAATTAATTTTTTCCCGAATCACATACTGTGGTTCATTATTGACATGTAAATACATTCTTCCTACATATTCCCCAATGAGTCCCATAAAAAACAGAATAATTCCAAGTGAGAAAAAAATAGCTACAATTGTAGATGCCCATCCAACTGTAATAGCTGGATTTAAGATTTTCTTTACAATAACAAAGATTGCTGCAAGAAAAGAGCCTCCTGACAACAAATAACCACATTGCATTGCCAGGTGTAAAGGTTTTGTAGAAAAGCCAATAATATTGGACCACAATCCTATCAAACTTTTTAATGTATATCCAGAAGTACCTATTTCACGCTCAAAATGCTGCACTTCGACACTTTTTATATTATGAGTCGTCCGTAAGATCAATCCCAGAAGATAAGTGTGGGCCCCTCTGTACTCAATAATACTATCTTTTACAAATTTCCGCATAATCCAAAAACTTGAACTTTTTATCTCTTTGGGCTTCTGAAGACAATAAGTCACGCATACTCGATTTACCCAACTTCCAAACAGACGAAAAGGGCTTTCCTTTTTTTCCGGGTAACATCCATATACCACATCATACCCTTCTTCAAACGCCTCAAACATTTTACACAGTTCAGATGGACGGGTCTGCATATCATCATCCATACTAATGATTACATCTCCACTGGCATTTCGAAGTCCTGCCATCATTGCATTATGTTGACCTACATTTTTAGCAAGGTCTATAATTTTCACACAAGCATACGTTTTCGCCAATTCTTTTAATTTTGCGATTGTCTTACCTTCATCCGGCGAACAGTCATTCACAAGTATGATTTCTAACTCTTCCCGCCCCATTTCCTCCATTTCTCCTATTGTGCTTTTCACCACTTTTTCAATCGTTTGTTCTGATTTATAACAGGGAATCACAACTGAATACATTTTTTTCTCCTCTCAAATTCTCACTTCCAGAAATCATGCACTGTCTCTGCAATATATGCAACATCTGACTCTTTCAATCCATACCATAAGGGCAAGCGAATCAGCCTTTCACTTTCCTTTGTCGTATACTTGTCTTCACCATAAAAAACGCCAAATTCCTTTCCTGCCGGAGATGTATGCAATGGTATATAATGAAAAACTGCATTTATATCTTTTTCTTTTAAATAATTGATCAGCCTGGTTCTCTCCTCCAAGTCCCTTACCTTAATATAAAACATGTGGGCATTATGTACACAATCCTTTGGAATCACTGGTCTTTTCAATTTTTCCTGTTTCTCCAGATCTTCTAACATCATATAGTACAGATTCCAGCTTTTCATCCGATCTTTATAGATATCGTCTGCTTTTTCCATCTGCCCCCACAAATATGCTGCATTTAATTCGCTAGGTAAATAAGAAGATCCTGCGTCCACCCATGTGTATTTATCAATCTGTCCCCGGAAAAATTTACTTCTGTTTGTTCCCTTTTCTCTTATAATCTCTGCTCTTTCTATATTTTCACGATCTCGAATCAATATTGCTCCGCCTTCACCCATACTAAGATTTTTCGTTTCATGAAAACTGTAGCATCCATAATCCCCAATCGTTCCGAGTGCCTTTCCCTTATAAGTACTCATAAGTCCCTGCGCTGCATCTTCGATCACCATAAGCTTGTGCTGCTTTGCAATATCCATAATTGTATCCATCTCACAGCCCACACCTGCATAATGCACTGGAACAATTGCTTTAGTTTTCTCTGTAATTGCATCTTCAATCAACTTCTCATCTATATTCAGTGTATCCGGTCTAATATCTACAAATACTGCTTTCGCCCCTCGCAGCACAAATGCATCTGCTGTTGAAACAAATGTATACGATGGCATGATCACCTCATCCCCTGGCTTTATACCAGCCAGCAATGCCGCCATCTCTGTTGCATGTGTGCATGATGTTGTAAGCATTGCCTTCTCTATACCAGTCATATCTTCCATCCATTTATTACATTTTTTTGTAAATTGCCCATCTCCACAAATTTTCTTTGACGCAATTGCTTCTTCAATATACTTTATTTCTGTTCCAACACATGGTGGCTCATTAAAATTTATCATATGCATTCCTTCCCTCTATTGCTCTATTTTCCACTTCTATCTTACAATAACCGAATAAAAATACCAATCCCCGTATCCCGTATCAGTAATTTTTTTTTCAAGATGCGTTTCCACTTTCTGTCCGGTTCTTTCTTCAATAAAATCAATAACATAATCCGGGATTTCTCCATTCAGCATTACAAGTCGAATCGTATCACTATCCGCAATATCTAAGACCAAACAATCCGGATTTTTAATATCATATGCAGACATAAGCTCATAATAGCTTTCACTGTAAATATTCCAGTTTCCAATCAGATTGGAAATATATTCCTTACCATCATACTGCAAAACATCCTTTGCCATCTCAATGGAATATGCATTACTGTCACACGGCAAGTACAGTTTGTCACTATTTTCTTCCAGATATGCAAGTACTCTTTCATTGCTTACCATATATAATTGATCATAGACAAGCTGATAGTTTCCATATGCACGCAACATAAAAGCTGTGATCACACCCATCACTGCCATATATGCAACTTCTGTCCGCTTTTCACTCTTTGAATATTCCAAACTCATAGCCAAAATACAGATAACAGCAAAAACATATCCCGGCATTAACACACGATATACCATTCTGCCTAATATAAAAAACAAAAAGCTGGTTGCCAATGCACCACTTGCAATTGCAACAATCTGTTTACGTGTTTCTCTCTGCCGTAAAAATTCAAATATACAGATTGCCCAAAACCAGATGAAATAGAAACACTGGTAATCATCCCATGCAGTAACATCATGAAACATATTTTCAAACTCCATATAAATATGTTTCACATTATCCATACGTAGGTTTTGTTTTTCCCCCACTGCCGCCTGTTTCATATTCTCCATTGAGAATAGTTCTTTATCCCATAAAAAAGCATTGAAAAAAGCTTCTGCATCAGTTTCAGAAAAAAATCCCGTACCAACCATCTCTTCCTGCGTCAAATAATCCCCTAAAAAAGATCTTGCAGAATTCCACGCAATGTAGTCACTTTGAATTTCTGACTGTTCGTTTAACACACCATTGACTACTCCGACTATTTTCACTTCTCCCAAAATCAAAATACACAGAAAAAGCAGTCTCCATTTCTTATTAGAAAGCATTTCATATAGCGCCCAAAAACCGATTACAATAATCAATGAATAAATTGCCGTAGTCCGGATCAAAATTCCAAAACTAATCAATATCCAGCCCGGAAGCGCTTTCCATGTGGTAATTCGCTGCTCTTTCTTTATAATCGCCATACACCAAAACAGCCCCCCCATTGCACATACATAAGAAACAACTGTAAAAGTAAAATAAGTCCACACAAAAAATGTACCTATCAGCAATATAAAACTTAAAATAACCGTACGGATAAATTCTGTTTCCTGTTCAATAAAAACCAAATCGATCAATAGAAATCCCAAAATCATCAATATCATATACGTTATCCCGAGCCAGTTTGCAATCGGGAACACTTGAAAAAGGGACTTCATGATATAACCAAAAATCGGAGATACAACACACAAATACTGTGTCGGCTCTCCATATCCTCCTGACACCATCGCATGAATAACCGTGTCATCACAAGTCGCATAATAAATGTGCTTTATTCCAATCAACCATATAAGGAATATCATTTGTGGTAGCAGATAAATTATGGCTCTGCTTTTCTTTCGTTTGCACCATCTGTTTAACTGTTCTGACACAATATCACCTCTTTATAACGGAAATACACGTTGTAAAACATATACCATCTTCTTTGTAGAAACTGAATAATCAATCTGTTCTAAATACGATCTGAATTTACTTTTTTTCACACCTGCAAACATCTGTTGCACTAAAATCGCCCAGATCACACTAATCACAAAAGCAAACAATGTGTAAAGACAACCTATCGCAAAATTATATTTACTTTTCGGAATAAGCAATGCTTTACATAATCCTTTGTAAAAAGTTTTATCATATGCATCTGCCAGGCATAGTAAAATAGCACTATGGAATAGATATATTGGAAATTGTATTTTCTGAAAATAATCAAAGATTCGCATCCAGTTCTTTTTGCACTGTACCATTGTCAGTTTTGTCTGCCTGTAATCTCTTTGTATTTCAAAATAGTAAATATAAAATGCCGTCAGACCTATATATACACTTGGAAAAACATAACAATACACATTGAGATAATCTGATTTTCCATATGCATAATCATAATAAATATGACAATTTACCAGCACAAGTAATAACAATGCTAAAATAGCAATTATTCTTCCTGCCGTTTTGTGTCTCTGCGACACTTCTTTTTTGTGGTCTTTCAGTTGATTCAACAACATCCCGGAAAAGAAAATATCAAAATTATAATAAAATGGTTTGTAAATATCCGGACTCCAGTTTCCCTTTCCTACGACGGCAATATGATACCCCATAAGACATCTTGCAATAAATCCTGCCAAAACAATTAAAACTAGCGCCGAAATTGTCTGTTTTTTTGACTGTACCACTCTCCTTAATATAAGATATCCAAAAGGAGCTACCAGATACAGACGCATGAGTGTCGTCATATACCACCCAAGTCCAAATTCTGCTGAATAAAATTCCTCCTGATAATCAAAGAAAAATAATTTCAACAGATATATCATATGTTCCCCAGATAACTGCAAGATTTCCGGCTTCACAAAAATTGCAACCGTAAATACCCAAAACCAGTATACTGGTAGTACTACAGCGACTCTCTTTATGTAGAAATGCGCTATCCCGTTTACGGACATTTCATATTTTCCAGAATAAAAACCTGCGCCAATTCCATATCCTGATAGTAAAAAGAAAATCCATGTTCCTGCCCATGCAGGAGTGTAAAGCATCCACGCCTTACTGCAATTTTCATTCCACATCACCGGAATAAAACCCTTTGTATGCAACAGAAAAATCATCATAAATGCACCAAATCTCAGGATATTCAACATGTCCACTTTATTTTTTTCTTCCATATTCCTACTCTCCTGCCGAATAAACCAATTTATATGCTGCCCAGCGTTCCTTCGTATTCTCATCTATCTGATTTACGCAGATATCATCTACTTTTTCAAACTCCGGTCTAATTCCATAATATTGCTCAAATAGATCCAGAATATATTCTGATCGTTCTTCAAAACCATATTCCATAGTTGTCAATATCAAAATCTTCTCATTATTAACAGCTTCCAACGCTATGTTATCTACATCATTATAGCCATATGCCGTCACTAATTCATTTGATGGGACACTATAGATTTCCCAATTTCCAATCAAGTTCCATTTATTTACTTTTCCCGGATAGTTCCATACCGAATCGCAGACACCAATGGAAAAAGCAGCCGGATCACCAGCTAAAAACAACGTATCTGAGTGTTCAGTCATATATGCAAGAACTTTTTTCCGTTCCGCAGAATAAGCTGCATTCTGATAATTGAAATCAGTATTCCAATATGTCACCAATGTTCCAAGTCCTAATAACAAGCATCCTGTCATATATATCTTTTTTATATCTATCTTATTTTCAAAAAAAACTTCCACTTTTTTCGATTCATATTCCTGCAAAATCAAAAGTAATACGATTGCAAGTATATATGTCGGCATCACAATTCGGTACAACGGTCGTTGAATCATATAATACACAAATTCTATTCCTGCTGTGGAAAGCCAAATTAAAAATGTTCTTATGCGAGTTTCTTTTGTTCCAAAAGCAAAACCTATGCATACAATAATTGCAAAAATCCACTTATACACCAATTTATAGTCATTATGAATACCAAAATATTTAAAATGCTCTTGTATAAATCCAATAATATCTACATTGTACTTTGTCTCATTTGTATTTAAGTCCCGTAAATCGTTTAGCACATCTGTTGAAACCGCATCCCTAATATAGTAAAAAGCATTATACAGTGCATGATACTGTGCCTCACTAATCCCCTTTTTCTGAAATTTTTCTTCAATATATGGAATTTGAGCGCCATCCAGCACTTCACTTCTAAGTTCTCCCCATTCCAAAAAACTCTGCTCAACCGGATTACTGTTTAAAATCCACATATTACTCTTTATTCCACACATCATAAGTGTCCCGATGGCAATTTCTACGATCAGATACCTAACATTGTGTTTCTTTATTGCTTCATACACACTGAGTAACAGCAACATTAAAAGTACCGTCTTTAAAGTTTCACCTCTAATCAACGCTGCCCAAATGATCCAGAATATACCTGCTACTATCCAGCGTTTCTTTTTTTCTCCTCGTTCAACTCCCCATACCAAACAAACTGTGCCTGCAATCCCAGAAAAATAAGCAACAACCGTAAAAGAAAAATATCCCAAAACCAATCCAAAACATAGATCCGTTACTAGCAATACTCCAAGAAAAAATATAAAGTTTCGTTGTTCTTTTTCGACAAGAATGACATCAATACAGTATGTTGCTCCAATCAAAATTGCCAAAAAAAGAATAGTCATCCAGTTAATGCCCGAAAAACAGTCAAACAATATCTTTAAAAAAGCACCGACAACGTAATGCATATTTATCACATAGGGACTTGTTTTTCCATATCCTCCACCAGCAATTGCTAACATCGTTGTATCATCATTCGTTGCATAAACAAGTTTTTGCGTAATAATAAAAAGCAATGTAATTAATAGCTGACTGCCAAAAAGTAATAGCATCTCAATTTTTCGTCCATGATTTTCAGCAATTATTCTTGTTTCCCATACCTCCAGTCTGTCAGCTATCGCATTCCAACCTTTTCCTATGTACTTACAAAAATTGCAAATCAATCTATCCAAATGTAAAAACATTATTAAAATATAAAAAAACAATGTTAAAATTGCAATTGCAAGCAGCGAGGTTATATTTAATTCGATTACTGACTGTTCAATCTCAATCGCTTCAAGTGTATAGGTAGATCCGACCGGAAGTTTTACATGGATACACAGATACTGCCTTGTTCCAAAATCTTGTTCCAATCTAAGTACACGCTCTCCCTCTAAAAGTACTCCACTTATTTGCTCATCTTCTGCCATTGTTCCCATGGCTGAATAATCAACATCTATCTCCACATCCTGCTTTTTATCAAATCCTTCCGGATCAAAAACCAAACGTAATGCTGTATAGTCATGATTCAGTTTTTGCAAATCAAAAATGAAATATGAATCTTCAGAGGTAATTGTAAAATCATTCCCCTCCTGTATATATCCTTCCCCGTGTGCAGAAGACAAGTCTGTTATACTTTTCGTTACTCCTGAAGAAACCAAAAGATCCGGTTTTATCAGGAATAAAATCAGTACGCTTAATCCAACCGCAACTACTGTCCAAATTATTTTTTCTATTCTAATTTTCATCTTTTTCCTCTTTTACTTTACTGAAACAATCTGGTAATCGGTCCAACCAACCTCTTTAGCCCATTGACGAATCCATATTTGAGGGTTATTATTGGTATCTTTTCCTACAACTTCAATCATTAAATTTTCCGAATCATAGCAGAATACATATTCAACCCCCATCTCACAATCTTCCGGTAAATTAGCCGTTACCCCACGTTCCACGCGCTGCGGCTCATTTGCCTCCGACTGCAAATACCAAATATTCACAGCCAAGGCATCCTCTCGAATTCCGGCTGAAAGATATTGATTCCATCCATCCTCTACTATCGTGTTATTCTGCTTTGGAACTTTTGCTACCAAGCGAGTCGTCTTCAGATAATAAATGCCTGATGCTACAATCAAAAGATTTATACACAAAATGCCAAGTATTTTGCATTCTGATAGTTTTTTTTCTATTTTGCCAAAAACATCCAACCACTGTAGTTTGCTTTCCATCCTTTGCATTATAACTGCTATGGAACATTTCCCTTTTCTTAATATCATATAGCATATCAGCAAAAACACAGCACATCCGCCACTTAAAACGCCTCCCAATTTCACGGCACTTGGCGCATAATGAAGCCTTACCATATGTGTTCCCTGCATAATCTGCGCTCCAAGCAAGGAAATATTTACTTTCTGAGAATTTACCTTTACTCCATCGACAAATATCTCCCAATCACTGTCATATGGCATTAGTAGTGACAAATAACTTTTTGTCTTAACATCCTTTATCTCAAATTCGATATCATCTGCTGAAAAATGTATTAATTCAAACTTTTCTCTCTGTAATTTTGCATAATCAGAAAAATCCATCGAACCCACTTGACTACTATCGGATTGTCCTTCGACAATCGTATGCTGCATCAGCGTTGTCTTTTTTTCCTGTACCGTCAGGCTTTCAAATTCATCTGCATTCGCCACATTTTCATTTATATAAGCAAGTGGATAATATGCCTGATTCTCATACACCAGAACACTTTCACTGCTGTACTGCGGCAGATAGGTAAAGTAATCCGGTACTACTTCATTAATATCATTCGTCAAATAATACTTTACTCCAAGATAACTCATCAATTCATAATCATCATATACTCCAGGAATAAAGTTCAGATCCTGTCCTGTTACCATCTCTGGCGCCTTTTCCATTTTTATATAAGTATCTTTGACCAGCGGATTGCACACATATACTCCTAATGTCTGAAGAAATCTGATGTATTCTGCATTATTTACCGAATTATAGCACTTTAATCCATAATATTGTTGTACCATCGCATCATTTAATGACGGAATTCCATCATTGTCATACACAGAATCGAAACTTTTATTAATCCTATAAAATCCCGGATTGTCTTTTTGAATCTTTTGAATAATCTCCGCGCTTTCATCCTCATACGCTTCTCCTTGATCTCCGGAATAATTCCAAATCTCATTTTCTATGTTGTACCATGTAAAATAATTTCCCACTTCCTCAAACATAATCATGCAAAGTACACAAAATACAATCAGACTATCATAACGCTTTCCTTCCTTCTTATTTTTTATGGCAGCGCACAAAGAAACCATCATAATCATTTCACACGTTAGGAGAATCAGACTCTTTCTACCTGCAAGAAAAATTTTATTTAATATATCAAAATAGTCATTTTGACATATGAGTCCTGCATATAAAAACATACTGCCAAATACCAACCCATACGTTGCCGCAATCCCGTGGCACAATCTTTTCGCATCCAAATATTTTTTCTTCAATAAAGCATCCACCGCATATACTACAAAGGAAATCATCAGGATATTGATAATGAAACTCCACCGATAATTAACCGTTGAAAATGCATTCATGGCATACGAAAACACTGGGAACACTGTTGCTATACTGATTCCTGTAACTACGAAAATAATCATTTTTTTTCGTTTCTTTTCCATATCTGTCCAGATCTGAAATAACAGCACCACACTCAATCCGGTTCCAAACGTTGCCAACTGATAATAGTCTTTTGGGCTTCCAAGATAATCATCAACAAGTCCATTTCCTAAAATATCATTTCCAAACAGTCGAAGTAGCGTTGTAAACAATACTCCCAACTGAGGTTTCAATAAATATCCCATTCCTGTTACATCAGAAACCACTGTTCTTGCAGAATTTCTTACCAGTTTCAATTGCGGCAACAATGTAACAGCCGATAACCCAATTGCAATTCCAGCTATAATAATTAACATAAACACACGTACAACTATTATATTCCACGAATCCTTTTCGTAGATACTTCGAGCAATTAAATAGAAAAAAATAACTAATCCCGAAACATAAAGATAGTAATAAGAAAGCAGGCTAATCAAGAGCAGACTCACAAGCAAAACTCCAACTTTCTTCTCTCTCACCATTTTTTCAATCCCTAAAAGTAATAACGGAAAATAGACCAGAATCGTTCCTAACGCAAGGTTCTGTCCCATAATTAGAGAATATCCACAAAATGCATAGAGTACGGCTCCTACAAAGATTGCCCGATCATCCAACTTAAAATACTTCAAATATAAGGAAAAACTCAAACCTTCACAAATAATCTTTGCGACAAACAACAAAATCATCATATCCGGTATATGACTTCTTCCAAAAATAAATAAAATATATGTAAACGGATCCAACATAACATCCGCATGTGTCAATACACTGGTCCCAATCCCCATATTCCAAGACCAGAAAGACCAACCGCTCGTTAAATTATCATATAATTCATAATATGTCGGAAGATTTGCCCTTACCAGATCACTGGCAGTGCCACGAAACAGGAAATCATGACCATAAAAAATATATTCATGAAATATAACTATCGATATTGCCAAAATTGTAACAATTACCCCTATATATAATTTCCAGTTTCTTCTCTGAACCATCATCCTCTTTTTCCTCATTTTTCATAATAATATATTAAAAGTATCCTTGCATAAGCGGCTCAATTGCTAGTCAAACTTTACCCAATTATTTTTCATAATACCTCACATTTTGCTTAATATCAAGATATCCCCCACGAAAACATGGGCAGAAAACCACCTAACGGTTCTGCCCATCAAAAAGACCTATTTACTGATTCTCTCTTAAATGCCTAAATACATATGTGATTGCTTCCTCGATCTCATCACGTTTCACATCATGTACAATCTGCAGCTTCATATCATCTTTCATGAGTACTGCAGTAAGTTCTTTTCCAACCTGCTTCTTATCCTTGTGGATTGCACTGATCACTTCATCCATATCGACCTGGATATGCTTTGCATCGATATGAATGATCTTCCACAGGATCTGCTCCACCCGAAGCACTTTGTCCTCTGTCAGCCATCCTCTCGAAAGTGAGATGCGGTTAGCAACAATCGTTCCCATCGCGACTGCCGTTCCATGCGGAATCGCATAATGACTCATCGTCTCAAACGCATGTCCAAACGTATGGGCAAAGTTCAGATGGATCCTCACGCCACGGTCAAACTCATCTTCCTCAATAAAATCCTTTTTAAATGCCAGAGAACTCTCAACGAATTCCTCGAGTTTATCGTCTTCACGACGGAGCAATGCATCGATATTGTTTTCCATATTAACAATACCCTGCTCACCAAACATAACATTAAATTTTACAACCTCTCCAAGTCCGCTCTGGAAATCACGTTCGGATAACGTTTTGAAAAACGGCGTACAGATATTGATCTCATCCGGCGGATAAAATGTTCCAAGCAGATTCTTAAAGCTTTTGTAATTCAACGATGTCTTTCCACCAATGCAGCTGTCGCATGCTGCCAAAAGCGTGGTTGGATAAAATGTCCAGTGGATTCCGCGGTACAGAATATTTGCCACAAATCCTGTCACATCCTGTACGATACCTCCACCAAACGAGATCAGTTTTGCATTTCGTTTTGCCGGAATATTTGTCATAATCTCGCAGATCGCAAGTGCTGTCTCGATCGTTTTGTTTTCTTCAATCGCCTCTATGATATATAACTGATCTTCCGGGATACCAGAAAACAGTTCTTTTTCATATAGCCCATATAATATCTTGTCAATAACAACAAACGTATTTTTATCTACTTCAATGCTTTTTGCCTTGTCAAAATTGTTATAAATATTTACCTGATAATCTTTGGTACTGGATTTTATGATCATCTCTCTGAAAAACCTCCATCTACTGTAATTTTCTGACCGGTCAGATATGTGTTCTGTTCACTGCAGAGGAAATAAACCACCTCTGCCATCTCTTCCGGTTCTGCCATACGCCCCATCGGAATATCTTTGGAAATTTCCGCGATCTCTTCTGGCGTATTATTTTTACGTGTCAGTTCTGTGAGTGTAAATCCGGGGCATACCGTATTGACTAATATATTATCCGGAGCAAGTTCCACCGCAAGCGTATTGGTCACACCATGAATTCCGTTTTTGGTTGCACTGTAAACACATCTTCCTCCTTTGGAAACCACCGCCCAGATAGAACCGATATTAACGATTCTTCCATAATGATTTTTCTTCATAGCACCGGTAAATCCGCGCAACAGGCGTATTGGTGCGATCAGGTTGACTGCCATCATACTTTCAATTTCATTATCTGTAATATCCCCGATCTCGTGAATATCGTTGATACCGGCATTGTTTACGATGACATCAAAATACTCATCCTTATGCTGACTGATATATGCATCAACAGATGCCCCATCTGTCAGATCCATTTCCTGTCTGGTCGGTGTAACAACTTCATATCCATGCTCTCTGAATTTCTCTGCGATTGCTTTTCCAATTCCTCTGGACGCACCTGTAATCAGTGCTTTTCTCTTTCTGTCCACCATTCTTATCTCCTTGTCTTCTGCTGTAAGACTCTAGCCTTCCCACATTGGAATGATCATGATCTTTTCCAGTTCTTCTCTCGGCAGGAACGGTGCCAGATCTTCCAGTGGTGGGCTTACCAGTGTGCCATCTTCTAATCGCTTTGTTGCACTCTTCGGTTCAAATTTCTGATTGGTATCCACAAAAATCTCGCACATTGCATATCCGTCTGTTGCCATGACTTCATCGATCACATCCGGTATTTCAGGATTACTCTTTGCAGAAAAATACGGAATTCCGTATGCTGCTGCAATCTTTTTCATATCCGGAAAACTCAGATCTCCACTTTCCGGTCCTACCCCGACTTTCGTGTATTCCGGGAACAGATTGCCTTCGGTCTGACGCATAGAATGATACCCCTGATTATTCACAACAAAAATCTTGATCGGAAGTTTATGGAATACAATGGTCTGAAGTTCCTGAAGGTTCATCTGGATACTTCCGTCTCCGCTTAAGCAGATCGTAGTCTTCTTTCCATTTGCGAAGCATCCACCGATCGCCGCCGGCAGATCATACCCCATACTTGCCGCACCACTATTGCAGATCAGGCGTGTATGTTCTTTGATATAAATCGCATGCAGGCAGGCTTCCACAGTACCATTGGCAAGCACAATCAGCTGATCCTCCGCAGCCCTGCGACTTACCTCATTCAAGAAGCAGTATGCATTTGCCAGTCCCTCTTTGTTGTAATGTTTTTCCATGACAACCGGATAGTTTTTCTTCCATCCCTGGCAAATGTCAAGCCATTCCTGATGCGGTTCTAACGGCTGTTCCAGTGCGAGATCGAGCTGTTCCAGGAAATCTTTTGCATCAGCCTGGATTGGCATTTCTACATGGATACTCGGCTTTTGAAGTTCATACTTATCAATATCGACCATAATTACAAATGCTTCTCTTGCCCAACTGTGCACATTATATCCAACCTGTCTGCAGCCAAGACGGCATCCCACCGACAACACCAGATCTGAGTTCTGGATCGCCCAGTTACCTGGTCTGTCTCCAAGAAGGCCCGGCTGTCCTACATACAGCGGATCCGCCATCGGCATCAGGTCTGTGGAATCAAACGCAACCGCCACCGGAATATTTAATTTTGCAGCAACCTTGCGCATCAGATCCACACTATCTGCAATGTGGATTCCGTTTCCGACATTAAGTACCGGACGTTTTGCCGCTTTAACCTTTGCAATCACTTCTGCGATCTGTTCCTGTGTGGTTTTTGGCGGTTCTTCATCTTTTAATTCTGCCGGATCAAAAGAAATAAACTCATCTGTATCGATATATCCACCCTGGATATCAAGCGGAACATCCAGCCACACCGGACCCGGACGTCCGTGCTTTGCCAGATACAGCGCTTTCTCTATATGGTATTTTACAGTCTTTGGATCTATGATCATTTCCGCATATTTTGTCATATGCGCAACCATCGGCGTGATATCATATTCCTGATCCCCCATCGCGCGTACCGGAATTCCGGCAGCTCTTGCAGTCGTTGCGTAACGGATCTGTCCACTGATCACCAACATCGGAATACTGTCAAGCCATGCTCCGAGCACACCTGTCAGGGTATTGGTTCCTCCCGGTCCTGTGGTACAGCATACAAGCGGCAGTTCATTATGTACACGGTAATATCCTTCCGCTGCGATTGCGGCACTCTGCTCATGCTGCATGAAGATGTTCGTCAGTCCCTCCTGATGTCCGAAAGAGACATTTAAATGCATTGCACCGCCGCCAGGAACTGTAAAATTGTATCGAATTCCCTGTTCAACCAGAAACTGCGCAATCCAGTCTGATATTTTTACTTTCATAATTAACCTCCTGTGAGAGAAATCCTCTCCTGATTTTTAAAAATTAATGCGTTCTTCTTCCACAACCATTGGTCTTTTCGTTACTTTGGTAAGAATTGCGCCAATGTATTCTCCAATTACACCGATAAAAGCAAGCTGAATGGAACCAAGCAAAAACATACCGATTAGAATTGGTGCTGTTCCCATATCAAAATCATACCAGTGTACCAACTTCATGATCAGATAAACAACCGCCAACACAAGGCTTATTCCAGACATTGCAAAGCCGAGCAACGTTGCAATACGAAGTGGCTTCTTGGATACATGAGTAAGACCAGTAATCGCAAAATCAAAATATTTGTTAAAGTTGTAACTGGATTTTCCGGATGTACGTTGCTGCTGTGTATACTCAACCAAACAATATTTGTACCCAAGCTGCGTAACCAGACCGCGGATGTAAGGATCCGGATCATCCATCCACTGGATCATATCAAGAACCTCTTTATCAAATAACCCATATCCGGTCACATTCTCCAGATGTTCTGTCTCGGAAAGTGCAGACATAATCTTGTAATAAAGTTTTCTGACCTGAAACATCAACGGGTTTTCTTTGCTTTTGGTCTTCTGACCCATGACCACTTTATAGCCTTCTTCCCACTTCTCGAGAAATACAGGGATCATATCAGGCGGATCCTGAAGATCACATACGATACAGATTAACGCATCACCGGTTCCCTGGAACATTCCATATGTGCCAGAACGGTTCGGTCCAAAATTTCTCGCATTTAAAATAACCTTTACGTTTTTATCCTGCTTTGCCAGTGCGCGTAATATCTCCCGTGACCGGTCGGTCGAACAGTTATCAATAAAAATATGCTCATAGGTGTATTGCGGCAATTTATCAAACTGTGCCTTAACTGCCTGATAAATATTCATAATATTGCCTTCTTCATTGTAGCAAGGCGTCATTACGGAAATATGTTTCATTTGCTCACTCCCTTATACCACTCCATTGTTCTTCGGATTCCATCTTCAAAAGTTACCTCCGGTACAAATCCGGTGTCCTCAGTAAGTTCGCTGATATCGGCAGTGAGTCTCATTACCTGATTCGGATAATAATCTCTTTCTCCAATTCCAATCTCGAGATCTGGATTTACGGTATCGCGAATCGCTGTGATATACTCGCGAAGCAGTCTGCTTTTTCCAGAACCAATCGTATATGCCTTTCCATGTTTCCCAGATTTTCCAATCAGATAAAATGCTCTTGAACAATCTCCGCCATATACATAGTCCCAGATTTGATCCCCCTTGGTAAAACTCATACGTTCACCGTTTAACATTCCGATAATACTGGACATGACCATTGTGTAACTGTTGTCACGCGGTCCATAGGTACTTACAATCCTTCCCCAAGACTGACGCATACCCAGTTTTGCACACATAACAGCACTAAGTCTGCCTGCTGTATATTTAGCGATTCCATATCCTGTAACCGGGTTTTTCGGAATACGGTCTGAAAGTTCTCCTTCTACAAATCCAAACTCTGCCTGCGAACCAGCTCCCACAAACACACTGCATCCGAGTTCATGCGCCAGCTGCACCGCAACTAATGTATTATGTATGTTCTGTTCCTGAAGCAGTGCGTCATCCCTGCTGTCTCCATAAGTTCCATCCCATGCAAAATGATAAAATGTGTCATAATCCTTATCCAGTTTTTCAGAAAGACTCATAAGATCATTGATATCACACTCAACCACCCGGATCAGCGGATGCTCAATCAGGTTTTTTCTCTTCTTTGAAGCCGGACGAATGACTGCTGTCACTTCCACGCCGTCCGCTACCATCTGCTCAATCATGGAAGCTCCGATCATTCCAGTTGCTCCCGTAACGATTACTTTTTTCATCCTCAGTCTCCTTCATTTTTTATAATGCAAAAAGCAAGACCTTTCTATCTTGCTTTTTATTCCGCTTCTTTCTCGGTACGAAATGCCCACAACTTATTCAACACAAAATTAATCGGTGTAGTAATAAACAAATTAATCACCGGTCCCCAGAATGCATTGATATGTAACAGATCATTCCAGACAAACAAGAGCATGTTTGCCAGGATCAATCCGGATAAGGCATACGACATAAATGTCTTACACAATGCATACCACTTAGAGCGCTTCTCTCCTTCTCCCTGAACAAACACATATCTGTCATTCCAAAAGAAGGAGTTTAATACACTCACTACAAAACCTACGATACTTCCGATCAGCCAGTGGCATCCAATTGCCAGAAATACGGCGTACACAATATAAGAGATCAGGAAATTAGAAACTCCGACAAAAGCAAATTTGACAAACTGGAGAAATGTATCCCACTGCTTTTCTGTCAGTTCAATTTTAAAGATCCGCAAAATGCCGCCAATGATCACTCTTACCAGCTTTTCAATTATATTCCATACTCTGCTCATATCTTCTTATACATAGAGGGAATCTGTAACAAATTCCATCTCAATCTCATCTTTCATTTTTTTCAATACGCCCGCAACATACAGATTCAATGCTGCTGCCTGCTCTTCATTAAAATTATATTCCATATTCGGGTTAATATAATTTTGTTTTTTATCGCCAATATACCCGTCAAATCCAGCGAGTGCAACGTGCTCCACCCTCAAACGTTTCATCAGTTTCAAAAGCATGATAAAGGAATTGTCAATAATTTCAGCTTTTTCATCCAGTAAAGAGCCATATTTTACGGTATAATCAAACTTTCCATTCGTCTTTGTCACATTGGAAGTTGCAATGACTTCATAAGAATGATCCTTCTGGGACAATGCAGTCGCAAGCTGTACATAACGTTTTGCATTGCTAAGGAAAATATAATCTGCACCGAACTGCTCAGCTACAAAATTGACAGAAACCACGACCGGTTTCTTTTCCTTGCAATAATCCTTTATCTTATCTTCCTGTTTTTCAATATTCATGCCAGGACCTACCAGAAGCACCTCTCTACCAGCGAAAATTTTCTGCAGTGCTTCAATATCTTTTGTATCATCGATATCGATATCCTGATATTCTTTATAAAGATGTTCAATATAGTCCTTATCATAAAGCAGTTTCTTTTCGCCCTGCAGTCTGCCAAGAATTTCATTAATGGATTTTACTGACAATGTGCGCTTGTCCATCAGATAAGATACATAGTTTGGATGGCAGTCGTTAGATGCTGCCAGATAAAAAAACATATTGTATCCCCACGTCGCCGGTGTGTAAAAATTCATGATATTTGCATCAATCGCCTCTAAGAACTGACTGATATGATAATGTTTTCCAAGACAGTCATTCATATGCATGGCAACTAACTCGATCGGCGCATTTCCTGCACTCTTTCCCATGCCATAGATCGTACCATCCACAAGCATCATTCGATCTACTTTCTGTGAAAGCATTTCGATACAGTTTGCGTAGCCCATCTGGAAGTTATTGTGCGCATGATAACCAATTCCAATTTCCGGAAGCAGATGTTCGTTCAACAGTGTAAAATAATGTTTCAAATTATTCTGATGCATCAGTCCATAAGTATCAACCATGGATACCGCGTAAGGTTTCACCTCATTCGCCAGCCGGATCAGATCCATCATCTCATCATCTTCATAACTGGTCACAGATACAAGCTGTGCAAAAACTTTATATCCCAGTTTCTTTAATTCCGTGCAGTAAGCCAATGCTTCTTCTCTCAAATGTTTCTTAAAAATCACACGGATACCATCTAAAAAAGACTCTGCACATGGCTTGATATTTTCCAGTTTACAGGTTCCATAATCGATCATCCCGACCACCATTGCCTGCTTACGATCCAGCCCTCCGTAGATTTTCTCCACACAGTCTGTATCCGGCATAATACTCCGGTTGATGTCAAATGATCTGCGATCATCCAGAAATCCAACTTCGATCACATCCACATTTGCATCTACCAGTCGTTCAAAAACGCTTACAAGATTGTTATGCCCAAAATTCCAGTCATTCACATATCCACCATCACGCAGTGTACAATCCAGTAATTTAATTTCTCCCATTCTTAAATCTCCAATCTCTTCTTCTATTTCTCAAAAAATTCTTTAATCTGTGCATCCATGCACGCCGGTATATCACCCTTCGCAAAATATACCTTTGACCACTCTACTGTCTTTTCAATGGCCTCTTCCACGCCCCAGCGCGGTTTCCATCCGAAAACGCGTTTGATCTTCGAGCAATCCAGCTTCAGAAAATTCGCCTCATGAGGGCCTCCGTCATAACGGTTTACCCATTTCATACCCTCGCCCCATTTCGCGCAAAACAGATCCACCAGCTGCCCGGTCGTAATACAGTCGCGGTCATCCGGTCCCACATTATAAAATCCCGCATATTTCTTATCCTGATACTGCATCTCCGCGATCGCAAGATAGATTGCGAGCGGCTCTAATACATGCTGATATGGTCTTGTCGAATGCGGATTGCGTACAATGATATCTGTCTTTGTTCCCGCCGCGCGCACACAGTCCGGAATGATACGGTCATTCGCGAAGTCCCCGCCTCCGATCACATTACCGGCGCGTGCCGTTGACACTGCGACTTCCATATCGTTAAAAAAGGAATTGATATAACTGTGTGTCACAAGCTCCGAGCAGGATTTGCTGTTCGAATACGGATCGTAACCATCAAGCGGTTCATTTTCACGATAGCCCCATTCCCACTCGTTATTCTTGTACACCTTATCTGTCGTGACATTCAAAAAAGATTTTACGCAGGAATTCCGGCGGACACACTCACAGATATTCACCGTTCCCATTACATTCGTCTCATAAGTGTAGACCGGATCCTTGTAAGAATCGCGGACGATCGGCTGTGCCGCCAGATGAAATACGATCTCCGGCTGTGTATCCGCGAACACCTTTGCCAGATGATCCAGATCACGGATATCACCGATCACTGAATTCATATGTCCCTCCACATCACACAGTGCGAACAGGTTCGGCTCCGTAGGAGCACTCAGGGAATATCCCGTCACTTCAGCCCCGGCTCCAACCAGGATCCTGCAAAGCCAGGATCCTTTAAACCCGGTATGCCCGGTTATCAGTACCTTCTTTCCTTTGTAAAAACTTAAATCTGCCATTTTTATTTCTCCCATACCATCCACGGAGCCTGTTTCTCCTGGATCATCTTTTCCAACATATCTTTATCACGCTTTGTATCCATGCATTTCCAGAATCCCGGATGCATATACGCCTTTAACTGACCTTCTGCCGCCAGCCGTTCGAGCGGAGCTTTCTCAAAAACAGTGTCATCTCCATCTATATAATCAAATATTTCCGGATTCAATACCATATAGCCGGCATTGATCACATTTCCGTCTCCTTCATTCTTCTCACGGAATTTCTCGATCGTTCCTTCTTTATTGATCTCGATCACGCCAAACTGCTGACCAATATTTACTGCTGTCATCGTTGCGATCTTTCCGTGTGACTGATGAAACTTTAACAATGCATTCAGATCCACATCGGACACTCCATCGCCATATGTAAGCATAAACGGCTCATTATTGACATAATCGCGGATCCGCTTGATACGTCCACCGGTCATTGTATTTAATCCCGTGTCGATCAGGGTAACCTTCCATGGCTCTGCCACATTATTATGAACGGTCATCTTATTATCCTGTGAAAAATCAAAGGTAATATCACTGTTATGTAAATAATAATCCGCAAACCATTCCTTGATCACATGCTGCTTATATCCACAACAGATTACAAACTCATGAAACCCAAAAGACGAATAATACTTCATAATATGCCACAAAATCGGCTTCCCACCGATCTCGACCATCGGCTTCGGCTTCAGATAACTCTCTTCACTGATTCTTGTACCAAATCCACCTGCTAAAATAACTACTTTCATATTTTCTCCATTCATCGTATTTTTTACCTTCCCCATTACTCCAAACATTTTAATAATACTACAAAATTTTACTACACACAAGCCGTTTTGCGCCATTTTCCGCCATTTCCCACTTTACAGTAAATAAGACCAGAGCATCTTCTGGTCTTATTACTATTTTTTATGGAAAAGAGAGATTTCTTTCATCACTGCGCCATGCAGTTCATACAACAGCTTTGCGAACAGCGCGATCACGACACAGCAGGTGAGGAACAGCAGATAGCTGTAAAATCTTGTAATCTGTGTAAGATCAAAAGTCGCCATCATTGCCATGATAATGACATGATGCACTAAAAAAACCGCATAGGAATATTTGCTGATCACCGAACAACATCTGTGGATCCACGCAAAATCCAGGTAATCTGAAATAAACGCGAGCACCAGAAACGCGGAAATCCCGATATATGTTGTCTGAATTGTATCGTCAAACTGCGGTGCCACGATCGTATTGACCACCAGAACTGCCAGCGCTCCAAGCGCTACCGGCCACTTGATCTTTTTTATGTATTTGATATAGTACATACCAAACAGGATCTCCGGGATACGCAGTGGCAGTATTTCAACCGGATTCAGTCGCGATGGGATAAATAAAAATATCACATACAATGCCATTGCCACGACCGCAAGTACCACCGGATGTGTCCGTATAAAATACCGAAGCAAAGGAAACACGATATAGATCAAAATAATGCAGCCCAAAAACCATTCGCCCAAAATATAAAACGTTGGCATCACCGCCGCAAAATAACCGTCAAAGCCAAAAAGTGTCAATAAGATATTGCGTTTCGGCACCGTCAGGTCGATTCCCTTGTTGACATAAAACTGATACAGGAACGCGATAAAATAGGCGATCCAGAACATCGGGTAAATGGACAAAAAGCGTTTTTTGTAGAAATTTATCAGTTCACACTTTTCATCATATACATACATAAGTGCCGCTCCGGATATGATAAAGAACAGTGACACACCAAAATTTCCGATATAAATATTTCCAATCTGCGCTGTGATAAACACCTTGTCCGGCTGTTCCGCATACAGGTAAACCGCATTGTAGTGCGTCATCAGAATCAGGACCACCGCGATCGCACGCACAAAGTCAAGGTAGAATATTCTTTCTTTTTTCATGCTCTGTTTCTCCCGTCTATCTTCTGTGATACTTGCTCTTTAACTCAAGCACCTCCACTTTTCTCTCGTCCAGTTCCTTTAATACGCCCTGATATAATTCAAGTGTCGTTTTGTTTTCTTTCCGCATCTGTTCAATTTCTTCTACCTGCGCTTTTAACTGCTCATTTTCCACTGTCACTGTCTGCAACTCATTATCCAGTTCCGTCGCATGCACCTGCAGATTTTTCATGTAATTCTCTGTTGAGGTCGTATATTCACGCAGACTGTAGTAAGACTCGTTTACATTTTTATAACGCTCATTCAAAACAGAAAGATTATTTTCCAGCAGTTCCACTTTATTCTGATAATAGCTGCTTTTGTCTTCCCCGCTCTGCACATTATTTCTGCTCTGTTCCACATAAAACGCAATATGTTTTTCTTCTGCCACATGCTTTATGCTGCCATAGGTTCCATTCGCGAGAACCGACTCAACACCTGCCGCATCATCCCCCAAAAGTTCCAAAAGCCAGTTTTCAAATTTTTCATTCCGCTGAATAACGAGCAATGTCGCGCGATCTGCCGCCTGTTCAACATTCTCGTCTACTTCTTTCAGAATATCTTCCGGAATCACCTTCAGGTAATCTCCCTTTTCTTCTTCCGGCAGTTTGTCTGCATATTCTTTCGAAGCTATGACCCACGCCTGTTCTTTGACTGCCTGACGGCATCTTGTTTCAAATGCATCCATATATTTTGGCACATGATCTTTGTCTATTTCCAAAAATACCGCTATCTGCATATTAATCCCTCTCTTTAATTTCTCCTTAATATCTTATCAATGATTTTCTGTTTGATCGGTCTTCTTGCATGATCCAGTAATATCTGCATCGATTCAAGCTGAAGATCCTTGTGCTGCAGCATGATCTCTTTCTGACGCAGCATCTCAAATTTCTGTCTGGTACGATCGATATACTCCTGTGGGATCTTGCTCAGTACATTTGCCGTGATCACAACACTGCGGATCTCTACCGGCTCATCCAGCGTGATAAAAACCTTCGGATCTTTTGTGACAAATACAAGTTCATTATCCAAAACGATCGCTGAGCTTTCTACATCTTCAACCGTCTTTACAATCTCTTTTCCGTCCTCGGTAAATACAGTTACGGTAAAATCATTGATCACGATTCCCGCTCTTTCTCCCGGATCCCACCGAAGTTCTTTGACTTTGCCAAATTCACTCAGTTTTTCATAAACAAACTCTGCTTTTGCCGTAATCTTGGATTCTGTAACACAGGTGTCGTTTTCATCGAAATCCTTATTTTCCTCTTTCAGATACAGCTTCGCGCTCATCGCGACATCTTCCGGGGCAAGTCCGGAAAAATAACGCCATTCCTGAAAAGCCACCTTCGCTTTGCGTATCACTTCCTCGCCATTTCCGGCTCCGGATCCTTCGTAAAATACGACCGTGTTCAAATTGCGCAGCATGTGATGAAGATTGGTCACTTCAATTCTTGCGCCTTTTTCAGAAAACAGCCAGCCCGGATAATAGCCCTCCTGCTGCACCACATAACTGTAAATGCGTTCTACCGCATGAAGCAGCGTACCATCAGTCTTGTTCGGTTCCGGCGGGAAATCCGTATATTCCCAATCCTGGTCAAAAAGCAGCTTCATCGCCTTCGGGCGGAACCAGAACATGGTTCCAAGCGGAGCGATCGGTTCTTTATCCTTTGAGATCGGCACAGTAATTCCGAGTTTCTTCGCCAGTTTCTTTGTGATCTTATAATTTTTGCCCCACTCCAGTCCAACAGTGATATAGTAATCACCATGATTTGGCGGCGGTGGCGTAAGCAATCCGGCTCTCGGGTTTTCTTCCAACGCACAAAGTACATTGTTTACAAAATCTCTGCTTGTCAGTAAGTTCTCAAAGCATTTGTAGGAAAATCCGGCACCGATCGTATCCGGCTTTAACTGTTTTACCTTCTTGTCATGAACAAAACATACATAATCATAATCCATGATAAAATCCTTTGTTCCTACAAGCAGGGCACTGACATCACGTCCACGGTTCTCGATCAGGATCACTTTTACCTTATTCGGCAGTACCGAAAATGTCTTCTCGATCAGTTCTTTCTTTTTCTCAGAGCCGGTTGTAACATAAATGTCTGCTTCCGGAGGCATGGACTGCGCATAATGCAGGCAATAGTCTGCCAGATCTTCAAAATAGAAATGCAGCACCAAAGCGATCTTTCTCTTTTTCACGATCTCGTCCACCGGTTTGGAAATGTCTTCCGGAAGGACAAAATTAAGCTGCATGTTTTTCTTGATATCCGCCTGATTTTCCAGTCGTAAAATATTCTGCCAGATCATGTCCACATCATAATCGGTGTGATCCTTGATAAATTTATAGGTTTCAATCGCATTTTCTCCGACCGTATCTGTCAGAATATTGTCATAGTTCTGCATAAAAGAACGTCTCTTAAAGATAGGACAACGTTTCTCTTCCAGCATACGTTTTGTCGCGCAGAGGATCGGATGATTGTTGTAATCCGGTTCAAGATCCGCATAAACATCCCATTTAAATCCAGCATCTGCAAATCTCTTTGTAAATATTGCCTCATGACAGCCGACCGCTTCCCGGTAATCATGGATCATCTGCATGTGATCCCAGTACATCTGATATTCCAGGCTGTTTAACATCGGTTTACGCACTGCGATAAAATGAGACTGGATATGATTCGGGATATAACCATATGGGATCGTGCCAAACGGATCCCCCTCCTTGTATTCATGGAACATCGTGATACCCCAGAAATCCAGATCTCTCTGATCCATGGTCTTAAACATCTCTTCTAACGGATATACCGGTCCCATGATCGTAAAGTTCATCATAATCACTTCGTCAAAGGATCTGATCTTGTCCCATCCGTAATATTCAAGTCCTGTCTTATACGCCCAGACATCAAAACCTTTATTTTCCCTGACCAGAACATTAGGTGTGACTTCCTGCAGTTTTTCACGGCTTTCCCGCGTCAGTTTTCCGTTACATACGACCAGAATCTCTGTCGAATTTTTCTTCAATTCACGCAGCATATACGGAACATAGTCATCCACAATTCCGTCTTTATCATACATAAAGTATAAAATGAGCCTTTTCGCATTTGCTGAATCTAAAATCATAATCGTTAATCCTTTTCCTACATTTTGGTATATATATTACAAACCGTGTTTACATCATCTTCAAGCAGCATGTTTCCTTTTCTGAGCAGAACCGCGCGGTTACAGATACGCTTTACCTGTTCCGTGCTGTGGGATACCAAAAGGAGTGTCGTTCCTCTGTCACGCATCTCCTGGATACGTTCCTCACACTTATTCTGAAATTTGAAATCTCCCACGGATAAGATCTCGTCCACGATCAGGATATCCGGTATTGTTACTGTCGCGATCGCAAATCCAAGACGGGTGATCATACCGGAAGAGTAATTCTTGATCGGCACATCCACGAAGTCTTCCAGTTCAGCGAACTCGATGATATGTCCCGCTTCTTCCTCTAAAAGCTCTCTCGGATAACCAAGTATCGCTCCGTTTAAGAAGATATTTTCTCTCGCAGTCAGTTCCGAGTCAAATCCGGCACCCAGTTCGATCATAGGCGCGACTGAGCCTTTTACCGACACGGTTCCAAACGTTGGTTTGATAACTCCTGCGATTACCTTTAGCATCGTACTTTTTCCGGAGCCGTTCTTTCCAACCAGACCGACCGCCTCTCCACGTTTCACATCAAAGCTGACATTCTTTAACGCCCAGAAATTCTCATACGCCAGCTCGTGCTTTAAGAATTTGATACAGTATTCTTTTATACTGTCTACTTTTTCTTTGTACAATCTGAATTCAAGTGATACGTCATTAACTTCAATCACTGTTTCCTGTTCCATAAGTATCTCCTACAATTTCAAAATAAAATTATCCTGTTTCTTGTTAAAAATGTATAACCCAAATCCTACCACAAGGACGCACCAGGCAATCGAATATGCATGATATTTTAACGGTGCAAGAGAGTCATATAAAACAGCATAACGCAACAATTCCACAAACGACGTGATCGGATTCAGCTTGATAAGGCGTCCGATCGACTCCGGCAGCATGGAAATCGGATAAAAGATCGGTGTCAGATACAGCCATGCCGTGATCACAACACCATACAGATGCTGCAGATCCCGGAATGTCACAACTGCTGTCGCAAGGACAAGTCCAACGCCAAACGCAAACATACTGACATACAAAACCGGAAATACCGCTGTAATGATCGTCCATGTCACCGGTGTCCGGGTAACAATGATAACAATGATCAGCGCTATAAAGGATGTCAGCATGTTGACCAGACTTGAACACACACGGGACAGTGGGAACAAATACTTCGGGACATACACCTTCTTGATCAGTGAGGCATTTCCCAGAATAGATGTCATTGCCATATTACTTGCTTCATTAAAAAAGTTAAACACCAGCTGTCCACACATCAGGTATACCGGGAAATTCTCGATGTTCTGACGGAAAACAGTGGAAAATACAACCGTCATAACTAACATCATTCCGAGCGGATTTAAAACAGTCCAGAGAACTCCCAATACGGATCTGCGATATTTCGTTTTCAAATCTCTGCTGACCAGCTCGAAAAGCAGCGGCTTATATTTTTTGAAATTTTCTATTGTGCTATTCATAGCCTACCTCTTACTTCTGGTTCTTTACATACTCGCTGAAAGAAGGGTGTACTTTGTCCTTATCGGATAAGATCAGGTCTTTCTCTGTCATTCCTTCCGGCATCGGCCATTCCACTCCGATCTCCGGATCATTCCACATCAGTCCGCCCTCATCGTTCGGATGATAGAAGTCCGTTACTTTGTAGCAGAATTCCGCTTCATCACTTAATACGATAAATCCATGCGCAAAATCCTTCGGGATAAAGAACTGTTTTTTGTTTTCTGCGGAAAGAACCACGCCGTACCACTTTCCGAAGGTCTTGGATCCTTTTCTCAAATCGACCGCAACGTCAAATACTTCTCCGTTTACCACGCGAACCAGCTTGTCCTGCGGAAAATTGATCTGGAAATGAAGTCCTCTTAAAACACCTTTGGTGGAAGAAGACTGGTTGTCCTGTACGAATTCACAGTCAATGCCTGCTTCTTTGAAATCGTTGTAGTTGTATGTTTCCATGAAATAGCCTCTGGCATCTCCGAATACTGCCGGCTCAATTACCTTTAATCCTTCAATTCCGTTGCAATCTGATGTTACTTTAATTTTTCCCATTTCTAATGTCCTCTCTTTCTAATTCTAAACATAACAATTTCGCTGAAACCGGCAAAACGCCATATAATGGCAGTTTTACCAATCCCAGCGAACAGTTTCAAGCTTTATAAACCTTCTGCAATTTCTAATAAGTACTTTCCATAATTGGTCTTCAGTAACGGCTGTGCCAACTGGATCAACTGTTCTTTGTCTATGAATCCGCGTTTAAACGCAATCTCTTCAATACAGGAAACATACATGCCCTGACGTTTCTGGATCGCAGATACAAAATCCGCAGCTGCAAGGAGCATGTCATGGTTTCCGGTATCGAGCCATGCAAATCCACGTCCGAGTGTCTCTACGGAAAGTGTTCCTCTCTGTAAATATTCATTGTTGACACTTGTGATCTCGATCTCACCACGGGCGGACGGTTTTACATTCTTCGCGATCTCCACAACACTGTTGTCATAGAAGTACAGTCCCGGAACCGCATAATTAGACTTCGGTTTTTCCGGTTTTTCTTCGATGGAAAGTGCCTTTCCATTCTCATCGAATTCTACCACGCCGTATTCACGCGGATCTCTTACATAATATCCGAAAATTGTTGCTCCGCCTTCGTTTTCCACGCGGTCTGATGCGGAAAGCAGTACTTTTGAGAAGCTCTGTCCATAGAAGATATTGTCTCCAAGTACCAGCGCAACTGCGTCATTTCCGATGAAATCCGCGCCAATGATAAATGCGTCCGCAAGTCCTCTCGGGCTCTCCTGCACTGCATACTGAATATCCATTCCAAGCTGGGATCCATCCCCAAGCAGTTCCTTGAATACCGGAAGATCACGCGGTGTTGAAATAATCAACACTTCACGGATGTTCGCCAGCATCAGTGTTGATAACGGATAATAGATCATCGGCTTGTCATAAACCGGCATGATCTGCTTTGATATTGCCTTTGTCAATGGATACAGTCTTGTACCGGAACCTCCGGCAAGTATAATACCTTTCATCTGCTCATCCTCCAGCTTTAACAATTTTTCATAATCTGATTGATTTTTTCCGGATCTCCCCAGACACCCGGTGAATCATACGGTCTGTCCGGAAAAGCTCCATACTCAGGTCTGATCTTGTAATTCTTTTCTTTGATAAACTCTTCCACCTTGTCTGCCAGTGAGACCGGATTTCCGGTACAGCAGTTGATGATCCCCTGTACTTCGGTCTGGATGGTTGCGGCAGATATCTGTGCCGCGAGTTCATCTACATTGATAAAGTCATATTTATTCTTTCCTGAAGTAAATGGAAACGTAGGGCTTCCTTCCTGTTCCAGTTTCACGATCCGGGAGAAGATCGAATTGTTCTTTAAATCATCTCCGAGGATGTAGTACGCGCGAAGCCACTGCAAAATAACTCCCTTCTCCTTTGCGAGCTGTATCGTGATCTGACGCAGCGCGTTTTTCGCGATCCCGTATAAGGAGATCGGGTTTGCCGGCGTGTTTTCTGTGATCGCGCCTTCCCAGTAACCGATCTCATGCATGGTACCCATGACTGCGACCTGCTTTAATCCGCCCTCCATCATGTTCTTTAAAAACAGATAGTGGTTTGGCAGATCTGTGATATGTGTCTCGGCATTGTGCTGAAATCCGTTGCGCCAGGCCATGTGTATACAGGCATCCGGTCTGCCCATTTTGTCAAAGAGCTCCGGATCATCACTAAAGATCGGTGTTTCATTGCGGATCGCGCGTTCATCCACACCGTCAAAAGCGAAGTCTGACGCAATGACTTCACAGCCCATGTCCAGTAAAGCTGTGACCACATGTCTTCCAATATATCCGTTTGCTCCTGTTACCAGAATTTTTTTCTTAGCCATTTGTTTCCTCCATCTGTACGCTCCCCATTTTTCTTGGCTGCTTAGCGTCCTTCATACATATCGGTATAGTACTTCTGGTAGTCACCGCTTGTTACATTCTTCATCCAGTCTTCATGATCCAGATACCAGCGGATCGTCTTTTTGATGCCTTCCGCAAACATAGTCTCCGGTTCCCAGCCGATCTCAGCTTTGATCTTGTCTGGAGCGATCGCGTAGCGTCTGTCATGTCCTTTACGGTCTTCTACATAAGTAATGAGATCTTTGCTTACATTCTTCTTGCGCGGGTCATCATCCGGCAGGATCTCCTGCAAGGTATCCAGGATAATATTGATGATCTCGATATTGCGTTTTTCATTATGTCCACCAATGTTGTAGGTCTCGCCCAGGCGTCCGTTCTCCTGTACCATGTCGATTCCCTTTGCATGGTCATCTACATATAACCAGTCACGGATGTTCATACCGTCACCGTATACCGGAAGCTTCTTGCCCTGCAGCGCGTTGTTGATGATAAGCGGGATCAGTTTTTCCGGGAACTGGTAAGGTCCGTAATTGTTTGAGCAGTTTGTGATATTTGCCGGGAAATGATATGTGTCAACATATGCTTTTACCAGCAGATCAGAAGATGCCTTGCTCGCGGAGTACGGGCTGTGCGGAGAATATGGTGTTGTCTCATAGAAATAGCTTGTACCATCATCCGGCAGAGAACCGTATACTTCATCGGTAGAAACATGAAGGAATTTCTTTCCTTCCCTGAAGCTGCCGTCCGGAAGCTCCCATGCCGCCTTTGCGCAGTTTAACATAACAGCGGTACCAAGTACGTTTGTATTTACAAATACTTCCGGATGCTTGATACTGCGGTCTACATGGCTTTCTGCAGCGAAATGTACCACGCGGTCAATGTCATTTTCGGTAAAGATCTTTGTGATCGCCTCTTTGTCCGTGATATCCGCACGGATGAATGTATAATTGTCTCTATTTTCAATGTCTTTTAAGTTTTCCAGATTGCCTGCATATGTCAGCGCATCGACATTGATGATACGAATCTCATTGTCATATTTGCGAAACATGTAGTGAATGTAGTTTGAACCGATAAATCCGGCTCCTCCCGTTACTAAATAAGTTCTCATTTAGTACTTCCTCCTTAATTTTCAAGTTTTTTTATTATAACATATTACTTACAAATGTTCAATGGCGCGTTTTTTCGTTAAGAAGTGCCACGCGCTGGGCAAGCCATTTCTCCTGTTTTTCCAGTCTTGAAATGCGGAGCATCATCCGGACAGCAGCCGCTGTCAGCGCAATGATGAGCACGATCAACACACGGTTTACCAGTTTTTCATTCTTCATGCGTTTTCCTCCTGTCACTGAAAGGCTGCGCGGATCACTGCCATCGTCACCCGAATCATATATTCCACGGATTTTTTTAAGGAAATGGATGATTTCCCCGTTTTCCGTTCATTCATGATCACCGGCATCTCTTCCACCCGGTATCTGCGCTTTAGGATCATCGTAAGGCTTTCCGGCTCCGGAAATGCTCTCGGATACTTTCTGGCAAACAGCTCCATGGTCCGCTCATTTACCATGCGCATACCTGAGGTTGGATCGGTGATCCGCTTTCCGGTGAGCAGCCGGATCAGAAATGTAAAATAGCGGATGCCCATTCTTCTCGCAAAGGAAGACTGGAAGCCCTGGCGTTTGATATAGCGCGAACCGATCAGCATATCGAGGTCATGTTCTTTTAAGTATTCCGCCATTTCCTCGAGATAAGACGCATTGTGCTGTCCATCCCCGTCAAACTGAACCGCGATCTCATAGCCATGTTTGACCGCGTAGAGATATCCCGTCTGCACACTGCCGCCGATCCCGAGATTGGTCGGCAGACTGATAAACGAAAATCCCTGCTCCTCACAGATCTTTGCGGTATCATCGGTCGAGCAGTCATCGATCACGATATAGTCAAAACTCTTCGCGTTCTCTCTGATATCGTTTACTGTCTTCTCTATATTCCCCATCTCATTGTATGCCGGAATGATCGCCAGTTTTTTCATGCATCCCTCTTCCATCCAAGAATGTTAGTCATGTACAAAAAGCTTCAGATAAACAGAACCCGCGAAGTTGCGGAGTCTGCGGATCAAAACGCTCAGTTCCACTTCAAATTTTGACATATGAAGCTCTTTCGCGTGTTTTTCCACCAGATACCGGTGTTCCTTCACATAAGTTTCCGTCTTATCCCCCGCCATAACCTCTCCGGTATTGGAATCGTTCCGCACCCGGAAAAAATTCAGCGGTTCATGTATAATATATACATTTCCAAGGCACGCTATGCGCACCCAGAGATCGTAATCCAGAATATAATAATAGTTCGTATCAAATCCGTGGACTTCATCCAGCACACTCTTCCGGAACATATTCGCGAGCGGCGCACCGAAATAATTCTGGGAAAAGAACCCTTTTCTCGCAATCTTCTTTCCGCTCTCCACGCCCTTCGTGCGGTATCTGCGGTACCATCCTTTGTACTTTCCGTTCAGATCGACCAGTCTGGTATCACTCTCCGCCATGACCACATCCGGATGCTCGGTCAGCGCCCGCGCTTCCTTTTCTATCGCATCCGGCGCCAGCATATCATCTGCGCAGATCAGTTTGATGTATTCTCCCTTGCAGAGTTCCAGGCAGTGGTTCCAGTTGCCCGACATGCCGAGGTTCTTTTCATTTTCATAAAGCCGGATCCTCTCATCCGGTATGCTCTTTATGACCGCTACCGTATCGTCCTTTGACTTGTCATCTACGATGACCAGTTCCAGATTTTTGTAGGTCTGGTTCAATATGGAATCGATCGTATCTTTGATGTACGCTGCATTGTTATATGCAGGAATACATATGCTTACCAGCGGTTCCATCCTAATACCCCATTTCTTTCATATAAACATCGAGTGCATCGCGCCAGTCTGCCATACGGTAATCCGTTGTCAGCTTGAGCATGAAGTCCTCAAGGATCGAGTAAGCCGGGCGCTTTGCGGATGCCGGATTCATTCTCGCATATTCCTCGGATGTCACATGATTTACTTTGGTCCTGATGCCGGCTCTCTTAAAGATCTCTTCCGTAAAATCCGCCCAGTTGGTATCTCCCTCACAGGTTGCATGGAACAGACCGTAATTTTCTGTCGGCTCCAGGAAGTGGATCATTTTTGCCAGTTCCACCGCACTTGTCGGTGATCCTACCTGATCATCTACAACAAAGAGTTCATCATGTGTCTCTGACAGTTTTAACATTGTCTTTACAAAGTTCTTTCCGTCCCCGTAAAGCCATGCGGTACGCACAATAAAATAGCGGTTTGCAAACTGCTGTACGAATTTTTCACCTTCGTATTTGCTTCTTCCGTAAGCACTGATCGGTGCCGGTGTGTCATATTCCACATAGGGACGGGTTCCATCTCCCGCAAACACATAATCGGTAGATACATGGACCAGTTTAGCGCCTACTTCCGTTGCCGCAATACTTAAATTTCTAGGACCGATCGCATTGATCTTATAAGCCAGTTCCCACTGTTCCTCACACTTATCCACGTTGGTGTGTGCCGCGCAGTTGATGATGACATCCGGCTTTTTCTCTTTTGCCAGTTTCATCACTTCATCAATACTTGTAATATCGCACGCCACAATGTGATCTCCTGCAGCCACGTCGGTATTGATGATCTCCACAGATTCTCCCGCGTATTCCTTATTGATTGCACGACCAAGCTGTCCATTACAGCCTGTCACCAAAATCTTCTTCATAGTTTTTTCTCCTTACATTACAGTCTGAGTACTTGACAATATATTGCTTATCACAATAACGTTCAACGCTATTCCAAAATACATGATAGCATTATCCACATTATGTGCTATTTTTATAAATTTCCCACGGAACAAAAAGAAAAAGTAAAACAGGATCGGCGTAAAATAACGTCCCTGTATACCGCTGATCGTGGTACTTCCTTTTCCGGTCCAGGAAACAAACATTGCCGCTGTCACCATCGCAACTGTGGCAAGAAGCGCCAGGGCGATCCATACTCTCTGTTTTTTCGTGATATATTCCGGCTCATCTTTTACTGCCGTCACACCAAGCAGCATCAGTCCCGCCATCAGGTATCCCCACATTGGGTTGATCCCGATATTGAGCCATCCAAGCGGTCCGGCAAAACTGCCTTCAAAATAAAAATCAATGTACTGCAGAAATGTCGTGATCAGTACGCGCACCGTATTGCCCGGATTGAACAGTACGTCCGAAACCGTATAACAGTTCAGCGAATTGGAATACTGCTGTAATTCCGTTGTTGCCTCTGTAATTCCAAGTACCATCATAAGATACGGAATACTGTTGATCAAAAATCCCAGGATCATCACGACAAGAAAACCGATCCGCATTCTCCTGCACTGTTTTTCACTCTCATATTTTTCCTTCGGGATCAGGAACAAAAGCAGACATTCCGGAATATAAGTACCTGCCTTACATGAAGCGATCACAAACGCAAGTGCCGAAAGTATGATGATATCACGTTTCCGCATCTTCCGGTCTTCATACAAAACGGCAAACAGTTCCGCCACGAACAGGGTCGTAAGTTCAATCGGCATCGCATCATACGAATACGAACAGCTCTGCTGTATGAACATCGGCGACAGAACGATAATAAACATCGCAGCCTTTCCGACCGGAACCCGCTTGATCGCGAAAAACGCGAATATCAGATATACAAACATCATAAAAAAGCGTCCCGCGTACAGTGTTGTGATACCGTTTAATCCGATCAGCCTGCCCGCCGTCACACCCAGTATCGCCGGTGCGTAGAGCAGCCAGTTATCCGATCCCTTGGTCGCGTCGATCTTGACCAGTTTGGTATCATCCGACCGGTGTGTGATATTTAAGATAAAATAATTGTATTCTTTTAATGTTGGTGTTGTCTGTAATTTTCCGATCGCTTCCTGGTCCGTTTTTCTCACATAGATCGATTCCGCATCCAGTTCTTCGATCCCCAGCAGCTTATTGGAATAGTAGTAGGTCGTCTCAATATGACCGATCTCATCCGGAACTGTTCCCGGTGGAAGCAGAAACGCATAGCAAAGTGCCATACAGGTTCCCGCGATCACAAAGATCTGATGCGGTTTTGCCCGGAATACCATGATCAGGATATAACAGCCAGCCAGCATAAAATAGATGACATTGGTTCCCCATTTAAAGAACTCCGCCCAGTAACCGTAATGATAGCAGTATCCACGCACTACTATGTTAAGCGGATCTTCTGTGTCCGCCCCGGTGACCTGCGCCTGATTATATTTTGTATTTCCGTTTGCGTAAAGATATACGCTGGATTTTTCGGAAAGTGATACTACCGAAAATTCGATGCGCATATACCGGTTCTCATTGCCTGAGATATCGTTCGGCGTTCCCACGTTAAAATAGGACACGTCATCGATCGCTGCCGCTCTCATGTCTGTCAGTTGTGACGCGTCAAAGGTATCTTCTCCCAGAAGCTCATTTGTCTCCATGTCATACACTTTCATGGAGAACTCACCTTTGTTTTTGTATGCGTCCGAATACAGTTCCACGCCGACCGCCATCATCTGATCCTCAGGATACACAAAAGTCTGTGTGACGGTCATGCCTTCTTTCAAAGGCAGCATGGTTCCCTTTTTATCACCCGAAATGACATCCGCCGTGTATACATCTTCACGCCGCGGTTCGATCTCATTCACATAAACGACCGATCTTCCCACCATGAAGATCACAGTCATGACCACAAATCCGAGAATGACTTTCAGATTCAGATTCTCTTTTACTTTCTGAAGCAACTTATTCATAAATGATAACTCCTTATCTTGAAAGTCTGTTCAGTGCGCTGAACATTCCCCGTATGGAGGCTCTTGTGATATTAGAGCTTACGCCGACACCAAATGTGATCCTGCCGCTCTTTGCATCCTCCATCTGTATGTAAGCCGCTGCTTTCGCCTCAGAGCCTTCGCTCAGTGCATGCTCGGAATAGTTGAGCACATGTACGTCCACGCTCGGGACTTTTCCACGGATCGCCTGGATCGCCGCATTGATCGGTCCGTTTCCTTCTGCCTCCGCAAGCATTTCCTCTCCTTTGTAGCGGAAACGCAGGGTAACACGGGTCTCTCCTTCTTCTTCCGGCTCTTCTACTTTTGCCCGGATAAAAGCAAACGGTTCTTCCGCGTCTAAATATTCTTCTCTGAATTTATCCATGATCGTAGACGGGGAAACCTCGCCCTGTTTTTCGGAGATCTTCTGGATCACGTCCGCGAACTCACGCTGCATCTCTTTCGGCAGCTTGTAGCCATATGCCGCATCCATGACAAATGCCACACCGCCCTTGCCGGACTGGCTGTTGATACGCACGATCGGCTCGTACTGTCTTCCGAGATCGGACGGATCGATCGGCAGATACGGTACTTCCCAGATACCGTCTCCACGCTCGTTCATCGCATGGATTCCTTTGTTGATCGCATCCTGATGTGAGCCGGAAAATGCGGTGAATACCAGTTTTCCCGCATACGGATGGCGCATGCCGACTTTCATCTTGCAGCAGCGTTCATACACCTCACGGATCTCATTGATGTCCCCGAGTTCCAGACCCGGATTGATCCCCTGGGAAAACATATTGTATGCAAGCGTCAAGATATCCACATTTCCGGTGCGCTCTCCGTTTCCAAAAAGCGTGCCTTCTACACGGTCAGCTCCTGCAAGCAGCGCAAGCTCTGTTGCCGCCACACCGGTTCCTCTGTCATTATGCGGATGTACACTCAAGATAATATTATCTCTGTCCTCGAAATGTTTATTCATCCACTCGATCTGATCTGCGTAAACATTCGGTGTTGTCATTTCAACCGTTGCCGGCAGATTGAAGATGATCTTGTTGTCATTCGCGTGGTCCCATGTCTTTTGTACCGCGCTGCAGATATCCAATGCGAATTCCATTTCTGTTCCGGTAAAACTCTCCGGAGAGTATTCCAGTGTGATATTGCCCTCACAGTTTTTCATCCGCTCTTTTACCATATTGGTGCCATCGATCGCGATCTGCTTGATCGCCTCTTTATCCATATGGAACACCACATCCCGCTGAAGCACTGAGGTGGAATTGTAAATATGTACGATCACATTTTTGATGCCTTCGATCGCTTCAAACGTGCGGTCGATCAGGTGCTCTCTGCACTGTGTCAGCACCTGAACGGTAACGTCATCCGGTATCATGTTTTCCTCTACAAGTTTGCGCAGGAAATCATATTCGATCTGGGACGCCGCCGGGAAACCGATCTCAATCTCCCTAAATCCCAGTTTTAATAAAAGCTGGAACATCTCGATCTTTTCATCTACCGTCATCGGATCGATCAGTGCCTGATTTCCGTCACGCAGATCCACGCTGCACCATGCCGGCGCTTTTTTAATTTCTTTGTCCGGCCACTCCCGATTCGGATAGTCCAGTACCGGCACACGTTTGTACTTTTTAAAATTCATCATAATCGTCTATTCTCCCAATCCACTGTTTACTGCATCTACCATTGCCTGAAGTGCTGCTTCTTCATCCTCGCCCTCGCAGGTAAATTCTATCTCGTCCCCTGATTTTACGCACGCGCCGAGTACGCTGAGCACACTCTTCGCGTTCGCAGTCATGTTTTCGCGATATGAAAACGTAATGCGGGATTTATACTGCATTGCTTCTTTGCATAAAATACCAGCCGGTCTCAAGTGCAGTCCGGTCGGATTTGTCACCTTAACTTTCTTGCTTACCATATTTACGTTCTAACCTCCAATTTGCTATAACATGATCTTTGTGATCAGATCTGCCAGTTTTTTCGCCTCACTGTCAATTTCTTCCTGATTTTTTCCTTCTATCATAACACGGACTAACGGTTCGGTTCCGGACGGACGGATCAGCACCCGGCCTTCTCCACCAAATCTCTCCTCCACCTTTTTTATGGCATCTGAGATCTCTGCATACTCCATGAATTTGTCTTTTTTATGATTTGGTACCTTTGCATTCACAAGCGCCTGTGGAAGTACTTCCATCACAGCCGCCAGATCGGACAGCTTTCTTCCGGTTTCAACCATGACCTGCAGCAGATGCAGTGCACTGAGCAGTCCGTCTCCTGTCGTGTTATCGTCCAGGAAAATGATATGCCCGGATTGTTCACCGCCGATATTATAGCCGTTCTGCAGCATATTTTCAAGCACATAACGGTCTCCGACCCTGGTCTTTTCGACATGAATGCCCTTTTCTTCTCCCATCAGGGTGAATCCAAGGTTTGTCATAACCGTTACAACGATCGTGTTTTTCTTTAATGTGCCTTTCTCTTTCATGTAATTTCCACAGATCGCCATCAGCTGGTCACCGTCTACCATCTTACCGTTTTCGTCTACCGCGAGCATACGATCCGCATCCCCGTCAAACGCGATCCCGAGATCCGCTTTCTCATAGACCACTCTCGCCTGCAGCTCATCCATGTGTGTGGATCCGCAGTTGGCATTGATGTTTGTTCCGTCCGGTGTGATGTGGATCGGGATCAGATTCGCTCCGAGATCCTCTAACGTGCGCACGGAGGTGTAGTAAGAAGCGCCTTCCGCACAGTCCACAACGATCTTTAAACCCTTCAGATCGACTGGAACACATTTTTTCATGAACTCCACATATTCATCCTTGAGATCAAACCGGTAGTCGATGCGTCCCACGCCGGAACCGGTCGGCAGTGTCACGCCGTCCATATTGCTGTGTATCAGTGCCTCGATCTCGTCCTCCAACGCATCCGACAGCTTGTAACCGTCTCCGTTGAAGAATTTGATCCCGTTAAATTCCATCGGATTGTGGGAAGCGGATATCACAACTCCGGCATCCACTTTGTGTTTTCTTGTGAGATACGCGATCGCCGGTGTCGGGACCACGCCCACATATATCGCATTTGCGCCCACAGAACAGATTCCTGCCATCAGCGCGCTCGCCAGCATTCCCCCTGAGATTCTCGTATCACAGCCCACAATGATCGTCGGCTGATGTTCCTGCTCTTTTGTCAGCACATATGCCCCGGCCTGACCAAGCTGAGTCGCAAGTTCGATCGTAAGCTCCGATCCGGCAACGCCTCTTACGCCATCCGTTCCAAACATTCTAGCCATCTTTTTTCCTCCAGCTATCTTTTTATTTCTTTTCTTTACTTCTTTACAATATGAAATGTAGCCGTCTGCGTACCTGACGCAGAATACTGATCCGGCAGATCCAGCTTTAAGGCAAGCGTATGCTCCCCTTCTTTTAATCCGCTCGCATCTATGGTACCGGTCAGTTTTGACGCGTCAAGGTCGTTTAGATCCGACGCGAATCCGGCAATGATCACTTTCACTGTGTTTCCCTCAAATTCGGCTTCATACCCGGATTTCAGGTTGTTTACCGTGATATTGGCAACCGGCATGTCAAATACCTTTGTGGATGCCTGCTCGATCTCAACCGTGACAGAAATATCTTTTGCCGCAGTATCCACCAGTTCCACGCCGTCCGGCAGATAAGAACTGATATCCACCGTCTTTGTGATATCTCCCTCGGCATCGCTGATATCCAAAACATCCTTCGGGATCGTGATCATATCCAGTTTATTCAAGTCTTCCGCCGCGCCCTTTACCTGTATCGTTTCCGGTTCGTACGATACGCTCGTCAGCTGATAGCCATCCGCCGGTTTTCCCGTCGTCTGGAAGTTCAATCCGACCTCTTTTGTATTTAATATTTCCGCACTGACTGTCACCGTCGAAAGATTCATCGAAAGATTGGTCGTGTCGATCTCCGCGCCGTCACTGTCATAGAGCTTCGGTATCACATTATCCGAAATATCCATGGACATATTTGAGACATCGATCGTTGCCGTCACCTTGTCGATCGTCGATACGATCTCCGCCGGTCCGGATACCTTTAACACGTTTGGAGAAACGCTGACACTTCCCACCACAGAACCACTCGCCGGTGTACCGGAATCTCTTGGAACAATGATAAATGACTGCGTCTGAAGATTGCCGACCGTGACATCCAGATACTGATTTCTCGTAATGATCGAAATCTGGTTGGTATAATGAAGTGCCGATATTTCAATCGGAACCCGGCTCAAATCTTCGATCAAGCTCATGTCCGCAACCGCTTTGAAATCCGATCCGCTCAGATCCTCGATCAGGGAACGCTTCGCCGAAACCGCAAATGTCACCGTATTTTTTCCATCTACAACTTCATAATATTTTCCCATATCGCTGATCGCGGATTCGTTGGTAATTGAAACCGTCGTCGTAAAGGTCTTTGTTATCTTGGGATCGTCAATATTGACCACGACCAGCCACATAATAATCGCAAATATGATCGATAATACTTTAAGGCCAAAATTATTTGTTACCACGCTGCCGAATTTTTTTAGCATTCTTCAGCCTCCTTTTCAACAGATCCAGTCCTCCGTTTGTCTCTATGTCGTGCTTGCGCAGGAAATCCAGCTTACTGCGCAGGAAATCCGCGTCCACATTGCGATAAAGCACACCCTGTGTCGCGATCGACACCTTTCCGGTCTCCTCGGACACGACAATGGTAAGGGAATCGCTCACTTCGCTGATCCCGACTGCCGCCCGGTGTCTGGTTCCAAGCTCCTTGCTCAGCTCCATATTGTCGGAAAGCGGCAGATAGCAGGTCGCCGATACCACACGGTCTCCCCGCACAATGATCGCGCCATCGTGAAGCGGCGTATTTTTTTCGAATATATTGATCAGAAGCTGGCTGGTCAGGATCGAATCCAGCGCAATGCCGGTTCTCTCATATTCCGCCAGCGAAACATCGTTTTCAATGACAATGAGCGCTCCTGTTTTTACCTTTCCCATCTCGTAGCACGCCTTGACCAGTTCATTAACCGTACGCTCACTGAACTTTTCCTCGCTGCCTCTTGAAAAATCAATAGAGACGATCGACGACACAAAATTCTTGCGTCCAAGGTCTTCGAGGGCTTTTCTGAGCTCCGGCTGGAACACAACAACCAGTGCCACGATGCCGACATTAAATGCTTTTCCGGCGATCCACAGAATCGTGTTCATCTGAAACAGTGCCGCCACAAAGACAAATACCAGTATTACGATCAGTCCCTTAAATAAGGTCCACGCTCTCGTATTTTTAAACCACAGCATGACATGATAAATCAGAAACGCAATAATGATGATTTCTATAATATCGGTCTTTGTGATGCTCGGCAGGTTCATCCACGCCAGATATTTTTCTTTGAACGCTCCCAAAACGCCCACCATGTTCTGCATGCAGTCTCACTTCCTTCCGTCTTTTTGTCTGCCTATTTTAACAGTTCCCTGTCAATATCCATATCTTTTGCAAGCTGTTCTCTTGTTATGCGCTCTCTTCGCGCATGATCCTGCGCGGATGTTTTTCCCGCAAATTTTTTCACCTGCTTTTTGGACTGGGTCACCGAGATCTTCGGAACCGCCTTTACATAGTAATAATATTCATCATCCTCAAACTGCACCCGCTCGGTCCGCATATAATCCACATGGAAAAGCAGGAATTTTAAGGCAAATGCAATCAGCGCCGAAACTGCGCTTCCCACCGTCAGGGCAATGGTCTTTCCACTGATCGCAAGGAACATATATCCCGCAAACAGAATGGAAAACTCCATCAGGATCCCAACTACGATCGCAATCGTCCACGCGTGGTCGATGCTCATTCTGCGGATCAGATAAACCACAAGCATCGTCAGAAGAAACGCCGCGAGCACCAGATACATCTCTTTGTTTCCGATCAGCTGATTGATCGAAGCGGCAAATTTCGAGGTCGTCGTGTCATCTTCTGCCACGCCGCCCAAAACCGCTTTATTCATTTTTACACCGTCCAGGAAATAATAAACAACCGTTCCGCACACCACCGAAAACATTGCGTATGGCTGAAACAGCAGTCCCTCTGTCAGCGGCATCACATACGGGATGCGGAAAACGAAGCAGATCGGTGTCATCACCGCAAGATAGCCTTCCTTCGGCGCGAAGCGGAAATATAGCAGTGCCAGTATCAAAAACAATACCGCCCCGGTCAAAAACACTTCTTTGGAAAGCGCGTACAGATGGAGCAATGTCAGCACAACCGCAAACAGTACCATCATGTTCGGGGAAAGAATCGAACAGAGCAGCGCCAGTATCAAAATGACCGGCAGACTGTCCAGACGTTCCATAAACCCGATATTTTTATTGATCACAAAGAACAGCACGAACGCCAGCACGAATTTGAGTACCGGCATCATATAGATCTCATACTTGCTGTAAAAGTTCTTCAATCTGTCCTTCAACTCCAGTAAGGTTTCCATGTATTATCCTCCTAATTGGCAGAATTTTTATTTTTCTTCCTGCTCATAGATCTTATTCACCTTCTTCACATGCGTGTAGAACTGCTTTACATGTTTTCGTCCCACGCTGTAGCGGACATTATAGACCACATAGGTGACAAGCAGGTAGACTGCCATAAAAATTCCGTATTTCACAAGAATACCCGTCACAAAACCGACCAGGTCGATGCTGTTGATATTCTCCATCAGATTTTCCATCTCACAGGACAGATAAATGACCACAAACAGTGCAAAAGCAAATGTCCCAAGGATCACACTTTTTACCATTTCCTTACCAACATAATCATGGCGAAAGTACTGTGTCATCGGCACATACTGCTTTCCTTCGCCCTCCTCATATATTGCCATCTTTGTCATTTGTTTCACGCGTTCTTCGTCGATCATAGTCCACCCCATCTTATAAGCATTGCTTTCATTATAGCATAGTATAAATCCCTTGAAAAGTTTTTTGCCAAAATCCACAAAAAAACTGCCGTCAAAAAACGGCAGCTTATTTTCTGTATTTCTTATTTTTCGAGGAAACGCATTCTCTCGCCATCACGCACCGGTTTCTTCGGTTCTACTTTCTTAGGCTTGTCGATCGCGCTCATAAGATTGTTCTGAAGCTTTGATTTGCAGGCATCACAAAAACGTCCGGTCTTGATCATTGCCCCGCAGTTCTCACACTCAATTCCAACCGGTGAATCGTCTGTAAACGCAAGGCGCTCCTCACGGATCCACTGCTTGATCTGCTTTGTGGACACATCATTGTCCTCAGAAACCTGATTCACGGATGCCTGTGGGTTATTGCGGATGTACTCTTTGACTTCCACGAATTTTTTCTCCAGGTCTGCGACACATGCCGGGCACAATGGCGGTCCTCCAAGGTAATTGAATAATCTTCCGCATCCTTTACAATTTCTTACTTCCATAGTAAACTGCCTCCTAAAATCCTCTGCCGCTGCTGACGCAGATAAAATATATATGCGTTCCGCCCGCCTTTTTTAATGCCAGGGCGGCGGCGTCTATCGTGCTTCCAGTGGTATAAATATCGTCCACTAATAAGATATAGGATAAGTGTACTATATTTTTCGTAATTTTAAAAGCATTTTTCAGATTATTTTTTCTTTCTGCCTCATTTAGTTCCTTTTGCGGGACTGTATTTTTCTCCCGGATCATCAGATCGGCACATACCGGGATCCCCAGTCTCGCCCCGATCACCCGGGCAAACAGCTCCGCCTGATTGTACCCGCGTCCGCGCTGTCTCTTTTTGTGCAGCGGAATCGGGATGATAACCTGTATCTTCTTATTTAATATCCATTTTTCATAACGGCGCAGCGCTTCCTCTCCGTAAAAGTCCGCGTACTCTCTCCGGTTACTGTATTTGAACCGGTACAGCGACTCCCTTATGCCGCCGCTGTATACAAAAACCGCCTTTCCCTGCTCAAATTCATGTTTTTTCTTCTTACAGTCTGTGCAGAGTTCCCTTTTTTCATCATCCAGCGGTTTCCCGCACTTTTTACACAAAGGCTCCTGTATCCGCTCTATCTTCGCACTGCATCCCGGACAGATCAGGCGTGACTCCTCCCAGGCTGCCACAACCGGAAGTACCTCATCGCAGACCGGGCATCTGCGCGGAAACAGGATATCTTTGATCCATTCTTCGATTCTCTTTTTTATGATTCTGCCTTTCTTCTCTCTTTGCGTTTCAAATCATAGCACAGGCTCTGTCGAAATACCATTATATTTTTCTTAAATTTTCCTGAAAATTCCGCTGTCCATCCGCATTTGGGGATTGACTTTGATTTGCCCTGTCTCTATAATTTATGGTGTTTATTACTTTAAAACTTAAAAGTTAAAAAAGGTTAAACCGATAAAGATAACAGGAGGGACATTTTTTATGAAAAAGAAATTATTATCCACACTCATGGCGACTGCCATGGTACTCGGACTTGTGGGCTGCGGAAACGCTTCATCCACCCAGACCGCTTCCGGTTCCACATCTTCCACCGAGGCAGGAATCGACGGAAAAGTCTACCACATCGGCGTATGTCAGCTCGTTGAGCACGAAGCGCTCGATGCCGCTACCCAGGGCTTTCAGGATGCTTTAAAGGATAAGCTCGGAGAAAACAACGTTGTGTTTGATGTGCAGAACGCACAGGGCGAGGAAACCAACTGCGCTACGATCTGTACCGGTTTTGTTTCCGACAATGTAGACCTGATCCTCGCAAACGCGACCGCATCTCTGCAGGCTGCATCCGCGGCTACCAACAGCATTCCGATCGTCGGAACTTCCATCACGGACTACGCGACCGCATTAAACGCGGATGACTGGAACGGAACTTCCAGCACCAACATCACAGGTACTTCCGATCTCGCCCCGCTCGACCAGCAGGAAGCCATGATCAAAGAACTGGTTCCGGATGTCACACAGGTCGGCATCGTATACTGCTCCGCGGAAGCAAACTCTGTTTTCCAGGCAAATCAGATTGAAGCTGCTCTGGAAAAAGACGGCATTGCATACAAGGAATACTCCGCTGCAGACTCCAACGAGATCCAGTCTGTTGTGACCAAAGCCGTATCCGAATGCGACTGCCTGTATGTTCCGACCGACAACACCATGGCCGCCAATGTTGACATCATCAAAAACGTCACTGTTCCGGCCGGCATCCCGGTCATCGCCGGAGAAGAAGGTATCTGCCAGGGTGCGCTCGCAACACTCTCCATCAGCTACTATGATATCGGTCAGGCAGCTGGTGAAATGGCATACGAAATCCTTGTAAACGGCAAAGATCCCGGAACTATGGAGATTGAATACGCAAGCGCAACTACCAAAGAATACAATGCGGACGTTGCGGACGCGCTCGGTATCACCATTCCGGACGATTATGTGAAATTATCAACCGAAGAATAGAGGGAATATTATGAATGTATTATCACTTTTCCGCGCCATGCCAGGTTCGGTCGCGCAGGGACTGATCTGGGGCATCATGGCACTCGGCGTTTATATTACTTTTAAGATCTTAAATTTTGCCGACCTTACCGTAGACGGTACTTTAGGTACCGGCGGTGCTGTTGCGGTCATGCTGATCCTGAATGGTTTTCCGCCATCTGTCGCACTGATCTTCGCTTTCGCGGCAGGCATGCTCGCCGGACTGGTTACCGGTATTTTACATACGGTTCTCGGCATCCCGGATATCCTATCCGGAATCCTGACGCAGATTGCGCTTTACTCCGTCAACATGAACATCATGGGACGTTCCAATCAGGCCGTCAGCGTTGACAAGTATAACCTCGTTGTTTCGCTGCGTTATATCCCGGCTGCCATTGTGACCACGATCCTTTTCCTGGTCGTGATCATCGGTGTGCTCTACTGGTATTTCGGAACAGAGCAGGGCTTTACGATCCGCGCGACCGGATGCAATCCGAACATGTCACGGGCACAGGGTATCAACACCAACTTTGCGAAAGTTCTCGCGCTTGTCATCTCCAACGGACTGGTCGGACTTGCCGGCGGTCTGTACGCACAGTATCAGGGTAACTCCGATGTCAACATGGGACGTGGCGCGATCGTCATCGGACTCGCCGCTGTGATCATCGGTGAAGTACTTGGCGAAGCCATCTTTGGCAAACGTCTCAACTTCATCGGCCGTCTCGCATTCGTAGCGATCGGCGCGATCATTTACTATGTTGTTATCGCATTTGTATTATGGCTCGGTCTTCCGTCCGAAGACATGAAGCTGTTCTCCGCCATTGTCGTTGCGATCTTCCTCGCGATCCCGTATCTGCGTGGAAAATCCAAAACTTCTTTCAAACGCGCGGCTAAGAATGGAGGTAACTGATATGTTAGAGATCAATAATATTTATAAAACCTTCAACATCGGAACGATCAATGAGAAGCACGCTTTAAACGGCGTTTCGCTCACTTTAAATGATGGTGATTTCGTTACCGTCATCGGCGGAAACGGTGCGGGAAAATCGACTCTGCTCAACGCGATCGCCGGTGTATGGCCGGTTGATTCCGGTTCTCTCGTCATTGACGGAACCGATGTAACCGGTCTCCCGGAATACAAGCGCGCCTCCTATCTCGGACGCGTTTTCCAGGATCCGATGACCGGAACCGCAGCCACCATGGAGATCGAGGAAAACCTTGCGCTCGCCGCAAGACGTGGTTCTTCCCGTGGTCTGAAATGGGGCATCACACACGAGGAACGGAAAAAATATCACGAGATTTTAAAGGAACTGGATCTCGGTCTCGAAGACCGCATGACTTCCAAAGTCGGTCTGCTCTCCGGCGGGCAACGCCAGGCTCTGACACTTTTGATGGCAACCTTAAAGAAACCAAAGCTCCTGCTTTTAGATGAGCACACAGCAGCGCTTGATCCGAAGACAGCCGCAAAGGTTCTCGCATTGTCTGACAAGATCATTGCTGAAAATCATCTGACTGCCATGATGGTCACACACAATATGAAAGATGCGATCATCCACGGCAACCGTTTGATCATGATGAATGACGGAAAGATCATCTTTGATATTTCCGGTGAGGAAAAGAAAAAACTCACGGTCGAAGATCTGCTTTTGAAATTCGAGGAGATCAGCGGCGAAGAATTCGCAAACGATAAGGCACTGCTCGCATAAGCAGTGTATGCAAAAAGGGAAACGTTCTGTTCACGCAAACGTTTCCCTTTTTTTATTCCGGCTGTTTATATTCCGGCTGTTTCTTCTGCCTGTTCTAAAATCCGATCCCGCAATCCACTGTATCGCTTCTGCTCCGTAATGTTTTCCACCATCTCATAAAACGTCTTTTCATTGCCAACAAGCGTAACGCACTTTCTCGCTCTCGTCACCGCCGTGTACAAAAGATTCCGGTTCATAAGCATCCGCGGGCCGGAAAGCAGTGGAATGACGACTGCCGGATATTCACTTCCTTGTGATTTATGTATCGTGATCGCATAGGCAAGTTCCAATTCCTCTAACATCTTAAACGGATACTCCACAATTCTTCCCTCATCAAATTCAACCGTGACTGTCTCCGCATAGGTATTGATCTTTTTCACGATCCCCATGTCTCCATTGAAGATCCCCATTCCTTTTTCAATCGCGAATCCGTATTTGGACTGAACCTTCCACTCGATCTGGTAATTGTTCTTTGTCTGCATCACTTTATCGCCCTCACGGAACAGCCCGTCACCATACTCATGCTCCACCTTACTTTGATCCGGCGGATTTAAGTATTCCTGCAAAATACGGTTCAACCGTTCCACGCCAAGCAGTCCCTTCCGCATCGGTGTCAGCACCTGGATATCATAAGGCGTTGCATCTACAAATTTCGGCAGTTTCTGCCGGATCAGCTGTATCACGACGCTGATGATCACGTCCGCGTCATAACGTTTCAAAAAGAAGAAATCCATGCTCTTGTTGTCCAGCACCACTTCTTCCCCCCGGTTGATCTTATGCGCATTGACGATAATGTCACTCTGGCTCGCCTGCCTGAAGATCTTGGTAAGTTTCACCACATGAAAGCATTCCGAGTCAATGATATCTTTGAGGACACAGCCGGCTCCCACACTCGGAAGCTGATTGACATCCCCTACCAGGATCAGTCTGGTTCCCGGAACGATCGCCTTTAAAAGCGAATGGATCAGATTGATATCCACCATGGACATCTCATCGATGATGATCACGTCCGTTTCCAACGGATTGTTTTCGTTCCGCTCAAATCCGGCATTGCCTTCCGCGCCACCGGAGATCTCAAGCATCCGGTGGATCGTGCGTGCCTCATACCCGGTCATTTCACTCATCCGCTTGGCAGCGCGCCCGGTTGGTGCCGCGAGGAAAATATCCATTCCTTCCAGTTCAAAATATTTGATGATCGTGTTGATCGTTGTGGTCTTTCCGGTACCCGGACCACCCGTGATCACCAGAAGCCCGCTGCGCACCGCTTCTTTCACCGCATCCATCTGTTTTTCGTCCAGCGTCATTCCCGTCTGCTTTTCAATCCGGCGGACCCGGTCCTGTATCTCCTTATCCGCCACATCATACTGCATGTCCAGGTTTTTCAGCAAAACGGCACAGTTGTTTTCCATATAATAATAGGATGCCGCATAGATCTGCATCTGTCCATCTTTTTCTTTCAGCACCAGTTTCCGCTCGATCGCCAGATCCATGTAATGTTTTTCGATCAGTGCGCCATCCACGCCAAGCAGGTCACCCGCCCGTCTGGTCAGTTCGGATTCCGGCAGATAGGTATGTCCGTCCACCGATGCCTGAAGCAGTGCATACAAAATACCACTGCGCACGCGGAAATCTGAATCCGTGCGGATACCTACCCGCGCCGCGATCTCATCCGCGATACGGAAGCCCACTCCGTCAACGTCATCCGCCAGTTTATACGGATTTTCTTTTATGATCCCGTAAATCTGCTGTCCATAGGTCTGATAAATCTTCACCGCGAGCGCCAGCGATATTCCATATTGCTGCAAGAATATCATTGCCTGGCGAAGGTCCCTTTTCTCCGCAACCTGATCGGAAATCTCCATTGCCTTCCGCTCACTGATCCCCTTGATCTCCGCCAGCCGCTCCGGTTCTTCCTCTATGATGCGGAATGTATCGGCTTTAAAGCGCCGCACGATCCGTGCCGCAAGCGCTGCTCCCACTCCCTTGATCGCTCCGGATCCAAGATAGCGTTCGATGGAAAGCTCATCGGTCGGCTCCTTCTGTTCATAATGATCTGCCTTAAACTGCTTTCCATACGTGGGATGATCTACATACTCACCGGTAACTTCTATATTTTCTCCTTCGCTGACTGCGGAAAATATGCCAACGCAGGTGATCTCCATCTCGGAATTGATCAGATTCAAAACCGTATACCCGTTATCTGCGTTGCGATATACAATATGATCCACATAGCCTGTTATTACGTCCAAAAATTTCATCCTTCCCGTCAAACGAAATAAAACTGCCAGAATACCCTGACAGTTTTATCCATCGCTTTTATTTTTTAGAGATTATAATTTCTCTTCATCTGCTCGTACATCATCTGTGCAAAGCTTCCGCCTTCCTGATCCGTGATCTCATCCGATATCGTCTGGATCGCCGTATCCTTGAAGTAATCTACCATCTGGGAAGCATAGGAATTTTCATCATCTTTGTCAAACTTGACCGTCTTCTCAACCTGCTTTAATACCTGCTCCAAAAAGTAAGATTCAAAATCCTTGCATACCGAAAGCAGTTCTTCATCCGACGCATCTGAAAAATCTGTGTTCAGTTTGCTCTCGAGTGCGCTTGTGTCGTTCTGGCTTGCCTGCGTATTTGCATAAGATGTAAGTGCATCCAATCCCATCATACTCATAGATCATTCTCCTTATCTCTTCAACTGATTTGCTATACCAAGCATATCATCCGATGTCGTGATGACTTTGGAGTTCATCTCATACGCACGCTGCGCAACGATAAGATTTACCATTTCATCCGCAAGCTGTACATTAGAGCCTTCCAGATATCCCTGTACGATCTTACTTCTTGTAAGATTGTTATTGGTATATTCGCTCATTGCATCACCGGATGCCTCAGTCACGGAAAGCAGGCTGTTGGATTCTTTTTCCAGTCCTGCCGGATTGCGGAACTGATAAATGCCGATCCGCCGATTTAACGCGTGATAATTTCCAGCCCCGTCTTTATAACCGATCTCACCGGAATTTGACTGAAATTCCACACTTTCAGAAGAAACATTTGCCGGAAGTGAAATTACATTCCCATTGGAATCCAGCACATGATATCCTTCCTGTGTACACAGGGATACTACGTTACCATCCTTCACCCAGGAAAAATTACCGTTTCTTGTGTAATACGTCTCGCCGTCCGCTCCTCTGACCGAGAAAAGACCATTTCCCTCGATCGCGAATGCAGACTTGCTTTCATTTGCGATCAGAGAGCCCTGTGTAAAGATGGAAGTGTTAGACGCCACTCTTGTACCAAGCCCCACCTGTGCGGAGATCGGTTTCTCTTCCCCGTTCGCAGATGTTGTTTTGGTCTGAAGGGTTTGATAGAGCAATGATTTAAACTCTGTCTTTTCTGACTTATAACCGCTTGTATTTACATTTGAAAGGTTGTTTGCTATTGTATCCACATTGGTCTGCTGGGCAATCATTCCAGATGCGCCAGTCCACAATGATCTCATCATATGTCACACATCTCCTTTTATCTTGTCATCACACTTTGCCAACATTGTTTGCTGCCTTATCCAGTGTCGTGTCAATCGTCTGGATCAGTTTCTGGTTCGCTTCATAAGCTCTTGAAACAGTGATCATATCTACCATTTCCGTAACAACATTGACATTCGATTTTTCAAGTGTTCCCTGCTCTACCGCAGCATCGGATGCCACTGCCTGTCCGCCGTCCACAAGATCATACATGTTTTCGCCGTACTCCTGCAGGTAATTGTAATCTTCAAAATCAACAACGCCAACCTGTGCAACGATCTGATTATTCTGAATGATATTGCCAAGTTCATCAACTCGGAATGTCTGTGTCGGATCCAGACGGATGTAGCTTCCCGCTCCCGGATCTCCATTCAAAGCTCCGTTCCGGTTCAAAACATAATCTCCGTCCTTTGTCACCAGATAACCCTCGGTATTTACCTTGAACGCTCCGTCTCTGGTATATTTGACCGAAGTCTCTCCCTGCTTGTTCGTATAAGACAGTGCAAAGAAACCATCGCCCGCGATCGCAAGATCTTCCGCGTTATCTGTCACCTCAAAATTTCCCTGGCTCCAGTCTGTATAGGTCTCCCCAATCTTCACACCCATATTGACATATCCAAGCGGTTTCGGGATATTGTATTCCGAGGTATCTTTGATCTTGAGCGCCAGCTGATCTTCAAAAGATTTCGCTGTACACCCCTCCTTTTTATAACCATTTGTCGCACTGTTCGCGAGGTTATTTGACAGGATATCCATCCGGTTCTGTTCCATGATCATCCCGGTATACGCTGTATAAAGGCCTTTTACCATATGTGCGCTCCTTCCCCCAGGCGTTCTTCCGCCTTTCTCTCTACTATTTTATATCGACATTTTCTTTAATCATCATCACGTTTTCCGGCAAGAAATTCCACAAATTTTCCGGTTCCGATCGCCACGCAGGTCATCGGTTCGTCCGCTGTCATGGTATTGATCCCGGTTCTGTCTTCGATCAGCTCTTCCAGTCCGCGAAGCAGGGATCCTCCTCCGGTCAGAACGATTCCACGGTCTGCCACGTCAGCTGCCAGTTCCGGCGGAGTCTTCTCAAGTACGCTGTGTACCGCTTCCACGATCTGAAGTGTCGGCTCACGCAGTGCTTCCTCTGTCTCCTCGGAAGATACGGTAACGGTCTTAGGAAGACCTGTTACAAGATTTCGTCCGCGCACATCCATGGTATCTGCCTGTGCGAGCGGGAAACAGGTTCCGATCTTGATCTTGATGTCTTCTGCGGTTCTCTCACCGATCAGAAGATTGTGTTTCTTTCTCATATAACGAACGATCGCTTCGTCAAAATCATCACCGGCGATCTTAATAGAGGTGCTGACTACAGAACCTCCGAGTGAAATTACTGCTATATCCGCAGTACCACCACCGATATCTACGATCATGTTTCCACACGGTCTTGAGATATCAATGCCTGCTCCGATCGCTGCCGCGATCGGTTCCTCAATGATCGCTACCTCTCTGGCTCCGGCCTGATAAGTTGCGTCCTCAACTGCCTTTTTCTCTACTTCCGTAACGCCGCTCGGCACGCATACGCTGATACGCGGTTTGCGGAAGCTCTTTTTGCCAAGTGCTTTCTGTATGAAGTACTTGATCATCTGCTCGGTAACCTTGTAATCTGAAATAACACCCTGACGAAGTGGTCTTACCGCAACGATATTTCCAGGTGTTCTTCCAAGCATCAGTCTTGCTTCCTCACCGATTGCCTTGATCTTATTGGTATCTCTATCGAATGCCACTACAGACGGCTCTTTTAATACAACGCCTTTTCCTTTAATATACACCAGAATGCTGGCTGTTCCCAAATCGATTCCTATATCTGTTGAAACCATATGATATGTTTCCCCTTTCATCTGTTTCCATTTATGTCGAATATCTGCCCAATTTCTAAAGACAGAGTATGCATTTAATCATATTCTTACATATATAATCTTATTATATACAATAACTTCCATTTTTTAAAGTGTTTTTTTCTAAAATGTCAAAAGTCAATATTTTCTTAATAATTTCGCAATAAAATTCTTCATTTTTTAGATTTTATATCTTTTTTATAATTTGTTCATACTTTAGACACATTTATACCGTATAGTAACAAGCGTACTAGCTAATTAAGCTAATATAATTTTTCATAACTCATGCTTCCCAGGTTCTTCGGAATTTGGGAAGTACTCCCCGAAACTATTGCTGATATGATTTTCATATCAGCTTTTTTTATTTCGGGTTTACATCTGATCCGGGCGTATCCGGATATATTCCGGGTTCCTGACAGGAGCGCCCGCACTGCATCTTCCGCAGCACAGGCGCCTTTTTTATTTTTCTATTTTTTCTTTTTTCCCTGCTCTAAATATTTTTTGACATACTGACCGGTGTAGGATTTTTTCACCTTCGCCACTTCTTCCGGCGTTCCCTCGGCGATCACCGTTCCGCCGCCGTCTCCGCCTTCCGGCCCCATATCAATGATATAGTCCGCAGTCTTTATCACATCCAGATTGTGTTCAATGACTACGACCGTATTTCCGCTGTCCGAAAGTCTGCGCAGGATCTCAATCAGTTTGTGGACATCCGCGAAGTGCAGTCCGGTCGTCGGTTCATCCAAAATATAAATGGTCTTTCCGGTACCACGTTTGCTGAGCTCCGTTGCCAGCTTGATACGCTGCGCCTCACCGCCGGAAAGTTCTGTGGACGGCTGTCCGAGGCGGATATAGGAAAGTCCCACATCATAAAGCGTCTGTATCTTCCGATGGATCGACGGCACATTTTCAAAGAACTTTAACGCCTCTTCAACCGTCATATTGAGCACATCATAGATACTCTTTCCTTTGTATTTTACTTCCAGCGTCTCACGGTTATAACGCTTTCCGCCACACACTTCACACGGAACATAGACATCCGGCAGGAAGTGCATCTCGATCTTTAAGATTCCGTCTCCGGAGCACGCCTCACAGCGGCCGCCTTTGACATTGAAACTGAAACGTCCTTTTTTGTAACCTCTCACTTTTGCATCCGGTGTCGCCGCAAACAGATCACGGATCATATCAAACACACCCGTGTAGGTTGCAGGATTGGAACGCGGGGTACGTCCGATCGGGGACTGGTCGATATCGATCACTTTATCTAACTGTTCCAGTCCGAGGATATCGTCGTGCTTACCCGGGATCACACGCGCGCGGTTTAAATCCCTGGCCAGATGCTTGTAGAGGATCTCATTTGTCAGGGAACTCTTTCCGGAACCGGACACACCGGTAATACAGGTCATGATGCCAAGCGGGATCTTCACGTCAATATTCTTCAGATTGTTCTCCCTTGCGCCTTTGATCGTAAGGAATCCGGTCGGTTTTCTCCGTTCTTCGGGAACCGGGATCTGAATTCTTCCACTCAGGTACGCCCCGGTCAAAGACTTTTTGTTTTTCATGATCTCTTCGGCATTTCCGACCGCAACCACTTCTCCACCATGTTCGCCGGCTCCCGGCCCGATATCCACGATATAGTCCGCCGCACGCATGGTATCCTCGTCATGTTCCACCACGATCAGTGTGTTTCCGAGGTCTTTTAAGTGCTTTAATGTAGCAAGCAGCTTGTCATTATCGCGCTGATGCAGACCGATGCTCGGCTCATCCAGAATATATGCCACTCCGACCAGACCGGAACCGATCTGTGTCGCCAGACGGATACGCTGTGCTTCTCCGCCGGAGAGCGTTCCGGTTGCGCGCGCCAGTGTCAGGTAATCCAGTCCGACATCGACAAGGAATCCTACGCGTGCCTTGATCTCCTTGATCACCTGTTCCCCGATCAGAAGCTGCTGCCTGGTAAGCTGCATATCATTTAGAAATTCCTGCAGTTTTCGTATGGACAAGGAAGTTACTTCATAGATGTTTTTATCCGCAACCGTAACCGCCAGCGCATCTTTTTTCAGACGCTGTCCGCCACAGCATTTACAAGGGGTAATTCGCATGAATTCCTCATACTGCTGCTTAATCGCATCCGACCCGGTCTCACGGTAACGCCGGTTTACATTCTGGATCAGTCCCTCGAATGCAACGTCATACACGCCCTCTCCGCGCTGTCCGCGGTAATGCACCTTGACCGTTCTGCCTCCGGTGCCATAGATCAGTATATGGCGCACATCCTCCGGCAGTTCCTGATACGGGGTATTTAAGGAAAATCCGTATTCTTTTGACAGTGCTTTTAATGTCGCGTAAGTATAACTGGACGGATCCGCAGACGACTGCCATCCCATAACCTGGATCGCACCTTCCGCAAGTGAAAGCCGCTTATCCGGGATCATCAGATCCTCGTCAAACTCCATCTTGTAGCCCAGTCCGTAACATTCCGGGCAGGCACCGAACGGATTGTTGAAAGAAAAGCTGCGCGGCTCGATCTCATCAATGCTGATCCCGCAGTCCGGGCAGGAAAAACTCTGGGAAAACTGCACCGGCTCCCCGCCGATCACATCCACGGTCATAAGCCCTTCTGCCAGATTTAAGACATTCTCGATCGAATCGGTCAGACGTTTTTCGATGCCCGGTTTTACGACCAGACGGTCCACAACGATCTCGATGTTATGCTTTTTGTTTTTGTCCAGCCTAATCTCCTCAGTTAGCTCATACACACTGCCATCCACCTGCACACGCACATAACCGCTTCGTTTTGCACGCTCTAACAGCTTCTGGTGCTCACCCTTTCTGCCCCGGACCACCGGAGCCAGCAGCTGTATCTTTGTTCCCTGCGGCATGGACATGATCTGATCCACCATCTGATCCACGGTCTGCTTGCGGATCTCCCTGCCACACTTCGGACAATGCGGGATACCGATACGCGCATACAGCAGACGAAAGTAATCATAGATCTCTGTCACCGTTCCGACCGTCGAACGCGGATTGCGGTTCGTTGACTTCTGGTCGATCGAGATCGCCGGTGAAAGGCCTTCGATCTTCTCCACATTCGGTTTTTCCATCTGCCCTAAGAACTGTCTCGCATAGGAAGACAACGACTCCATATAACGTCTCTGCCCTTCCGCATAGATCGTGTCAAACGCAAGGGATGATTTTCCCGAACCGGAAAGACCGGTCAGCACCACAAACTCGTCTCTTGGAATGTCCACATCGATTCCCTTTAAATTATGTTCTTTTGCTCCCCGTATTTTTATATATTTCCGTTCCTTTGCTGCCATGTTCTACCTCACTGCTTTTTGGTTTCTTCATACATTTTCTTTAAGTTTATCATCTTGTCACGCAGCTCTGCCGCAGCCTCGAAATTGAGTTCCGCCGCAGCCTTCTGCATTTTTTTTGTCACATCTTTGATCAGCTTTTCCAGTTCTTTTTGGCTCATGGATTCCGGGTCTTTCTCGAACTCCATCTCCTCCTGCGCCACTTTCTTTGAGATGCTGATCAGATCACGCACAGACTTTTTGATCGTAGTCGGTGTGATGCCATGTTCCTCATTGTAAGCCTGCTGCACCTTCCTGCGCCGCATGGTCTCATCGATCGCCACACGCATGGAATCCGTGATCGTATCCGCATACATAATGACATGTCCTTCCGAATTTCGCGCCGCACGCCCGATCGTCTGGATCAGCGATGTCTCCGAACGCAGGAAGCCTTCCTTATCCGCATCCAGGATCGCCACCAGCGTGATCTCCGGGATGTCCAGACCCTCACGCAGCAGGTTAATGCCGACTAACACGTCAAACACGTCCAGACGCAGATCCCGGATGATCTCGGCGCGCTCAAGAGTATCGATATCGGAGTGCAGATATTTCACCCGGATGCCGATCTCCCGCATATACTCGGTCAGATCCTCCGCCATCTTTTTCGTCAGCGTTGTGATCAGAATTTTGTTTTTCTTTTCGATTTCCTTATTGACCTCTCCGATCAGGTCATCGATCTGTCCCTCTACCGGACGGACCTCCACCTCAGGATCCAGCAGTCCGGTCGGACGTATGATCTGTTCCGCACGCAGCAGCTCATGCTCTTCTTCATACACATTCGGCGTTGCGGAAACAAACAGCATCTGGTCGATCTTGCCTTCAAACTCCTCAAAGTTGAGCGGACGGTTATCCAGTGCCGATGGCAGCCGGAATCCGTAATCCACCAGAGTCATTTTTCTGGAGCGGTCGCCCGCATACATTCCGCGCACCTGCGGCACCGTGATATGGGACTCGTCAACGATGATCAGATAATCATCCTTAAAATAATCCATCAGGGTATGCGGCGTTGCCCCCGCCGGAAGCCCGGCAAGCGGTCTCGAATAGTTTTCGATGCCGCTGCAGAATCCGGTCTCTTTTAACATTTCGATATCAAAGTTCGTCCGCTCCGAAATGCGCTGCGCCTCCAACAGCTTGTCCTCACTCTTAAAAAAACGCACCCGTTCTTCCAGTTCTTTTTCGATCTCATCACACGCACGATTGATCTTTTCCTGCGGCACTACATAATGCGATGCCGGAAAGATCGAGATATGCTGCAGGCTGTTCTTGATCTCGCCGGTCAGCACATCGATCTCCACAATGCGGTCGATCTCATCTCCGAAGAACTCCACGCGGATCGCCGTCTCCCCACGGTCTGCCGGAAAGATCTCCAGGACATCTCCATGCACCCGGAAGGTACCACGGTGAAAATCCATATCGTTTCGTGTGTACTGGATATCAATAAGCTGGCGGATCACATCATCACGATCCCGCTCCATACCCGGACGCAGCGACACCATCATTCCCAGGAAGTCTTCCGGGCTGCCCAGGCCGTAAATACAGGAAACCGAGGAAACCACCACCACATCCCGCCGTTCCACCAGCGCCGCTGTCGCAGACAGACGCAGCTTGTCGATTTCCTCATTGATCGCCGAGTCTTTCGCAATGTAAGTGTCCGTAGACGGAACATACGCCTCCGGCTGATAGTAATCGTAATAGGAAACGAAATACTCGACCGCATTTTCCGGGAAGAATTCCTTCATCTCCCCATAAAGCTGTGCCGCGAGCGTCTTGTTGTGTGATATGATAAGCGTCGGCTTGTTGAGCGCCGCAATGACATTCGCCATTGTAAAGGTCTTACCGGAACCGGTAACACCAAGCAGTGTCTCAAACTGATTGCCCTCTTTAAAGCCCTGTACTAATTTTTCGATCGCCTGCGGCTGGTCACCGGTCGGCTGGTATGGGGAATGCAATACAAAATGATCCATATTTTCCTCCAGACATCATTCTTCTCTGCTATTATTCCATGAACTGTCTCTGATTATAGCAGAATAAAAAAGAAAAGTACAGAGCAAAATCGAACTTTTGTTCTGTACTTTCTATATAAAAACTTCATTGATTTATGGTTGAACAGTTAAGCTATGTACCGCATTTACCTATAAGTTGCTTTCGAAACCTTCACATGCTGCTCCCATTTTTCTTCACTCATTGCCCACTGAAATCCTTGTTGTTTTATAAACAAACGTAAATTTCTATTGTTTATTAATGATTTGGGTCCTATTGTAATACTTTTGATCAGACTATGTTTTATGTTTTCAAAATAAATTTCTCGATATGGAAAGATAACTTCATTATTTGTCCTAAATTTGATTTCACTAATTTTTCCTTCGTCACACTTATGCGGCGCACAAGATATTCTATATTCATCTTCTTCCTTAAATGCAGGATTCTTGCATATAATTGCATCTTTTAAAAGATATGAAACCAATATTCTAATTTTATTATAAATTGTTGTATCATCACCATTGATAATTGCCTTATTTAATTCACTCAGATACTTATCAATCCCCTTTTCCCCTAATAATTTCATCTGATTTTCAGAATCATATATTATATCGTTCCCAGATAATAAAGTACTATATCTTAACAATCTATCTACATCAATTCCTATGGCAACTCCCTTTCCATCATTCGCATATGAACGCCATTGACTCAAAACATCACTTTCTCTGGATAGGCATAAAATATAAGGGAAATCTATTTCCCGGATCATATCTTTCATTATTTTTTCTACTAATTCCCATCTTTCAGATATTCCCTTATAGCTTTCCTCGTTATCAACGTATTCCCCCACTAATTCTAAGAACCATATAACTTCCGCAGAATCGTTCATTGACAATGGATTTCCCAATCGCAATGTTGACGTTTGCATAATATTAAAAAAAGTATCTACCGAGCAATAATGATAATATATTTTTTCACCCACTATACATCCCCCATATCATTTGAAATACTAATTTCGTGTAAGTGCATTCCTAGTTCTTCATCCTCTACCTGAAAAGTTCCGGTTCATTTTCAATCAGATCTTCCGCAAGATATTTTGCATCCATATTTTCTATTCCATAACTGCCCTTTTCAACTTGTTCAGCCAATCTGCTTGAATAATAAATATCAAACGCTTTTCTTAAATCAATTCCCTTAATCTCTGAAACTATGTTGATAATATCATCTTCTAAATTCTGTTTATATACTTCCTCCAACTGTTTTTTATCTGTCATCCCATTCTACCTCATATGCTCTCTGAAAAGTGATTACCCGATTCAACGTTTCCTAGTTCACAATACATATCTGATTATTCATTTTGTAGTACCTCAGTTCTTCCAGAACCCTTCTCTTATCCCATAATCCTCTGAAATACATATCAACTGTCTTAAACACATCATCATCCGCTATATTTCCTATAATAATATCATACTCTTGATTTAATGGTTCCCCTTTACGACATGCGCATACAAAATCAATCCACTTCTCATTTTCCCTTTCAAATGACAATACTTGAAACTCACTCCAGTTTTCCAGCAATTTGTAAACATTTACGATGGCTGATTTTTCCTGCCGCATCCCCTTTCGCACTGCCCACTTTTTTGCTTGCTGCTCAAATGATGTAACATAAAATCCTCTGCCAAAATCTAAATACTTTTTTGAATGAACAACATCCGGATTCTTAATAATTTCTGTTGATCCATGATAAACAATCATACATTAACCCCTTTTTCCCGCGCAAATTCCGTAATATCTTCCACCAAATATTCTTTTCCCTGCGTATGGAGTACATCATAACATTTGATCACATAATCATCCAGAATACCTGTCTTATTCAATATCTTATATACCTCGGTCGGTGCCATTTTCCATTCGTCTGCAAGACTGTATAATATAAATATTGAAAAGCTCAATTCTTTGTTCTTACACATAACGTTCCAAAACCTTTCTCTCAATTTCTTTACTTAGATTATAACAAGTATTCTTTGTTCTTACATCCTATTTTTGAAATATTTTTTCTTTACCCAGCATCCTCGCCCCAGATACCACAAGTCCGATCAGCAGATTCAGGTAAAAGCTGACGCCGCGCGTCACGCATATGGAAACCAGGAGGCTCTTCCCCGGAAAAATACCGGAAAACGCCGTATGATAGACTGCTTCTGAAATCCCCTGCGCACCGGGAAGCGGCAGAATCTCCACAGTAATATAAATAGCCGCCTGAAGCAGCGCGATGTCCATCACTCCGGTGCCGCAAAGCCCAAGCCCTCTGTATACTGCATACGTTCCAACGCAGGACAACAGGCGCTGCAGACAGGTCACCGCAAATATGACCGCGATCACTTTTTTGTGGGATTTAAAAACAGCAGACCGCTCTCTTTTCTGAAAGCGATCCGCTGTTCCTATATCCGTTATTCCATTGATGCCACGATCTTGTCTGCCAGTTCTTCCAGTGACGCATACTGGTCTTCTTTCAGCGCAGATTTCACCGTGAGTGTATCCGAGATCACCGTCATCTCCTTCAACGCCGCTACCTGCTCTGCCATCTGCTTTCCACTGGTTGCCGCCCAGGTTCCATTCTCTAAAAATGCCACCTTACGCTTCTGGACGTTCAGTGCTTTCATGTCCGCAAGAAAATTCTCCATTTTCGGGTAAATGCCGCCGTTATAGGTCGGTGCCGCGAGAACGATGTGGCTGCAACGGAACGCCTCTGAGATCAGTTCCGACACATCCGTGTTTGACACGTCATATACCACGATCTTCTTTACGCCCTTGTCGGCAAGGATCCCCGCCAGCACATTTGCCGCATTCTCGGTATTTCCGTACATGGAAGCGTATGCGATCATGACTGCCTGATCTTCCGGTGCGTAACTGCTCCAGGTATTGTACTTATCCAGAATGTAGCCGAGATCTTCACGCCAGATCGGGCCGTGCAGCGGGCAGATCATCGCGATATCAAGTCCGGCTGCCTTCTTTAACAGGTTCTGCACCTGCATACCATATTTTCCGACAATGTTTGTATAATATCTTCTCGCATCATCCAGCCAGTCGCGGTCAAAATCCACTTCATCCGCAAAGATATTTCCGTTTAACGCTCCGAACGTACCAAATCCGTCCGCAGAAAACAGGATCTTTGTTTTCTCCTCGTAAGTCACCATCGCCTCCGGCCAGTGTACCATCGGTGCCATCACAAAGTGGAACACATGCTCTCCGCTTGAAAACGTATCTCCTTCTTTGACAACTGTGGCATGCGCATCCACATCAAAGTCGAAAAACTGCTTCATCATCTGAAATGTCTTCGCGTTTCCGATCAGCGTGAGATCCGGGTAGCGGAGCAGCAGCTCCTCGATCAGCGCGCAGTGATCCGGTTCCATGTGATTTACGATCAGATAATCCAGCGCCCTTCCATCCAGCACATGCGTCAGATTTTCAAAAAACTGTCTGCTGATCGAACTGTCCGCCGTATCCAGAAGAACTGTTTTTTCATCCATTACCACATACGCGTTATAAGATACGCCTCTTTTGATCGGAAAAATGTTTTCAAACAGGGCAAGACGTCTGTCGCTTCCGCCCACCCAGTAAATATGATCCGTTACTTTTCTCGTACAATGCATCTCGTATTACCTCCTGTTTCTTCGTGTAAAACTCTTCCGCCCCTTGTATTCGTTCGTATTATAACGAATTCTTTTCCCGGAATCAACCCTTTCTTATAAAGTAAAAGATCCGGCATTCCGCTTTCCCGGAACACCGGATCTTCTTACCATTCCTGTCTTTTTTTACTGCTTGTTCATGCAGCAGTATTTATACTTTTTACCGCTTCCGCACGGGCAGAGATCATTTGGATATACCTTTGCAGCTTCTCTCTTTTTCGGAGCATTCTGCGCACTCTCGTCCTTGTTGGTTCCGGTTACCTTTGCCACCTGCTCACGTTCTACTTTCTGCTCGATGCGTACATGGAACAGAAGACGCACGGTATCTTCCTGGATGCTGGAGATCATGGCATCAAACATATCAAATCCTGCCATCTTGTATTCTACGAGCGGATCTCTCTGGCCGTATGCCTGAAGTCCGATACCCTGACGCAGCTGATCCATATCATCGATGTGATCCATCCACTTGCGGTCGATGACTTTTAAGAGGATGACACGCTCTAATTCACGGACTGCTTCTGAATCCGGGAACTCCGCTTCTTTGGCTTCGTATAATTTCACTGCCTTTTCTTTGAGGCTGTGCTTTAATTCTTTATTGTTCTTGTATTCCTTAATGGATTCCGGTGTCAGCGGCTCTAACGGAATGAGTGGAATCAGAAGCTGGTTCAGTTCATTGACATCCCATTCTTCCGGCGGAAGCTCGGAGGAAATACAGGTATCCACTGCTGCTTCCACACGGTCTGTGATCATCTTGTAGATCACGTCACGCATACTCTCTCCGTTTAATACACGGCGTCTCTCGTCGTAGATGATCTCTCTCTGGTCATTCATAACCTGATCGTAATCCAACAGGTTCTTTCTGATACCAAAGTTGTTTGCCTCGATCTTCTTCTGTGCTTTCTCGATCGCGCTTGAGAGCATCTTGTGCTGGATCTGTTCTCCTTCCGGTACACCGAGCGCGTTGAACATATCTACCAGTTTCTCGGAACCGAACAGACGCATCAGATCATCTTCCAGTGAGATGAAGAACTGGGATTCACCCGGATCTCCCTGACGTCCCGCACGTCCACGCAGCTGATTGTCGATTCGTCTGGATTCATGACGCTCGGTACCGATGATCTTTAATCCGCCGGCTGCTCTTGCCTCGTCATCCAGCTTGATATCCGTACCACGTCCTGCCATGTTGGTCGCGATCGTTACCGCTCCGTGCGTACCTGCCTGTGCTACGATCTCAGCCTCCAGCTCATGGTATTTCGCGTTTAAGACCTGATGTTTGATCCCGCGTTTATTTAACATGCCGCTCAAAAGTTCGGATGTATCGATATTGATCGTACCAACCAGTACCGGCTGTCCTTTTGCGTGTGCTTTCTCCACCTCATCGACAACCGCCTTGAATTTTTCCTTCTTGGTCTTGTATACCGCGTCCTCATGATCGATACGGGCGATCGGACGGTTCGTCGGTACTTCGACAACGTCCATACCGTAGATATCACGGAATTCTTTTTCCTCCGTCAGCGCGGTACCGGTCATACCGGCTTTTTTGTTATATTTATTAAAGAAGTTCTGGAATGTGATGTTCGCGAGCGTCTTGCTCTCTCTCTTGACCTTCACATGTTCCTTTGCCTCGATCGCCTGATGCAGTCCGTCCGAATAACGGCGTCCCGGCATGATACGTCCGGTAAATTCATCTACGATCATGACCTGATCATCTTTTACCACATAATCCTGGTCGCGGAACATCAGATTGTGCGCGCGCAGCGCCAGGATGATATTGTGCTGGATCTCAAGATTTTCCGGATCGGCAAGGTTTTCGATCTTAAAGAAGTTCTCAACCTTCTTTACACCCTGCTCGGTCAGGTTTACGACTTTGTCCTTTTCATTGACAACGAAATCGCCGTCTTCTTCCACTTCCACGCCCATGATGGCATCCATCTTGGTGTATTCCTGCTGATCCTCGCCACGCTGCATCTGACGCGCAAGGATATCACATGCTTCGTAGAGTCTGGTGGACTTGCTGCTCTGTCCTGAAATAATAAGCGGGGTACGCGCCTCATCGATCAATACGGAATCGACCTCATCGATGATCGCATAGTGGAGGCCTCTCTGCACCAGCTGTTCCTTATAGATGACCATGTTATCTCTCAGATAATCGAATCCAAGCTCATTGTTGGTCACATAAGTGATGTCGCAGTTGTATGCAGCCTGACGCTCCTTATTGTCCATTCCGTTTAAGATCACGCCAACGGTAAGTCCGAGAAATTCATGTACCTTTCCCATCCACTCCGCATCACGCTTTGCCAGATAATCATTGACCGTAACGATATGAACGCCTTTGCCTTCCAGTGCGTTTAAGTATGCCGGTGCCGTGGAAACCAGGGTCTTACCTTCACCGGTCTTCATCTCCGGAATACGTCCCTGATGCAGGATCACACCACCGACCAGCTGTACCCGGTAATGCTCCATGCCAAGAACACGCTTTGCCGCCTCTCTTACCGTGGCAAAAGCCTCAGGGAGGAGATCATCAAGCGTCTCACCGTCTTCCAGTCTCTTTTTATATTCTTTCGTCTTTCCCCTGAGCTCCTCATCAGACAATGCCTGCATATCCGGCCGCAATGCCTCGATCTTATCGATCAGTGGGTAAATACGCTTCAGTTCTCTCTCGCTGTGGGTTCCAAAGATTTTCTCTATTGCTTTCATCCAAATACTCCTATCTTTTTTTCCTAAATCCAAACAACTTTTCTAATTGTACCACTATCTGGTTTTTTTCACAATAGACAATCCCATGAACGATTTATGAATTTTTTATAAATGAATGTTTCCCTTTTCCACGGAATCGTGCTATACTCACACTTAACAAAAAGATGCATATGGTAATTGCAAAGCAGTTACCGTTCAGAAAGGAGTTACACCATGTCATATATTTATCAGACAAAGGGGACCTGCTCCAGCAAAATTGAAGTGGAGCTGGACGGAAATGTTGTAAAGCATGTAAAATTTACCGGCGGCTGTCCGGGAAATCTTCAGGCGATTCCAAAGCTTGTCGAAGGACTTACGGTAGAACAGGTCGAAGAAAAACTGACCGGCATCCACTGCGGTATGAAGCAGACTTCCTGCGGAGACCAGCTGGCACATGCCTGTCGTGAAGCATATGAAGCAAGCCAGAAATAGGCCTGCTTCTTTTTTTACTAATATTGCACAATTATCCCACATTATTTTCTGACACTTTGCCGGTTTTATTTTTATTTTCTTATTATACATTGACATTCTTCTTTTTTGCGTTATAATGTAATTACAAAAACAAAAGAAGTTCACACTTCTTAAAAAGGAGGAGAGACCACCAGGAACACAAATTGATACATCCTAAAAGAAGAAACAAATGATCATTGTCCCATCTTTATTTTCCAAAGGAACGACACTATGAATGAAAAAAACAAAAGAATGAACAGAACGATCCAAAAGGGATACGGTTTCAAAAATCATAGAAAGACAAAAGATTCTTAGAAGATAATACAAAAGAAAAGGGACATCAAAAAAAGACAAAGAGAGGAAAGGTCCAATGGACAACGCAGTCTGAAAGGCGTCATCAATGAGCTAAAAGAAATTGATGACGCCTTTTCCTATTGTATATTTTCCTGTCAAAGCAATGGAATATGAAAATACAGCAGTATGAAGTTTTTCACAAAGCAGTTGATCACCACGAGTGCCAGCGCAATCCAGAGATAAACGGGTCTGAAATGCACCACTGCCCGGAATCGTCCGCCGCTCAAACGCCGGATCGTCTGCGTGATCAGAAAAGCTGCTCCGACCACCACCGTGTAAAGCACGATCGGATGGTAATAAAGCGATAACAGCGGTTTTCCACACAGCAGCGCATACGCTGCCCTGGTGCCGCCGCAGCCCGGACAGTAGATCCCGGTCACCGCATGTATCATACAGGGAGGAACCGGTGGTATCGGCGACTTTCCGGTTACCTTCCACCAGATCACGCAAAACGCCACGACAAGTACGCCAAGCATCCCCGCAATAAAAAATACCCGGTCTATGATCTCGGTTTCTTTTTCTTTCTGGGTGGTCAGATCCATGTCCGTACGCTCTCCTTTCCGATTCTTTTCGCTGTTTTCTGTCGTTTTAGTATAACAGCAGTGATACCGTTCTGTCAAAATCCTCTCTCTTGTCTTTCATCTGTTTTATGCTATAATGAATGCAGTTTACCAAAAAGGAGTATTTCATGAAACGTGATCTTACCGAATTAAAACGTCTGGCAAGAGAAACTCTGACCGGACATTACGCTGCGCCAATGGCAGGCATTGTCATCACCGGCGCGATATCAAATCTGCTGCTTCTGCCGTTTGACCTGACTTTAAACAACTCCGCATCACAGTCCGTTATTTTTTATGTTGCGAGTTTCTTTATCGTACTGCTTTCGATCCTGTTTTCCTGCGGTCTGTGCTATATGCACTTAAAAATGCGCAGAAATCTTTCTTATGGCATGCGGGATATTTTTTATTTTTTTAAAAGCCATCCCGACCGCCTTTTGCTTTCGTACCTTTTGCTGATCGGACTTGCTGTACTTGTCTTTCTCCCTGCGATCATTATCACTGTGACCGCCGTCCGTCTGGAGCAGCCCGTTCTTCTCTGGATCGCGATCCCGGTCTTTATCCTTTCAGTGCTATGCCTGCTTCCGCTGTTATACCGCTACGCGATGGTCTTTTATCTTCTGATCGATCATCCGGAGATGAAACCGGCCGCCGCCTTCCGTGAGAGCAGCCGTCTGATGAAGGGGAACCGGATGCGGCTCTTTTTATTGCATTGCAGTTTCCTCGGCTGGCTGCTCCTCGGCATCTGCTCCTGTTTCATCGGATTTTTGTGGATCGAGCCTTATTTTGAGCAGACCTGCGTCAGCTTCTATTTTGAACTGACCGGTGAAAATGATGCTCTTGCGCAAAAAAAGGCTGCCGAATCCGGCAGCCCGCAGACACCTCACTTTCAAATGTATGTCTGAAAACCGATCCGCCGTACCCTTTGGGTGTCAGGAATCTTCTTCCTCATCATCTTTTGCCCACCCAAAGGCGTATCGGACGGCCTTGTTCCATCCTTTCATCTTCTTTTTCCGTTCTTCCTCGTCCATCGACGGTTCAAACACGCGCGCGATCCTCTGATTTCTGCGCACATCTTCTTTATCTTTCCAGTAACCAACTGCAAGCCCCGCAAGGTACGCGGCTCCTCTTGCCGTAGTCTCGATACATTCCGGCCGTTCCACCGGCGCATGGATCATATCTGCCTGGAACTGCATCAGGAAATTGTTTGCGCTGGCTCCTCCGTCCACACGCAGTGACTGCAGCTTGATGCCCGCGTCCTCTTCCATGACTGAAATTACATCACACACCTGATACGCAATGGATTCGAGCGTGGCGCGGATGATATGGTTTTTGTTCGTTCCACGCGTGATCCCGACGATCGTTCCACGCGCGTACTGATCCCAGTGCGGTGCCCCAAGCCCGGTAAAGGCCGGAACAACATAACAGCCGTGGGTTCCCTTCACTTTGGTCGCCATATACTCGGAATCCTCCGCCGAATCAATCAGCTTCATATTATCCCGCAGCCACTGGATGACCGCTCCTGCCACAAAAATAGAACCTTCGAGCGCATAGGTCACTTTTCCATCCAGCCCCCATGCGATCGTTGTGACCAGTCCGTTTGCCGAATAAACCGGTTTCTCCCCCGTATTCATCAGAAGGAAACAGCCGGTTCCGTAGGTATTTTTTGCCTCGCCCCGCGCAAAACAGGTCTGTCCGAACAATGCCGCCTGCTGGTCTCCCGCGGCTCCGCCGATCGGGATCGCCCCTCCGAGGAACGCCGGATCTGTGTAGCCGTAGATCTGGCTTGACGGCACAGGCGTCGGCAGCATATTCGCAGGAATGTCCAACTCCCGCAGGATATTCTCATCCCAGGTCAGTGTATGGATGTTAAAAAGCATCGTCCGGGACGCATTCGAGTAATCCGTCACATGAACTTTTCCCTTGGTCAGTTTCCAGATCAGCCAGGTCTCTACCGTTCCAAACAGCAGCTTTCCTTCTGCGGCAAGCGCTCTCGCTCCTTCCACATGATCCAGGATCCATTTGATCTTGGTCGCGGAAAAGTACGCGTCGATGATAAGCCCCGTTTTCTTCCGGTACTCGTCCTGCAGGCCTTTTTTCTTTAATTCGTCCGCGATATCCGCCGTCCGTCTGCACTGCCACACGATCGCATTGTAGATCGGTTCTCCGGTCTCTTTGTTCCAGACGATCGCCGTCTCACGCTGGTTCGTAATACCGATCGCCGCGATGTCACTCGCTTTCGCTCCGATCTTTAACATGGCTTCCACCGCGACTCCAAGCTGTGTTGACCAGATCTCATTCGCGTCATGTTCCACCCAGCCCGGATTCGGGAAAAACTGGCGGAATTCTTTCTGCGCCATGCTGCAGATCTCTCCTGTCTCATTGAACAGGATACACCGGTTGCTCGTTGTCCCCGCATCCAGTGCCATTACATACTTTGCCATGGTTACCCCTCCCATACATTTCGTTGGTCATATTATACAATATTTTTGCGCAGATTTGTAATTTTTTTGCTGTATATGGAGAGGATTTCTACCACGGTAATTCCTTATCCTGTCAGTCGTTTTCTCCCTTTACTTTCCAGCTGCCTGCCTGACACTGTTCCTCATACATCGCGCGATACCAGCCATCCTGTGCCACCAGTTTTTCGTGATTCCCCGACTCTTTGATCCTGCCCTCTTTTAAGACTAAGATCTGATCCGCATTTTTGATCGTTCCTAGGCGATGGGCAATGACAAGCACCGTTTTATTTTTCGTCAGACGCGCAAGCGCACGTTCGATCTCTTTTTCATGATCCGCATCCAGATTGGATGTTGTCTCATCCAGGAGTACGATCGGCGCGTCTTTTAAGAGTGCCCGGGCGATCGATATCCGCTGCTTTTCGCCGCCGGAAAGTGAAGCCCCGCCCTCACTGATCACGGTATCGTAACCATGTTCCATCTTTTCTACAAACTCATGACAGCATGCCTGTTTTGCCGCGCGGATGATCTCCTCTCTGGTCGCATCCGATTTTCCGATGCGGATATTATTTAAAACCGTGTCGGACAACAGATAGACATCCTGAAATACGATCGACATGTGCCTTAAGAGTTCATCCGGCGCAATTTTTTTAATGTCGCATCCTCCCACTGTGATCTTTCCGCTCTTTACATCCCAGAATCTCGCAAGCAGGCTCACGACCGTTGTCTTTCCGGAACCGGACGGCCCGATCAGGGCAGTTACCGTCCCCTGCTTTGCAAGAAAAGAAATATCTTTCAGCACCGGAATGGTATCTTCATAAGAAAAATCCACATGGGAAAACGCAATGTCATAGTTTTCAAACGCCGCCTGTTCTTTTTCATAGGAAAACGGCTGCTCCAAGAGCACTGCTTTTATATGATCCGTTGCTTTCTGGATCGAACGGATCTGCGGATACAGAGAAGACGCGGTTCCAAGCATACTGGATACCGATACCGAGAGCAGAAGGATCAGTAAAAACACGGCCTTTTCCACCTGCCCCGTCGCAAGCAGCCAGGTTCCAAGAAGCAATGCGACCGGAACCAGCATGGATGTAACCGTCGAAAACGCCAGGGTCACCGGAAGGATGGAAATCTCTGCCTGCTCGGACGCCTTTTTCTGACGTACCAGTGCCCGGTCCAGGCGGTCAAATCCTTTTCCCGCCAGATGATAGAGACGAAAGGTACGGATCCCCTCGACATATTCGACGATCCGTGATGTCACTTCCTGATTTGCCGTCCTTAGCGTATCGGACTGTCTAGCAGAAACTTTTCCGGAAACAAACAGAAGCGGAAGCGCCAGTAACACCAGAAAGAGCAGGGCCAGTCCGAATTTCCAGTGCAGGCAGAACGCAAACGCAACTGACAGCGTGGTAAATGCAGATACTTTGATCGTATCACAGAGGCAGTGGGTCAAAATCGCCTCAAACTCATTGATATCCGAAAGCAGCACGCCGCTTAATGCTCCGATACTGTTTTTCCCGAAATATCCCATGTTCAGTTTCCGAAGATGATTTCCGATCCTCAGGCGCAGTTTTTTCGTCACATCCGGCCCTACGCACTGCGCTCCGGTAAAACTGACCGCCTGTACCACGCACCGCAGGAAAAACAAGACCAGTAAAACCACCGTATCACAGATCAGCTTTCTTTTATCAAAATTTCCCTCTGCCAGCGCCAGCAGCAAAAAGAGCATGACGCCATACATTCCGGAATTCAGACACGCGTCAAAAACCGACAGCACGATCGGCAGAACTAACCGGCGCATATCTTCCCCGGCAAGCTTTTTTATATCATACAGCATCTGTTTCATATCGCTGCCTCCTCTCCGGTATAGGTTCTCCACATTCCCGCATAAACTCCATTCTTTTCCAGTAATTCCTCATGCTTCCCACGCTCTGCAATCTTTCCATCCGTCAGCACACAGATCTGATCCGCGTTTACGATCGTGTGCAGACGATGCGCGATCATAACGGTTGTTTTTCCCCGGATCAGCTCATTTAACGCCAGCTGGATCTTGTGTTCATTCTCCCCGTCCGTATAGCTGGTTGCCTCATCAAAGATCAAAATCGGCGCGTCCTTTAAAATTGCCCGCGCAATGCAGATCCGCTGTCTCTCTCCGCCCGAAAGCTTAATGCCGGCTTCTCCGATCCTGGTCTCATATCCATCCGGCAGGCTTTCAATCCATGCATCGATCTGCGCCGCCTGTGCTGCCTTTTTTACTTCCTCCCGCGTCGCGTCCTTTTTCCCGATCGCAATGTTTTCATAGATCGTGTCATGGAAAAGAAATGTATCCTGAAATACAAATGCCACAAGATCCATCAGCTTTTCCATCGGCATTTCCCGGATATCCGTTCCGTCGATCAGAATCCTTCCATCCGACACATCAAAAAAACGTGGGATCAGCTGTGCCGCCGTCGTCTTTCCTGCTCCGGACGGACCTACGAACGCCGTCAGTGTCCCCGCCTGTATCGCGAGATCCAGATCATGCAGTACCTCCTTTTTTTCATACCCGAAACTTACATGTTCAAATACGATCTCATGCTCCCGGCGCACTTCCGGTTCACGCTCTCCCTCAGGCATTGCCGGAATATCCATAACTTTCCTGATCTGTGCAAGCCCGGATGAGATCTGGCTGAAGATCTGCGCAAAGTTGAGCAGATTCTGAAATGATGCCAGAAAAACGATACTCATGATAAGGAAAAACAGGTAGCTCTCCAATTCCAGTTTTCCGTTTAGATAAAGCACTCCACCGACCGGGAGCGTGAACAGGATGCCTGATTCGATCACAACCTTCAATACCGCACTGAGTGGCGATAGCTGTTTTGCCACGCGTTTCCAGAGCACATTGTAGTCTGTCACCGCCTCTTTGTAATCTTCATAGGAATCCGCAGACAGCTGGTAGGCTTTCATCACCTGCATTCCCCGTATGTACTGCATGACCACCGAATTCCACTTTCCGAGGATCTTCGGATATTCCTCCATCGCCGGGCGCGCCAGCTGAAACTCAAGCGCCTGGATCGCAAAGGTGAATGCGATCGGTATGAGAAGCATGAGCGCCATGACCACATTCAGCCGGAACAGCTCGATCAGAATAAAGGACGGCACCGCGATCGCTACCGTGATATCCGGAATCTGGTGCGCATAAAATTTTTCCAGCCGTTCCACATCCTCCATCAGCACCTTCTTAATCTCACCCACACTGTTGTGGTTAAAAAATCCAAGTTCGATCTCCCCGATATGCCCGCACAGCTTTTTTCTCACCTGATAAAGCAGCTCATATGCTCCTAAATGTGTCAATACCGCTGCCGCCGCCTGAAAGAAAAAACGAACCAGGATAGACGCCGCCGCAATTCCTCCATAACCAAATGCCAGGCGCATCGTTCCATGCTCTGCAAACAGAAATAAAATGGTCCGGTAAACCATAATGTACGGCACAAATGCCGCAAGTCCCGAAAGCACCGCACACACAACCGCCACATAGAGCTTGACCGGCCGCTTTTCTGCCAGCGCAAACAGATACGAGGTTTTTACCTGTTCTGTCTGTTCCATATTTTCATCCTCCCTTTTATATTAGTCTTGACTAACTCATGGTTTTTAAAAAAATGTCACATTTGTGACAAATCTTGTTTTATGATAGGATAAGAGATGGGAAAAGTCAATATTATAGCCCAAAGTGCTACATTTTCACGGTTTTGTGACAAATACCGTTTTAGGGGGACTTCTTATGAAAAATGAAAAAACGATCAATCGTGCCAAACAACATTTTATCGATGCATTACTCGCTCTGATGGAGGAAAAACCGTTCGCTGATATCACGGTTTATGAACTTGCCGCGCGGGCAGAATACGACCGGCGCACCTACTACCGGTATTTTAAGAGCAAAGAAGACATTCTGATCCTGCACTGCTCAGATATCCTCGGCGAAATGGCCGATCTTCTCATACAAAAAGGTACTCTGACCTTTCACAGCGGAATCCTTTCCTATTATGAATTCTGGCAGAGACATCTGGACTTTCTAAAGCTCCTCGACCGCAACCGGATGCTCCCGTTTCTGGAAGAGCAGATGGATCTGCTTTTTTACAGTTCGGTCGGGAAAGCGGTTCAAAAGGATCTGCCTGACACGCTCCCGGATGTTGCCGCGCTTGGCCGCTACTCGTTTTTCTTTACGGCAGGCGGCCTGTGGAATGTTCTGGTCTGGTGGGTCAGGGAAGGTGCCGTACAGCCCCCGGAAAAGCTGACCGACTACATTCTTACGAGTATCCGTGAATTTCAATCCATGCTTTTTTAAGCGATCGGTATCCTTATGTTTTATTCCCTCATTTTCACATCCTTTCTCACAGGAAAAGAAAAAAGATCCGGCAGATATTTCATCCGCCGGATCTTCCCGCTTTTGTCTGTTTTTCTTTTTTATTTTGAAAGCAGATAATCGACCAGAGTATGTCCCTCCGCGATATAATTGTCAGTCTTTGCCGCCTCTGCTTCATTGTATTTCCAGTCATGCTGCTGTTTGTCCGTGCTGTCGTATAAAAGATACGGCACGCTGTCTCCGGTATGTGTACGCAGTGAGATCGGTGTCGGATGATCCGGCAGAATGACCATGCGGAAATCTTCACCCGCAGCCTCAAGCCCTGCAACGATCGGATTTATGATCTTCTCGTCCAGATTCTCGATCGCCTTTACTTTTTTCTCGACACTGCCCTGGTGTCCCATCTCGTCCGGTCCTTCCAGATGCACATAGACAAAATCGTATCCGTCTTTGGTTAAGACATCCACAGCCGCCTGTGCCTTGCCGGCATAGTTGGTATTAAGTCCGCCGTTTGCTCCCTCTACATTGATGACCTTCATGGATGCGCCAACCGCGATCCCCTTTAAGAGATCGACTGCTGAGATCATCGCGCCCTTCAAATGGGTCTTCTCAGAGAAAGATGAGAGTGACGGTTTTGTTCCGGCTCCCCAGAACCAGCAGGAGTTGGCAGGATTTAAGCCGCGCTTTTTCCGCTCAATGTTGATCGGATGATTGACTAAGATATCGTAACTCTTTTTCATCATGTTACGCAGATCTTCGTTCTCCGGCAGCTTGTCTCCGATCTTCTGTCCAAGCACATCATGCGGCTGCACCAGATCCACAACCTCGCCCTTGTCCCAGATCAGCAGATGACGATAGCTTGTTCCGACATAGAACTTGTAAGTATCGGTCTCAAGTTCTTTTCTCACCGCCTCAAGCAGCACTGCTGCATCCTCGGTACTGATCTCGCTTGAGCTGTGATCGATGATCGTGCGGTCCTCATAATTGTCCTCTTCCTCGGAGAGTGTCACAATGTTGCAGCGCAGCGCGATGTCTGTGTCTTTCATCGGCACACCGATACTTAACGCTTCGAGCGGAGAACGGCCGGAATAATATTTTCTCGGATTGTAACCCAGTACGGACAGATTTGCCGTATCGCTGCCCGGCTTCATGCCATCCGGAACCGTATGTACCATACCGATCTCTCCCATGGATGCCAGTTTATCCATCGTCGGTGTCTTTGCGTATTCCAACGGTGTCTTGTTTCCCAAACTCTCAATCGGACGGTCTGCCATTCCGTCTCCTAACACTACGATATACTTCATATCTCCTCGCCTTTATCCTTTCTCCCTGTTTTCCTGCCTGTCATGCCATCTTACGCAAGACGGATCATCTGCAGTACTTTGCCGAGTTTCGCTGCTTTTTCCTCATAAGCCGCTTCTGTCATGTTTCCGGTCACAAATCCCATCTCGCCGGAAATTCCGTCTGCATGAACCAGTTCCACCTCACCGAAGGCTGCCTTTACTGCTGCCTCGTCCGCTTCGGTACGAACGAAAAATCTCTTTTCATTTTTCTTATAATCTGCCAGCGGAAGCTCTTCTTTGCTCCATTCTACCGGAATATTCTGATCCAGATGTTTTGCCATCTCAACCACATCCGCAACTACCGCACTCGCGGTCGGAAGCTTTCCTGCTCCACTGCCGTAAAACATCGCGTCGCCAAGTACATTACCATGTACGAAGACAGCGTTAAATACATCATTTACACTGTAAAGCGGATGCTCCGGGGAAAGCAGATGCGGTGCTACAAGCGCGCTGTATGTTCCGTCTGCCTGTCTGCTGGTCGCAAGCAGCTTGATCGATCTTCCCATTGCCTTTGCGTATTTAAAATCAACCGCAGAGATCTTTGTGATCCCTTCGGTATGGATCTTTTCAAAATCAACCTGTTTTCCTGCCACAAGAGAAGTTAAGATCGCGATCTTTCTGCATGCGTCAAAGCCTTCCACATCCGCAGTCGGATCTTTTTCCGCATATCCCTTGTCCTGCGCGTCCTTTAATACGTCCGCAAATTCCAGTCCTTCATTTGCCATCCTGGTCAGCATATAGTTTGTGGTTCCGTTTAAGATACCGGTGATCTCTTCGATCTTGTCCGCAGTCAGACACTCATTGATCGAGCGGATGATCGGGATTCCGCCGCCGACACTGGCTTCAAACATGAAATTCACATTTTTTTTCTTTGCCACAGCAAGCAGTTCCGCGCCTTTTTCGGCAACCAGAGCCTTGTTTGAAGTCGTAACGCTCTTTCCTGCCTCAAGCATTGCCTTTACGAAGGTAAACGCCGGTTCCACGCCTCCCATGGTCTCCACTACGATCTTTACTTCCTCATCTGCTGTGATGTCCTTGTAATCATGTACGATCTTCTTTTCGATCGGATCACCCGGAAAATCCCTCAGATCCAGTACATATTTTACTTCCACTTCCTCACCGACACGTTTTGCGATGCTGTCACGGTTTGTTTCCAGTACCTCCACAACACCTGAGCCGATCGTTCCATAACCCATTACTGCAATTTTTATCATAATATTTACTCCTTAAAATGTGATTTCTACTCTCTCGCAAGAATCTTCAGATAGTGGATTCCTTCTACACTCTCGATCTCATCCACCATCGTAGCAACATCCCCTGTCTCCGGCAGTACATCCACACTGAGTGTAAGTGACGCGATCCCATTGACCGGAATACTCTGATGAATGGTAAGAATGTTCGCGTGATATTCCGCGATCGTCTTCAGCACAATAGACAAAAGTCCCGGTTCATCATCCAGCTGAACCACCATCGTGACCGTTTTTCCCCGGACATTGTCATGAAACGGGAAAATGTCATCCTTATATTTATAGAAAGAACTCCTGCTGATCTCCACCATATCCGTTGCTTCCTGCACGGACGCGGCACGTCCCGACTCAATGAGCCGTTTTGCTTCCACGACTTTCAACAGGACTTCCGGCACTGCTTTTTCTTTTAAAACATAATAAGTCGTTTTTTCTGCCATTGGTTTCCTCCATCTGTACGCGGCACAAATACATTTGTGCTTACTTGAAAGATGATAACACAAAGCCTGCGTTCACGCAACACTTTTCTGAAATGCAGTCATAAACTGTCCGGTCCGGCAAAGGATCGTGAAATACAAAACGGGATGCGTTCCCGCATCCCGCTTTTTGTCTGCATTTCTTTTTCTTATGGACGTGTCTTTCCACACTCGGAACAGAATTTTCCGGTATTCACATGACCGCATTCACACGTCCACTCTGCTGCCGGTCTCGGTTTTCCGCACTCCGGGCAGAATTTTCCGGTGTTTACATGCCCGCATTCACACGTCCACTCCGTCGGCTCCGGCTTCGGTTTTCCACACTCGGAGCAGAATTTTCCGGTGTTCACATGGCCGCACTCACACGTCCATCCGGCCGCACCTGCTGCTCCGGCTGCTGTCCCTGATACTCCTGCTGTCTGAGGCGCCTGACCGGACACTGCCTGATTCGCCTGGTTCATCTGCATCTGCTGCATGTTGGCTGCCGATGCCGCCCCCATCATATTTCCGGTCGTGTTCATGCCCATGCCGACACCCATAAAGCCTGCCATCGCGCCGTTCGCATTGGAGCCCGCAGCCTCCATGCCTCTTGCTAACGCGCCCTGTACATAGCCTTCACGGACGCCCGGATCACTCAACATCGCGCCCTGGTTGCGCATGTTAATTAACTTCTGGGACTCTTCGTCATAGGAAATGCTTGCGATACCGACGGACTGGATCTCCATACCGCGGAGCGTATTCCATTTCTCATCAAGCGCCTTCTCCATGTAATTTCCAAGTTCCATGCCCCTGGATGCCACATGGGAAATACGGATGCCGTCCGCAGACATCTGGTTGATCGAGGACTGCAGCGCCTCCAAGAACTCTGAAATATACTGCTCATTGATCTCCGTGATCTCGACATGATCCTTATTTCTCGGCACTGCCTCGGCATAAAAGCGAAGCGGCTCCACGATCTTGATCGAATAAGTACCATGCGCGCGCAGGAAAAGTTCCGCATTGTAGAAATTATCAAAGTAATTGATCGGTGTTCTTGTGCCGAATTTGATTCCCTTGATCTCCTGAAGATTGATGTAGAATACTCTCTGTTCTCTCGGTGTCTCACCGCCGTATTTTACCCTCTGGAACGTCTCTTTTACGCTGTCCCCGAGCTGCCCGTTGAATAACGATGGCAGAGAGGAATTATCCACGGTAAAATATCCCGGTTCTGCCGTGTAATCCACGATCTTTCCTCCGTCCACAACCATCATGAACTGGTTTTCATACACATGGATCACGGAACCGTTGGAAACGGTATTATCCGTTCCTTTTACATTGCTGCCCTTACGGATCCTCACACCGCTTGTAAAAACGGTCTGGTCTCCCATGTCACCCGGCTCAAATACCTCTAACCACTGATCCGCAAAGTTCTTTCCGATTGCTGTTGTCACCGCTTTAATTAAGCCCATTTTTCATTCTCCTTTTCGAATTGCTTCTTATGTAATTGCTCCTCTATACTTCATAAAAACGTTCGAGACTCCACACGTTCACGTTGACCGGGGTCAGTGCTGCCCCGCAGTATTCACAGTGCTTTGCGCCGAGGGATGTGACCGGTGCTCCGCAGTTCGGGCAGTTCACCCCGCACACGTCCGCTTCCCCGAATTTTCCCGCGTCCTGTATGTACATAAGCTCTGTGTTGTATCTGGTCTGTGTGAGACGCTTCTCATCGCCCTTTATCACTTTTCCGCCTTTGTTCGAATAATGCAGATATTCCACGGCGCTCTGAAGCGTGATCATACACGTCCCGTTCTTTTTCTCATAACGCGCGATCTCCGTGCGATGGATCCGCGCGCGCTCATATATTTCCGTAATACCGTTTTCCCGATCGGACTGGATCTTATTTTCCACCTGCTCTCTTACTGTCCCGGATGCCTCTCTTAAAAGTCCCGCGTTCTGGTTCTGTATCGCGGCAAACGCAGACAGTAACATATTCTCTGCGCGCGCACAGAACTCTCTCCAGTTAAATTCCGGAAAATCTTTTTCGATCTGCGGCTCTAAGATCCTTGTCATCCCGCAGACGGACTTTGGCGTGAGCGCCTGTTCATCCGCCTGCTTCTCCAGTCCCTCCTGTATGGATTCTGTTCCAAACAGCTGGAGCGAAAGTTCTTTTAATTTCTTTTTCGCATAGCAGAGCGCTCCGATCAGAACGATAAGAATGATAAGTGCAATGATAAGTTTCACTGCGCAGCTCCTTTCCTACTCTGCTTTTACATCCGGCCTTCCAAGCGAAAGCCACTTTAAATAACCATTGATAAAAAGATCGATCGATCCGTCCATGACCGCATCCACATTTCCGGTCTCAACACCGGTTCTGTGATCCTTGACCATCGTGTACGGCTGCATGACGTAGGAGCGGATCTGGTTGCCCCAGCCGATCTCTGTCACTTCGCCACGGATATCTGCCGCCTTGTCTGCGTTCTCCTGCTGTTTTAACAGATATAACTTTGCCTTTAACATCTGCATTGCCTTATCTTTATTCATATGCTGGGAACGCTCATTCTGACAGGTCACCACGATTCCGGTCGGGAAGTGGGTGATACGGATCGCCGACGAGGTCTTGTTGATGTGCTGTCCACCGGCTCCGCTTGAACGATAGGTATCGATACGGATATCCTCATCTTTTACCTCGATGTCAATATCTTCCTCGATATCCGGCATGACGTCACAGGACACGAACGAAGTCTGTCTTTTTCCTGCCGCATTGAACGGGGAAATACGCACCAGACGGTGCACACCGTGTTCGGATTTTAAATATCCGTAGGCATTCTCGCCATCCACCTGGAATGTGATGGACTTGATCCCCGCCTCGTCTCCGTCCAGAGAGTCAAGCACTTCCACGGAAAATCCCTTGTCTGCCGCCCATCTGGTATACATGCGGTACAGCATCTGGCACCAGTCACAGGACTCGGTACCGCCGGCACCGGCATGTAAGGACACGATCGCGTTGTTTTTGTCATACCGCTCGGAGAGCAGTGTCTTGATGCGGATCTTCTCGAATGCCTCCTCAAATTCTGTCATCGCCTCTTCCACTTCCGGGACGAGATCCGGGTCATTTTCCTCTTCGCCCATCTCGATCAACGTCTCGATGTCTTCGAATTTTTCCTCGAGTCCGGCATAGACCGCAACGTCATCCTTTAAACTCTTCAGCTCCTTCATCTTCTTCTGGGAGCCTTCCACGTCATCCCAGAAGCCCGGAGCCTCCATTTCTTTTTCTAATTCTTCTATCCTTTGATCCTTGTTAGCGAGGTCAAAGTGAATCCCTCACTTCCTGCAGCGGACTTTTGTAAGAATTCAGTTTTACTTTATACGAATCTAATTCTACCACAGAATCACCAGCTTTCTTTTTTTCCTCCCCTGACGGATCAGGGGGATTCTTACCGTTTCATTATATCGGTATTGCGCTGGTTCGTCAACGGCGGACAAACCTCCTTTTGCTTGATTTTTTCCGGCAAAAAGCATACCATAAATGACAGAACAGACGAAAAGGCAGGGAATCAGATGAACATTACGATCAAAGATGTCGCGAAAGAGGCGGGCGTTTCCATCGCCACCGTATCCAAAGTGATCCATGAAAAACCATCCATCTCGGATGTCACCCGGGCACATGTGCTTCAGGTCATGGAGCAGTTAGATTACCACCCGAATGCACAGGCAAGCAATTTTGCCAGAAAATGCTCCGAGAACATCATCTTTCTCGCCGTCACGGAACCGCATGTGGCGTTTCATAATCCGCATATGTTTGCCATCCTCTGCGGCGCGCAGGATAAGATCCGGGAAAAGAATTATAATTTCAGCTTTATCGGCGTTCCGGACAAGGATACCGCCTGCAAAAAGGCAAAAGAGATCATCGGCAGACGATCCGCGGACGGACTTCTGATCCACGGCTCGGCGACTTCGCGTCCGCTTGTCTCCCTGCTCACAGAGAGCGGATTTCCACACGTCATCATCGGGAAACCGCAGTTTTCCAGTACGGCATGCTGGATCGATATCAACAACCATGTCTCCGGCGATATGGCAGCGAAATATCTGACCCGGTGCGGCTACGCAAAGATCGCCTTTATCGGAGGCCCTGAGAGCGACGAAATTTCCAGACACCGTCTGAAAGGCTTTTCTTCCGCCTTACAGCTTGGCGGTCTGTCCGTCGATCCCGCTTTCCTAAAATACGGTACCTACAGTAAGGAAAGCGGTTTTCAGATGATGGAGGAACTGCTGCGCGGCAGCTGCCTTCCGGACGCGGTGATCTGCGAAAACAACCAGATCGCGGTGGGCGCTGTCAGCGCGATCAAAAAGCACGGCATGTCCATCCCCGACGACATCGGTGTCATTACCTTTGATGACTACCCGCTGTCGCAGCTGGTGGATCCCCCGCTTACGGTCGTTGATATCGACATGGATGAGATGGGACAGCAGGCGGCAACGATCCTGTTAAAAAAGATCAAAAATCCAACATTCCAGATCCAGTCTTTTTCGACGCTCCCCTCTCTCATCATCCGTTCTTCCACCAAAAATCAATCCGAATAGAAAAAACGGAGCAGGGGTTATCTTCCCTGCTCCGTCCCATTTTGAAAGATCAGACATCCATTCTCTTTTAAAATGCCATGTTCATATCCATCCGAAAAAAGGATCTCCGTTTCCGGTATTTTTCCGATCTCCTCCGGCTTTCCGGCATTTAACACCGCCGTAAAACCGCGGTTCCCATTCTCTCTTACAAACGCGAACATCCCGTCTTTGATCCAGTCCCACTTTGGACGGTACGCGGTCTTTTCTCCCACATACGCTTTCCGGATTTCTGTCAGTTCCCGGATAAACGCACAGAGGGAATCCTTATCCTCCCACACCATCGCCCTGCGGTACTCTGTTTCCGTGATCCCCATGATCTTCTGCTCGTCTCCGTAAAAGAGACTTGGCACACCGGGCATCAGCATCAGCAGCACACACGCCAGTTTCAAACGCGCCACGTCCCCGCCGCAGAGCGATAAGAATCTCGGCACATCATGGCTGTCGAGCAGATTGAGCTGACCGTTTACGATGTTTGTCGGATAGCGCAGCCGCATCTGTTCAAACTGCCACGCCGCCTGTCTTGCATCCGCTTCTCCTTCTGCCAGATACTCCGCGCAGATCCTTCGGAATTCATAATTCATAACCGAATCAAAGGCATCGCCGCGCAGCCAGGTCTTTGCGTTTTCCCACACTTCCCCGATCAGCACCGCCTCCGGGTTTTCTTTTTTTACCGCCTCACGGAATCTGCGCCAGAAATTGCGGTCGATCTCATTTGCCACATCCAGACGCCAGCCGTCCACATGATATTCCCGGATCCAGTAAGCGCCGACATCCGCAAAGTACATCTGCACTTCCCGCTCCGCCGTGTTCAGTTTCGGCATTTTCCGCTCATAGGCAAAGCATGCATAACCCGGTATCTCATCGGGATCTTCCGGCCGCCTCACCGGAAATTCCAGCTCGTAAAACCATTTGCAGTAGCGGGACTTCTCTCCTTTTTCCACCACATCCTGAAACGCGAAGAACTCCCAGCTGCAATGGTTGAACACGCCGTCGATCACGAGCTTCATTCCTCTCGCGTGCAGCTCCTCCACGAGTTCTTTCAGTTCCTCCTCCGTTCCCATGCACGGATCGATATGATAATAATCTAACACATCATACTTATGATATTCTCCGGCTGTAAAGATCGGATTTAAATACAGACAGGTAAATCCCATCTTCTGGATGTAGTCGAGGTTCTCACGGATTCCCTTTATGGTTCCGCCAAGTCTGGATCTGCAGATCCTGCCGTCTGCCAGACGTTTTTCTTTTTTCTCTGCCACAAGCCTGTTTTTTCCACTCGCGAAACTGTCCGGGAAAATATTGTATACCACCGCCTTTTTAAACCATGCCGGCACATCGGGTATTTCCTCTCTTAAAATAAAAGGATACTGATAATACCCGCTTCTGCCGTCGATCACCTGATCGTCCAGCTCAATATCCGATAACTTCTTCGTAAAACGATCCGCATAATAGTACGTCCATTCTTCGCCCTTTTCCAGTCTGAAATAGTAGCAGACGCGGTTAAACGGAGACTCTATTTTTGCCTCATAATAGGAAAACCAGGCATCCTCGGCGCAGATCTCCATCGGGATCTTATAAAAATCGATCGGTGTCTTTTTGCATACACGATCCGCGTAATACAATTCGCAGCCGGTAAGATCCCGCTTTTTGGCGCGTATGCGGATGGTGAGACCATATTCCGACTCCGCAAACGCGTACTCCGACAGCGGAATATGTAAAATCGCGGCGCGTTCCATCTTATCGTTTTGCGTCATCATCCCTTTACTCCTCCTGCCGTAAGCCCGGATACCATATATTTCTGGATGGCAAAAAACGCGATCAGAATCGGAATGGATACCAAGATCGCAGCCGCCGAAAACAATGGCCAGCTCCTGCTGTAATCACTTGCCTGCAGCTGGTAGAGTCCGGCCGCCAGCGTATAACTGTCCGCATTCATCATAAATGTCGTGGAAAACAGGTATTCATTCCACACAAAGATCAGTACCATAACAGCTGTTACGATAATGGCAGGTCTCGCAAGCGGAAGCACTACCCGCACCAGAAGCTGCCCTGCCCCCGCGCCATCGATCCTTGCCGCCTCCTCGATCTCAACCGGGATCGTGTCGAAATATCCTTTCATATTCCAGATACTGAAGATACACATGCTGCCCGCGTATACGATAATCAGCCCAACATAAGAGTTCAGCAGATGAAATGTCTTAAACAGCCGGAATATCGCAAACATCGATAAGATCTGCGGGAATGCGTTTAATATAAGAAGCAGCTCAAGCACGCCGTTCCTTCCACGGAAACGGTATCTCGAAAACGCATACGCCGCCGTCACTGCGGTTCCCATGGCAGCCACCATGGTTCCGATACTTAAAATCGCGGAATTTTTAAGCCACAGCAAAAATGGTTCCTCGACCAGGATCGCCCTGTAATTTTTGAATGTGGGAGCCTCCGGAAAAAAGGATAATCCGGAGCTTATCGCCGCGCTTCCGTTTCCCAGTGAAAGGGATACCGCATATAAGATCGGGATCAGCGCGGCGGCACAGATCACGAGGAAAAACAGGTTCAGCAAGATGTGTCCCACAGTGTGTTTTATTTTTCCAAAACTCATACTTTCTCCTTCACACCCCGGTTTGTAAACAGTGAAAAGAGGACAATAAATCCAAAGATCACGATGGATACCGCCGAGGACAGTCCATAGTTATTTGATACAAACGCATTCTGATGCGCATAGGTGATGATCGTCTGTAACGTAGCACCGGAAAGCGCGCCCTTCTGCATGGTGAGCAGATACACGATATCAAACTGCTTAAAGGTCGTAAATGTCGTCATGATGACGGACGGAAGCAGGATCGGCCGGATCGACGGAACCGTAATGTACCAGTTCTGTTTGAAAAATCCCGCTCCATCCAGTCTCGCACTCTCGTAATAGCTCTTGTCAATGCTCTGCAGTGCGCCGTCCATCATCATGATCATAAAGGGCAGCGCCATCCACAGATTTAAGATCATGCAGGAGAAAAACGCCGGTACATTTTCGGACAGAAAATTGATCTTTTCAAACCCCAGTGCCGCAAGCACTTTATTGAAAAAGCCAAATTCCGTGTTATACATCCCGACCCGCCATAATAAAATGGACACATACGCCGGCATTGCCCAGGGAAACATCAAAAGCGTCTTATACACTCTCGCCAGTTTCAGTCCTTTCGCATTCAGTCCGAGCGCGATAAAAAAGGATACGACCACCTGTATGACCATATTTACCACCGTCCAGAGGATGGTCGTCAAAAGCGCGTTTAAGAACCCGGAATCTACCTTTAAAAGCGCCCGCTTAAAGTTGGAAAGCCCGATCAGATGGTAGTCATCCCAGTGATACATGTTCATATTGGTAAGTGATATGTAGCCCGTATATAAGATCGGAAAGATCACAATGATCCCAACTAAGACAAGCGCGGGCAGACTGTACATCCACGGAAGGATCTTCTGTCTGTTTTTCATACTGCACACTCCTTCTTTTTGTATATTTCCCTACTGCATATCCGCGATCGCAGTCTCTGCCTCTTCCTCATACTGATCCGCTGCCGCATCCACGTCCTCGCCGGATTTGTTTACCGCTGCGAGAAGGGATTCCGCCGGTCCCCACATAACACTCATTTCCGGGATATTCGGCATTGGCTGCGCTGTCTCTGCTGTTTTCTTCATTGCCGCGATCATTTCATTTTCGGAAACTTCGGGTGTGTCATAGGATTTCGCGTTTGCCGGTGCGCAGTTTGCCTGACTCGCAAGCGCCACGCCGACTTCCGGTTGTGCAAGTGCCTTTAATACCGCTGCAATGGCATCCTTTTTCGTATCCGCCGCATGTTTCATCACGCCAACGCCCTGCACACCCGCATACGGTGCCAGTGCTTCGCCGTTTGGCAGGGTAAAATCAGACAGTGACCGGATGCCAAGATTGATCCCCGCTTCCCGGATGCCGGATACCAGCCATGGTCCGCCAATGATCGCAGACGCTTTTCCTTCATTAAATAATGCTGTTACCGTATTGTAATCTCCATCCGCTTCAAGTTCCGCAAACTTCTTATTATACGTGATCGCTTCTTTGGTCTTCTCATCATTCAGCCCCGGCTTTGCGTCCTTATCGATGATATAGCCGCCAAATCCGTTGATGACCGGCGCTACATTGTATGCCGTGGAATGCTGGTTGACTACCGCGTAAGTACCCGCCGCCGTATCGGTGTGCGCTTCCATATAACTGTAAAGATCCTCTGTCGTCGAAGGGACTTCGCCCTCCCAGGTGTCTTTATTGTACATAAATAAAAGTGTCTCAAAATAGACCGGAAGCAGATACTGCTCTTCCTTGTACTGTCCCGCCTCCTGTGTCATCGGAAGCATATCCGCGTACACGCTCTCATCGATCACATCCGTGATCGGAGCAAGCACGCCCATCTCCACAAAAGTTCCAAGCGAATCATGCGCGTACAGATACATATCCGGTCCGCTCTCCGCGTCATTTCCATACAATTTGATCTGATCGGTCAGACCGCTCTTTTTCTCAAATTTTACTGTCACATGATCTTCCGCCAGAGAATCATTCACCTGATCCTCGATCACCTGCATGATCGTCTCATCCCCGTCATGCCAGATATGTATCTCATCTGTGTCCGCCGTCCCGTCGGTCTTTTCCTTTTCGGACACGCCCGTTTCCGTGCCGCCTGTCACAGTGCCACCTGATGAAGTCTCACTGTTTTCTGCCCCGCATCCTGCAAAAAGCCCCATTGCCATTGTCACGCCGAGCATCACTGCTATTTTTCTTTTCATACCTTTACCCTCCATTTTTGTAGAAACGTTTTCCTGTTTTTTGTTTACACCGGATATATATATCAGATATTTAAGTAATTTTTACCATACACGGCGTCTGACTTCAACAAATCCTGTCTGTTTCGCCCAAAAAAACAGGGAAAACGTTTACCCAATTTTTAGAGGTACGCACGCAGATCTTCCATAAAGTGCTGCTCCATCTTAATGACCTTCCGCGCAAGCGATATGCTCTCTTCGGATGCCTGCATATATTGGTTTAAGCATTTTGCGATCGTCTTCATTCCCATATTGCAGCCATCGGTATAAAAATCCGCCACGTCTCCCATGTCCTCGCACTTTGCGATCTTTAAGTCCGACATGAGTTTTGCGATAAGCGGCGGATTCTTTTCGTACTGGTCCTCCTCTTTTTGCTGCTCCTTTAACTGTCTTTTGCACTCCTCCTGTAATTTTGCGTGCTTGGTATAATAATCCTGAAACATGGTTTTAAATCCGGGATCACTTAACTTGGGCAGGGTCTGTTCCATGGAGCCGGTCGCCATTTTCAGTCCGGCTTCGCACTCGGTGAGGAGGGCAATGGTGTGTTCTTTCATTCTCGGGTCTCCTTTTTACTTTTTGGCAGTGACATCCAAATATCATCTGCCCTGTTAGTCTGTGAAGATTGGGATTTTTTATACGCGTTTCATCACGAGTATTTTATTTGAGAGATTGCGGACGAACGGGATCTTTCCGATCACACGGTAGACCGGCATCATTTGTTCCATCCCCTCGACAAGGCTTACGTCTCTTTGATTTTCAAATTGCGGCAGCAGCTTTTGCAGTTCTTTTCCGTTCTTGATACCCCAGCTGAATTTTGCCTGGCTGCCTTCGATTGATTTTTCTTTTATATGGGATGCGACAAACGGTGACATCGTCTCTGCCATCACGGTAACCTCCGCAAATCTATCTGCCAGGATCCCAAACATCTGCTTTACCTCCTGCTCGCTTAAATACATGGTAAGTCCTTCAATGACCGCAAGTACCGGCTCCCCATCACATTTTACCGCGTCAGCGTAAGACGCATCCATCGCAGAACCCGCGATCTGATAGATCGGTCCGTTCTCCCGGAGGAACCGCTCCCGCACCTGCATGGTCTCGGAGAGATCTACGTTATACCACCGCTTATATCTGCCCGCCATCCGATAACAACGGGTGTCCAGACCGCAGGCAATGTTTACAACGACTGCGTCCGGATTTTTTTCCAAAAATTCTCCCACCATCTGATCGAGTACGATCGTCCGCGCGATCACGCCGCTTGCCATTGCGGTATCTTTATCCGCCTTTGTAAAATCATAGTCCAGCTCCTCCACGATCTCGATCGCCTTCGCATCATAGATCACATGATCCGTTTTTTTCGATTCCTTTGCCCTCGCATACAACGTCTGCAGCATGGTCTCCGGTACCCCTTTTAAATTGATCGATTTCTTCTTTTCCATTCTTTTCTTCCTCTCTTTCCATAACATCTGTTATGATTTGTTATGTTTTATAAAAAAAGAAGCTCACAGCGAATTGCCATGAACCTCTTTTAACAGATGCTGTATTAATTTTTCTGTTCCGCCACCGGCATGTATGCCGATCTTTTTTGCGAGATACAAACTATATTCCATATCGTAATTTCCCTTGTTGATCGAAAGACAGCCTTCCAGCCGCATCTTTGCCAGTATCCTTAGCAATGCCTCATCCGGCAGATCGTGCGAAGGCTCGCCTTGGCATAGCCCTTATCCAAAAATTCCAGCACCGCCGCTTTTTTTATCTTGTCGATCGTCTCTTCTTTCTTTTTCATAACACCTGTTATGTTAGCACCGGCTAACTATTTTGTCAACTATTCCAGAAGCCACTGGCGGATCTTCTCCACATCCTCTTTGCTAAGCTCACCATGTCCGCCCGCTCCGTCTGAGATAAACTGATATTCTTTTCCTGCCGCTTTAAGCTTCGCGGCAAGCTGCTCTGCCTGCGCAATGGGAACACGGTCATCGGCTTCGGTATGAAAGATAAGAAGCGGCGTATCGATCTGATCCGCCCAGTAAGTTGCCGAACGCTTTTCATATTCTTCCGGCAGTTCCTGCGGTGTACCGCCAACCAGTTCCCGGTAGACTTCTTTCATGTCGTCCCGCTCCTCGTACTCCATGAAACTGTCCGCGAGCCCGGACACCACAACCGCCCGGTGAATGCGGTCATCCGCTCGGAGTGCCTCGTATGTCATCATGCCGCCGCGTGACACGCCGAGCATATTGATATGATCTCCGTCAATAAACGGCATTTTTTCACACAGATCGACCAAATGGATCACGTCGTCCACATCCTGTCCGCCAAACGTATCGGTTCCCTCGCTTTTTCCACATCCCCGGTAATTGGAAGCAACACAGATCGTCTGATACTGATACGCATAGAATGTGGTCTCAACGCCTTCCAATGCGCCATAATCCCTGTTTCCCCCGTGATTATAGATCAGGCAGTCCGATGGCTTTTTCTGTTCCAGCAGTTCTCTCGGCGCACCAAGATACGCTTCTATCGCCAGCCCGTCACTCTCATAAAAAAAGTGATAGCTGACATAGTCATCCGCAAGTGCCACGCCCGCCTGCTGTTCATACGCCGACAAATCCATTTTTTCAAAGTCGGTGATCCCGTTTTCGGTAAACGCTTCCTCTACGCGCGCCTCCGCATCCTGCTCCACTTCTCTGCTTCTGCCGCAGGATATCAGCATGCCTGCCGCTAAAAATACCACCAGAAAACCAATTGCCTGATCTCTCTTTTTCATTTTTATCCCCTTTTTCTCTCTTTGATAAGCCCGGCCACAAACAAAAAGCCGCCAAGTACCAGACTGCCGATCAAAACGATCAGATACACATTCGCGTTGATCTGAAGATCGGTGTTCCAGCTTGAGAAATCGGCGGAACAGATCGTAAGCCGGATTCCTTCCCCTAAAAGCCAGTTACAGATATCCTGTCCGAATGCGGTCCAGAGCCCGCAGACTGCCGCAATACATCCAGCTTTTTTGAAACGATTGAGCTTTGCGTATCTTGCAAGCCCAAAAACAAGCCAGACTCCAAGCATATAGACAGCCGCGACCGTAAGCCCGCCGCGCAGTTCCTCCATCGAACCGTCACGGACACACACGATGCAGATCGTAAGGAACAGCCAGACCGTATCCCACGCCATTGTAAGCAGCCCTTTTTTATCCGAAAGTGCCGCAGGAAGCCTGACCGCATGCAAAAGCACCGGAAACAGCGGAACCGATAACCCAAGGATCGTCGGGATCGCAACGATAAGAAATCCACCGCCGCCATTCATCCGATCTACAAAAAACAGGATCAACAGCAATGCGCCCACACCACAGAGGATCGTGCGCGAAAGCCGGTTTTTTAAGGACAGAAGCGGCACCGCCGTCATTGCCCCGACGAGAAGCATACTCGCGAGCGTAACGAAAAATACGCCAAGTCCTCCGCCATTTGCCATCCCGACGATCAGTGTGATCAATACCGGCAGTATCAAAAGTCCCGCAATGATGACTCCCGCCTTAAAAGCGGCTGTCCTCTCCCTTTTTGCGTGATGCGCCAAAACACTCTCCGACTCTGCTGCGATCACGTCTTCCACCGTATGATCTTTTAATTTTTGAACCACCTCTCTGCACGCCGCACACTCCGCGAGATGCTCCTCTACTACTTTCTTACTCGACTCGCTGCAGGCATCATCCAGATAAAGCGGCAGCAGATCCTGTACCAGATCGCAATCTCTGCTATTTTCTCTACACATTTTCCTCCATCCTTTCCTGTATTTTTAACCTCGCCCTGTGATAAGTCACCCTTGCCCAGTTCTCGGATTTTCCGAAGATCATGCCGATCTGCGAAAACGACAGTTCTCCAAAGATCCGCAGCTGGAACACTTCTTTATAGGGTTCCGGCATTTCGTGAAGAACAAGGTGAATCTGAAGCGCCATGTTCCGGTCTTCCGCTTCTTTCGCAATGTCTTTTTCCGATGGCACTGCCTCACTCAGTTCTGCCGTTTTTGTATTCCTGCGGTACCCATCGATCGTAAGGCGTTTCGCGATACTGCACAGCCAGGTAAATTCACTGGATCTGCCCTCATATTTTTTCTTCGCCGTCATCGCCTTATAAAAAGTATTCTGTGTGATCTCCTCGGCAGACGCCTGATCTTTCACCATCGTGAGCACATAGGAATACACCTGCATATAGTAGGTATGATATAAATTCTCGAAGTCCAGAACCGTTCACCTCCTTTTCTTTCACTGATTAGACGGAGGAAATGTCATTTCGTTACAAACTTTTTTGTTTTTTCTTTTTTTATTTTTTTGTCACACGCTTCATGCTCCGGATGCGTGCCTTGTCCTCTTTTGTGACGCGGTAAGACTCCGTGATCTTCTGAAGCGACTTATTGTAGGTAAAATCATCTAAGGTATTCTCACGCAGCAGCACCATCGTCTTTTCTTCAAATTTCACATAACAGATGGAAATTGCCCATGCAACTGCCATTTTGACATAATATCCGTCATGAGATACCTCATCCAAAACCTGAAGCACTTCATCGATATAAGTATCTGTTATAAAATGATCGAGCAGCATAACGATCCCGAAGCGCGCCACAAATTCCCGCCGGTCTTTTGCAAGGCAGACCGCATACGCGAAAAATGCTTCCACATCCTCCCCGCTCTGCGGCTTCATACCGCTGCATGTACTGTCGCACACCGACCAGTTATCGATCTTTCCCACAAAAACATCTAAATAAGGCTTCTTTTCCTCAAAAGAAGCCTTAACATAACCAAGCGTCATTCCCTGGAGCATGATCTCTTCCATCGAATCATCCGCTGCGCCTTTTAAATATTCCTGCCATTCCCCGCGCGCCAGCTTTTTCGCCAGCTTCCGCAGCACCGGAAGCCGGACACCAAGTATATGCTCCGTTCCCGGAAGCAGTTTCATCGTGAACGCGCGGTAATCCTCCTCAGCCTGCGCGAGGAGCCAGCTATGTATATTTTCATTGATCTCCTGTGTCATTAATCCAGCTCACCTTCCAGCACTTCGATCGCTTTTGCCACCTGATTATCGGAATAAATATCAAAATCCGCATCCGGGTCACCGGTGTATTCGTACTCCAGCTCGATATCCGGGTCAATTCCGGTTCCCTGGATATTCTCACCCTTCGGCGTATAGTATTTCGCGATCGTAAGCTTCACCGCATCGCCATCCGGGAGCGGAATGATCTTTTGTACTACGCCTTTCCCGTAGGTCGTCGTTCCGATCAGCGTTCCATAATCATAATCACGGATCGCCCCCGCAAAGATCTCGGAAGCGCTCGCGCTGTAACCGTTTACAAGCACTGCCATCGGATACTCCAGTTTCGTATCATCGGAAGATTTGAACTCCTGACGGTTTCCATATTTATCCTCTGTGTATACAAGAAGTCCTTCCGGCAGGATGTCATCGAGCATCTGTGTCACAGCCGTGATCATACCGCCGCCGTTGTTTCGTAAATCCACGATCATTGCCTTCATGCCCTGACTTTCCAGATCCGCGATCGTCTTTTCAAACTGGTTCGCGGTATCCTCGCCAAATTCCGAGACATAGATATAACCGATCCCGCCATCCAGAAGCTGTCCGGTCACTGTCTCATAATTGACCTTGGCTCGTTCAATATCATACTCCAGATCATCCGATTCTCCCGGACGGTAAATCTCAAGATGGACTGTCGTTCCCTCTTCCCCGCGGATATGCTGGACCAGATCCGACACTTCCATACTCGTCGCGTCAATGTCATCGACCTTTACGATCACATCTCCTGCTTTCAGTCCCGCCTTCTCCGCCGGTGTATCCTCATAAACCTTTGTGATCGTCACCTGCATGCTTTCCTTATCCTGGGAAAGACCGGCACCGATCCCGTAGAAATTGCCCTGGGTCTGCTCCATCAGATCCTTGTATTCTTCTTCCGTATAATAAGCGGAATACGGATCATTTAACCCTTCCAACAATCCGGAATAGAGCCCTTCCTGCAGGTCGGACGCGTCCACATCCTCATAGTAATTCAGATTGATCTGTCCCATCAGCTCATCCAGTTTGGACAGTGTCCCGTCATCCAACACGGTCTGTGCTGTCTGGGAAGTTCCCGCCGTCTCGCTCACCTTAAGATTTCCATGCGCAAAGAGAACCGCGCCTGCCGCTAAAACAACCGCCGCTGTTCCGAGCACGCCGGTCAGCACGCCGAACTTAAATCCATGCTCTTTTTTCTGTTCCAATTCCTTATTTTCTTCCATTTGCTATTTTCCTTCCATCCTGAAATTTTTTCTTTTCTCCCCCGAAAAAATGAAATCATTTCCTGTCTATGTCTATAAATAATCCCACGGACTGACATACGATCCGTTTACACTGACACCGAAATGTAGATGGTTTCCGGTCGAAATCCCGGTACTTCCCACTTTGGCAATGCTCTGTCCCGCGCTCACGGCATCTCCGACCGAGACATTGAGTGAAGACGCATGCATATATACCGTACAGAGTCCGTTCCCATGGCTGATGATCACATGGTTTCCCGCTGCGGAGGAATAACCGGAATAGATCACCTCTCCGTCCGCCGCAGCCACGATATCCGCCCCGTAGGAGGCTCCGATATCGATTCCCTTGTGGGAAGAAGAAGCTCCCTCGGTCGGAGAAAGTCTGTTTCCGTACTCACTGGTCACACGTCTGCTGCTCGGACACGGCCAGGTAAACGCGCCGCCTGTATAGCTTGGCGGTTCCACATAGTCCGTAGTGGAGCTTCCCGAATTTCCGCTGTTTCCGTTTTCCGTGGAGACTTCCGTTCCGCTGTTCGCCGCTTCTTCCGCCTGTCTTTTTGCTTCCGCCTCTGCCGCAGCTTTGCGTTCCGCCTCGCGCTGTGCCTGGAGGGCAAGCTGCGTCTTGATCTCCTCTATGACTTCTTCCTGCGCGGCGATCTCATTCTGATAAGTCTGTGCCGCATCTTCCGCGGTGTCTAACTGGGATCCGATGTTTGCAAGCTCCGTCTCCTTCTGGCCACGCAGTGCCGCAACCGCGCTCTTCTGATCCTGCAGTTCGGTCTGCATTGTCTCAAGATCCGCGTAATCCTGCTCCAACTGCGCTTTCGTATCCGCTACGGTCTGCGTGGCATTCTGATACTGCTCCAACATATTTCTGTCATACGCCGACAGTTCATACACATAGTCCACCGAATTCAAGAAATCCGATACACTGCCGGATGTACAGAGAAGCTCCATATAAGACATGCTCTGCGCGTTCTCATACATATACTGTATGCGCAGCTTCATGCTCGCATACTGCGCCGCCGCATTCTCCTCGGACTGGGCGAGCAGCGTTTCCGTATCGGAAATTTCCGAGTTTTTCTCGTCTAGCTTCTGTTCGAGACCTGTCATCTGATCCGAGATATCCGACATCTTCTGATCGAGTTCCGCAATCTTGGTCTCGGCATCCTCCTGGGAATTCTGAAGCTCCGTGATCAGTCCCTGTGCCTCCTGCAGGGCGGTCTCTAACTGTTCTTTCTCCTGCTGCGCATTGGAAAGGGAACTGTCACTGCTGCTGCCTGCCGTCTTCTCTGCCGCGTACACACCGCTCGCTGAAGTGATGGCAAGCACACCCACAAGCCCGGCAGCCATAACTTTTTTCTTTCTTTCTGACCAGTTTTTCATATAGTCCTCATAGCGGAATATGGGCGTCCAATACCGCAAAGCGGCATACGGGCACCCATCGTTCGTTCCTTTTTCTATCTTCGTTTACTAAACTCTCAAATGTTTATGGATCGTAATGCGGCTTCCCATGAATCCGATTCCGACACCGAGGATCAGTGCAACCGGAACCAGTGTACGGAACACCTCATTGACCGGCAGGAAATTCATCATATTACTCAAAAATGAGAATTTTCCCGCAATATATACCACTACTTTACTGTAAAGCACATAAAGCAGTGCGAGCGGAAGCGCGGATCCGATCAGCCCGATCAGAACTCCTTCCACCACAAACGGTGCCCGGACAAAAAAGTCCGTCGCTCCGATCAGTTTCATGATACCGATCTCCTCTTTCCGAACCGAAATACCGATCGTTACGGTATTGCTGATTAGGAATGTGGAAACCGCAAGCAGGATCATGATGATCCCGATCGATATGTAGCTGACCAGCGAATTGAAATCGGACAGTGTATTTGCCGCGACTTCCGACTGGTTGACCTTGCGGATGCCGTCTAATGACTGCAAATAAGTTACCAACGCGTCCTGCATGGAAACATCATTCAGATAGATCTCATAGTGAGCGGAATTGGCAAGCGGGTTATCCTCCGCAAATCCGTCCGCGAGATCCTCCGCGCCCTGAAAATATACTTTTTTGAAATCTTCCCATGCCTGCTCCGCCGACACATAATTGTAACTTGCGACTTCCGCGCGCTTTTCGATCTTATCGCCGATCGCCTGGATCTGCTCCTCGGTGATACCCTCGTCAAAAAATGCCGTGACCGCAACTCCCTCTTCGGCGCTCTTTACCATCGCCTGGAAGTTGGCCGCAAGCGAATAAAAGATACCGAACATGAAGATACATGCTGCCATCGTGGCAATGGAAGCCAGAGAAAAAAGGCGGTTGTTCCAGATATTTTTAAATCCCTGTTTTACTGTATAAAAAAACGAACTAATTCTCATAATTTCCCTCTCCCGGTAATTTATCGTACACGAGCACGCCCTTGTCGATCTTGATCACACGTTTGTTCATCTTCTTTACAAACTCAAGATTGTGCGTGACCACCAAAACCGTAGTGCCGCGTTTGTTGATCTCCTCCAACAGACGCATGATCTCCCACGCGTTGTTGTTGTCCAGATTTCCGGTCGGCTCATCCGCCAGAAGGATCTTTGGTTCATTTACCAGCGCCCGGGCGATCGCAACACGCTGCTGCTCACCACCGGAAAGCTGTTTCGGCAGGGATTTGTATTTCGCTGCAAGTCCGACCATGGAGAGCATCGTCGGAACACTGCTTTTGATCTTGCGGTTTGACGCGCCGATCACGCGCTGCGCAAACGCAACATTCTCATAAACATTCCGATCCTTGAGCAGACGGAAATCCTGAAAGACCACGCCGACGTTTCTGCGGTAGCGCGGAATCTGTTTTCTTCGTATTTTATGTAAGTTTCTGCCGTTGATCGTGATCGTTCCTTCTGTCGGTTCCAGTTCCTTTAACAGAAGTTTGATCAGCGTTGATTTTCCGGAACCGCTTTCTCCAACGACAAATACAAACTCTCCTTCTTCTATATTCAGATTGATATCATTTAACGCAGGGATTCCCGCTGAATATGATTTGCTCACATGCTCAAGCCTGATCATATGTTCCTCCTAGTCTAATAATCCAGTGACTCCATATATTTCATGTATTTTACGACCATAAGCGCGATCTTGAACGTGATCGCGTCCTCAAACACCCTTAAATCCAGTCCGGTGCTCTTTTGCAGCTTATCCAGCCGGTAAACCAGTGTATTACGGTGAATGTAAAGCTGTCTCGAAGTCTCGGACACATTCAGGTTGTTCTCGAAAAACTTGTTGATCGTTGTAAGTGTCTCCTCGTCAAAGTCATCCGGTGATTTGTTATCAAAAATCTCCTTGATGAACATCTTGCACAGCGGGATCGGCAGCTGATAGATCAGACGGCCGATTCCAAGCGTGGAATAGGCGATGATATTTTTCTCCTCAAAGAAGATCTTTCCGACATCTAACGCCATGCGCGCCTCTTTATAGGAACGGGATACTTCCTTGATCTCATTGACAACCGTACCGTAAGCGACATAGACATCCTTCTCGGCCTCGGTTCCCTTAAATACATTTAAAATGATCTCCGCCGTCTTCTCAAGATCGTCGTAGGTCTCATTTTCCGCAAGTTCCTTTACCACGATGATGTTCTTTTCGTCTACAGCCGTGACAAAGTCCTTGGATTTTCCGCCGAAAAGAGAACGCACCTTCTCCAGTTCATTGCCATCCTTCTCACGGTTGGTCTCAACGATAAATACCACGCGTCGCACTTCCGTCTCGATATGGAGCTTTTTCGCGCGGTTATAGATATCCACCAGAAGCAGGTTATCCAATAACAGGTTCTTGATAAAGTTATCCTTATCAAACCGCTCCTTGTAAGCGACCAGAAGATTCTGGATCTGGAAGCTTGCGATCTTTCCGATCATATAGACATCATCGCTGTCTCCGTTCACGATCAGCACATACTCGAGCTGATGTTCGTCAAACACTTTAAAAAACTGACATCCGGAGACAACCTGACTGTCTGCCGGAGATTCCATAAACGCGATCGCCGGACCTACAAATCCTTCGGAATCCTGAAAGGTCGTTGCCATTACCTTTCCCTCCGTATCAATGATGCACAGATCGATCCTTGTGATCCCTTTCAGCCCATCTATGGTACTCTGAAGTATTTGATTTGAAATCATAGACTCACTCCTTCTCTATTGTATTTCCTTTCTGGAATCATATACAATTTTCACAAAAAAATCCGGTTTTCTTAGTCCAAAACCAACTCTTTATTTTAACATTTTAATGCAAATCACCAAAAAAAGAAAGAGGAAAACCGATTTTTTTTATGCTAATATTCCAAAAATCCCTCTCCGACCACTTCCCGGGCATCTGTCACAATCACAAATGCGTTATTATCAATCTTTAAAATGATCTCTTTTAACACCACGATCTCTTTTTTGGAGACCACACAATACAGCATGCATTTTTCATCCCCGGAATACATTCCGACCGCGTCAAGTCCGGTCACTCCGCGATCCATCTGGGTCATGATCGCGTCCGAGATCTCCTTATACCGATCCGAAACGATAAATACCGCTTTGGAATACTTCATACCTTCCATTAACGTGTCCGATACCTTTGAGGTGACATAGATCGCAACAATGGCGTAAAGCGCCGCCTTGACACCGAACGAATAGATACCGACCGCAACGATGATCCCGTCAATGACACAGATGATCTGCATGATCGTATAATGTCTTAATTTGTGTTGGATCAGAGCAGCTAGCATATCCGTTCCGCCCGTTGTGGCACGCGCAAGAAGCACCATTCCCATTCCGACTCCGCAGATCACACCACCGAAGATCGCGGAGAGCACATAGTCCCCCTCTGCCAGATTCCATAACGGTATCACATATAACCACGCGGAAAGCAGCACCGTCGCCACTGCGGTACGGGCAACAAACTTCTTTCCCTTGACTAGCGCCGCAAGCAGAAATAACGGTACGTTTAATACCAGGTTCGTCAGCCACAGCGGCACCGCACCTTTTGTTACATATTTCGCAATAATCGCAACACCGGTGAATCCGCCGGTAACCAGTCCTACCGGATCATAGATACACTGGATCGCCAGTGCCATAAGCCCGGTTCCGACCACCATCAGGATCGCGTCTATCCAAAGTGGTCTGCGGTTCAGTAATAAATTCATTTCCATTCAGCCTCATTTTTCATTGTTATTATATTCATTCAGACGGTTCGTCAGTTTTTTTCTGCGAATGATCCGCCGCATCCAGCGCAGCGGAGAGTGGCCCTTCTCGTCTGCCGCGTAATGCTCGCCGAGCCCGTACCACACCCTGGCACTCAGCTTTCCCCGGTTATCCTCCAGAAAATGTTCCTGATACGGGGATGGCAGCACGGAAAAGATGACATCCGGTGTCTCCATATTGATGGCATTGACGACCGCGTCAAGGTCTCCGATGCAGGTTTCCATGGCATATTGTCCCACGATCTTCACCTTTTCATACTCATCCTGTAAAAAGGAATAAAGCCGCTCTACCGCGTCCGCTGTCTGCCCCAGCAGATACACGGTCTTTTTGTTGCGGATCAGCCGTTTCATAAATTCAAGAAAAAATTCATTCTCAACCGTCTCCCGGATGCGCTGCGTTGAAGCGGCACCCGCCGCTGTCAGGATCTCCTTTTCTCCGATCACCGCAAGATCAAGCTCCTGTAAGCAGTTATGCATCACTTCATCGCCGCCCGCCTGCTCGATCATGCGCATAGATATGGTCTCTACCGTGTTCATCACATCATTGTTCAGATAAGTCTCCACATTGAACATGGCTTCCCGTACGGTGTAATTGTCCAGTTCCAGTCCTAATATATCTAATTTTTTTAACATTATAGTCCTCTGTTTCCTGTTGTTCACTGCAAGGCAGTTTGATACAAATATGTAGTATATCAAAAACATGCTTATATTTCAACTTTCTTTCCAGCTGTTTACCATAATGTGTCATTCGATACAGTTTACAATTTTCTTCTTTTTTCATAAAATACTGACAAATTTTATGTTTTTTCACCAAATTTTCATTTTTGAAATGTCAATAGATTTCCGGTTTTATTTTAAGGCAGGTATATTTTTATGATTTGTATACAAAACGCCCGTTCTTTTTTTTCACTATGTAAACCACACAAGTTATCCACTTTTTTGTGGATAATGTGCATAACTTCGTGTATAACTCTGTTTTTCCTCCTTTTTCCCCTCTCCCATGTTGATAAGTTTCCACGTTCTTTTTTTGCGTCCGAATTTTCTTGTTTGGAATTTGTGCACTTTGCTTTTTTCATTTTCTTCTTCTCTTTCTGCTCCGTACCAGAGCAGTTCTTTCGTTTCCTTTTCTCCTCTCCTTTACATAACTCCGTTTTTACTTTACATAACTTGGCTTTTACTTTACATAACATCTTTATTTTGGAAGCCTGTTGAAATTGTCGCACATTTTGCCATACAAATCATGCGCTTTGTGCGTCCATTTTCCACGTTGCTAGTACACAAAAAGACAGCAGAAACGTTTTTTGCGTTCTCTGCTGTCTTTCTCTATTCCGTTCAAATGCAATTAGAAAATACGTCTTACTGCAAGGATGTCTCTGTAATATGCGGTAGAGATCTTGATACCGCTTGACGGTGTACTTGCGTGTACAATGGATCCATTACCGATATAAATACCAACATGTCCACTGTAGCATACGATATCACCCGGCTGCATATCGGAGGTGCTGACACCATATCCCACTCCGCGCAGTGCGCTTGAAGAATGTGGAAGTGAGATTCCATACGCGCCGTATACACTCATGACAAATCCGGAACAGTCCGCTCCGTTTGTCAGGCTGGTTCCGCCATATACATACGGATTTCCAACGAACTGGCACGCATAGCCTGCAACTGAGCTTCCACCGCCGCCAGACGGGGATGAATAGGATTTGGAAGATCCTGATTCCTTGGAGGAGGATTTATCCTTGTCCTTACCCTTGGTGCTCTTTTCTTTCTCTGCCGCTGCTGCTGCCGCCGCTGCTGCCTGCTGTCTCTCTGCTTCTTCCGCTGCAAGTCTTGCCTGTTCTTCTTCTACGGTCTCTCCGTATTTATACTCGGTGGAAAGGCCGACATAATCGGTAGATACATAACCTTCACCTTCCTCAATGGAAACCTTGACCCATCCGGTGATCGACTCATCTGTAACGGTAAGATCTTCTCCGTTCGGTACAAGACCAAGGATCTCTGCATCTGTGGACGGAGCGGTACGGACTTTCAATGTCTCCGTATTTACCGTAGCTACACGACGTCCTGCCTGTTTCGCCACATTCGCGTCACCGACGATCAGATATTCACCTTTTATGTATCCGGTACAATTTCCAGAAGTGATCTTGTACCAGTCTCCCTCTACGCCTTCTACGGAAGCCATGCAGTTCGTGTACAGCTTTCCGACCGGTTCGCTGTCCTCACTCGCCGCGCTTCTGACATTGACGTAGCTCTCTACATTCGCGATCGCCACATCATTAAATTCTGCTGTCACCACCGACGTGCTGTTATTCACAACATCGGCTGCCGCTGCCTTCGCGTTGGAATCGCTCGCTGCCTGTGCATCCGCCTGCGCTTCCTCTGCTGCTGTCTGTGCTTCTGCCGCCTGGATCTCTGCCACATCGCTTGTTCCCGTCGACTGGATCTGCGACATCGTAGATGTGATTCCCGCTACGGTTGTTGTCTCATCCGCCAGCCCGGATACCGCCGTATCCGCCGTTGCATTCTGCGACTGCGTGGACGTCTGTGCCGCAGATGCCACCTGGGTGCTCTCGTTTCCGGATACCGCACATGCGCCCGCAAACGGTGCCGCATAAGTAACTACCGGTGTACCGGAAAGTGCCACAACACTGAGTGCAATCGCTGCCAGCTTCATGATTTTATTCTTCATCGAAATCCTCCATATCAGTTTTCGTACATTTCTCGTTTGTTATTTGTTACAAATTTATTACATTTATTACATGGTTATTATAGCAAAGGGTTTCTCCACTGTCAACCGTGTTATCCTGGAATATTTTTCCTTATAATCCATGCAGATACTCTTCCACTGCGGTGATCGCGTTCGCTCCGTCCGCCGCCGCGGTGATGACCTGTCTGAGCGGCTTTGTTCTAAGATCTCCTGCCGCAAAGATCCCCGGTCTGCTCGTCTTTGTATCTTCTCCCGCGATAATGTATCCGGCATCATCCATTTTTACGAGACCGGAAAAACTCTCCGTGTTCGGCATCGTGCCAACCGCAATGAACACTCCGTCCACCGGAAGGCTTCTTTTTTCCTTTGTCTTCTTATTAGAGATGTCGATCGACTGAACCTGTCCTTCTCCTTTGATCTCCTCGATAACGGTATCAAGTACCAGTTCGATGTTTTCGTTTTTTTTCACCTGTTCCTGCAAGACCTTCGCACCACGGAATTCGTCCCTGCGGTGGATCAGATATACTTTGCTGCAGCCACGCGCGAGAAAAAGCGCATCCTCCAGCGCGACATCGCCGCCGCCTGCCACTGCAACTGTTTTCCCACGGAAGAACGCGCCATCGCAGGTCGCGCAGTAGGAAACTCCCATACCTCCAAGTTCCTGTTCTCCCGGCACTCCGAGTTTCCGGTGATCCGCTCCGGTTGCAAGGATCACGGTCTTTGCTTCATAGTCACCCTTGTCCGTGCTGATCTTCTTCACATCGCCATCTGCCGATATGCCCTTCACCTCTGCCGTGACAAATTCAGCTTCCATCTTTTTGGCATGTTCCATGAACTTCTGTCCGAGTTCAAAGCCGCCGATCCCCGGAAGCCCCGGATAATTATCCACCTCATCCGTATTTAGGATCTGTCCGCCGCTCATTGGCTGTTTTTCGATCACGAGCGTGCTCAGACGCGCGCGCTTTCCATATATTGCTGCCGCAAGTCCTGCCGGGCCGCTGCCTATTATGATCACATCGTATGTCATTGTCGTTTTCCTTTCCCAAAAAACTATACTTCTTTTATACTATTACATTATTTTGAACATTTTATGAATTTTTGTACTTTTTTTACTTTTTTCTTGTTTTCCCGATGCTTCCATGCCATAATGAAATTAACTAAAGTTTATTTCCATGCAAGGAGGTGGATGCTATGGGAATTGATTCTTTGACTTCCATTGCGCTATCTGCACTGGATATGCCGAGTACCAGCACCGACATCGGGATTGCCGTACTTGGAAAGCAGCTCGATCTCAGTGAGACGATGGGCGACAGCATGGTTCGTGCCATGGAGCTTTCCGTCAATCCAAACGTTGGCAGCAACATCGACATTTATGTTTAAAAAGAAGCGGACTGTCGCTGTATGGCAGTCCGCTCTTTCTTTTTTCTTTTCCGCCGCTTACCGGATCGCGCGCACCTGTTCACGCATCTGTTCAAGCGAAAATATTTCCTCAAAGTCAAAATCTTCCGCGAGATTTTCCAGATTTTCTTCTGAGTGCTCCATCTCCCTCGCGTAGATTCGCGCCACATCGACCCGGTCTTCGACCGAATAGCGGTGTCCGCTGTCGAGATAGCGCACCACATCCATATCCCGGATCATCAAAAAACTTGTCACCGCAAGTTTTGCCTGGCTGAGAAAACGGTAGTCATAGACCGCCCGCATAAAATGGCGGTAGGTAAAATAACACAGGATCTGTTCCCACTCATAATATCTGTCATGGTAAAACTCTGCAAATTCATTATGTAAACCAATGTAATCCGCTTCCGTTTTGTCCTCTCCCGCAAGCGTCTCGAGCAGATGTGCCAGCGTTCCCGGCCATTCCTCATCGAGTATTTCCATCGGCTCATAAAATCCCGCGCGTTCCCGCATGGCTTCCAGCTGGTTTAACGCAAAATCACTTTCATATTCCGGCAGTTTCTGTTCCGTCTTCATCTCTGCGATCACCGCTTCGATCTTCCACGGCTCCTCCCAGTTTAAGCATTCCTGCACCCGGTCGGCAAAGACCAGATATTCTTCCAGCCGCGCGCCAAGCGGTTTTTCCCGGTTCTGTAGCAGGATGAGCGCGTAATCCCGCGCCTCTCTGATATATTCCCAGTCCTCTCTTGTATCGACATCTTCCTCATCTTCATCCACTTCCGGTTCATCCGTATCGTCCGCATACTGTGTCTCTTGCTCCGGCATCGGTTCATCCGGGATCTCCCGCTCCACGATCCGAAACGGTTTCTCCTCGGCAAAGATCAGGCGGCAGGCCTCCTCACAGGAAAGTCCGAGACAGCGCTCCATGATATTTCCATAGGTAAACGTCACTCTCGGATAATCCGTACAGGTCTCGCAAAGTGTATCCTCGCCAAGTTCCGTATAGATATCACAGAGATTTTTTTCATTCAAAAACGGACAGCGGTTGTTGATCAGAATGAAACTGTCCTCTTCTCCCTCCGACATATTCTGCCGCAGGCGGTCTCCGAACGCTCCCGGAACCGCCTTGTAGTAATCAAAGGTTTTTTCATCGATCTCTACTTCCCAGCCGGCGCAGCAGCTGTGGCGGCAGCGCCCGGCAATACACTCAAATTCATCAAAATAGTCTGGAACCCGCAGTATCATCTTACAGTAATTCCTCCAATTCACTCACCAGTTCTTCAAACAGCTGCAGGGCATCCTCCACCGGCTTTGGTGTGGAGATATCCACTCCCGCCATTTTTAAGAGTTCGATCGGATCTTTGGAGCATCCGCCTTTTAAGAACTTCATATAATCGGCAACGCCCGCCTCTCCCATCTCGAGGATCCTTTTCGACAGGGCGATTGCACAGGAAAAACCGGTTGCGTACTGATACACATAAAATTCCGTATAAAAATGCGGAATGCGCGCCCACTCCAGCGCGATCTGCGGATCCGATACCATTTCCTCTCCGAAATATTTCCGGTTCAGATCCATATATACCGCGCACAGACGCTCTGCTGTCAGCGATTCGCCCTTCGCGTACATCTCGTGCGTGATCTTTTCAAACTCCGCAAACATGGTCTGGCGGAATAATGTTCCCTTAAACTGGTCGATAAAATGGTTTAAAAGATACGCTTTTTCCTTCTTATCTTTGCTTTCCTTTAACAGATACTGCATTAGCAGTGACTCATTGCAGGTAGACGCGACTTCCGCGACAAAGATCAGATAACCGGAATACACATAAGGCTGATTCGCGTTGGAATACCAGCTGTGCAGTGCATGCCCCATCTCGTGCGCAAGCGTAAACACGTCATCCAGTTTTCCCTGATAATTCAAAAGCACATACGGATGCGTGCCATAGGCACCCCAGGAATACGCGCCGCTGCGTTTTCCCCGGTTCTCATAGACATCGATCCAGCGATGGTCAAATCCCTCTTCCAGATGACTCACATATTCTTCGCCCATCGGCGCAAGTCCGCGTTTTACGATCTCTTTTGCTTCCGCGAACGGGATCTTTTTCGTCTGATCCGCCACAAGCGGCACATACACGTCGTACATGTGGAGTTCCTCCACGCCAAGCGCGCGTTTGCGCAGTGCCACATAACGGTACATTGCCGGCAGAAAACGGTGAACGGTTTCGATCAGATTGTCGTAGACTTCCGTCGGAATATTTCCCGGCGCAAGCGCGGCAGCAAGCGCAGACGGATATTTTCTTACGTCCGCATAGAATTTCGCTTTTTTCACATTCGCGCTGTAAGTCGCCGCCAGCGTATTCTTAAACTGATCGTAGGTCTGATACAGTGCCTCAAATGCCTCTTTCCGCACCCTGCGGTCACTGCTCTCCATAAATCCGCCAAACCGCCCGTGCGTCAGTTCCACTTCTTTTCCATTTTCATCCCGGATCGTTCCAAACTTCGCGTCCGCATCATTGAACATGGAAAAAATATCATCCGGCGCAGTTGCCATTTCATACGTCTTTGCAAGGATCTCCTCCCCGGCAGCAGACAGCGTGTGCTCCTTTCTCCGCCATATCCGGTCGATCAGAAGCCGGTATTTTTCAAGCTTTGGATCTTCCTTTAAAAATCCCTGCAGCCTGCTCTCCTCCATTGCAAGCAGCTCCGGCTCGAAAAAGGCCTCGGCAGCGGAAAGACGCGTCGCAGCGGTCTGTGCCTGCGCGGCATATCCCTGATAAGTGGAATTTCCCATATCCTCGTGCATCTTCTCATTCGAGTAAACTAACACCTTTTCAAACAGATTCTCCGTCTCATCCGCAAGCGTCAGATACGCATAAAGTGCATCCGCAGATGCACTTACCTTTCCTGCGTAGCCTTTTAACTGCGCGAGCTGTTCTTCTAACTGTTTTACCGCCGCTTCCCAGTCAGCGTCCGTCAAAAACAGATCCTCCAATGCCCATTTGTCCGCCTCCGCGATTTCTGAACGCGCCGGCAGTTTTTCTATTTCTCCCATTGTTTTCCCCCTGTCTGATTTTAGTTGAGTCCCCGGAATCCTTTTCCTATGATCTCACTGCTGTTGGTGATCGCGATAAAGGCTCCCGGTTCCGTTTTATGGATAAAATTTCGAAGCTGTACTGCCTGAGAACGTTTCATGACAGTCAGTATGATCGTTTTTTCTTTATGTGCGTATGCGCCCTCCGCATGATAGATCGTTGCGCCGCGCTTTAACTCATTCTGGATGAATGCGCAGATCGGCTCCGGATTTTCGCACACGATCGTAAAATATTTGCAGAGGTTGATGTTCTCGATCACGCCGTCAATGACAAGCGATTTTGCCATCAGTCCGCAGAATGAAAACAGTCCGGTCTCAATGTCAAAGACCAGGCTTGCCGCCACCGTGATCCCGAGATCTACCAAAAACAGTGCCATTCCGATATTTAAAGTGGAATATTTTTTTAAGATCATCGCGATGATATCCGTGCCGCCTCCGGAGGCATTGACGTTAAAAAGGATCGCGGAACTGAACGCCGGCAGTACGATCGCGTAAATCAGCTCTAAGACCGGCTGGCTCGTGAGCGGCCCCTGCATCGGACAGAACACGTCAAGCAGACTGAGTCCCAGTGAGGAAAGCACACTCACATAGACGGTCTTGATGCCGAAGCCTCTGCCCAGAAACAGGAAACCAAACACCAGAAGTACCATATTGATCACAAAGTTCAACGTACTCGCGCGCAGTGTCGTAACCTGGGAGAGGACAACCGCAAGACCGGTCACCCCTCCAAACGAAAAGTTATTCGGGAATTTAAAGAAGTATACTCCCACATCCAGAATGATCGTTGCGATCGTAAGTGTGATGTACTCTAAAATCTTCTGATCCCGCTTCATATTTCTGCTCATCTGTACTCTATTCCTCTTATCCTTTTATAACATGATCCCTGATTTTTCCTTGCTCTTGTCGATCATCCGGTTCAATTTGCGGAACGGTACCGCAACGACCAGTCCAATAAAAAGACCGACGCAGACAACAATACAGAGTTTTAAAATGCATTTCCAGTAAGTCATCGCATACATACCGCCGATCGTCTCACGCAGCGCGTTCATGCCAAATGAAAACGGCAGGAAACGATAGATCGCCTGATAGATCTTCGGCAGTGTCTCGATCGGGAAAGTACCGCCCGCACCCGCAACCTGGATTACCATGATCACGACCGCAACCGCTTCTCCGACTGTCTCAAATGCCACCGTCAGCGAATAGATCAGCATCGTAAACGCGAAACTGCTCATTGCGCACGCGAACCAGAACAAAAACGGATTGTGGCACTGGATCTTGATATAAAACAGATCCCCGAGCACCGCGATCAGTGTCTGCACCTGACCGATCAGAAAGAAGGTGATGTAACGTCCGAAAAACTGCTGGTATGGCTTTGTCTCCATGATCCCCGGTTCCGGATGCACCTTTACATGTATGATCGCTACCAGGATCAGCGCCCCTACCCAGATCGCGAGTATCGTATAAAACGGTGACATCGAGGAACCGTAATTTGCGATCTCATATACCGCTTCTGTGTCAAGCGCAACCGGTGATGAGATAAAGCTGCCCAGAAGTTCCGGGTCTGTCTTTAAGACATCCAGAAGTTCTTTATACTGTTCATCCCCGGTAAGTGTCGTGATGTCGGTACGGATCTGATCGAGTTTCTCTTTCATATCAACCGCCATATCACGCGAAGACACCAGCCCTTCCATTCCGGAAGAAAGCGTGTCTCCGTATTCCTCGAGCACATCCGTCACACCGCTCAAATCCCCGTCCACGCCGGAGAGGATCGCCTGTGCCGAATTCAAAGAGCCCTGCATGGAATTGATTGTAGACCGGAGCTGTGGCTTGATCGAATAGGTATAAGTGTCACCCAATGCGTTTATCTTTGTCTTACATGTCGAAATCTCGCCTAAGATCTGCTGTTCCAGTGCTTTGACCGCATCCGAACCGGCTCCCGCATTTGTGGAAACCGCCTCCAGATCCGTGGAGATCTGATCGAGCTGTGTCTGGATCTCAATCACCTGCGCGTCCACGCCGTCATACACCACGATCGATGAGGTCGTAGAACCGAACATCTGCTTTAAATACGGCATAATCGCCTGTGCTCCCGCAAGTCCGTTCGTCACGCTTCCCTCTTTTCCCTCGAGGTTTGACAGGTCATTCTGTATCATGGACGATACCTGATCCAGGGTCGTGCCTATCATATCCAGGCTGTAGCTTACCATATCAGAGACGGTATCCGCGCTTGCCGTCCCGGAAGTGACTGCTCCCTGCATCGCGTTTACCGTATTCTGCCCGTTTCCGACCAGATCGTTCAGATCCGGGATCATCACCTGTGTCGTATCGATCAGGCTTGATGCCGAACCGGTCACGCTGATAAAGGAATTCATGATATTGATATAATTCTGCAGGTCTCCGTCAAGTTCATCCAGCCGTCCGGTCACCGCGTCAACCAGTGACACATTTCCATCCGTATCCACCAGTACATTGCTCACCTTCATTAAGGATTCCGCGATCGTACTCACGAACGTGCTGTTGACCTGTTCCTGCACTGCGGTCTTCGCCTTGGAAGTGATCTTTGGCGCGATCGCGTTCTTCTTTTCGTTTTCATAGTAGGTAATCTTCGGATGTGTGACATCTCCGCTCATGAAGCTGACCATATCCTTGGAAAAATCCTTGGAAATCACCAGTGCCGCGTAGTATTCCCCACTGTACACACCGTCCGTCGCTTCTTCCAACGTATCCGGGAATACCCAGCCTATCGTCTTGTTTTCTTTCAGCCCGGAAAGTACATTATCACCGATGTTCATCGAAATTCCCGCGACTTCTGTTCCCTCATCCTGGGAAACGACCGCGATCTTTAAATTGGATGTGGCTTCCTGCGCGTAAGGATCCCAGTTGGAAAGGATATTGAACCATGCATATAAAGACGGGATCACAGAAAGTCCCATGATCACGACCACCGCCACCACGTTGGTGCTGAGTCTTCGGAAATCCGCACAGAAAATCTTAATTATGTTCTTCATTCTTATCTGCTCCCTCTTCCTCTATTGCAAGTGTCTCGCTGTTTAATGTCGCGTCCAGTTTTTTCACCGCGCTCTTTAACGGCCCGTCAATGGCAGGCACGCCCGGTCCGATCAGCGCTTCCACGCCGGCATCGCCGCGTTCATCCAGCTCGTTTAATTTTTCCTGTAATTTATAATCACTGTATTCTACAAAGACCAGATACGCCGCAAGGATAAACAGCGACACGATCCAAAGTACCAGAAAGATCGTTTTTGAGCTGCCTGTCCAAAACAGCATTGCGAGGAAAATCAACGGTATGATGATCAGGCATTTCAAGCCGATACGGATCCTCTTCTGGTTTTTCAGGTGGATCTTCTGCTCATAATCCAAAAGAATGTCGTACATTCTCTCATACTTACTGTAATTGTCTGTATTCATAAATGCCGCCCTCCTCTTACATCATCTTCGTATCTTCCATACGTTTTTCCATAAAGTGGTTCAGCCGGATAAACGGAATCCGGATCACAAGTCCGATCATAAGCCCCGCGACCGCAAACACGAGAAGTTCGGAGAGCGCCGTCTCAAAGGTGCTTCCGTACATGCCCGCAACCGTTTCACGCAGCGCGTTGATCGCATATGGGAACGGGAAAAATATGTATACTTTCTGATAAAAGTCCGGCAGTATCTCGATCGGATACGTTCCGCTCGATCCGGCGATCTGGATAACTACGATAACGACCGCAAAGGCTTTTCCCATGTCTCCAAACGCAATGGTGAGCGCGTAGATCAGCATGGAAAACGTAAAACTGGTGACCGATGCGGCAAACCAGAACAGTCCCGGATAGAGGATCTGGCATTTTAGCAGGAAAATATCACCGAGCACAACGACTGCTGCCTGCACCTGTCCCAGGACAAAGAACAGCAGATATCTTCCGAAAAAGAGCTCATGATGCTTCGGATGATCCAGTTTGTCCGGATCCGCTTTTACCTTGATCAGCGATACTAAAAGCAGTGCTCCTACCCAAAGCGCCAGTACCGTATAAAACGGAGCGACTGCGGAGCCGTAATTTTTCACTTCATAGACCGGTTCCGTCTCAATGGATACCGGCTGTGCAAAGAACTCTCCGTAGGTCTCCGGATCTCCTTCGAGGATATCCATCAGCACATCCACTTTTTCGTCTTCGCCTGCGGCATCGAGTTTGTCTGTGATATCGGTAAGCTCGCTGCTGACCGAACGGATCACCGCCTGGATCTGCACCAGACTGTCATCCAGTCCTGACATTGTCGTCTCCACGCCGTCAAACACAAGTCCCATGTTGCCAAGCGTGCTGTTTAAGTTGTTTAACAGATTGGTAACATTCGTCAGTGCCTGCGACATGCTGTCCAGCACATTCGACATTTCCGGCACAAGGTTGTTGGAATATACGCCCTTCATATTCTCGATCGACTGTTTGCAGCCGGAAAGTGTGCTTGAGATTCCCGCCGCATCCGAATCGATCGTAGTTTTCACATCATTTGCGATCTTGGAAGCGTCACTGCCCTGTTCCGCCTTGACATCCGAGATCGCTCCCTGGATCGTATTTAACGCCGTTGTGATATCACCGGCTCCGTTTTGCAGTGACTGGATCGCGTCCAGTGCCGCCTGGATCTGCTGCCTGGTCTCCTCACTGAGCTGGATATCGGATGGGATCTGAATATCCGGGATCTGGATGTCCGGAATCTGGATCCCGCTCTCTGTGCTCTGTTCTCCGCTCTCATCCAGTGCCATCTTCTGTTCGTCTGTCACATCCTGTAACTGCTGCTGTTTATTCTCCGCTTCCTGTCTGCTCAGTTCTTCGAGTGTCTGCTGCAGGGTGCTAAGCTGCGCGATCAGCGCTTCCGTATCATTTTTTGTCTGCGCAATGCTCTCCGCCGTCACTTTTGCCTTGTCACCAAGTCCCGCATTGGAAAGATCCGTTGCCACAGCGTCCAGCGATGCCTGCACCTGATTGAGCGCTTCCTGCACATCCGTGTTAAAGCCCGCCAGCGTCGCCTGTGACGCGGTAAGGCTCGCATTGGTATCCGTCACATCCTGTGCCGTATCCGATATTTTGGTGCTGAGTCCCGGGATCTTGTCGCTTGCGGAATTGACCGACGCAGTCAGTGCCTCATTTCCCTGGATAAAGGTATCGATCATGCCGTCATACGCCTGTAAGCTCGCATTGATCTCCTTTAATTTATCCTCAAAACTCTCGATCCCATCGGAATTTTTGAGATCCGCCGACAGCTGGTTCGTCTCTGTAAAGATCGTACTTGCCACCACTTCAATAAATTTCTCATTGATGCTGGTCTGTAACGTCGTCGCCGCAGTATCCGTGATCTTCGGCGCGATCGCGTTTTTCTTCTCATTTTCATAATAGGTAATGGAGGAACCCTGGAATCCGTTCGTGACCGATTCATACATATTGCTGGTAAAATCCTCGCCGATCACGACTGCCGCATAGTATTTGCCGCTGTAAACACCATCAAGTGCCTGATCCTTATCGGTAAATACCCAGCCTATGGTATCGTTTTCTTTCAGCTCATTGACAACTTCGTCACCCATATTGACGACCGACCCGTCCGACAGCGTGTAATCCTTATCCTCCGTCGCGACTGCGATCTGCACGCTCGATGTATTCGCGTAGGGATCCCAGTTGGAATAAATATTAAACCATGCATACAAAGACGGTATGATGCAAAGTCCGATGGCGATGACCAGCGCGAAAAAATTCTTCACCAGTCCCCGCACATCCGATAAAAAGATCTTGATTATATTTTTCATGAGTATTTCCTCTCCCTGTCCCGAAAAATGTATCTTTCCTGCCCAAAGGGCAATAATCAGACTTAGTATAGCATAGAAATTCTAAAACAGAAATGAAATTTTTATTAAATATAGAGCCATCCGGGCGCTGCCCGCCGCACGAAAAAACTGTTCCCCGATCGTTTGTTTCTTTCTATTCTACTGTCACAACTTTCGCAAGATTTCTTGGTTTATCCACATCATATCCCTTATCCGATGAAACGTAATAAGCCAGAAGCTGTAATGCGGCTGCCGCCGGCAGACACATAAACTCATCCCGTACATCCGGCAGTTCAAAGGTAAGATATCCCTCTTCCTCCTCCGGCATCAGCTGTTCTTTCGCGAACAGCACCACATCCGCTCCGCGCGAACGCACTTCCCGGATATTTGAGACTTCCTTGGACAAAAGCTGTTTCTGTGTTGCCACCGCAACCACCGGTGTATGCTCCGTGATGAGCGCAAGCGGTCCGTGTTTTAATTCTCCCGAAGCATATGCTTCCGAATGGATATAGGAAACTTCTTTTAATTTCAAAGATCCCTCCATCGCAATAAAATAATCGAGTCCTCTTCCGATCATAAAAATATCCTTCGCGCTGATGATGCGTCCGGCAATATGATGGATCTCCTCTTTTCCCGCAAGCACTTTTTCCATGGCATCCGGCACCCGCTTTAATTCCCGCACAAAATCTCTCGTCTCTGTCTCCGTGAAATCCCCTCTCACATACGCCATGCGCGCCACTAAAAGCGCAAACAGCGCAAGCTGGGATGTGTACGCCTTGGTACTTGCGACCGCGATCTCCGGCCCTGCATTGGTGTAAAGCACCGCGTCACTCTCTCTGGCAATGGAAGATCCCTTTACGTTAATGACCGCGAGCGATCCAGCCCCTTTTTGCTTCGCGTATTTCAGCGCTTCAAGGGTATCGATCGTCTCTCCCGACTGGGAAACCGCAATGACTAACGTCTTTTCATCCACGACCGGATCGGTATACATAAACTCCGACGCCATTTCCACGCTGACCGGAATATGTAAAAACTTTTTCATAAGAAACTGTCCGGCAAGTCCGGCGTGCATCGCGGAACCGCACGCAATGATGCATACGCTTTCACACGACGTAAGCAGGGAATCCGGCACCTGTTCCCCGGAAAAGTCCGGCAGGCCTTCCGTCGTTTTTTCTTCCAGCATACGCGCGATCACCCGCGGCTGTTCCGCCATCTCTTTTTCCATATAAAACGGGAATCCGTCTTTCTCGCTCATATTCAGTTCAAAATCAATCTCCAGATACTCCGGTTCTTTCTTATTTCCGTCAAGATCCGTCAGTGTTATCCCGTCTTTTGTCATTGTAAGCACATGGTATTCCGGAACTACAAAATACTGCCCGGTATATTTTCCGATCGCGGTCACATCCGATGCCAGGATCGCTCCGTCTTCGGTTTTTGCCGCTACGATCGGGCTTACGTTTCGGATGGAATAGATCCGCTCCGGGAAATCCGCAAACATCAGCACAAACGCAAACGTTCCCTTTAATTTTCCGACCGCTTTTTTTATGCAGTCATAAGGATCCCCCGCGTAAAAGTGATCAAACACACCAGCAGCGATCTCCGAATCCGTCTGCGATCTCAATTTTCCCAAAAGACCATACTCCGCCGCAAGCTCCTCGTAATTCTCAATGATCCCGTTATGTACGAGCGTCACTTTTCCCACGCGATGCGGATGCGCGTTCTCGTCACACACGCCTCCGTGTGTTGCCCATCTGGTATGCCCGATGCCGCAGGTCTGTGTCAGCTTCTTACCCTCACACAGTTTTCTGAGGTCAGCCACTCTTCCGGCACACTTATAGATTTCTGTCTTTGTTCCGTCCGGATCGGACAATGCGATCCCCGCGCTGTCATACCCACGGTATTCCAACAGTTCAAGTCCGTTCAATAAAACATCCTTTACGCTTTTTTTCCCTGTATAACCGATAATTCCACACATAAATTTTCCTCATCTTTCTTTTCTATATCATAAAACGATTCATTCTCAGTTTATTTTTCTCATTCTTCCGTTATACCGTATTTGTTTTGCAGTTACCCGCATATTTGCCGGTATATCTCGCAGCGGAATCTACGAAAGGGCGTCCGCCGAATTTTCGATAACCCTTTTCCTCGTTAACCTGAATGTTCAGGTGCATGGCGCTGGATGGGAAAACATGTTTTTGTCATACAGCAAAAACAGCGTCCGGATGGCTCTGTATTTGATTGTCAAGGTTGTTTTCTCTTGCTATTACATTATATATAAGATAAAACAATAAGTGCAAGCAAATTAGCTTGCACTTATTGTCTCTTTCAAAATTCCGGTAATTTCTACCATGGATTCTTCAAATTCTTTTTCGTTGTTGTTCTTAAAGATCAAAAGACCATCCTTGCTGTCCGCATTGTCCAGTTCTTTCGGAATATTAAAATTACAGGATGCGATATACTCATCCCAGTGCTCTAATTTCCATGTATCACGGTCAGAATTGCGTTCGATCATACGCTCATGTACGATCTTTGGATCTGTCTGTACCCAGATCACAGAAAGTGTTGCGCCTTTTTTCGCAAGCTGTTCTTTTAAGTTGTCCATATAAGCGACATCACGCACTTCTCTGGTGAACGGTGCGTTGATCAGTACGATATCATCATACTCAAGCGCCTCTAATGCCAGATCTACCACACATTCGTACTCGTAATTGCGGATGTGCTCTTCAAAGAAATCACTGCTGCGGTTGTACGGTTCGCCGGCAACTTTAAAGATCTGTTTGGAAAGGACGATCAGTGTATCCTTGTCCAGATAAACGCAATGGTTCAGGCGTTTTGCCAATGCCTTTGAAATATACGTCTTGCCGCAGGCTGGCGGTGATGTTACGATGATTAATTTCTTAGTCATTCTAAATTTCCTCCCTGAAATTGGATAAATATATATTTTGATATTTTTTTAACATTCTTGAATATACATTATAAATATATTTTTCTCATTTTTCAATCATTTTCACTCCATGCTTTTTCACATAAAAGTATGTGTGATCCGGCATTTTTTTATTTATATCTATCCATCCATTTTGGGATCGCGCATTTTCTTCCGTCATTTTAACTATTTTCTACGTTGTCCGTCTCGTATTACCCGGTTAATCTGCTCGAAAAAACACGAAATTTTATCAAAAAATTTTCATCAGGGAGGACGATCCGGTCATCTTTACGCGGTCAGAACCTTTTCGATCTCAACCACATACATCGTATGAAAATCATTTCCCGGATACCAGCGCTCGATATTGCTCTTATCGATAAAACAGTCCGCTTCTAACGGCTGCGCGTACAGTTTCTTACAGATAAACGCGAGTCTCGCGTCCGCAAAATACGGAACCCCGTTTTCCTCTGCGATACCCAGTCCGGATTTTGCGATCTTATCCTCGTCTCTGCCGGATACCGTACCAAAGTAATTTAACTCTTTCCGGTAAGCCTCCGGCAGCACGCTGATCGACATTTCCGCCGCCGCGTCCACAAATTCCTTGGTATAACGCTGCGGGCGGATGAATAAAAATGCAACCTGTTTGCCCCACATTACGCCAACGCCGCCCCAGGACGCCGTCATGGTGTTCACCTTTCCATCCTTTTTCGCTGTCAGAAGCAGCCAGTCTTTTCCTATCATCTGAAATGCGTTTTCGTTCAGTGCTTCACATGTAATTTCCGTCATAATGATCTATGAACTCCTTTCTTACTTCTTATTATAATGCCATCATAACACAAAGCTATCTTATGCGGCAAGACCTGTACATTTGCTCTCTTATTCATAGTAGATCTGTTCTTTTCCGCCGATCGCCATCTCCAGGTACTGATCGATCCACAAAAACGCGCCGTCCGCGTCCCTGTCACAGATGTAGTTATAGAGGATCTCCGTATTTCTGCTTAAGCGCTCGATCCCGTACAGCTTACAGTACCGCTCCCAGAGCGTGATGACCACCGGTTTGAATGAGGAATAAAAGATCGGCAGGATGCTGTTTTTTGAGATAAACGCAAGCTCATGCTGGAACGCGAACGCCGCCTCCGCCGCAGCCTGCGGCGTTTCTGTCATCGCAAGTTCCACCAGCTTTCTGCCAAGCACTTTCAGTTCTTCTTCCGTTGCGCATAAGATCGCCTGCTCCGCAGCCATATGTTCCAGTGCGCGCCGGATCTCCAGAATAGAACGGATTTCCTGTCTGCCGAGCCGCCCGCCGTGATACTCCATGAGCGCGATCAGCGTGCTGATGTTCCCGTTTCTTCTATAATCAGAGACGAATGTCCCCTTGCGCGGCTGGATTTCCAAAAAACCTTCCTCTGCCAGTTCCGCGAGTCCGCTGTTTACCACCGCGCGGCTCACCTGCATCTGTGCCGCCAGCTCGCGCTCCGGGGGAAGCGCGGTTCCGATCGGGATCTCCCCCGATAATATTTTATCCTGCAGCTGACTCACAAACAGGCTCTTTAACGTCGGCGCAGATAATCTTTCAAACTTCATAGTGCCCTCCTTGCTACTGGTTATACCAGATACCAGTGACTTTAGTTTATCATACTTTTCCTTAAAAACAAAGTCTGTTTTTCTTCCGAAAACTGTGAAAATTCAACATTTATACCAGAATGCCCCTGCGGCAAATTGACGGTATGCCAAATGCATGATAAAATAATAACAAAGTATTGGTATGTTCCAACTACAGATAAGGAGTTTATCGTATGAATCATGTAAAAGTACTCGAAATCAAGCAGAGTGTTTTTGCGAACAACGACAAGCAGGCGGACGAACTGCGTGATCTGTTGAAGCAAAAGCACGTTTTTTTACTTAATCTGATGTCTTCTCCGGGTTCCGGAAAGACAACCACCCTGCGTCAGACCATCGCCCTGTTAAAGGACGAATTTAAGATCGGCGTCATGGAAGCGGATATCGACTCTGACGTTGACGCGGCGGCGATCGCAGCGACCGGCGCGAAAGCGATCCAGCTTCACACCGGCGGCATGTGCCACCTCGATGCCGCCATGACAAGACAGGGACTGGAGGGACTCGGTACGGACGATGTCGATCTCGCCATCTTAGAAAATGTCGGAAATCTGGTCTGTCCGGCTGAGTTTGACACCGGCGCTGTAAAAAATGCCATGATCCTCTCCGTTCCGGAGGGACACGACAAGCCATTAAAATATCCGTTAATGTTTTCTGTCTGCGATGTTGTCCTGATCAACAAGATCGATGTCATGCCATATTTTGACTTTGATCTGGAAAAATGCAAGGAATACATCCACATGCGCAACCCGAAAGCCAAGGTCATTCCGATCTGCGCAAAGACCGGCGAGGGCATGGATGCATGGAAAGAATGGCTGACCAAAGAAGTAAAGGAGTGGAGAGCATAATGGCTGATTTTACTAATGAAAATAACAAAGAATTCCGTCCGCTGATCTTAAAACTCGGACAGAAGATCACCGACCGTCTCGGCCGCAAGATCACGCCGGATGACCCGGAATACTGGGGTCTTGCCTGCATCGTCACCGATGAGATGGCAGAGGTTGCGCTCAAAATGGACGTGCGCAAACCGATGACCTTAGAACAGATCGCAAAAAAGACCAAATCCTCCGATTTAAAGAAATTAGAGGATCTGCTTCAGGAAATGAGCGTTGCCGGTCTTTTGGAATACAACTGGGAAAACCCAAAACACGAAAAACAGTATGTTCTTCCGATGTTCGTTCCGGGAAGTGCCGAATTCACCAACATGAACCAGAAACAGCTGGACGAACATCCGGAACTCGGACGTTTCTTTGAGCGCATGTCACGCGAGCCGCTCGAAAAAGTCACCCCGATGGTTCCGCAGGGCGGCGCCGGTATCGGTATGCATGTCATCCCGGTCGAGAAAGCAATCTCCTCCGAAAACCAGTCGGTGGATATCGAACATATCTCCCACTGGCTTAAAAAATACGAGGGAAAATACGCGGCAAGTCCCTGTTCCTGCCGTCTGTCGAGAAGAACCTTCGATGAAGGCTGTGCCGATGATCCGGAAGACTGGTGCATCGGTGTCGGTGACATGGCTGACTACCTCGTTGAGACGAACCGCGGCCATTATGTGACCTATGAGGAGGTCATGGAGATCTTACAGCGTGCGGAGGACAACGGTTTTGTGCATCAGATCACAAATATCGACGGAGAGAACAAGATCTTCGCGATCTGCAACTGTAACGTCAATGTCTGTTATGCGCTGCGTACCTCGCAGCTTTTCAATACACCGAACCTCTCCCGCTCCGCTTATGTGGCAAAGGTCGAGACCGAGAACTGTGTTGCCTGCGGACGCTGTGTGGAATACTGCCCGGCAGGAGCTGTAAAGCTCGGTCAGAAGCTCTGCACCAAGGAAGGCCCGGTCGTTTATCCGAAACACGAGCTTCCGGATGCCACCAAATGGGGCCCGGAGAAATGGGACGAGGACTACCGCGACAACAACCGGATCAACTGCTACGACACCGGTACTGCGCCATGTAAGACCGCCTGTCCGGCTCACATTGGTATCCAGGGCTACTTAAAACTGGCTGCGCAGGGAAGATACCGTGATGCGCTCGCCCTGATCAAAAAGGAAAATCCGTTCCCGGCTGTCTGCGGACGCATCTGTAACCGCAGATGTGAGGATGCCTGCACACGCGGAACCGTCGACCGCTCTGTTGCGATCGATGAGGTAAAGAAATATATCGCGGAACAGGATCTAAACGCCGAGCACCGTTATATCCCGCCGGTCGTGCAGCCGTCAAACCGCGGCACGTTCCCGCAGAAGATCGCGATCATCGGCGGCGGCCCTGCCGGTCTCAGCTGCGCGTTCTACCTCGCGGAAAAAGGATATCATCCGACCGTATTTGAGAAAAACCCGCTGCCCGGCGGAATGTTAGTATATGGTATTCCTTCCTTCAAGCTCGAAAAGAATGTCGTTGCGGCAGAGATCGATGTCTTAAAGGAAATGGGCGTGGAGATCAAATGCGGCGTGGAAGTCGGCAAAGATGTAACGATCGCTTCCCTGCGCGAACAGGGTTATGAGGCTTTCTACATCTCGATCGGCTGTCAGGGCAGCCGCGCGCTCAACATTCCGGGCGAAGATGCCGAAGGTGTGATGTCTGCGGTAGAGCTTTTACATACTACGACCGAAAACGAATCCTATGCGATCAACGGACGCAGCGTTGTGATCGGCGGCGGTAATGTTGCGATCGATGTTGCCCGCACCAACACCCGCTGCGGTGCTTCCGAAGTCAGCATGTTCTGTCTCGAATCCAGAGACGAAATGCCGGCTGCCGATGAAGAAGTTGCAGAGGCTTTGGAGGAAGGCGTAAACTTACAGTGCGGATGGGGTCCGAAGGAAATCCTCACCGAAAACGGAAAAGTGACCGGTGTGGTATTTAAAAAATGTCTCTCCGTCAAGGATTATGACGGAAGGTTCAACCCGACCTTTGACGAAGACGATACGATCACCGTTCCATGTGAGAACGTATATTTAAGTATCGGTCAGAGCATCGAATGGGGAAATCTCTTAGACGGCACCAAAGTCGAGCTTGGACGCGGAAACGGAATCGTCGCGGATCCGCTCACCTACCAAACCGCGGAACCGGATATTTTTGCCGGCGGTGATGTATACACCGGGCCGAAATTCGCGATCGACGCGATCGCAGCCGGAAAAGAAGGCGCCATTTCGATCCACCGCTTTGTACAGCCGCATAGCAGCCTTGTGATCGGCAGAAACAGACGCAAATTTGTGGAGCTTGACAAAGACAATCTCAAGCTGGGAAGCTATGACAGCGGTTCCAGACAGGTTCCCGGCGTGGACGCTTCGATTGACAGCCACACCTCCTTCCGTGACGCGAAGCTTCCGTTTACCGAAGAACAGGTAAAAGCGGAAACCGCAAGATGCTTAAGCTGTGGTGCTTCCGTTGTGGATCCGAATAAGTGTATCGGCTGCGGTATCTGCACGACCAAATGCGCGTTTGATGCCATCCACTTAAACCGTGAGCTTCCGGGCTGCAGCAAGATGGTAAAATCCGAAGACAAGATGAAGGCTATCCTGCCTTACATGTTAAAACGTGAGATGAAGATCAAATTCCGTAAAAAGGATGAAGAATAATGCATGAACTTGGTATCGTATTTCACATTGCCGACAGCCTGCTTGCTGTCGGCAGAGAAAACAATCTGACTTCCATTTCAAGTGTGACGATCGAACTCGGTGAAGTCTCCGGTGTCGTTGACTCCTATCTCACCGACTGCTGGCGCTGGACAGCCGAGAAGCATGATCTGCTCCGCGGCTGTAAGATGCTTATCGAAACGCTTCCCGCCGTCACTTTGTGCGAGTCCTGCGGGAAGACGTATCCGACCGTAACCTACGCGAAGGTCTGTCCGTTCTGCGGCAGCGAAAAGACACACCTGGAAACCGGAAATGAGATCAACATCAAAGAAATCGAAGCATACTGACGTTTCTTTTTGCTTTCACCTTCTTTTACAGAAGTTGAAATAAATAAATTACATATTTATAAAGGAGGAGTTCGTTATGTTATTTCAGGTATATGGAGATGCCTCCATCTACAAATTTTTAGGCTGGATCCTGGTATTCGCAGGTCTTGTCCTTGCAAATGAAATTGCACGAAGAACTAAAATGGGAGGAATTCTTTTCTTCTTCGTCCTGCCGCTCATTCTGACCGTATATTTTATCGCAATATACGCAAGTGCAGCCGCAGGCGCAACATGGGCACTCGAAAACGACACCTATGTACATATGACCAGCTGGTTCCACTACGCGAAACTGTACGCCGCAACCGCAGGCTGTATCGGTTTTATGATGTTAAAATACGAGTGGGGCATCGGCAAAAAAGCCTGGTTTAAACCGTTCCCGTTCATCATCGTAGCGATCAACATCTTAATCGCAGTATGCAGTGACTTCGAATCCGCGATCCGTGGTTCCATGGCACTTGCGGAAACCGGTTCCAGATGGTGGTTATCTTCCGAGGGCGTATGGCTCTACGGCGGATGGTGGAACATCTTAAACGGTATCGCAGGACTGATCAACATCTTCTGTATGACCGGATGGTGGGGCATTTATTCTTCTAAAAAGAAAGACGATATGCTCTGGCCGGATATGACCTGGATGTTCATCCTTGCTTATGACATCTGGAACTTCGAATATACTTACCTCAATCTTCCGACCCACTCCTGGTACTGCGGACTGGCTCTGCTTTTAGCACCGACCTTCGCAGCGATCTTCTGGAACAAGGGCGGCTGGATCCAGAACCGTGCCAATACCCTGGCGATCTGGTGTATGTTCGCGCAGGTATTCCCATTATTCCAGGATCAGGGCAAATTCGCCGTTATCCCGGTTCTCTACGCAGACGGCTTCATGAAGAGCGACGTTCACCCACAAAGCGCAGATCCTAAGGTTATGGGATTTATCGCTGTCCTCTCTATCATGGCAAACGTTGCCGTATTCGCTGGAATCATGAAACGCGCGGCAGCGCAGAAGAAGAATCCTTACAAGAACGAGATCTTCGTTGGAACAAAGGATTACGAAGAGGCTATGGCAAGAGCAAAATAAGCCACCTCTCCATACAAAGAAAGCAGATGAGAATTTCTCACCTGCTTTCTTTTTTTGCCATTTCTAAGAAATACTGATGTACTCTTAAATCCGCGTCAAGTTCCGGATGAAATGCCGTGACCAGCTGATTGCCCTGTCTTGCCGCTACGATCTTTCCGTCAACCGTCGCGAGCACTTCCACATCCTCATACGCCTTTTCAATATACGGCGCACGGATAAATGTCATTGGAACCGTCCCGATCCCTTTAAATTCTTCCTCTGTAAAGAAACTGCCGAGCTGTCTTCCGTACGCATTGCGCAGCGCACGGATATTCATGGTTCCGAATGCCGGAGTGCCGCCCTCCACTTCTCTCGCGAGAAGGATCAGGCCGGCACAGGTTCCGTATACCGGAAGCCCCGCCTGTATCTTTGCAAGAAGTGGCTCATAAAGCCCGTCTTCCCGCATCAGCTTCGCCATAACGGTGCTCTCTCCGCCCGGAAGGATCAGCGCGTCAAACGGACGCTCCAAATCCTTCTTCTGGCGGATCTCAAAGACTTCCGCACCGAGTTTTTTTAACATCTGCTCGTGTTCGAGGAACGCGCCCTGCAGCGCCAAAACCGCAACTACCATTTTATTTTCCCCGCTCTGCCATTAAAATTTCAATTTCCTGCTCGTTGATACCGACCATCGCCTCGCCGAGGTCTGTGGACAGTTCCGCAAGCAGTTTCGCATCGTTGTAATTTGTAACCGCTTTTACGATCGCTGCCGCACGCTTCGCCGGATCACCGGATTTGAAGATACCGGAGCCAACAAATACGCCTTCCGCGCCGAGCTGCATCATAAGCGCCGCATCCGCCGGAGTTGCCACGCCGCCTGCCGCGAAGTTTACGACCGGAAGCTTGCCGTTTTCATGCACATACTGCACCAGATCGACCGGAACCTGTAACTGTTTTGCCGCCTCAAACAGTTCATCCTCACGCATATTCTGGATACGGCGGATCTCCGCGTTCATCATACGCATATGGCGGACTGCCTGGACAACATCACCGGTTCCCGGTTCTCCCTTGGTACGGATCATGGACGCGCCCTCCGCGATACGTCTGAGCGCCTCGCCAAGATCTTTTGCTCCGCAGACAAACGGTACTTTAAATTCATGTTTGTTGATGTGATATACATCATCTGCCGGGGAAAGCACTTCACTCTCATCGATGTAATCGATCTCGATCGCCTCTAAGATCTGTGCCTCCGCGAAATGACCGATCCTGCATTTTGCCATGACCGGAATGGATACCGCTTCCTGAATGCCGCGGATCATCTTCGGATCACTCATACGGGACACACCGCCCGCCGCGCGGATATCCGCTGGGATTCGCTCCAATGCCATAACTGCGCATGCGCCTGCCGCTTCCGCGATCTTTGCCTGCTCCGGTGTCGTAACATCCATGATAACGCCGCCTTTTAACATCTGTGCCAGTTCTTTATTTAATTCATATCTGTTTTCTTTTGCCATACCATTTTCCTCTTCCATCATGATTCTCTTTTATTTTTCGCTAGCTTATGATGGTATTATAATTCAAATTGGTATTATGAAAAGAACCAGTTTTTATATTTTTATACAGTCCAGTTTAATCTTTTATGAAACGATCGAAAAATTCTTCCTGCGGGCACGGTTTTCCATAATAAAATCCCTGGATAAAATCCGGGCCGAGTGTAAGAATCTGATCCAGCTCCTCTTTCGTCTCCACACCTTCCACGCAGATCTTAAGCCCGATGCTGTGAACCATCTGGATGATACAGAGCATCAGCCGGTTCTCATAATCATGCTGCAGTGCCTTTATCGTAAAGCTGCGGTCGAGCTTTACGATATGCGGTGTCATATTTCCGATATTCTGCAGATTGGAATAGCCGGTTCCGAAATCATCGAGCGCAATATACACGCCATATTCTTTCAATTTGTCCCAAAGCTCCTGGATCATCACCGTGTTTCCGACACCGCCGCTCTCTGTCAGCTCCGTGATCACGCTCGACGGCGTAACCTCCGTCTCTTCAATGCTGTGGATGATCTCCTCTAAGATCTGGCTTTTTAAGATCTGGATATAGGAAATATTGATACTGATCTTAAAATCCGGTTTCACGCTCTGACATTTCTTGCACATGAGCAGCGCGTTTTTTAAGATCCACTTTCCAACCGGGATGATCAGTCCGCTCTCCTCAAGCACCGGGATAAATTCCACCGGCGATACCATTTCCTGCTCGGACATATGAAACCTTAGCAGTGTCTCCGCCGCGAAAAGATTGCCCCCTTCTGACCGCATGATCGGCTGGAAATAAAGCTCAAATCCTTTGAAATCCTCCGCCACAGACTGACGCACCGCCCTTAGGATATCTCTTCTGCGCATAAATTTCCGATAGTCTTCTTCCGCGAACAGATAGACCTGATTTTTTCCGTTTCCTTTTGCCTGACTGAGTGCAAACTGGGATATTTTCATCATTTCGCCGTAGTCCCGCGCTTTGATGTCCTCGCTCATCACAATACCGCCGGAAACCGTATACACCGCTTTATAGTGATCCTTTTCGATCGCCGCCTCGATCGCGCGGCAGATGCCGTTGTAGATCGCCACTGCGTCCTCCGCCGTCCGGCCTGCGGCATCGAGCAGAATAAACTCGTCCCCGAGCATCCGGTATACCGTCTGTCCCGGATGTGCCGCTTCCTTCATCCGGTCGGCAAGTACGCGCAGGATATAATCCCCGTATTCTATGCCAAACCGCTCATTGATGTCTTTGATGTCATCAATTCCGATCCGCAGGACATACCCCTTTTTGTCCACTTCCCGCAACTGCTGCACCTGCTCTTTAAACGCTTCCTCTCCGAGCAGGTTGCTGACATTATCCGCCGCCTGTCTGGCTCCGATCTCATTGATACAGCCGAGCAGAAACGTCTCTTTCTTTTCCCCGAGCACATATATGCATCCCTTACAGTTGATCCAGATCGGCTGACCGTTTTTTCCGATCCAGCGGTATTTGATATTATGCGACTCTTTTTCCCCTCGCAGCATCTTCTTTAAATCCTCGGACAATATCCTGATATCATCCGCGTAAACAAACACGTTATGCGCCTCTACCACATCATGGAACAGATTGGACGGCAGTGCGAAACGATCCAACGCCTTCTTTGATATGTAGTAAACATCGTTTGTGATGTCATATGCGTACAAATAATCATTCATACAGGGAGCAAATTTGTCTATGATGTCACAGAGCATCTCAAATGTGCTCGCCGATCGTTGTTTTTCCATGAAATATCTCTTCTCCTCACTTTTCAAAAAACTGCACTCTGGCTACTTTAAATCAAGTTTAGCACACTTCGCTCCTGTTTACTATGAAAAAAGCATACATGTTTTGTTTTTGTGAATATTCTATAAAGAACTGCGACAGGCCTCCCCTCTGATGCCCATCGCAGTTCTTTCTTTGATTCATATGCTGCTGTCTTCCGAAACCTGCCGGATCCCGTCCAGCATATAAGACCATCTGAAATTCAGTCTATAGATTCAGTTTAACATAACTCATTTTTCAATTCATTCGTAAAAAAGCGGCATTTTCCGACTTTTACTGTTTTTCCATCTCGCGGATCAGATTTACCATCTCGATCGCGCTGACTGCACAGTCAAATCCCTTGTTTCCGGCTTTGGTTCCGGCACGCTCGATCGTCTGCTCGATATTTTCCGTGGTCAGCACACCGAACAGAACCGGCACCCCGCTCTGTAAGGATACATTCGCGATTCCCTTTGACACTTCACTGCATACATAATCATAGTGTGAGGTATTTCCACGGATCACCGCTCCCACACAGATCACGGCGTCATACTTTTTGCTCTGCGCCATCTTCTCCGCGATCAGCGGGATCTCGAACGCGCCCGGCACCCATGCGACAGTGATGTCGTCATCTTTCACGCCATGACGGAGCAGCGCGTCTGTCGCGCCACCAAGTAGCTTTGTTGTGATAAACTCGTTAAATCTTGACGCAACGATACCGATGCGCATGTCTTTTCCTTCGTTTCCTGCTACTAATTTTCCTTCTAATGTCTTCATTTTTGTTCTCTCCTTTTTTATACTTTGATGAATTTTTATTCTGCTTCTTTGATATCCAAAAGATGTCCCATGCGTTTCTTCTTGGTCAGAAGATAAAATTTGTCATAACGGTTTGCCGGTATTTCGATCGGAACCCGCTCTTTGATCTCCATGCCGAAATCGGAAAGCTGATAAACCTTATCCGGGTTATTGGTCAGCAGGCGGAGCGTCTTCACGCCGAGATCCTGCAGAATCTGCGCCCCGATGTAATACTCCCGCATATCCTCGGAAAATCCGAGCGCAAGATTTGCCTCCACCGTATCCATTCCTTCGCTTTGCAGTTCGTATGCTTTTAATTTATTCAAAAGCCCGATGCCTCTGCCTTCCTGCCGCATATAGAGTAAAATCCCCCTGCCCTCGGCTTCGATCTGCCGCATTGCCTGATCGAGCTGCTGTCCGCAGTCACAGCGCGCGGAATGAAAAACATCTCCGGTCAGACACTCGGAGTGTACTCGGCATAACACGTTCTCGCCGTCCCCGATCTCGCCCTTGACCAGTGCCACATGATGTTCCCCGTTTAACAGGTTGCGATAGCCGTAAGCGCGGAATTCACCGTATTCCGTCGGAAGCAGCGGGCTTGCCACACACTCGACCAGCTTTTCGTGTTTTTTGCGGTAATCCTGGATCGCCTGGATCGTGATAAAGCAGATGTTCCATTTTTCTGCCAGTTCGATCAGCTGCGGCGTGCGCAGCATCCGTCCGTCGTCTCCCATGATCTCACAGCAGAGCCCGCATTCCTTTAAGCCGGCGAGCCGCATCAGATCCACCGTTGCCTCCGTGTGTCCGTTGCGTTCCAGCACACCGTTTTTCTTTGCGCGCAGCGGAAACATATGTCCCGGTCTTCTGAAATCCTCCGGCTTCGCGTCCTCTGCAACGATCTTTCTTGCCGTAAGTCCGCGTTCTTCGGCGGAAATACCGGTCGTTGTATCTTTATGATCCACCGATACCGTAAACGCGGTCTCATGATTGTCCGTATTATCCTGTACCATCTGCGGAAGCTGCAGTTTCTTACAGAGCTCCCCGCTCATCGGCATACAGATGAGTCCTTTTCCATGCGCTGCCATAAAGTTTACATTTTCCGTTGTCGCGAACTGTGCCGCGCAGATGAAATCCCCCTCATTCTCTCTGTCCTCGTCATCCGTTACCAAAATGACCTTTCCGTTTTTTAATGCCTCAAGTGCTTCCGGAACTGTATTAAATTCAAACATCTTTTTTCCTCCCTCTAAAATCCATATTGCTGCAAAAACGCTGTATCGATCCCGCTTTTTGTCTGCACAAATTTTTCTATGTATTTTCCAACCATGTCGTTCTCAAGATTGACCGCATCCCCGATCTTTTTCCCGGAAAGCGTCGTCTCCGCCGCCGTATGCGGGATCACGGAAACCGAAAAGTTGTCCCGTTCCACCGCCGCCACGGTAAGGCTGATGCCGTCGATCGCGATCGAACCTTTTTCCACAATGTAGCGCATGATCTCCGGATCCGCCAGGATCGTGTACCAGATTGCATTGTCATCCCTCCTGATATGAAGGATCTTTCCGGTGCCATCCACATGGCCTGCCACCATATGTCCGCCGAAACGCCCGTCTGCCGCCATCGCCCGCTCCAGGTTCACAGGGCTTCCGGGCCGCAGCTTGCCAAGCGTTGAACGGGAAAGTGTCTCATTCATGACATCCGCCGAAAAGGTCTTTCCCGTGATCTCCGTCGCAGTCAGGCAGACACCGTTTGTGGCAACACTGTCTCCGATTTTTAGATCCGAAAAGATCTTATTTCCACGGATCACGAGCACTGCGGACCGCGCTCCTTTTCGTATTGCGTCAACTGTTCCGATTTCTTCAATTATTCCGGTAAACATGAATATTTCACATCTCCTTCCACCAAAAGATCTGCTCCGATCCTGCGGACACTTACATCGGACAGCTGCCAGCCATCGGACGGAAGCACGACACCGGATCCTTCCACCGGGCTTTTCGCCTCCGCCCCGCCAAACAGTTTCGGTGCGATATAGGCCTGCACCCGCTGTACGATCCCCTGTTTCAGCGCGGAGAAATTTAACGTGCCGCCGCCTTCTAAGAGGATACTGTCAATGCCCTGCTCTCCGAGCATCCGCATCAGTTCACCCAGATCGATATGTCCTTCTTTTTTCGGAACCACCAGGATCTCACATCCCGCTTCCCGATAAGGTGCATGCTTCGCCTCATCCGCACATGCTGTCGCAAGGATCGTCTTTGTCTCATGCGCCGTGGTCACAACGTTGCTTTCAGGCGGTGTGCAAAGTCCGGTATCACAGATGATGCGGATCGGATCTCTTCCTCCCGGTATCCGGCAGGTAAGGCGCGGGTCATCCGCCCGCACCGTTCCGATCCCCGCCATGATCCCCACATAGCGGTTACGGTCCTTTTGCACATTTTCCCTTGCATCTTCCCCGGTGATCCACTTCGAAGCCCCCGTTGCTGTCGCGATCTTTCCATCGAGTGTCATCGCGTATTTCATCACCACATACGGTCTTTTTGTTTTGATGTAATGAAAAAATACGGCGTTTAATGCATCGCACTCTTTTTTTAATACCCCGGTCTCCACGGTAAGCCCGGCCTCCTGTAAGATCCGGATGCCTTTTCCTGCCACGAGCGGATTCGGGTCCGAGGATCCGATCACCACGCGGCGGATGCCGCTTGCCAGGATCGCTTCGGTACAAGGCGGTGTCTTGCCGTAATGACAGCACGGCTCAAGCGTCACATAGATCGTCGCGCCCTCGGTGCTCTCCTTACAGTCCGCAAGCGCGTTCCGCTCCGCATGAAGTCCGCCAAATCTTTCGTGCCATCCCTTTCCGATCACTTTTTCATCCTTTACGATCACCGCGCCCACGAGCGGATTGGGATTTACCGCGCCCATACCGCGCTTCGCGAGTTCCAGTGCCATATCCATATAAGATTCATCTACTGTCATAAATTCCTCCTGTCACAGGCAGAAACAAAGTGCCCTGAAGAATCTTCTCCAGGGCACTTATCTCTGATGATCTGAAACTGCCTGTTTTGTCCTCATGCTGACCAACAAAAAAACTCTGAAATGATAACTATCATCTCAGAGCATCTCACGCATATTTCAGATATCAACATATATCATCGTATCTTCTTTCATCCAGACTGTACTGTCGGCTTCGGAATCACACCGAATCATGCCTTGCGGCTCGTGGGCTTTACCACCGGTAGGGAATCGCACCCTGCCCTGAAGATCTGTTTTCTTTTTACGAAATTTACCATACCACTTATCCTGTTATTTTGCAAGAGGTTTTTTTCTGATCCGGTGTAACTGCGGTTTTAAAGTAAGTTCCGACAGCACCATGCCATCCCGCACGCCGAGCACAAACACGACCGCATCCGCGACATCCTCCGGCACCAGACGCGCCTCCTCTTCCTCCGCTTCCCTAAAGTCCGCGTTCCGGTAGAGATTGGTCTTTGTCATATCCGGGCAGATCGTCGTCACCTTCACCCCGTACTTTCGCGCCTCATCAAACAGGCTTCTCCCAAAACTGTAAAGTCCCGCCTTGGTGGCTCCATACGCGCAGCCGTGCGGATTGCTGTTTACCGCCGTGACGGACGCGATGTCTATGATATGGCCTTTGTTCTTTTTTAAGGTCCGCAGCAGCTGCGCGCTTAAGATCATCGGCACTTCCAGATTCGTGCGCACCATCTCGGCGATCTTTTTCGCATTCAGCTCCTCATGCAGCCCATAGTAGGCAACTCCCGCATTGTTGATCAGTACATGGATCTCCCATTCCGCCGCGATCCGCTTCAACTGTCCGGTCAGTTTCGCCGTATCCAGAAGATCACAGAGGATCGGATGAAAGTTTCCTCTTTCCAGTTTACATAACTCAAAATTCCTGCCAAACCCGAACACCTCATAGTCCATATCACACAGCCGTTCACTCACTGCCAGACCGATCCCGGACGATGCCCCGGTTATGATCACTGCCTCTCTCATCTATGTTTCCTCCTTCTCCCACAAAAATATCTTTTCCTCCGGCAGATACTGCGACAGCCGCTCCACCAGAAAGCCTTCCATTTCCCGCGTCAGCCCGTCCCCATAATGGTAGACACCCCGGTCATTTTCATAGGGGAACTGGACGACTGCGGAATCCGGCGCGTTCTTCCGCATTTTCTTTAAGTAATCCTGTGAGACACGGAAGCTTCCGACACTCACATCAAACAGTCTGCCCCAGTCCATCTGCTCCGCGATCGCAAGAAGCATCCTATCATACGAGTCCTTCCAGCCCGCATGATAGATCATCGGATCAAAACAGAGCCGCACCATGCACCCACGCGCCTGTGCTTCCGCTGCTGCCGCAATGCGCTGTGCAAGCGACGGGGTGTAATGCTCATACCGCTCTATGACCTCCTGTGGCGACATCGTAAACGCGTACACGACATGGGGAGACGGTTCCGCATGCTTAAAAAAACTGTGATTCGCACATTTCGTCCGAAGCTCGATGCGAAGCCCATTCCCGCCCTCTTGTTCTTCTTTTTCACATTCGTTTACAAAGCGCACCCATTCCCCTGCGTATCCGGTGATCTCCTCTAGCGCCAGAAGATCGGTATCATAGGATACACACAGGTACATTTCATGCTGCGCTATTATTTTTTTTACCTCAGCGAAAATGTCCTCCAGATTCACAAAGATGACCAGATGCGCGGACGGGTACATCCCCTTCAGGTAACAGTACTCACAGTCATAGATACAGTTCATCACGCAGGAGGTATAATAAAAATACGAGTTTCCGAAGTTCTGACAGACCGGCGCTCCGGGATAAATCAACGTCCCCTGTTTCGCCGCGAGGATCAGGCTCTGCGCCCGGTGCTGCCTCAGATAATCCTGCCCCCTCCGGCAGAACACATCCTTGTAATGATCGATCCAGACCACCTGCGCCTGCGGAAACTTCGCCAATATCCTTTTTGTGCGCGGATGGTCCTTCACTCCGCGTTCCACATAAATGTGGGAAAATGCCGTATTATAATAATTTTCGCCGGATCTCTTCAAAGCAGTTCTTCCCCTCTCTCTTATCCCTGCACGGGAGTTTTCCGGATGCGTACATTTCCTTAAGCGTCGTCCGGTAATCGATCCCTGAAAGTGTCCAGTAACGGATATGCTGACGTACCATGGCCTCCATCGTCTTTGAAGCGTGCAGGTCTTCGGTCAGACGCCGGATATCCGTCTCCTCTTCGTCCTGTTTCGCCCCGCATCCGCATTCTTCCGCTGCTTCCTCTGTGATCCGGCGCAGGCTGTCGATGTACGCGCAGACCGCCTCCTCCTGTGCCGCGATCTTCTGCCCGATCTGCTCCGGCTGTCCGGTCTTTCCGTCACCGGCAACTCCGTGATCCGTCACAACCTTTAAAAACGTCATCTGGTGCGGTCCGAAATAGTAGGCTCCCGCCTGATAGACCGCCGCCGCTTCCATATCATAAAGACGTGCCCCTGCTCCGTTTTCCGGATCCTGCGTTTCGTTCGCTCCACGGTAGGGAACCGCCTGTGTCACGATCTCTGCCTCCGCAAACGGATGGCGGTAAATCACATCCGGGTAAAACGTCCGTCCGGTTGTCTGCTCTGTGATCTTATTACAGAGAAAGATCTCTCCATCCCGCACGGACGGATCATTTGCATCTGCCGCCGCGCTCCCGATATTGACAAGAAAATCACCTTTTCCGGGCGGAAATTCACCGAATGTGCCGCTGACTGCGCACGCCGCCGCGATATTTCCGGCACCGGTCAGGATCAGGCGTATCTTTAACTCCTCATTCTCAAAAAGCTGAAAATGGGTATGTGCCGTATCTTTTTTCAGTTTGTAATGCGCGATCACGCACTGTGCCTCCGCATAGAATGCCGTAAACAGATAGATCATCTTTTTTGTCCTGCCTTTTTATTCACTTTTCCTATTGTACCATCCAGACGCAAAAAAAGACAGCCAAAATGGCTGTCTTTTGCTGCTGCTTTTTAATAACCGATCGGTCTGTCGTGGCTGCTGGCTTTCAGTCGCTCCATCGCTCTCGCGAGGGACGCTTTGGAACGGTAATATTCCTGAATACTCTGTTTTTGTCTGAGCTGTTCCTCGGCACGCTCTTTTGCCTCTTTCGCACGGCGGACATCAATATCCTCCGGTGACTCACAGGTATCCACGATGACTGTGGCACGGTTATTCATGATCTGCGCAAAACCGGTTCCGGTAACACCGTAGATCCAGTTGCCGTTTTCCTCCTGGATCCGGATCTCTCCGACTTCCACGGCAAACGCCATATTCTCATGATGCGCCTGAATTGCTTTCTGGCCATCCTCAAGCGGAAGAATGACCTGCTTGCATCTTCCGTCAAAAAACACACGGTCACAGGCGATTACTTTAAGACTAAATGTATTCATGCTTCATTCCTCCTAGTTGGCGGAACCTGTGCCCTCCATCTGTTTTGCCTTTTCCTTTACATCCTCGATCGTCCCGACGTTAAAGAATGCAGCTTCCGGATAATCATCCATCTCGCCGTCAATGATCGCCTTAAATCCGCGGATCGTCTCCTTTAACGGAACGTATTTACCAGGCATACCGGTAAAGTTCTCCGCTACATGGAACGGCTGGGATAAGAATTTCTGAATTTTTCTTGCACGGTATACGGTCAGCTTATCCTCATCAGAAAGCTCTTCCATACCAAGGATCGCGATGATATCCTGCAATTCTGTGTATTTCTGCAGGATTTCCTGCACACGTCTTGCAGTCTCGTAATGCTCTTTTCCGACTACATCCTCTTCCAGGATACGGGAGTTGGATTCGAGCGGATCTACTGCCGGGTAAATACCCTGTTCCACGATCTTTCTCGAAAGAACGGTGGTTGCATCCAAGTGGGCAAATGTTGTTGCCGGAGCCGGGTCTGTCAGGTCATCGGCAGGCACATAAACTGCCTGTACGGAAGTAACGGATCCGTTCTTGGTCGATGCGATACGTTCCTGTAATTCACCCATTTCATTTGCCAGTGTCGGCTGATAACCAACGGCTGACGGCATACGGCCGAGCAGTGCGGACACTTCGGAACCTGCCTGTGTGAAACGGAAGATATTATCGATAAACAGAAGTACGTTCTGATGTTCCTCGTCACGGAAATATTCTGCCATGGTAAGTCCGGTCTCCGCAACTCTCATACGCGCTCCAGGCGGCTCATTCATCTGACCGAACACTAAGGCGGTCTTGTCGATAACACCGGATTCTGTCATTTCTGTCCAGAGATCATTACCCTCTCTGGAACGCTCGCCGACACCGGTAAAGATGGAATATCCACCATGCTCGGTCGCGATATTGTGGATCAGCTCCTGGATCAGTACAGTCTTACCAACACCGGCACCACCGAACAGACCGATCTTACCACCTTTTGCATACGGCGCAAGCAGGTCGATGACCTTGATACCGGTCTCAAGTACCTCTACAACCGGGCTCTGGTCTTCAAAGCTCGGCGGATCTCTGTGGATGACCCAGTGCTTCTCTCCCTCGAGAGACTCACCACCGTCTAAGGTATCTCCTAATACATTAAATAAACGTCCTAAGGTTCCTTTGCCGACCGGAACTTTAATGCCGCTTCCGGTAGCTGTTACTTCCATATCTTTGTGAAGTCCTTCACTGGATGCCAGCATGATACAGCGGACGGTATTGTTTCCGATGTGCTGCGCAACTTCCATTACGCACCGCTTACCACCGTTGTCTACCTCTAACGCATCCTTAATAAATGGAAGGTCGTTATCTTCAAATTCAACGTCAACAACAGGTCCCATAACCTGTACAATTTTTCCTTTTTTCATTCCATTTACCTCTCAAATAACGGGAGGGAACCTCCTTTCTTTATTTTTATTTATTTCTTTTTCTTATTTTTCTGTGCCTTGGCACCACCGATCACCTCGGTGATCTGCTGGGTAATATCCGCCTGCCGGACACGGTTATACTGGATCGACAGGCTCTGTAACATTTCCTTCGCGCTGTCGGTCGCGGTCTGCATCGCCATCATTCTTGAATTCTGCTCACTTGCGAAAGACTCGACCAGTGAACCGTAAATGATACCGGTGACACAGTTTGGAACCACATGCTCAAGGATCGCTTCCATGGACGGCTCCACCTTGATCTCCTCCTGATAGGTATCGATCGGTGCCCGCATAAAGTCTTCCTTTTTGAGCGGAAGCAGCTGGATCTTTTCCGCGTTCATGTTAAACGCGTTTTCCATCTTGGTGTATACGATATACACCTCATCCAGTTCGCCCTTGTCATACAGCTCCATGACACGGTCTGTGATCACACGCGCCCTGTGCAGGGATGGATTCTGTACCGTATATTTAAATTCGGTATCCACTTCCAGTCCCTCTTTCGCGAAATACTGACGTCCCAGCTCGCCGACGACGAACAGCTTGTTGTTATTTCCCTGTTCGAAAAGCTCATGCGCCATTTTGATCACGTTATGATTGTATGCGCCCGCAAGCCCCTTATCCGCAGTGATCACGATGTAACCTCTTCGTTTCTCAGTGTCCGGGATCTCCGTCTTCTGATCAAAGTAACGGCTCTCCGTATCCGGAATATGTCTGAGGAAACGGGAAATCGCCATCTGCAGAGAATAAAAGTAAGGCTCGGTATCCTCAAGCTTCTGCTTCGCAACGCGGAGCTTGGAAGAAGAGATCATATACATGGCATTCGTGATCTTCATGGTATCCTGAATACTTTTCATTCGCTTTTGGATTTCCTTGGTATTTGCCATATCCTATCACCTGCTCTTAAACTCTTTGACTGCCTCTACAATGGACTCTGTGATCGCGTCATCCAATACTTTCTTTTCATTGATCGTATCCATGATGTCTTTGTGCTCTGCCGCGAAAAACTCCAACATCCGTTTCTGGAAATCCTTGGTCTCCCTGGTGTCCACATCGAGAAGCAGACGCTTGTTCGCTGCAACCAGTGTGATAACCTGCTCCGCAAGACTCATCGGATGGCAAAGCGGCTGTTTTAATAATTCCATCAGTCCTTTTCCGTACTGTAACTGCTCTTTGGTCGCATCATCCAGATCGGAACTGAACTGTGTGAACACTTCCATCTCACGATACTGCGCAAGATCGATACGCACGCTTCCGGAAGCCTTCTTCATCGCCTTGGTCTGCGCCGCGCCACCGACACGGGATACGGAAAGACCAACGTTTACCGCCGGACGCATACCGGAGAAGAAAAGATCACTCTCAAGGAAGATCTGTCCATCGGTAATGGAAATTACGTTTGTCGGAATATACGCGGATACGTCACCTGCCTGTGTCTCAATGATCGGCAGTGCGGTGATCGAACCTCCGCCCAGTTTATCGTTTAACTTACTGGAACGCTCAAGCAGTCTCGAATGTAAGTAGAATACATCACCCGGATATGCCTCACGTCCCGGAGAACGCTCAAGTAACAGGGACAGCGCACGGTAAGCAACCGCATGCTTGGAAAGATCATCATAAATGATCAGTACGTCTTTTCCCTTGTACATAAAGTATTCTGCCAGCGCGGTACCCGCATACGGCGCGATATACTGTAAGGACGCGGAATCGCTCGCTGTTGCGGAAAGCACAACGGAATAATCCATCGCGTCATTTTTTGTCAGGGTATTTACCAGCTTTGCAACGGTAGATGCTTTCTGTCCGATCGCAACATAGATACAGATCACATCTTTTCCTCTCTGGTTTAAGATCGTATCAACGGCGATCGAGGTCTTACCTGTCTGACGGTCACCAATGATAAGCTCACGCTGTCCACGTCCGATCGGGAACATAGAATCGATCGCAAGAATACCTGTTTCCAGCGGCTGGTTTACAGACTGTCTGTCTACAATGCTCGGTGCTTCCTGCTCGATCGCGCGGTAATCATCTGCCGGGATCTCGCCCTTTCCGTCGATCGGAGCACCCAGTGCATTGATAACTCTTCCAAGATAGGCATCTCCTACCGGGACACCCGCTTTTTTCTTTGTTCTGGTTACTTTTGTTCCTTCTTTTATTCCGGTATCTTTTCCTAAAACGATGCAGCCGATCTGATCTCTCTTGATATCCTGCACCATTCCCTTTACACCATTTTCAAAGATAACGATTTCGCCATACATGGCATGCTCGATCCCATAGATCGTCGCGATACCGTCACCTACCCAGATGACTTCGCCGACTTCCTGACCGCCACTTACCATGTCATAGTTTTCTATTTCACTTTTCAGAATGGAAATAATTTCTTCTGAACTTATGGAACTCACGTTATCACCTCCAAATCAATTCCTGCTTTAATTTATTTAAACGCCCTTTCATGCTCCAGTCCTCTTCCCTGTCCTTCACACGAATCACGAACCCGCCGATCAGATCCGGCTGTTCGATCAGTTCTATCTGCACTTCATTTTTTCCATATTCTTTCTTCAGATGTTCTTTCATCTGCGCAAGCTGTGACTCTGTCGGTGGCGTGACATAGGAAAGTGTCGCGCGCAGAATCCCGTTGTGCGCGTCATAACAGGTGTGGTACGAAGAAAATATATCCGCAAGTTCACCCACACTGCCGTTGTCGCAGAGCACCTTTAAAAAGTTTCTCACTTCCTGCGGGAAGATGGAATCTATCAGTTTGTGTTTCTCTTTTGCGGAAACAATCGGGCTTCCCAGAGATTTCGACAGTTCCGGGGTAAGAGAAAAAATTCTTTCTGTCTCTGCTACGACCTCTCCTGCCACACCGAGTTCATAGAGGACAGTTCCGTAATTATTCGCTGTCTGTGTCATCCGAATCACCTGCTTTAGCTAAAAACTGATCATACAATGACTGGTTGCTTTCCTCCGTGCTCTTTTCGCCGATCACCTTTCCGGCTGCCACGAGTGCGAGATCCGCGATCTGTGACTGAAGATCCTGCACGGTCTTTTCGCGCTCCAGTTCGATTGTTTTCTGTGCGTTTTCAATGATCTTATCTGCCTGGTCATCTGCTGATTTTACCTTGCTGTCATATTCTTTCTGCGCATTCTTTCTTGCTTCCTCAAGGATCTTTACAGATTCTTCATGCGCACCTTTTAACATGTCTTCGTACTGCTGTTTCAGCTCACCCGCCTGCTTTCTCTTATCATCCGCGTCCGCAAGCTGTCCCTCGATCATTTCCTTACGCTTCTGCATAATACCGGTTACCGGTCCGATCAGGAACTTTTTCAGTAACAGATAAAGAACAATCAGATTTATGATGGTAAAGAGGACGTTCCAATCGATTCTTAATAATTGCATTCTCTACCAAGTCCTTTCTTTGGATTAACCCAGGAATAAGATGATCAGGATGGCAACAACCATACCGAAGATTGCAGTACCTTCTGCCAGGGCACAACCAAGCAGTAATGCTTTTGTGATCTTGCTTTCTGCTTCCGGCTGTCTTGCGATCGCGTCTACTGCCTTAGATGTTGCAAGACCGATACCGATACCTGCGCCAATACCTGTTAATGCTGCTAAACCTGCTCCGATTGCGATTAATGATGTCATAATGAAACAACTCCTTTTCTTTTTCTTGTTTTAATTTTTTTATTCCATAGTATCTTTAATAAATAAAGATGTTAAAAAGACAAATACATATGCCTGAATCAGCCCGTCAAAAATATCAAAATAGAAGCTGAATGGGATCGGCACCAAAAGCGGTGCGACGATTTTAATAAGTTCCATGATTACGAATGCGCCAAGGATATTACCAAAGAGACGCATACACAGTGACAATGGACGAATGAAAATTTCCAGTATGTTCATTGGGAGCATGACTGGAACCGGTTCCGCAAAACTCTTTAGGAATTTCTTCGGTCCCTTCTTCCGGATACCTGAAAATTCGATCAGAATTATGCTCATCAGTGCCAGGGCACCGGTGACGCCCACATCTTTCGTCGGAGATTTCATTCCGAGCAGTCCGATCATGTTTGACAGCGCAATGTAAAAAGCGACCGTCATCAGATACGGGATATAACACTTGCCCTCTTCTCCGAGAAGATCGTAAAAGAAGTCATAGATCGTTCCGATTACCGTTTCGAGTGCCAGCTGCCTCTTACCTGGGTTTTCCACCCGCAGTCCGCGCACCAGCAATATCGAACCTATGACCAGCACTGCCATGATAAACCAGGTGACAACGACGGATTCAGCAACCGGTATCCCACCAAATATGGGAATCGTGAACGCCGTCTCACAGTTTAATTCTTCCATCAGTGCCTTTGACAGATTCTCCGTATTTACCCCTTCCTTTCTTATTTAATATAACATTCTTAATGTCGCATGTATTTTACTGAAATCTTTTTGGAATGTCAATTCCCGCTTTCTTCCAAAAGTGCCGCTGCTTTTTTGGTATTTTTGCACAATTACATTCGAGTTTTTCCGTCATTTTTTCGCGATATTTAAATTCTTTTTTATCATTCTTTCCGATTTGTTTAATTTTCAAGCGCAAACCAGAACGAAATCCCGTTGAAATGCCCGAACATTTTCTATGCGTATGTCAAATGGTTAAGTTCTCCCCCCGCTTTGACGATATATTATACAAATGACTGCCATGTCTATTTTGTATGGATATGTGCTATCGATAGATTTTCGCAGAAAGGAGTATCCGACCATGCACACGAGTATTTCCGGTTCTTTTTCACGCAGTTCCTCTTTCTTTGGAGGTTCTAAGAAAAGCAAACGCCAATCCCAGTCCTTTAGCGTACACCGCAGTATGAACGAGACCGGCTACTTGATACGGCTCGCCTCGGCGCGCACACCATCCCAGGTCTCTGCTGTCATTGCTGCGGCACAGGCTGACGCAAAATCCGTAAAGCAGAGTTCTTCCAGTTCTTCCGAGATCCAGAAGGCGAAAAAGATTGCCAAGTCCATCGAGAAACAGGGGACTTTAAAGTCCGCGAAACTGCGCAAAGAAAAACAGTTGGAAAAAGAAGCCCGGACAGAACTCGCCGCAAAGAACTTAAAACGTGCGAAAAACACTGCTGCCAAGCTTGCAAAAAAAAGGCGCGTGCGAAAGGCCCAGGAGCAGGTCGCCATTGCAAACAGCATTCCAGTCTGCGATCACCGCAGACGCCATGTAGATGAATATGTGGATGACAGCACGCCGCTCTCCCAGTACTCCTTTGATAATATAAAAACCCGGGAAGAAGCTGCTGCACAGGCAGCCGCGATCAATGCGGCAATAAACGCCGGTGGAACTCCGTCTTCCGGTGATGCCACAGCAGACACTGCTGATTCTGCGGTTTCCAGTGCAGATGCCGCGGCCGCTGTTTCCGGCATCTCCGGTGTGTCCGGGTCTGCCATTGACTGTTCTATATAAATCGAGTAGGAGGCTAACCATTAGTTGATTAGCCGACCTCTCACACCACCGTGCGTACGGTTCCGTACACGGCGGTTCCTTA
>OIYG01000010.1_pt1 | contig 201425 bp, 341 predicted proteins | sample 1587861 | NCBI WGS metagenome assembly OIYG01 (sample SAMN03283272) | human gut metagenome | biome: human-associated habitat; material: feces | host: Homo sapiens | place: Peru | collected 2012 | reverse complement strand
ATAATGGAATACCTAGTAAGTACAACTGAAGTATATAGAGTTGATAATGAAGCCAGTGCCACTTCTTTAATTGAGAAAGCTAAGCATGATAATATGTATGAACTGGCTAAGTATAGTTCTGTAAAAAAGGAAAAGAAACAGAAGGGCGAAATCATTGATGAATGGTATCAAGTTTCATTAACTAAGAAATTTAATGATGAAAAAGACCCTATTTCTGTTGTTAATATTAAATATGGGGAGCAAATTGATTTCTAATGATTAAATTTGAAAGAGTTTCTAAATACCCTGATGCAGTAATTCCCACTCGTAGTACAGTTAATTCCGCAGGATATGATTTTACTGTGGTTGAAGATATTATAATTCCATCTTATTCTAACCAAATGAGTGAAATGGTTCGATGGGGTAGAACAGGCCATATTTATACTCTAACCGAAATGGCTAGTTTTACTAAAGAATTAAAAATAAAACCTACTCTTGTTCCCACTGGAATTAAATGCTGTCTTGATGCTGATACATATCTTGAATTATCAGTGCGTAGCTCCACCCCACTAAAGCATTGGATTATTCTTGCTAATGGAGTAGGAATTATTGATGCTGATTATTATAATAATCCTGATAATGAAGGACATATTTATTTTCAAGTAATTAATCTTACTACATTTGATATTCAACTTAAAAAGGGAGATAAGATTGGCCAAGGCATTATTAAACCTTATCTAACAACAGATGATGATAATGCTTTTGGTCAGCGGCTTGGTGGGTTTGGTTCTACTACAAGTAGTCCAGAAGCTAATCAAGCTAGTCTAACTTAATGAATATATTATTTTTAGATTTATCATCTAAATCTACTGGATGGTGTTTATCTTCTGAAAAAGGGGAAATGCTCAAATGGGGATTAATTCCTATTTCAGGAGATAATACTCTTGAACGTATTAAACAAATGACTGATAAAATTGTAGATTTAATAAAAGAAAATAATATTGGTAAAATAGTTGCAGAAGATGTGCATCCAGAAGCATATGGAAACAAGTCTCATACTGAACGTGTTTTGATGTGGCTTCAAGGGTCTGTGGCCCTAGGTGCTCATAGTGTTGATACTAACATTGATTATGATTTTATTGAATTTATGAATTCATCATCATGGCGAAAATTACTTGGAATGAAGCTCGGCCCAAAAGTAAAACGAGTTGCTCTTAAACAAGCAGATATTGAGTTTGTAAAAAATAAATATGGTATAGTGGCTAATGATGATGTATGCGATGCTATATGTTTGTATACTGCATATTTCACTAAACCTCAAGAAGAGTATAATTGGGAATGAGGCCAAAATACAAAAAAAAATAACTCCTTATTTGTAAGAACAAATGGATAGAGATTCTTACGGAAAGGAGTTTTTTAAATGCTTGATTTTATCGCCAAATATTGGCTTGAGTTTTTATTTGGTATAATCGCATTAGGACTTACGGGTTTAGCTAAATATTTTTATAATTTATATAAAAAAGAAAAATAGCGTTTAGAAGATGAAGCTCATGAAAAAATTATTAAAGAATTAAAAAGCAAAATTAGTGATGAGCATAAAACCACAGCTAGTTTATTGCAAACCGAGCGAGATTTATCTAAACAAGAAACCGATAGTTTAAAACAAGAAATTTATAATATAAATGGTAAAATAGATGTTGTGAGTGGTGGCGTTTTATCTATTTAGGGTAAACAATTTAAAGATGATTGTCGTAAATTATTAAAACCAGACCATGAAATTACTCTCGATGAGTTTGAAGAAATTGAGAGTGACCATGAAACCTATAATAAAATGGGTGGGAACCACACTGGAGATAAACTATTCCAAATGGTAGAATAGAAATTTAGAAATAGCTTATCTAATTATAAAGAATAAAAAATAGCCGAGAATTAAATAAAACTTAATTCTCGGCTTATAATAATTTATTCGTCTATTTTATAATAGTATTTTAAAAATTCAGGGCTAAAATCGTAGGCTAACCCTTCTGTAATCAATCCTTCAATTTCACAAATTTCTGCGGAAATACATTTAATTAATTTCTTAGCTATTTTTAATTGATGAAACGCCATATTTTCTTTGAAGTGCATTGCAGCTTCCTTATAGATGCTCAATGTCTCCTTCTCCCAATCGAGCCAGTGGTAGAGACTCTCTTTACTTAATGATTTAATAGCTCCTTTGGTGACATCCATAGATGTTTTACTATACCATTCTGCTGGGATTAATGTTGTGTTTTCCATTTCAAACTGTGGAATTGAAAAATATATTTTCGCATAACAATCTTTAGTACATTGAAGAGTTTCTAATTCTTCCTAAGATTGATGACAATGGATTTCTTTTAAACTGTCTAAACATAAAAAACGATAGTAATCAGTCATATTTTCATGATAAACTACTCCCTCTGTTTGACGTTTAATTATAGAAATCATATATTCTTGACAATCCATTCAACTCACCCAACCTTTACAATATCGACTTCAACAGTTGAATAGGTTATCGCACCAGTGTTAACAAATGTCAAATTGGCATTGTTATTTATAGAACGGCAAGATGGTAATACTTTTACTAATGTAGTAAAATGAACTGTGCCTTGGTCCACTAAACTGGCTATAGCAGCAGGAATGGCAGTTCCATTGTTATAAGCCTGGACTGAAAATGTGTTGCCAGAGCCGGCATTACCAGTTGCAGTCACCGCAACTAAATAGGTGCCGGTTCGAGTTAAACTAATCGCAGTACTACCTGCAATATGAGAAATACCACAACCACTTTGGAATATATTATTCTGGAGTGGAATAGGATTACCCGTAGCAAGAGTCTAGCTAGTTGTAGAGGTAGTCTTTAAAATTGGATTAGAGCAATTTGAACAAGTACTCATTCGTATGAACTCCTTTCTTAGTTAGAATAGAGGGAGGATATTTCCTCCCTCAATAGATTAATTACCGCAGGCGCTGCATCCACTAAATGCATTATACATACTATTTGCGGTGTAAGGACTGCAAGTAATATATGCAGGAGTAGGATAAGGACGTAAAGTGTTTAGTAAATCAGTAGTCTGATTCATATTCTGAATTGTTAAGTTGGCAGACTGTAATTCAGTACGTAGACTCTCAATTTTATCGGCAGTTAAATAATCAAGAATGCGCTGAACACCAGCATTTTGATTAGTTAAAATATCACGAGTATTTAAGTTGTTGGTATTTACAATATCACAAGTATTTTTAGCATTCTCATATCTCACAGCGTCAATATTGCGATTAGTTGTGCAACAACATTCTTGCTGGGCGAAACGATTATCGTTTAACCCTTTCATTACTTCATATTGAATATTACCCCAGCGATTAGCTGCATCACGCTCAAATGCACTCACTTCGGTGAGAATCATATCTTGGTTGCGGAACATATCTTGACGGCCTAGACCATCGGCTAATTCAGCGCGAGTTAAAGCGCCCTGAGTAGCAGAACCGCCACCAAATAGTCCACCACCGCCCCAAGCCAGGAGGAAGAATAAGAAGAATACCCAAGTCCAAGTGCCGCCAAAACCATTATCGTTGCGGTCGCCCTGAGTCATTGCCATGATATCAGCAGGAGATAATCCGTTTTCAGTTAAAGCCATAATTTTTACATTCCTTTCTAATTATATTGAGATTGGAAGATAGAATAAGCTTCATCAAAATTGATTCCCTTTTCCTTGCAGATATTGCGTGCGATTTGAATAATCTCTGCTTCGGATTTTCCTTGAGCCATTCTTTGTGCCTATTGGAATAAGGGATTAGAATTTAAATTCTGTAGCATCGCCATTGGATTCATCATTTGGTTTGGATTCATCTGCGTTAGCTCCTTTCAGTTTATTAATTTCATTAACTAGAATTGTGACTGTTTTTTCAAATTCTTCTTTGCTTACATAAGAAGCGTCAGATGGTGTTGCTTCTGGCTATGCTGTTGGAGGAGGAGTAGCTTTTAATTCATACATATTTAATGAAGCTGTTCCATCTAAATTAATTTGTTTTGTGTAGATACGTCGGTTTGCTAAGTCTGGAAAATAGAAAACCGACCCGTCAAAATCAATACCTGTTGCTCGAACTTCTTCAAGACTAGAGACCGGCCGACCTTTTAATCCTTGAAGTTGTTGAGTATATTGGTTAGTAGGCATATAACGATTCAGGTAGGGATTTTGAGATTGAGGATAATAGTTATAACTGTTTGGATACATTTTCTAGAAAATACCTCGCTTTCCAAATTTTTTACAGCGAAGTAAAAAATTTTACAGTGGTGTAAAAAATTTTACTGGGCTCCTCCATTATATAATGTAAATTGAGATGGACCAACTAACGATTTTTGCCTGGTTATTTTCAGTAAATCTATCTAAAATATTTTTTATATTAAATAGGAATTGTTATTTATTGACTTTTCCAAAAATTTATTTTATAATACAGAAAAATGGAAGAGGAGGAAAACTTATGGATTGGCTAGAAATGCTACAACAAATTTTCAATATTCTTATTGTCCCAGTATTAACAGCTGTTTCTCTATTCTTGGTTCGTTTTATTCAATCTAAAACTAATGAGTTAAAGGCTAAAACTAATGATGAAACTCTTCAAAAATATATGGACATGCTCAATAAAACAATTACTGATTGTGTATTAGCAACAAATCAAACATATGTTGAAAGTTTGAAAGGTCAAAATGCATTCGATAAAAATGCTCAATTGGAAGCATTCAAGAAAACTTATGATGCTGTAATGGGCATTTTAACTGAAGATGCCAAAGAGTATCTTAATGAAGCACTCGGTGATTTAAGTGGATATATTACTACTAAAATTGAATCTGAGGTCAATATAAATAAAGCTCAACCTAAAAAGACTGAGGGTTAATTGATTATTTGTTTGTGCGGAAGCACTAGGTTTAAAGAGTCCTTCGAGAAATTAGGAGCAATCCTGTCTCTCGAAGGACATATTGTTTTATCTCCTAAAGTATTTGCTCATGCAGATAATATTGTATTACCATCAGACACAGAAACCAGATTATTAAACTCTAGTAAAAATAAAATTAACATGGCTGATGCCGTTTATTTTATTACCGGTGAAAATGAATATATTGGACAAACTGGTTATCAAGAAATTTGTTATGCTAGAAAATTGGGTAAACCAATTACTTATTTTTCTAATAAAAAAATTGATGAATATGGTTATAAAGTTATTCAATAGTATGTAAATAATGCAATGGAGCAAACAAAAAATGGCGATTAAGAAAACTTGTAATGTTTTTCTTAATCGCCATTTTTTTATTTATAGATTAAAATACTTTAATCCATACACGCCCATTAACTTTAACTTTTCCCGTTCCCCATTCTTCATAATCAGGAACTGCTGAAATAGTACCAATCGCGCAATAACCTTTATTTCTATATTCTTCATCAGTCATAATAGAAACTGTTCCATTAGGACCAGAACATACTGGACATCCAATATTCTTTTTAAATTCTTCACGAGATTCATAGGGATAAGCAAGAACACGTCCACTTACCGCTATTGGAGTCTTTGCCTATTCAGTTTCACCAATAGAAAAACCAAATGTATCAGATGTAATATTCGCACCCGGCATTAAGCGTTCAGTTGATGTAATAAGAGTATCATCACCAACTTCAATTACGCATTTACCTGGCTCAATAGTATCTGCTTCACGGCATTCAGCATAGTCATTCCATACTGCGCCCCAAACTGCTGAAGCATGTAAACTAGCATCTGGCCCTAACCATATTTGAGCCGCTTGGTTTGTACCAGCGTTATAATTAGAGTCTGGAACATAATTAAAGTACATTCTATCATTAGTATATACTCCATTTTCCCAACTGCCGTTAGTTGTTTTCATTGATGTTATAGCATTATATCCACTATAACTAAAAATTTTAACCACAGCTGAATCACGGCCGGCTACCCAACTAGTTGAAAAGCCAGGTACTCGAACTTTTCCATTTAGTATACCAATATTTCCATCACACTAAATAACCCAATTTTGTGCAATACAATCCCATAATCCATATAACTATGCACCACCGTTATCACGAGATAGCTCAATATAACCAGTTGATCCATTATTTACTCGGAATCCATATCCAGCTTTATCAATGGCTAATTGGCCAGTCATTGTGTCACCGGTTTTTTTCACATAATTAGTGTCATGATTATGTGAACTTGATGCGGCTCCAATGTCTGATAAAACTTGTGCTGCTGTACGTTTATAAATCCATCCAGAACTATCAATAGTAGCAAAATCTCCTGCTTTATTTCCAGCATTGGTAGTTTTTAACCAAGTGCCTTCAATATAACCATTAGTACCAATACTAGAAGAGCCTACTATTAACCCAGTTGTATTAATTTGAGCAACTTCAGATACATTAGCATAAGCGCCATTATTCCCACCTGAATAGGTTTTAAATGAAATTTTATTTCCTTCATAATTTGTAGTTGTAGTAGCAGGTAAATAAATTTCATTTACATTCATTTGATTAAAATGACCACGGCTAGCTTTAAATGCACAGCCAATATTCTCCGCTGTGTCTTCAATGTCTGGGCAATAATCAGGATGAGTAAATTTAGCTTCTCCTTGATTTTCAATACTACCATTTGTTTTTAATAATCCAGTCATTGTATCACCAGATTTTTTTACATAAACAGTATCATGATTATGGCCAGAGGTTGCTATTCCTAATTCATCTAGAGTCCAACTTACATTAGAACTACCATCTACAGTTTTTTTAGCTGTTCCAATAGTAAATGTTCTTGGTGTTTTCCATTTATCAGCTGTGTCAGCATTACCTTTAAACTGAGTAGCTTTAACATTACCATTTACTTCTAATTTCTCTGTTGGCTAAGTAATTCCAATACCTACATTACCAGAGCCATTTGCATTAGCATTTAATACTAATGGCTTAGTTTTATCACCATTTCCGCCACCAACAGTAGAAACATATAAATCAACATAATCAGTACCATTACTAACGCTTACAGTACTTGCGTTAAACTAAGCACTTCCACTACTAGTTTTTAAATCAAAACCTTTAGAGAAATGAGTTTTATCATTTAAGGTTTTTTCTCCAGCAAATGTTTGAGTCTTAGTAGATACAATACCAGATTGACTAGCTGAAGCATCTCTTACCGTCTTTTTAGTTGCAGTAATTTTACCCTAAGTATCCTATGACACTGTATCAATAAATGAAATATCTGTGTTGGATGCTGCAGGACTAGATACTGCTGTTTGAATCTTTTTATATACCTTATCATGATTATGATTACCAAGAGCAACTGAAGTAGCTCCAGTGCCAGTGGGTATAGTAAATTTCAACTCTCCTGCACCATTAACTGGTTTAGCTGTATATGTTAATCCATTCCACGTCCCAGAAGTATGATGACTACTCTACTCCCAATTACCATTTTCAGCGAGGAATCTTTTAGTTGTATTAGTAGTATCAAATGTTGGGCCTTTACTAATTTTTCCATCTGCATCTGAGTACACTATAGAATTAGTTTGTACTACACCAGTTTCATTTGTTAAATAACCATCACTACTAATATTACCATGAATATGAGGTTTTAATGCATATGAAGTAGAACTTCCTAAATCAACCCAATTTCCATCTGTATCATATAAATATTCTTTATTATCTCCAGTGCAAATAACAACATTACCAGCTTCAGCAGTAATAGTAGTTCCGTCAATAAGAGTCACTTGAGAACTGGTTGGCTTTGTAGCTACACGTCCAATATATACTAATGCGCCAGAAATTTTTAAATCCGCCGCGTTAACATCGATTGTTCTAGCTGCGGAACCATCATAACTACCTTTTGGAGTACCACCTACACTAATACTTAGGGCATGCTCAACTTTTCCTGCAATAGTAGCAGTCTCTGCATTACCACTAATATCTCTATCTAATGTTTGTCCAGTGACAACTGGTATTCCATCTTTAAAATAGACTGGAGCTTTTTCACTACCAATATTATCAGTATTTAATTTATCAGCGCTTGTTGCAGGGCCTCCAGCAGAAGAAGAGCCTGCATAATTATGAGTATGACTACTATTTGCTTTACCGCTTAATAATGTATTTGTTTCAGTAATAGTATATACTGGTAGGGTAATATCTGTATTCGCCGCCTAATTTGCAGTAAATGTTTTATCTCCAGAAGCTTTTATGGTTCCATTACCAACTTTAATCGTTAATTCACCATCTCCAATAGTAGGAGCTGAAGGTAAGACAATTGAAACTTTATCATCAACGGTTTTATTAACATGCCCCTATTTATCAACAGTAATACGAGGGATGGTAAATTCTAATGTTTTACCAAATTCGCCATCTAATGATTTTTTTACGTTACTTGCAGTAGTAATGGAAGAAACGTCAGCCGCCATAGAAGGGCCTTTATCGGCGTGAGTGGCTTTATAGCTAACTGCATTTAGGCCACCAGTACCTTCTAATTTAATTACAGCGCCTTCTTCTGAATTAGAAGTATCAACATTAGCCGCAATCTAATGAGTATGACCAGTATCAGATTTACCATCTAATGCAGTTTGTAGCCCATTAATATCAGCAATTCCATGTTTATGTCCTGTATCAGATTTACCTTCTAATGTTTTTTGTAAATTTGTAATATCAGAAATTTCATGCTTATGAGATTTAGCAGCTTTATTATCTAATACATCTTGTAAGTCTGTAATATTAGAAATAGTATGAGTGTGACCAGTGTTAGATTTATTGTCTAATGCAGTTTGTAATCCATCAGTATCTGCAATTGTATGTTTATGTCCAACATTTGATTTACCAGTCAATTTCTCTGTTAATGTTTTCCAATTTCCAGAGCTATCTTTAAATTTAATATCAGATGTTAAATATAAATTTTGCCATGGATTTGATGTATTACCTAAATCTATTGTATTTTGAGGATTATTAATCGGTGATAGTGATGTTCCATTAAAATCTACTGCATATTTATCATTAACTAATTTAGTATGAGTGTGATTTGCTATAGCCAAATCATTAAATGATTTACCACTATCTTTAATAGTTCTACCTTTATTTCCGCTAAAAATAGCAATATGTCCATCAGTAGAAGAGCCATCTGTATTAATTACTGCTCCATCAATATTAGTTTGAACAATAGTCCAATCTCCAGCACTATGAGTAGTTCCATCTTTAATACAAATAATTAAATCGCCGATTTCACAAACTTCACCATTGCCAAGATATTTACCATCATTACCGCCTTTAATATCATAAACGCGATAAGTTTCACCTGCACTATGTTTAGCTGGTAATTCATGAATAGTAGCAGCTGCGTCTCCACCAATAGTACCTTTAAATACCATAGCGTCATTAGTGGCTAATAAATTATTTAATTTATTATCAATATCTGACTTTATATAAAAATTATTTAATGACCAATCATGTACTGCGTCACCACGCGCTGCGGCATATTGATACAAATGATTTCCATAATCTTTTCCTGCGTCGCCAGCTTGTAAGATTACTTGACGGCTAGCTTTATAAGAATTATCTCCATCATAATTAATATATAAATTATCTTTTTCGCAAGCTCCATCATCTGTTGGTACTGATACACCACAAATACCACAAGTCATTAAACCAGCATTTTGAGCATCCCCGCCAAATACAGCTCCTTCCTATAATGTAAGCTAATTAGAAATTATAGTATTTGTTTTATTAGCGCCAAGAATATTAGCAGTTCCACCTTTAAAAATATAAGTACCACCTATTACGACATCTCCCTCAAATGATGCGCTGCCATTCATATTTAAGCGGATATTATCATTGATATTAATACCCTAATTATTTACTAATGAATCTTTACCAGTGTTTATAATTTTAATGCCAATGCCGGCGCCTTTATTATCAATAATTAGAGCTGAGCCTTCATCATTATTTTCAATTAAAACTTCATCTTTACTTCCTGTTTCAACATTAGGAATTACTAATGTTCCATCTTTATAACCAATACTACCATATTTTAATTCAATTAAATTTTTAGTATTGTCCGCTACTTTGAATGCTAAAATAGGATAAGTTTCTGTATCTTCAATTTTAGTAGCTTTAATCCAATCAGTGCTTAAAGCACTAAGAGGAATACGATTATCTCCAATTACAGCTGGAGATGCATTAGTGCCATCACCATCAATATCAATGTAAAATTTACCATCATCTGATGTAAAATATGCAAAACCTTCTTTTGCATATGGCACATTTGTCATTAAATTTTTTGACAAGCCCTTGCTTATTTTAAACAATGCCATTAATTTGTAAACTCCCTTCTCTGAAAAAAAGTTTATAAAAATATTTCTATTAATTTGTAAAAATTTGAATTATATTATTATTTTAATTAGGCCAATAAAAAAATGGCAGATAGTAAAAACTATCTGCCATATTATTATTTTACTTTAATCCAAATTCGATTATTAACTTGAATTTTATCAGGCCCCCATTCCTTATATTCAGGAATTTCACTAACATAACCAACTATAGCATCAGGCCATTCTTTAACTTCTTTACGAGTCATTAATGATATAGTTCCATCGGGGCCAGAACAAACTGCTGCTCCAGCAGTAAATTTATATCTATCTTCATAGGGATAGGCTAATACTCGTCCGCATACTGCAATAGGAGTTTCAGCTTTATCAGTTTCACCAATAGAAAAACCAAATGTATCTGAGATAATATTCCCGCCTAATTGAAGACGTTTAGTTGATAATTCTAAATCTCCATATCCAGTTTCAACTACACAACGACCCGCTTCTTTAATTAATGATTCACGATATTCAGCGTAATCATTCCAAACAGCTCCACGTACTTTATTAGCAACTAAAACTCCATTATCTCCGCCTTTTGTTGTAGCCCTATTTCCTAATACTAAATTTTGAGACCGGTCAAATCCTTTTATTAATATGGTTTGTTTTAAAACATCATTTTCTTTTATATTAAACATACCAGGAGTTAAATTAGCATCTTTAGTAATTGTTGTTTCTGGGGTGAAATTTAGTTTCCCAGTAATAGTATAAGATTGTGATGGATTCTCATCATCAGTTGAATCTTCTATAATTAAATATGTTAAATTACCTTTTTTTACAATACGAACTTTTCGAGCATTCTAAATCTATAATCTTGTACCATCTTTATTTGGTCGTAATAAAATACCAGTTTTTTTACCTGCAACTGGATAAGTTTTTATGTTAGCAAGCATTTTATTTAATGCATCATCTTGTAAAATTACTGTAGATTCATAAGGTGAATTACTCATTTTTCTATTCTCCTTTTTCTCATAATTTTATATCTATTTATTATAGAAAATTATAATAAATCATTATTTATATTTACCCAAAAAAATAAAGGGAAGACTAATTTAAAGTCTTCCCTTTATTTTTATTTTATTAAAAATTATCAATCCACTCTAAAGCAAATGTACCTTTCTAATGTGCTTGTTCTAAATCATGAATTGCCTAAATAAATGCTTTATCAAAAACGAATTCTTCTTGAGAAATATTATCTAAATCCCAATTCTGACCTTGTTCTACAATTGCTTCAGCAACTAATGTATTTAATTCATACATTAAATGTCCCGCAGCATTAAGACTAAAGAATTTAATAGCAAATTTTACAATACCAGCATATTTAGTGGCCGCATTTTGAATTACCCATGGCATAATAATTTTTTGATTTACATTATCAGTAGTAATATCCATATAAGGCACTACATAATAATAGGCTTCACCTTTTGCATTTTGAAATTGAATAATACAACAGGTATTTGATAAATCCATGCCATCAAAATATCGATCAAATGTAAAGTATAAAGTCTCAGCCGAATGGTCCTGAGAGACGATAATGAAGGACTTAGGCACTTTTATTTTACGTTCATTTAAATCGATAGGGATTAACTCTTCTTTAGGTGGAGTTGGAAGGAGAATGGCTTTGGAAGTTCGCATCTGTTTGTCAATTGACCAAAGCTTATTCTCATAATCTTGATAATTAGTAATCATGATTATTCATTCTCCTTTCTCCTAATTTATCACTTAATATTAATATAGAATGCATCACTATTTAGTGAATAAGCACTTCCATTATATTTATTAGTCACACGAATAAAATAATTACCTTCTTGATTCTTAATCATTGAAGAAGTAATTGTAGTATGTTTTCCGCCTTCAATATCAGAAGAGGTTAACTCACAAACAAACATAGGATTAGTATCATCACTTTCTTCACTAGGTAATTGATATAGAGTACAAATTACTTTATCACTATATATTTTTTCATTAACAGCGGTTAAAACATATTTAACATCAAATGATTTCTGAGTATATTTATCTGTAACTCCATCAGTAGATGCATTTAAATTAATCCAATACTGTCCACCTTGTTTACTTAAACCTAAAATAATACTGTTTTCTTCAATTTTAGAAGCTAAAGGAGAAACAATATATTCTTTAGATTTAGTTTCATCTAAAGTGGTTTGATTATTTAAAAATGTTTTAACTCCAACAGTATATTTACCTTCTTCATTAACAATAAAACTATTGTTTTTAGTAGAACGAATCCATTTTGAAGTATTAACAGGAGTTTCATTTCCATCTTTATACCAAGTATATTGAACTAAAGCTTTAGGCTCAATACCTTCTGCGGGAGCTTCATAAGCATCTTTATTGTCATATCCAGAAGCAGTAGCAGTTAAAGTGACTTCATTACCAGTTAAAAATGCAACAGAATCAGCTACAGATAAATCAATATCATAACCTTCATCTTTTAAATCGCTATTATTAGAAATAATAGTAATCTCAGCTGGTGCATCTGGTTCAGGACAAATAACCACTGGAGTATGTTCAAGAACACCTTGACCTATTTTCTTATTTTCTTTGTCAAAAATAATTCCTTGAGCTTGGATATAATATTCACCAACACCACTTACTTCAATAGTGGCATAACGAGCATATAATTCACTTTTGTTTGGAATAGCAACTTCTGGGTCATTCCAAGTTTTAATATCATCGCTTGAAGCAATATTATAAACGCTACCCTCTTTAATATAATAAGTGCCAGTAGGGTCTAAAGGAATACGATTATCATCATCATCCTTTTTACTCACTAGAACATATTTATCTACTGGGTCATCTTTTCCAGCAGGAGTAGAATATTTAATATCTGCCGCGCCTGCTTGAGCCCGAGCATATAAAGTTACAGGTACAGAAGATAATTTTTGAGAATCTCCTTCATCTACTGCATTACCGGCTAAATTTATAAACTCTAAAGCTACTGTAGCTCCGGGATCAGTGACCAAACCATTAGTAAGCCATTTTAAATCTTCAACTTTGGCTTCGCCTTCACCAAAACTACTATTTTGAAGCATATTCAAAATATCATCATTAACATTAATAACTGTAGGATTAATTAAAACCAATCCTTCTTTAATATTAATAGTTGAAATTAAAGTATTTAAACTATAACTAGTAACATTATCACGTTCAGTATAAAATTCAACCGCGAAACTTAAAGTACCACTTTTACCAGTTAAATCTTTAGCTACAGGCCAACCAAAAATAATTTTTCCAGGTTCAGCATCAACGCTTTTAGAGAAATTAACAGATTGACCAGAAGCATCACCAATTTTCCAATTGATACGAATATTACAATTGTTTAAATCCATATAATCAAAATATCTATCAATACTAAAGAAAACAGTTTCAGCTAAATGATCTCCTTGAACTGATAAACCATTAGCAGTAAAATCAGAAGGAATTGTAATTTTACGGCTATTAGCATCAATTTCAAATAAAGGCTCATCCAAAGGAAGTCTTAAAAACTTTTTATCTAACTCACCAATTTCTTGTATATATCCGAAAAAGCTCTCAAGGTTATCAATTTGAATTTTACCATTACTAGCTTTGTCAATATCTTCATACAGTTTTTGATAAGCTAATTTAACAGAGTCTTTATACTTTGTAATCATAGACTAGAAAACCTTCCTTTCTAAAATAATTTTCCCTTATAGAGAGAAGAGAATTAATCTCTTCTCTCTATTTTTCAAAAAAGTTATATATTAGATAATTGGAACTACCCAATCAAACTTCTTTCCACTAATCTAATTCATCTTCTGGAATAACTACGTTCTAAACAAAGTCTTTTCCATTTTTAGTAAGACGTTTATTATTATCAGCAAGTAATTGAAGTTTTCTAACATAATATATATCTTCAAGATGAATGGGAGAAAGAATTGTTCCATTAGTACCTAAATACTCATACATCACAATTTTAGTCATTTTCTTTTCTCCTTTCATGAATTAATATAATTAATTTTATTAAATCCTGAGAATAGTGAATTAGCAGCATCTTGTTTCAAAGTAGTATACCAATCGACTGATTCTATAGTAATTGCCGACCAAGAGGCATAGTTAATAAAGGCTGGGTCACCAGATACGATACGCAATTTAGATTTTTCTTCTGGTGTACCAATAATAATCTTTTTAATACCTAATGTTCTATCACTATTTAAATCACTATAACTAGAGAAGGTGAAACCGCCATTATCAATCTTCTAAACATTAGAACCAATGGTTAATGTATCATTATCTCCAGAAAATGTATTTTGGAATGCACTTTGATTGATGACTGCAATTGTACCACCAATACTTACATTAGAGAATTTTGGATATACTACACGAGATTGACAACCAGGCATTTTAAATGCATAGTCTCCAATTAATCTCAAACCTTCAGGGAATTCTACCCATACTAAATTCATTGAATGAGAAAAAGTAGCACCACAGAAAAATCTAATATTGCATTTTTCAATATCATTTTCTTTATATTTTTCAAAGAATACATGAGTTAGATTCTCACCATAGCAAACTGGAACGTAAGTAATAGAATTTAATGTAGCAGATTTTCCCTCGAATCCTGGATTACGAGGAGCATCAATATCTGTATCATAAATATCTCCAGGGGAACCGAATGTTGCATCAATAGCAATAACTTTTTTAGATACTCCATTTACATCAAAGAAGGCGGGTACTGTAATTTTACCTTTAACTTTTTTAGTCAAGGCTAAAGTTACACCATCTGGGATATTCCATTTTGTTTCTCCCGCCCAGTCGGTATAATAAGTATCTGCTGGAGTGAGGCCAGATGTCTATTCAGAAACTGCAAAATACTCAGGATGGATATCTTCATATACATTAATAGGATTATTATCAAATACTGCATAAAATGTAGTATCCTCAGTAATCATATACTCTTCTAATTTCATAGCAGAGGAAGCAGTTATAGAACGACTATATCCTAAGAATTTATAAGTTTGGTCTAATGGTAAATCACTATCATCTTTCCAAGGAATAATAGTAGACATTACAGCGTAATTACCATGAGGAATTTTCTTTTCTTCAATTAATGTATTATCTTTATAATAATATTTAACGCTCCATTCATGAATAGGACAAATAGCATAGAATATATAAGTATGAATATTAGAATCAATAGTTTGCTCGTTCCATTTATTAATACTTTTATCAATATTAATAAGAATATCTGCATTTTTAGAATTAGTTAACGCCCAACCATAGAAATCATGATTTGGTTTCTTCTCACTAATATCGCCGAATGCATCAATAGGGTCTGCAAACCAAGTTTCACCATCTTTTAAGGTCATAGAACCAATTAATTGATAGCGACCATCGTTACCCTCATCTTCATCCATAATTACAAATCTAGCAGTATATCCCTATTCAACATTCGCACAGAAAATTGTTAAATTAGGATAAGCCACTTGAATGGTGTTACGTAATTCAGATTCTTTAATAGTTTCTGTATTATTAATATAAATAATGCCAGAAATATCAGGAATATTTTTACTAGAGTTTTTAATCCATTTCTTATCACTAATAAATTCTTTGAACATAACTAAATCAGTGATTTGATTTATTTTATCTTCTGGAATTGTTTCATCTTTACGATAAATTTCACCATTTTCAACTTTAACAGTCCATGCATCAAAATTAGTATAAGTATAAGGTTCTAGTCCGTAATGTCCATTATCCACATAATAAGTAGTAGATGGATTGCGCTCATCGTCGACTGTCATCTAAATATATGGACACCAATTAACATTAGTCATAGAAATCTAAGAAGTGTTAGTCTATTGGCTACGAATAGTATAATATTGCTTTAATAGCTTATAACTATCATAACCTAAACCACCACCAGCGATATTTAGAGAAGCAATCATTGTATCTCCTTTATCTCCAGTTGAAATCTTATCAAAGAAACCTTGGAGATATAAACCAGGATTAGCTTGTAAATTACCTTCATCATCACGAGTAGGATTTTTATATTCATCTTCAGTAATTATATTCTTTAATAGGTTGGCTTCAACCAATTCAAGATTTGTAATACTAGTAGGTAAATATACAGTATTTAATGCTACGCCCTTAGCAAACTGAACGTTAATTAAATTAGATCCAGTAGCACGGAAATTCTCTAATTTTTCACAACTAGTTAAATCTAATACAGGAGAAGCAGCATTAAATTGAATATTACTCATATTTACTTCTTTTAATAAAGGCATACCTTTACTATCAGAAGAGCTGGCAGGAATACTGAATTGGTTAACATTATCATTATACCAACGCTCTCCATTTTCATCCAGACCATCATATCCTAATTTCAAACTAGTCAATTTAGTAGCGTCACCAGAAATTTCAAATTCTTGCCAATATAGATTACTCATATCACCAAGATCTTTCATTTGGTTAATACCATAAACATATAGTAATTGCTCAGGATAATTTTCACTCTTGCGGACACCATTTTCAATAGAATCAATATTAAATCTTAGCGCATGAACACCATCGTATTTACGAGAAGGATAGGCTTCATTATCATCACCAAGAGTAACATAAGAAGAGTGAGCCGGAGTTAATGTCATCCAATATTCAGCATCAAATAAATGGTTTTTGGTTAAAGTGCTCTCATCCTTGAAATAAGGATCACTGGCGGTTTCAATCCATTTATCTGAAGTTTTGTTTTTATTATTGGCAGCTACACGACCACGAATGCGGTTTGCACCACCACGTTGATAATTACCTTCATTTAACCAAGAGTCAATATACTCTAAGCGGTTAGATAAGAACTGTTGACGAGATAGACTTCTATTTCCTTGTAAGGCGTAGAAATAAGTACCATTAGTATCAACAGTATATACACCAGTTGTATCACTACTAATATGTCCAGTAGTACCATCTAAATAAGAGGCATCATTTGTAATAGTGATATATTTATAATATTCATCTAAATTGACTGCTACTAATGGGCGAGTACCTAAATCAGCCAAGTTATTTGTTGTATTATAATCAGTCAAATAATATGACTCAATACGATCTACAGTTTTTAAAGGAGGTTGTTTTAAATTAGAACCAAATACACTAGTAGTAATACCACGTAAATGTCTATATTTAGGAATAATTAAACCAGTTTTAAAATATTTATAGAAGTTATTCCATAAAACACTGTCAGAAGTAGAATAGTTACCATCTTCAGTGGCGTCAACGTTATATTCAAATGATGGAATACCAGTATTATTAATACCTAATTGAGTATCAATATCATAGAAAATTGGATACCAAATATAGTCTCCGCCTTTCTCTTGAGGACCCCAAGAAGCCATCATACAGTTTTTACCACGAGAATCATAACACTCAAAAATTTCTGTCATAACAAAATATGTAGCCATATATTCTTTATCGAAGTGGTCACTTAATTCATAAGTAAATTTATCACCACGATACTCTTGCGTGTCATATTTATAAGAGCGATCACCATAAGTAATAATGGTTCCAATATAATATTTATTTGGTTCATAAGTTTCAGCAGTCACATTAGCCTTAGTTACTGCTTTACCACATTTAGCATTTCCATCATAATTATAATATGTTTTACTTGCATCAAATGCTTCATCTTTACATAAAACAACTAATCTATCAGCCTTTGTATCTAGCTCTTCATCGCTATAAGATTCCAAAGTATAATATTGTTTATCAGGATTGAATGTATCAGTACTATAGCAAGGAACATAGGTAATATTATTATTTTTATCAATTTCACCAGTATATAATTTAGTTTTATTAGAACTAAATAACACTGTTCCAATATAAGCAACAATATATTCACTACTATTTTCTTGATTTGGGTTATAATCAGGATTCTTTTTATAGTAAGTAGTACCTTCTACATACTCTTTAGCCAAAGTATAGATCTATTCAGAAGTTAATGGATTAGTTGTCATGATATAGTGTTTACTATTATCAAATAACTCTTCACCAACATCACAAACTTTATAAGTACCATTAGACACTACCTTTTCAGTACAAGTACTCCAAACCCAAGCTACAGCGCGTTCCCAATTAGAATAATCTTTCAATAAATGCTGAGCGCGATTTTCTTGATTTAATGTAATATCATCCTTAGAGAATGTTAATGTTGGGTCTTTCTTACATTCTCCATCAGGAGCCATAATATAATCAAGTATATCAGCATCATCATGATAACGATATTCAAATGAGTCGGCTACCACAGGGGCAGATTGAACTGCATTTAATACACGAGAACCATCAGTATTAAATACATCAAATTTCAAATCTTTGCGGTCTTGTGGGTCACGATATGAGCAGAAGGTGCGGCTATTGTTTTCAAACTCCCAACATTCTGCTACTTTAGGCATACTCTTAGTACCATCGCCTATAAATTTAGCTTTTGGATCTTTACCAGTAGTGCTGTCAAGTGCGAATCCATATACTTCATCAGAACCTTTATCTAAAAGCATATTGTATATACCAATAAATTGATAAATAGGCTCTGAACTACCATCTGAAGGTTTCTTTTTATGAAATGCAAGTACGCGGAAACCACGCACAGAAGTGCGATAATCATCAGTATTATCAACTTTGAAATCTTTATATCCAAATTCTATTTCATAGAATTTATTATAATATTCGCTAGCAGTATCACTTAATACCTTATTTTTTTCTGCTGTTGGATATTGCTCAGGATATAGAGCAACAGGTCCTTTAGCAAAATCTTCAGCATTAGTAACATTTAAATTATCTTCTACGCCATCAGTAGATTTCCAATTACCTTTATGGTTTTTATACCAATAAACCTTACCATCTTTATATTTCGTTGCTAAAATATAATTGGTCTATTCAGGGTCTTCTACCTAAAACGCTTTTGCATTATTATAATCATCTAATGGATGTTTAGAATAAGCATTTTTAACCATGTTCGCAAATCCCATATTATAAGTTCCAGAAGATTCCATATAGTCAATCTTCATGGTAAATTTATGGGTTCCACAAGTATAGTTATTAAAATACCAATATTTTTGACGAGTTTTTTCTTCTCCTCGTTTTACATAATTAGTATTTTTAATATAGAAAGTATTCGGTTTATAAGGATTAGTTTCACTAAAGACAACTTCCTTTTCACCTTTTTCATCTTCATAATATTTAATTTTTAATTGACCAGTAGCAGAATCAACTAAAGGCCCTAATGTTGTGCTTAAAATATAAGGCTTCTAAGTAGAGCCTAACATATCAGCATTATACTACTCTCTAAATGGACCACGATTTAAGAAAATATTAACTCGTTTTTCGCCGTCAACCGCGTCATTATTTTTAGTTTTAACTTTATAATTTCGACGAGGATAAAATTCAGATGAAGTTCCTTGAACACTCATTGATGCGCTATCGCTAATAAATGAAGGACAATGATATTTATAATAAGTTTCAACAGCCTTTTGTTTTTCAGCCGCCGTAGCACCATCACCAAATAATTTATCAGCTTTGGCTAACTCTTCCAATTTACCTTTATTATAATACATTTCAAGTGGAGTATTAACAAATTCAACTCCAACATTTAATTTAACTTTTTTAGAATAAGGAAGTTTATTTTCACTATCTTCTAATTTAGTAGTATCAAAAATAATATAAGGCATTAATGGAGCATCAGGATGTTCATTATTATACTTTATCATATTAGTATAACTAAACTGGAATTCATCAATAGCAGTATTTTCTTCTGCTAATTTATTTTGATCATAAATATTTACATTCTCAAAATCAGCAGCATAATTCATGACAATATCATTAACATTTAAATCAGTGCGGTATACACGAACTTTATACAAATCAATATCGCAATAATCACTGTTAAATTCAATTTTATCATTTTCTACAGTAAATCCATTTTCTTGAGTATTTCTAACAACACTAGTCAATACACCATTTAAATAAATGTAAATTAAGTTTTGGATTTTTTCTTTACTATATTTACAAACAACAGATAAAGTAATAATTTTATTTTCAACGTAAGACACGTTTACTGTATTAGTACCATTAGAGAAAAATGCATCTTGTGGGCCTAGACATAAGCCAGTAACAGCTTTAGTATTACCAGAATAATAACTGCCTATAACATTATTTAAATTAATTTGTTTAGCAATATGACTAAATTCTAAATCATCATATTCCATTCTGCGTTTAACGCCATTTTTATCAACAAAATCAACTTCATAAGTTTTTAAATACCAAGCTAAAAATGCATCATAGTTAGTATAATTTTTATAATTAAATTCACCCGTCTCTTCATTATAAAATGCTTTATATAAATTTTCATCATTTTTATAACGAGTAATAGTACGAATTAAATTTGAATAATCCTGAACATTACGAACTTTAAACATCAATTCAATACTATGAGATTGTTCAGTCGCTTGAGAACCATTGGGGTTTGAAAATACAGTACGACCAATAGGGATAGATAATTTAGCACCATTACTAATACGTAAACAAGTTTTATTGTCTTCGTCAGTAGTCCAACCATTATTATACCAATTAAAATTAGTAAACGTCGCCGCACAAGGCTCAGCACCTAGAGCAGTAGAAGAATTTACTAAAGTAGTACGTTTAGCTAATGTCTCAGAATTAGAACGACCACTACCAACTGTATTTAACAAATAAGTTAAGAAACCTTGTTTCTAAATACCAAAATCTGTTCTTGTTGGGTCTTTTACTACACGAATTTCAATCTTACGGGTAGTCTCACGTGCTCCATCGCCACAAGTAATAGTGTAGTGATTAATTACATCTAATTCAGGATTAGCAATTTCAAAAATTGCATAATTTTTAGAATCAGTAATTGTTTGAGGAGAATAAGAAAGTTCAATATTATTACGTTTAAAATGCACTATTGGGTTTTCAGCCTATGGGTCAAAAACACGGAAAGGAATTTGAATAGTGTCATAACTATAATATTCGTCTTTATAATCTCCCAGCCAAATAATTGGAGGAGCTTGAGGGTCTAAACCATCATAAACAGCTACTTCAAAAATTAAAGGCTCAACTTCAATTCCTTTTTTACCATTAATAGATTGGAATAAACGAATCCAAACTTTATGATAACCATTAACTACAGATATATATTGTGAAACATTAACACTCTATAATGTAGCCGAATTAGCAGCTAAAGGTACGCTTAAAAATGGCTCATCTTCATTGTCAAAATAATATTCAACAATTTTATCCATCGCACCATTAACATTACATTGCAGTACTAATTTATTAGGTTCAAAATAACTTAAATTAGAAAAGCTGCTTGATTCTTGTAGTTCTAACTTAGAAGTTTTAAATGTTATCAAACGAGTAACTGTGCTTGGATGATTGGTTTGGCTAGCTACTAACACTAATCTTGAAGAAGCATCATCCTTAGCTAATTTACCAAATTCAAAAGCATATTTCTCACCATCAGGTACTTGGAATGTTCCTGAATTATACTGATTATAGTTAGTACCATCATCAGTATACTCTAATTTCCAATTGATTGTAAGAATAGAGTCATAAGAATTACCCTTCTTATTTTTAGCTGATGTAGCAACAAATGTTACCTCTTGAGAACGTCCATTAATTAAATTAACAGTAGGTAATGAATCTACAGCTAATTCGATATCAGAAGCTAATGAACCAGGGTCATCTCCACCGCCTCCACCAGCAACAGTTAAACGACGACATAGTACATTTTGAAATGCTCGCTGAACTTTTATTACACGATAAAAACAATTATCACCTAAGTTGATAATTAAATCATCTTCTTCGGGATACTCTCCGCCTTCAATAGCTCCGATTGGAATATTGATTTCATCTTCTAGTTTTTCAGCATCGGTCGGAGTATAATTGGCATAATAAATACCAGAATTACTTCCTGAGCCACCACCACTACCGCTTCCTAAAAGCTTTCGTGATACCATTGTACCATCAGCTTGAGTATAGTCTATGAAAATTTTACCAGTATCAACTGCAAAATAAACATATCCATCATTAAAACCCATTAAATCTAATTTAGCTTCAGTACCACGAACAGGGATGAATCGTTTATTGCTCATGCAAGTATCTCCTTTCTATCTTAAATTTTATATAAAACAAAATTATATATAAAAAAAATGGGAGAGGAATTTTCCTCTCCCAAATTCCTTCGTTGATTTTTAAAAAAACCACGAATATAATTATTATAAACTGTCCTCAAATTAGAATGAACCCCAAACTAAATCAGCAGTAACAGTACTGCCAGATGCAGTTAGTTTTAAAGTATCAGATTTTAATACCATCTTTGCATTTTTATCAGATACTAAACTAGTTCCAGCTTGTAAAGTATGTGCTACAGTAACAGTGTTAGTAGCATCATCACGAGTAGCACTATCTGGACCGGGCTTATATTCTAAAGTCTGAATAGTTTTAGTATTAATACCAATGATATGACCATTATCATAAGTAATAGAATCGATAACATCGAAAGTACCACCATTAGTTAATGATTTACCATCAGTAGTTGGTGTAGTATCATAAGTGTCATGCTTGATAGTAACAGATAACTGATTTGGTGCCTTACCGCCATTATCAGTAGAATCAATAACAATGCCATCACCTTCGGCAAAGGCAATTTTACCAACTACTCCGCCACCATTACTAGAAGTAATGGTCATACTATCAGTAGCGCCCTCAGCCTTAAAGATATAAGTAGTATCAATCTATGCATCATCGCCAGAAGGTACATAAGTCCACTCAACATCACCAATAGCTAAAACGCCATTAGTCTCTGACTTACCATCCTTAGCAGTTGCAATCAATAAATCGCCGATACCAGCAGTTTTACCAGTGGCATAAGTTAATTTACTGCCTTGGACTAGGAACATATCTCCAATATGAATATCAGTAGCCGTTCCACCCTTTAATACATTGAAACTTGCATCCATGGTAAAGGTCGTGCCACTAGTACCAATAGTACCACGATAAGTCATACCATCAAGTTTCTTAATTAACGCATCGACTTGATCTTTAGAATAAACAGGAAGGTCTACTCGCTTAGCCTCATTATCACTACCGATACCATAATAACTACCATCAATAAAATATCCTAACTTTTGTTTCTTTAGAACGTTTGTAGTACCAGTATCGCTAGCACCTACTTGTAATTCACCATTAGCGCCTAATCCTAAACTAATGTCATTTAATTTAGTATCTTTAGCTACGATTTGGATACTATTACTATCAGCAACTTTAGTAATAGTTACATTGTCACCACCCTTGATATGAACGGTACTAGCATCTTGTAGCGCGCTATCTAATACTAAATCAATATCATTAGTCGCATCAGCATGCTCTTGAACATTAAGAGCATAGGTATCACCAGTAATTGTGAGTGCTTTATTATTAGCCATGGCTACTTGAGCACCCTTAGCTCCAGTAATAGTTACATCAGCCGCGGTAATAGTTTTACCAGCATCACTATTAATACCACCAGTAGTAATCTTAACCCCCTTGTCAACTGAAGAAACAACTTGAGTTAGAGCAGTCAAAATAGTATCGTCATCAGGATTGATTTGATTCCAAGTAGTACCATTATAATATGCTAAAACATTTTCTTTTGCACAATAGGCAATATCGCCTTTAGTAGATACTGTCTTTTTTGCCTTTAATGCGCTTAGATCGTCATAAATTTCAACACTCTTATTCAGAAGAGCCAGTTCATCAGCTTGACCAATATACAAACGGCTACTATCAGAAGTTAAATAAAATGTACCTACTTCCCAACCTTTTTGAGAATCTTTTAATGTATTTAAACTCGCTTGAGTACCAAGTTTAAATTTTACAGCATTACCAGTATAATCAGCCATAATAAAATCTCCTTTTTGTTTTTAAAAATTACTCTGAGAGTTCACCCCAAATAATACTCTCATAAACTTTATTAATTTCGTTGACAATATTAGTAGTATCTCCAGCTACGTATGCTTTACCGAGATCATTTAATGAGCCAACAGTAGAATTGAATACCTCAAGCGAAGTATATTCTTCAACAAGTTTCTTTTTAACAGCTTGTAATTCTGAAGTTTTCGCATATCCAGTTAAATCAGCATTACCAAATGTACCTAATCTTTCTGGCTTTGAGTTGATAAGCATATATTCATCATAAGAATTGTTATCATCTCCACTACTATTAGGCACTAAGTAAACAACATTTTCTTTATTGTTTTCCGCTGAAGTAATATCTTCTAAGCTGCCAACGGGTTTATAGGTTAAATGATTCGCATTTGCGATTTCATTTTTAATAACAGTATTAAAATTATCAACTTGATTTTGTAGATTAATAATTTTAGTACTAATAGTATGAAAATCTTCTTCGGGCTTTTCCCATTCTAACTTACCAGCAGCTCCTTTTCTCAAATAAGAACCACTTTCTGCAGTATCAAATCCAATGAGATTTAATTCAGGATTCGTGCCTTCAACAGTTTTGAATTCAAACGTATTAGCATTAATATTAATCTCTAATTGACTAGCTATTAAACTAGCAACATCAGCTAATGATTTACTTTCCCATTTACCGCTGTCATTTTTAACTAAAAACGCACCAGCATCAGTTACAGTTTCTAAAACATCACTAATATCAGATAACTTAGTAATATTAGTCCCCGAGCCAGAGCCACTAATTAATTTATCTCCTAAATATAAATATCCATTTTTCTTATCCGCAGATTCATAGATAAAATATAAAGTATTAGGATCTATTAGTTTTCGCGCCTTTAATGAATTATAAGCAGTTATTGTACCGCGCTAAAACTTTACATAATTAACATTATTTGGCATATTAATCTCCTTTCCTTTAGAATCATTTATAATTATAAAAGAAATCTTTTCCCTTACTATTGATATATAAAAAAAGTTGGCCCATAATTAATCCTTATGGGCCAACTTTATTTATTCCTAAAAAATTGAAAGAATTTCATCCATTGTATAGTAAGAAATATTAATTACCTATTCACTATCTTCATAATAATTTTCTTTGTCACTAGGGTTAATTAAAATTTTTTTCCATAATCCATCAACATTATGGGTATCTAATAAATAACCGCTTTTGTCTAATTTATAATATTCAGCATTTGGAATATATTCATCATTAGCTTGAACAACAACATACTATGGAGATTCAGTTTCATCTAAATAATAAACCATTAATTTCTAATTAGAAGTTAATGAATTAAAGACTGATTTTAATGTTGCAGTATCTTTAATAGAAGTTTCTAAAACATAATTATTATCGCCATAGAAATCTTCTTTATTATATTCAATTTCAACAGCTTTTTCAGTGCTATAAATTACACTAGGACGATTCTAAATATGAGAAGGTGAACCGGGATGGTCTTGAGCCCAATTCGCTTGGTATTTATCTCTACATTGTTGGAATTCTCTTAATAATCCCCACAGAGAATTTATATCACGGTAATATTGGACCCCTTCTTTTAAGCCAGAGGCTTTTTCATATAGTAAATATGCTGTGTAATATATTTTTTTATCATTAAATTTAGTAATGTCTCCAGCATATACTTTATCACCATTATCATTTTCAATATAATATGCAGTATCAGGACTAGGCTTAACAGTCAAATCTTCAACTTTTTTCCAAATCGGATAATTATCTTGAACAATATACAATGGTCCAAAAGCGCCAGTATGTAGAGTTGAAAATGTTTCTTCAGTTTTAATATCCCATTGATTGTTAGGATTTCTTAAACCAAAATCAACTTCACCACGTTTACCATAATATACTATTTCTTTGGCTGGTTCATCTTTTAAAATGTTACCACTTGAGTCTACTATTGGATTGCCATTTTGATCGTATAAGTCTGCCCAAACATATTCACTTTTTACTGGAATAAAATTATTAATACTATATGAATCAGTATATTTACCTAATAAATTTAATAATGCATTATACATACCCCAAATAGTTTCTTGTGAAGGCATATCATAATAATCATTATCTGTTTCTAATCCCAATAATTTATATAAATAACGGATTAATTCAGAAATAGTTTTAGGATATAGTGCTGAGTTATTAGGGTCTCTATCATTACCTATAAACAAATAACGTTTTTTATCTATAGTATTTTTATCTGCTGGGATAAAAATACAATAAGCTTGACGATATAATTGGTCTCCTTTACCGACTTGAATATACTATTCTGGATCCATAATATAATATGTCTAATTTGAATCAAAATTATTCTAATTAGGTATATATTTATTATTTTTTTTAATATATAAAATTTCATCAATTTCATCAAAAGCGTGCTAATTTTTTAATTCAATTTTTACATAAGTACCATTAGGGTCAGGATAATATAATTCACCATTTAAATACTTTTTATCACTATAATCAACATAAGTATTAGTTTCACCATAATCTTGAGGATTATATATAACCCAAGTACCACGAGGATATACTAAATCCCACATTAATGAAGCCATATTACCCAATTCTGGAAGATTAATATCAAATGTACGCTAGTCAATTTGTTTAGCATATTTTAATTCATTATTAACATAGAATCCTGAATCAGATAATTGAAGAGAAAATGGCTCTTTAATATTTGATAATGTTCCCTCATCAAGTTTATTATTAATTAATTTATATCCTTTAGTATCCATATGAACTGGATACAATTCACCAGAACTAGTTTTCTTTAAATAAATTTCATTTACTCTATCAGGGATATAATGCTATCTACGTTTATTAAATCCTTCAATATTATAATGGAAATCTGTATTTGTATTAAATTTCCAATTACGAGGTAAATGTAATTTATAATCTAAATCAGTACTTCTAAAAGTATCTATATGAGGCCCATGATTATGATGGACTCTAACTTTTTGGGCATACTATCTTCTCTATTGATTGTATTTTTTCTCATTATAAGAAATATTACCAGCATCATCTGTAATAATATATTCATCAATAGTAGCTTCTATTAATTTATTATTATCAAAATAATATAATTGCTAAGGGATTTTTACTAATCGTTTAAATAATTCAAATGAAATATATCCAGGTTCTTCTAATTTTTTATGATAATATTTTAATGTAATACCATTATTATCAGTAATAGAGTATTTTGACCCAACAGATAAAGAAACATAATGAGGCGGATTGTTTACAATATAATCTGAACTATAATAAATATTACCAAGAGTTTCTAAATACATATCAAGAATTTCTTGACTTGTAATAATTTCAAGTTTTTTACCATTTACATCTTTCTCTAATGGTTCATAAATAATTATATCACTAGTAATTTTTTTATATTCAAATAAAGGACCACGATAAATATCTTTTATAGGTAATGCCTCATATTCTTTTTTACGAGCTTCTTTTAAATTAGCAATGGCCTGTTTCCAAGCTTGAACTTTAGACGCATATTGAGATAACATATCATCTAAATTTGTAATTTTAGTGTCATAATATTGTTCAGAGACTTCATCTCCTGCATAATGAGCAAGAGCTTTTTCACGGACTAAATTTGCTCTATATTCATTATATCCACCAATTTTATCAGCATTCGCCTCATGATTAGTATCAAATGTAAATAAACCTTTATATTCTTCAGAATTATTAATTTTTTCTTCATAATCAATAATTTCTTTTAAATTTTCTTTTACTGATTCTTCTAATTTTTTTACATTAGGAGTGCTGGCGTTCCATTTATCAACAATATAACTAATATCTAATTCTTTATATTTAGGAATAGTAAGAGCGGTTTCTCCTTCTCCTATAATTATTTCGCCATCTAATTGATAATAACTATTTAATGGAGACAACTAAACACGGCTATTATCTTCATATAAAAAACTAACTTTTTCATATTCATCATTATCATCAGGAGCGTCTACTATAGCTTCAAATTTAGGAGCTTTAGAATCTAAACTCGCAACCATAATATACTTTTCAGTAATTGTAGTATTGCTACTAACTGAACACCAAATTTTTTGCCATACAGTATGGTCATAATTAGCTTGATAATGTTTTTTATCTATTTCTTTATTTATAGAATATTCACAGTTTTCATCAATTCCATCAGGCGTTAAATTATTTAATGGGTCTTGAGTAATACTATCTTTTAATAAATAATATCTCTAATTGGAATTATAAAAATCAGTTTCAGGATTTACTTGAAAATACTTCCCATAAGGACGCTATGGGGTAAGTTCTGGATCCATATCACCAATAGTCTAAATACTGCCTTGAATTTTATAAACCCATAATACTGGACAATTAGCCGTAAATTTTTCAACTTCATTACCTTTTTCATCATTAGCTGTTTGATGCCACTAAGCTTTTATTTCTGTAGATATATAGGGGCTATATCGGCGTTCGCCATAATTAATAAATACATAACGAGTATTATATACTCCATCACCATTAATATTTCCAGTAGAGGAGCCATCTGGAGCGCGTTTAGCTATGGCTTGTTCCATTTCATAACGATTAGTATAAGTTTTATCAAATGTCAAAGCAATCCGTGGATTAACTTTTAAATTACCATAAAATGAACTCAATTAACTCCCCTCCTTTTCATATAAAATATCTATTAATAAATAAGCATCTTGATTTTCATCTATATTAGTTAATGACATTTCATCAAAATTAATAGATGTTACTACACCAGAACCCTAAGTCATATCTAATTCATACAAACCAACTCCGCCAATCATTATATAATCTTGATTGGCATTAAGTCTAAATTTAGTACCTGGTAAACTCTGGATTCCTAATTTTATAATAGGAGTATAATCATCAAAAATTACTCCTGACATTAATTTAGCTTTAGTTATTGTTACTGGATAATTTTTTTCATTTAATTCACCAAAATATCGAAACTAAACAACACTTTTAGCCATTACTCCGTCTCCTCTCTTATAGCAATCTTGGAGGGGCTTTTGTAGCCACTACAGTCATCATACCATTATGATTTAACTAAATGGTAATTTTATTTAAAATATATTCTCCATGTATATCACTTTTATTATCATCAACTGTAATAATTGTATTTGGTTCTAAATAATAAACAGGGACAGATTTTAAATTTATTTTTTCATTCAAATAAGCATATTGATATAATAAATTATTCAATTCATCATATGTTGTTTTACCCTAAGATGAAATAACAAATTTATTTTCATACATTTTAGGTACTGGTATATAAGCATATCCATCCTATAATAAATTTTGTTTCTAATATAAACTATATTTTTCAGGACTAATATAAATTATATTAGGAGTATCCCTATAAATAATAGATTTAATAGCATCATTATTAACAATTTTCGGCCTATCTCCAATAGCTTTCACAGAGTACTTACCTATCGTACATTCTGAATCTTCTATAAAATCCATCCAAAATTCTAATGTAGAAGGGTCAGTAATATATTTTCTATTCCATCCATAATACTCTTTTTCATTATCTGGTAATGGCATCTACTCCTCAGGTTTTTGTGGATTCGGCATACCAACAAAATAATTTTTATAATCAATTGTTGTAGGATTATATATTTTTCTCCAATAGGCTAATAAATCAGCGTAATAACTTTCATAACCAGTACATCCATTTTTAAATTCTGGATTATTTTGAGCTAATTTTACTGCATAATCATCATTATGTCCATATTTCTCATAATCTAATGCCATTTGATAAATTAATTCACGCCAATTCTATTTTACATAATACTATGTATTTTTATCTTGACCTGGCATTACTGGCTAATACACATAAGCCTTACCACCTTTTTGATATAAAGGGTCAAACCAACTTGCCCAAGGATGCGTACACATAGAACCATGTCCAGTATATCCTATACTACCATCTGACAGTAAATCAAAAACATATAATTTTCTGTTTTCCCAATCATTCCACTAACCATAACTTGAACTACAGGAAGTCCCATAAAACTTTTTCATTAATTCATCATTATGACATTCGCCATAAAGAGAAGCAATATCTATATTTACTCCTCCATTTTCTCCATCATAATAATCTCCTAACTCTCTATCAGGATACTACCCTAAATATAATTTATAAAGTTCAGCCCAGTCTTTAACATCCCACCATTGTTCATCAAGAGCAGTTCCCTATAAAGTATCTTTTGGATTAGGTGTCTTTACAAATTCTCCAGTTTTTAATGGATCATAGGAACGATAAACTCTTCCATCAATTGTAGTATATTTTTTAGGTTTTTCATCAATAGCATATCGTAAATGAATGGGTACGCCTTCACTATTTGCAGTAGTTGGATTCTTTTTACCCCAAATCATAAAATTATTTTTTATTTTAGAAAAATCAGGAGTATGCTAAAATGAAGAAATTAAAACATTATCTGAAAAATTATAAGAACTTTTTGAAGCTAACATTGCAGCTTCTGCATAAATCTGATTATAAGTATACTAATTATCATGCTTTTCATAAATAGAATTTAATTTTTCATCTTCTTCAGGATTAGCTGAATCTGTAGTTTTTATCATACTAGTCCAAGACTAATTTACATAAGTCCGCTTTTTCTAAAAAACAAATTGTCCATTAAGATTATAAAAATATTCATAATCTCCAAAAGTAGAACAAATTTTATCAAGCACTGAAGTGATTGTATCTCCTACATTAACTACCAAGCCATCTTCATCAGGCCAATATAAATCTACTGCTCGATATCCAGCTGTACCTGTACCGCTAATTTTAGAAACATAATATCCTATTTTATCATTAGGATTATCTTTTATTTTAGTTTTAAAATTATTTGAACCAATTTCAGTTAATTCACTATCTGTTAATTGATTTAATTGGACTTTCTTTCCAGTAGTAGTATATTTTGTTAAAGTTGTATCAAAAGTAATATTAACATAAATGCCATTATCATCTAAAAAAGCATAAAAATCACCATCAGTATATCGTAATAATTCTAAACCTTTATCATCAACATCTTTAATTAAAATATTATGAAAAGGCTCATTTCCATAAAAATGAATCATTTCACGAATAATATATGTAATAGGACGTCTTATTTTTTTATATTTTTTAATTTCTCCACTAATACTATCTTTAACTTCAATAATACCTAACATTGATTCATTATTTTGCTATTCGGTTAAATATGCTATACCTTCATCAGTTAAATATTGAATTTCGGTGTCTTTATTAATTCGCCAATGCAAATTTTTTATTAAATTATATTTTATAATTAGTTCAGATATATTTAAATTTTTTTCATCATATTCAACCAATTCTATTGCAAAATCAATTGGATTAGGAAAATTTCCTCCAATATCACCATTTAATAAACACATTTTATCTTTTCCTGAAATAGCAATTTTACATCCAGTAGAAGTAAGTGTTGTATTAAAAGCAGTAATTAAAAACATACCTTGCGGGAACCAAATTAAATCATCATAATCAGAATCAATATTATTAGTCAGGCCAATATAAAGATTAAATTTAGTTGTTAATCCCCAATATACATCAGTAATATTTACTCCTTCAGATACTAGTTGTACTGAACAAGAACGACGAACAGCGGAGGACCCATCAATATTGATGGATCCTCCAGAAGCTTTACCTTCAATCGATTCGACAGGTTCTTCATCTTTATTTAAACTTACAATTTTAATAAAAACTTCTTTCTGGTTGTCTAAATCTAACTATTTCAAAAAATGAGTATCTAACAAAGGATTATTTTTCATTGATACATACCCGCCTCTATCTCTTTAGTAAACCCTCTATCAAGAGTTAATATAAATTTATTCCAAGCATCTTTTACTGCTTCAATTAATTCACGCATCTATTTATCTTTTGATGCAGTATCATCGGCATCATAATAGTCATAAAATCGCGTTGATAAGAATCCTCTAAAAATAGTAAGATATTTTTCATATTCAGTCTAATAATATTCAGCTTTTGTTTTATAATTTTCTTGCTTATTAGTATAAATAGTAATTAAAAATTCTGCCTATTCAATCGCGTCTTTATAAGCATTTATATCTTTATTTAAAACATTTTCAATATACCAATAAAAAATTCCCATACTTGTAATTGAAGAATAATTCTCATTAGGTTTAGATAATTTAGGTAAATTAGTAAATAATTCAATTAACAATGGATCAATTCTATATTCATTAAATAATTGAGTATTACACCAATAACACAATTCTGAAATTTTTGCTAATCCTTTTAACATTAATAAATGCTGATATCTTACTTCATTAACAGTAGGATTTGTTTTTGTAATATTTACTTTATACCCTGACAAATTATTTAAAGATTTTATTTTATCCTAAATGAAAATTTTATTACCTAAAGATTTATAGGTTTTTAATAAAGTAGTATATAATCCATCTAAATTAGAATTATATAATTCTAATATGGATTTTAATGTACCATATTCAGATAGCGCATTATCTCCACCGACATTATTAGAAATAAAATTAGAGCGTGTTTTATAAGTATAATTAATAATATTATCAATAATATTACGTTCAGGATGTTTTTTAATATCTTCACTATCGCTTTGATTTTCTTCACTTAAAATAGTAGAAACAAATTTATTATTAGAATATAAATTAAATGTTCCCTATCGCAAATTAGCAAGTTTAGTTGCTGTTAAATAAGATTCAATAAAATTATAATTATTATTCTTCTAATCGTTAGCAGATACCGCTAATTGACTAAAATAATCAATAAAACTTTTTATTAAATAATCTTTTTCATTTAAATAATAGTCTACATTTGAATCATAATTACTTAAAGTAGCTTGTTTATAAAAATTATTTTCTAAATAATAATATTTTCCTAACTCTAAGAAAATATCATTTTTTTCAATTTTTCCTACTAATTTATAAGTTGAAGTATTTATACCATTACTAACCAATAGCTATTGATAATTTGTAATAGTAGAATTATAATTAGCTATTATAGTATTGGCATCTAACAAACGCGAGAATCCAGTATTCATATAATTATTTGTAGTATTTGGAGTGATTAAACTAATAATAGCATCTAAAACATATTTATATCCATTCTCTTTTACTGGTAAACAAGTATTATCAATAATATACAATAGTTTATTAATTTTAACTATACGAATATTAGTAGCTTCAAGACCATAAGTATTCTAATCAAATTCAATACTATTAAAAATTGAATTATCTCCTTCATCTGAATTATTTCCTTCAATGTCTAAAATAATATTACGATTAGAACTAGATCGAATAGTACTTTGTATAGAAGAACCTAATTTAGTTATATAAGAATCTGAATATTTACGATTATTCTTCTCGTAATAATAGAATGAATATAATAATCGATCTCTAAAAGCTAAACAATATAAAAGATCTCTTTTCCTATCGCTCCACCACCCTGAGAATGTAATAGATTTCTATAAATAATAATTTAACTTAGATGATAAACTAGTACTATCATTTATAATTGAATTAGGCCAATTTAATTCTTTTGCTGACTAACAAACATAATCTAATTTATCTGCCGCTAAAATAAATTTAATAATAGAAGAACTGTCTTCATCTTCCAAGCCATTCTATTCAGTACCGCCTTGTAATTTTAAATTTAAAGCAGTATAATCAGAAGCAATAGTATTTCCTATATCAATTAAACTAGATACCTAAAATAAATCCTTTAGAGTATCCATATTATCTAAATCAATTTTAGTATTTTTTAATTTCTCAATTAAATCAACGCAAGCATTAAAAGGATATAAAAAATTATCATTATCATCAGTACCAATAAAATTAATAAACGCTTTAGTGTCAGAATCTAAATTATCAGTCTATCCTAATAATTTATTTAAATTTCTACGAGATTGTTTTAAACGTCCATAATACCATAAAATTTCATGTATGCCACCCAAAACTTTTTGATATAATAATTTATCTAAAGCATCATCGTCATCTTGATCTTTTATAATAGCTAAATACCCTATTATAGTATCATATAATCCTTGAATAGAAGTCCAAGCATCAATATAATAATTCATTTGATTCCGACGAGCCTCAGCTTCAGAAGTATTGGTACTGCCCAGCCCTGCTAAAACTCTATTATAATGATTTTTTATATTAGTTAAAATCTCAGTAATATTAATTGAAGACTCAATTTGCTCAAGATTATCTTTTATTGAGTTGTAATTAGAAGAAGTAACATTTGTTAATTGATTAGCTATACTCTAATAAATTAAACAATATAACCATAATGCCGCTTTATATCTATAAACAGTTGCATTATAACCATCATCAGTAAGCGTTTGACCATTTTTATCAGCGATTTCATAAATTTGATTTAATAAACCACTATAATCATTCGCAATAGAATTAGCATTTTCAATAGCAGAATTCTAATTATTATAAAGAGATTGTAATAAAGAATCTAATTTATTTAATTTAGAATTAATACCTTCTTTAGTTGGTTGCTAAATTAAATCTAATAAATCCTATTCTTCTTCATCCTATAATTTTAATTCAGTATACATACCTTTATTTATCTACATTCGCTTAATTGTTTTTAATACTTCTTTTTTTATTTCAGCTTTCTTCTCTTCAGTAATATCATTTGACCATAAATCAACAATATCAAAATTCTTTAATGCTGCTGGTTTCATAGTATTTAAAATTTCATTAATAATATTACGATCCTGCCAATTAATTATTCTTTCTAAACGAGATTGATGATCATTTAAATCTTCATAAGGAATATTATTTGATTCTGATAAACCATTTAATAAAGTATTATAACTGCGAGTTAAAGTTAAATATCTCTAAAAATTATTATCAGCTTCTGCTATTAGTTCATAATTACGATATAAAGCTCTTAAAAATTCTGATTGCTATATATAATTATCTTTAGCTCGTTTTGTTTCACTATCATTTACTTCAGTATAATAATCTAAAATTTCTAACTAAAACGTTGCTTCCGCTATTAGCCCCGTACCAATCTTAATTATATCAGGAGAGCTTAAATTAGAAAAATATCTATTATCATCATACTCTAACTCTACAGAATTATCAAAACGAATATAAAAATCTTTAATCTAATCTTGCTATACAATTGACTTAGCAATACTATTTTCATCAACAGTCCAATCAGTATGATAAAACTCAGGAACTGGATTATAATCTTCTTTATTCAACCAACGAATAGCTGTTGATAAATAATCTTTTTCATGAATTAATTCATTATTATTTTTTATAGTTTTATAGAATGTAGCGTTTTTTAATAAATCTTCTAAAGATTTTATCTAAGCATCATAAAAATCATTAATAGCTTTATGGTCAAACATAATAGCAGTTTGTAATTTTTTTTCTCTTAAATCATTTAATGCTTTAATTTGATTATTAATATAATCTTGATATTTATCTGTAGCTCCTTTAGGAATAATATAAACATCCTTAACTAATTTATATTTTCCATCTTTTTCAACATACAACTCTAATTCATCATTTAAATATGTCTTTTTATTTTTAATTAAAACATAATATAATCCAACTTCTTCGTCATATTGAATGTCATGTAATTTTTCATAACGATATTTTTCATTGATATAAAATGAAGTGTCAAAATCATCAATCACTGATTTCCAATAACAATCATAATATTGACCAGTCTTTACTCCAAAAATATTAGTACGCTATGTTGGCATCCAAGAGTCAAAATGAGGAAAATACTCATACATCTAAAATACACAAAATTCATCATTTACATTAAAATATTCTCTTACTTTTGGAGTTAATTCATCTATTGGATAGGGCTCTCCAAAAGGAGAAACAGAATATAATAAATATTGACTTCCGAAATTTTCTTCATAATCATATTTAGAATAACTACCATCAGCTTGAGGCAAACATACATGAGTTGCTTTTCCATCACTAATCGCCCAAGGTACTCCAGATGGATTTTCCGCAGTTATCTTTGCCCATCCTTCAGGAGTGACATATTCATAAGGTACAGCATAAATAGGTATTAATTCGCGCACTTTTATGTGTAATTGTTCTAAATTTAAAACTTTTAATTTATCTCTAGTATAGTTATAGAATTGAGTATTAATATAAGACATAATATTGCCAGGTTCAAATCCTTTAGCCGCTAAAGTATCATAAATTTTTTCAAATGCAGAATTTGCATCTAATTTATTTAATACAATTCTTTCATTTAAAGAGCTTAATGCATTTCTAAATTTATTAACATCTGATTCAGTTAAAGACTAATCTTTCTATTTAGTAACTAAAGTGTCTAATTCAGTTAATACTGGATTAACTCCTACAAACTAATGACTTAAAATTGTTTTTAATTTTACTTCAGTGATTGCATCAAAGTCTCCATATCGAACTCCTTGATACTGGCATTCTAAAATGCCTACTGGATGAGTATATTCATCATTAGGTATTCTAATACGACTTATTTTTCGACTTGAATTATTATAAGTATATGAACCAGTAATTCCAATTAAAATTTCATCTTCTGTTTTTTCTGACACATCACCATAAGTTAAGAAAATACTAGACCCAGGTAATAAATCTTGAACAGAAAATTGACTAATATTATTTGATTCAAAATCTATAGTAATATCCATACCTGGCTCATATTCATTTAAATAATAACTACGCCATAATGAAATATATTTACTAACAATATCAGATTTTATAAATCCATATTTTAATAAATTTTCATAAGTTAAATCCGCAATTTCAACACATTGTCCGGTAAAAGAATGAAGCATACGTCCTAGTGTATCTACTGGCGACATAGAAATATTCATAATACGAACGATAAAATTCCCTTCTGGTCCAGACCGGAATAATTTAGGCTATCCATTATTTAACCAATCTAAGACTTCCATTTTAAAATTGCGCTCTTTATGAATATTATTTTCAATTAAATCACAAGGATTTTCTAATACTTTTTCCATACGATCAAAAAATTCTGTACTATTTTTAATATCGGCATGGTCAGTACAAGTTCTAATATAATCTTGAATTTCTCTATCATAAAATAAAATTTCATCATCCATTTGGTAAGAAATTAATCCACTAATAGGAAATTCTTTATAAGCAACTTTTCCATTTCTGAAAATAAAGGGAAATTTATTGCCAATTGTATTTGTTTTTTGTTCTAATATTGTAGTTTTAAATGAAGATACTTTAGGATTGAATTTTACTTTTAAAACTCTATCTCCATCATATAAAAAGATATCTTCAAAATCAACTGAAACGGGTTCACTTTCAATACGAGAAGAGTAAATACCAAACAAATTATATTGAATTATACCATAAATATATTTAACACCTTGTTTAACAGTATAATCATTATAATCCACTAATGATGGTTTCATATTTTCAAGTTTAAATCGTTTTAATTCTAACCAAGAACGATATTCATCCTCTTCGCTGGCCCTTACTAAAATGTATTGACCAAAATAAGTATCTTCTTGTTTATCTACTTGGTATTCAATATTAGAATCATATCCTAAAATATGTAAATATTCTTTAGCTAATTCAGTAGATAAATTAGCCGTAGTAATAATATTTTGGCATAAATTAATTAAACTCTAATCTGTAACAATCTAATCTAACTCTGTTTCATCAGCATTTATAGAATCCTATAAATAATTTAAATAAGAATTTACTCTATTCTATAAAATAATATTTAAATTTTTATATCCTTCAAATGAAGTAGCAATATATACTGTAGTATTCCATAAAAATTTACTAAATAAATTATAATAATTTATTTCTTCTTTTTCTTTACCGATATTTTCTATAACAGAACCTAAATATTCTCCTAAATATAAATCAAATTCTTTTGATTCCATAATTAAAGACTCTAAAATACCAGTAGAAATACCACACATATCATTTAATAATGAAACATTATCTCGTAAATATATTCTATACTTTTCTAAAATATTAACAACAAATCCTGATTCCTAAATTCGATCAACCCACTCTTTAATTTGCGGATTATCTGGACTATTTGCCCCTTGATAGAATCGTTTTAATTTTATCATTAAATTTTTAGAATAATTATAATAAGTATTAATACGAGTCATTTCCTTAATAACATTTTCTTGACGGACTACTCGTTCAATACCATGAAAATTAACATTAATACATCCACTATTTGGATGAGGGTCTGTTGTGATTGAAATACTTTTACTAGGAGCTAATAAAGTTTCTGCTGTTACTCTATACATTGGGCTTGATGCCACATATCCATTTAAAGTTGTAACAGTATAAACTAATTTATAAACTTCACTAGTTTTAATGAAACTACTTAAAACAACTGAATCAGTAGATATTCCATATTCAATATCATTAGAATTATTATGTAATAATTCACCAGTGGTATAATATAATTCCCCTTCTTCTGTATAAAATGAAAAATTATAAGAATATACTTTTTCACTCTAATCAAAATCAGAAGATAATTCATACAAACCAAATAAATTATTATTAAATAAATTAATACTATCAATTGAATACCCTTTAACTGAAATTTTAGGTTCCTAAATACATTTAATAATACCAATAGTAGAATAGTATCCTGTTAATTTTTTAACAACATTAACTGTAATAGTTTCTTTCGTGTCAGGATCTTCTTTTGTTTCAGTCTATGTATATTGTGAAATATAGGCTAATTGTACCTTGTAATACTAACCTTCATTTAATAAGGCTCCCTAAGAAGGAGGTATCGTAAATGTAACAGTAGAATTAGCAGTATTAAAATCCATTGATTCGATTGGATTAAATAAATAAGTATTTGTTGAAGCAGTTTTTAATCGTAAAACAAATCCAACAAATTCTTTATCATTGACCGCGGCACTCGCAGTAAAAGGAATTGTAATCTGAACATCCTTTAATACTTTCGTGTCGCCTGTTTCAATATAACTCTTACAAAAAGCAGGTAAAGTACCTGCTATTACAGGAGGATATAATCTTTCAGGCATAGTCATTCTCCTTTACCACATAATTATTATTTATTTTCCAATGCTTGAATGCGTTTTACTAAATTTGGAATTGTTGTTTGCTATAATGTATTGAAATTACTTTCCAAAATTTGGATACGTTGTTCTAATTTATCGCACCTATCAATTAAAGTCTTAATAGTAGAATTTGAAGATAAATTACATTGGACGGGTACTCCATTTAAGAAATATACTGGGTTCCCAGAGCTTCCAATATTTAATAAACTTTTATAATCAGCACTTGCTAAATTCTATGCTGAAGTAGCAGTTTTTATCCAAGCTTCTCCCTAATCGTTTATTTTAAATATATTTTTTTTATTATCAAAAGCGTATAAACCATATTCTTCTAAATTATTATTATTTTTAAATGTACCCATTAGTACACCTTTAGTCTAATTACTATTTAATTGTCCTACTGTAGTAGAAATTAATTGTAAAGTTTCGTCATTAAAATTAATAGCTGCCCCTTGTAAATCATTCCACATTGCAATAGGATAATTATTTTTAATCACTACAATAGGCTATATCCATACTATTTTGTCTGTTTTATTCTATGCCTATACATAGAGACAAGTTGAATTATTATCTTGAGAGGAAAATACAGTAGGCGGAATAATTATATTATTTTCAAATTTCCACTATGCTAAAATTTTGTTCTCATCATTTTTAATATTATTCTGCAAGCTCCAATTTAAATTTTCAGATACAGTTTCAAACCCATCCATTTCAGTTGTATATTTAAAAATTTGATAATTAGTTTTTTCATATACCGGTTTTTTACCAGTAATATCATAAGTTATTATAGAGCATCCATCAGCACAAACATATTCTGGATTAAATGTAGTAGGAATACTAATATATCCCTCTAAATTATTATTATTATAAGTTCCTTTTACTTTAACCACTAATTTTGATAAAAGATTAATATCAGATTCTGTTAATGCTTCATGAATTTTAATAATATTATCCACTAATGAAATCTTATCAGAATTTAAAGAATTATAATACCATTCATAAGTTAATTCAATATCAGAACGTCCTTGCCAAGTATAATCATATAAATTAGCAACTATTCGATACTCCTTATCTTGAGAAATAGGACAAATAACTTTACAATCCTTATACTAATCTTTAATTTTTTCTTGTAGTGATAATTGAAGTACACAATTAGCCCCAGAAGAGCCGCTATTACCAAATAATAATTCAATTGAACTGGTATATATCTAATTATTAATTTCAATTTCACATTTAATTGTATTATTTCTAAAAAGTGGATTGTATAAAGAGTTAATTCTAAAAGGTATATAATATATTTTAGTTGTAGGATTTAAATAATCATACATAGGAGCAGTATTTTTATCAGTATTTAATATATGCTCAAACTCATACTCATCATGCTTATTTATCTTTCCATTTTCCACTGGAATAATCATTGTTTTTTTAGAAGGTAGCATATATCGTAATCGAACACCATTTGTCAATGTTGTAGTCTTACTAGTATCTTTGCTATTAAATTCTACCGCAATATAATGGATTTTTTCTCCATCAGAACGAGCTAATAATTGGTTATCTTGTCCATATATATAAAATGTATTATTATTATTATTCGTAAATAAATTTAAACCAGCTAATAAACCAATATCTGGATTATATAATGTATTTGTATAAGAACATGACTAAGAATATCCTAAAACTTCTCTTGTTCCTATTTTACCTTTAAAATAAATCCTATATGATTGAGTAAAAATCTAATCTCCTAAACGGAGAGAGATAGAAATTGTATTACCCGCAAGAATAGGAATCTCATCATAGCTGCCATCTGCTCTTGCACCTAAACGCCACCAACCTTGACCAAATACTGAACTATTTTCAGTTACATCTTTATCATAAGAATATAACCATATTTCTGCCCCAGTAAATGTAGCCAAAGTCCCTGAAGTCATATCTATAACTCTAAACCCCATTGTAACCTTACGTTTTTCTTCATCTTGAGAGGGAGTGAACTAATATCTATTGCTACCTCTTGGATATAAATAAACGCCAATATTACTATCAGTTGTAATATCTGAAAAATTACTTTTATAATATCCTAAATATAAATTTATATTTTTAAAAACAATTGAAAAAGAATCTGAACTATCAATTTTATTATTATCACTATCGTAAAAATTGCCATTTTCCCATAATTCAATTTGGATATCATTAATAATTAAATTAGTAACATCTATATCAAAATATTGAGAAGTATAACCTCCTGTTTTATATGCACTTAAAAATAACATATCTTTATTAGAGGATATTGTTGTGGTCTGTCGAGTAAATGTTTTTAATTCTTTTGTTGTCTAATCTTTTCCACTTAATATAATACGGATACCATAAGTACCTTTATTTAAAGTTTTTGCGCCATTATATAAATCAGCCATTAAATTATAAGAAATACGTAAAGTCGTATATCCTACTAATTCATTATTACTTATATAACTCTGAGGACCCATAATAGTTTTACTAGACTCTCGACCTTCAGAACTAGGAATTAACACAATCTCTTTACTCTAATTAAAAAGCTAATTAGCTGCATAAAAAGTTTTAGAATCATCTTTACCAATTACTTCATAATCACTAATTACACGTCCAGTAATCAATTTCTTACCAGAAAAATCGCCTTGTGGAATTAATACATAAACTTCTTCATTAAGAGCATAAGATTTATCTTTTTCATTAACAAAAACTGTTAATTTAGCTCCTTTATAATTTACAATATATTTCTATGCTCCTTCAATACTTTCAGGAACACTTTCTACTACTCCAACTATTGTCTAGTCAAATGGTAAATTCTATAATCGAGCAGATACAATTGTGTCTACTGATCGGAATATTTTTTCATTTAATTCATTAGACATAATTCGCTCTCCTTTTTCTCATATTCTAATAAATTTTGAGAAAAAATCTTATTTTATTATTTATATTTGGCCAATAAAAAAATGGCGAGGTTTAATTACCTCGCCATTTAAATTAAATAGTCTTTCGACTAGCATATTGACTTGCTTCATTTTCCATCATTTCAAATGCTTCCATAATTTCATTACTATCAGTCACATTCGGGAAATCAGCATTAATAGAAACTTGTTGCATAAATTCTTGTGCAATTCTATCAACACCAAGAGAAGAAGGAATAAGATTAGATAAATAGCTTACAATAGTCTAAACATTTAATCCTATATTTTGTAATATAGTAGAAATATCTAAACTATCCATTAAAGCAGTATCAATATTTAATTCATTATTATTCATCCAACCTTCAATTTGTTTATTTATATCTAATTGATCTAACATATCTAAATAAGAGAATTGAGAAATATAATCAGGAATTCCAGCTGATTTATTAAAACTCTCAGAATTATGTTGAGTACTAATTATATTATTGGCAGTCGCTGTTGAACGAGAATCAATAGCATTTTCATATTTACTATAATCAATACTCTACATTCCAGACAAAGCAGCCACCATTTCATTCATAGTTTTTACTAAAGCTTCATTACGCTTAATCGCACTATCAATTTTAGAAACATAAATAGATTCCCAATCACTGGCTGCTTTAATAACATCATTAAATGAATCTGTTGCATTTTTAACAATTTTTTCCATATCTGCAACGGCTTTATTTGATTCACCAGTAATTTTGATTGACCATCCAGAAGCTTCATCAGCAAAACTTCCTTCAATACCTGCTGTACTATTAATTTCTTTAATTTTATTTAAATAATCATCAAGTAATTTATTAGAATCAGCTACATAATTATCATGGCTTTTCCAGAATGCGTTAAACATTTCATCTAATGTAGAATATCCTGTTTTTAATGCTAAAGTAGTCTAATTGAAATTTTCAACTAATGCGCCAGAACTATCTTTATAATATGCTACAAATTTTTCATTAGCATCTTTACTGTTTTTAAATACTTCTTCATACTACTAATGAATTTGCTGCATACGTTCATCATAATATTTTTCTAAATCAGCCGCCTACTTTTCATATTCAGCTTGAGAAATTTCACCTTGAGTGAATGACAACTTTATTGCTGTTAATTTTTCTTGATAATCAGATTGTAATTGAATAATATTATTTTCTAAGGTTTTCAAATATTCTTCATTAGCTTTTTGATAAGCATTTAATTTATCTTCATATTCTTGTTCAGCTTCAGCTATTTTATCTTCATTAGCACTATATACATATCCCCAATTCCCATTATTGTCACGAGTTAAACGAACAGTTTCATTAGAGTTTTGGGCGTCTTCCAATTTCTATCTAGCTAGCTCTAATTCATATTTAGATTGTAAAATCTTTAAATCATATTCACTAATTTTAGAGCCATCTTTTAATTTTTTATTTAACTCATCTTGTAATTTATTTAATGCTTGTTTATGAGGAATAATGTCAGTATCATCAATAGAGCCTTCAATTTGGCGTCTTAGTTTATTTAATTCATAAGTCTTGTCAGCATCACTTAAATACTAATCATTTAATTCATTAGCTCTAGTAATAGCATCTTGCAAAGCCTCAATAGAACCATAAATAGGAGATATGCCATCTTCAAACTCTTTGACGATATTATCCATTTCTTCTTCAAAGATATCATGAGCTCTCTCTAATGTCTCTTGCCAAGTATCTAAGAAATTTTCTTCAGCATCATGAACTTGCTTATCAATTTCTTTTAAAGTGTCACTCCATCGTTTAATTCCAATTGAATCTTCATTAGCAACAGCTTTATCATACTATTCTTGAGCGTCAGCACGCATTTGTTTTAATGCCTCTACTTGCTATTTAGCTCCTGCAAGATTATTAATGCTATTATTCATTAATGAACGATTTAAATTACGCAATACTAATTTTGATTGTTCATTTAATTGAGCACCTAACAGGGAAGTAATATCTTTAACACCTTCAAGAATATTTTGATAGTGTTCAAATAAATCAATTTGGTCTTGAATATCCTCACTAAATTGATTAAAACTATCAAGAACTTTTTCTTGAATAGTTGCTCTCATTTCAAGCAATTCTTGATTAGCTTCTAAAATACTAGAACGCCATTCTCGAATTTGATCAATTTCATCTTCAGTGAAATTCTTAGCTTTTAAATCATCAACAGTTAATTTATCCAATTCTTCAATAGAATTAATACCATGATTATTTAATAACTCCAGCAAACCATCAGAATAAGTTTTGGTTTTTTCTAAAGCGTTTTCTGCTTTTTCACCAATTAATGCAATAGCTTCAGCCGCTGAATAGGCGTCATCTTCAATTTTACTAAGTAAATAATCAAGATATTCCAACTCATCATCTTTAACGGCAATTTTAATTTCAATCTTGTATTGAGTTTTTTCAAAAATTACATCAGCTAATTCAGTTTGTAAATCATATAATTTTTCTAATTCGTCTTGGCGCAGATTATTAGTTTCTTCATATTGTTCTAAAGCTTCAATAAAATCATCATAAGCCTCTTCTGCCGCTTTATCAGCATCTTCATTTTTACCAATAGATGAATTATATTTGTCAATCTGGCGCTTCATAATTTCATCATAATTAATAATAACACCAGTTTCATCAAACTCAGCCCCATAAGATGCGATTAAAGACTTATCTTCTTCCCAGTATTTATTAATTTCATCAAGATATTGATTCTATAAATCAATCATTTCATCATATTTCTCAATTTCTTGATCCATTAATTCTAATTTAGAAGTACCGAATGCTCTTTCTTTAGCTTTAGCTAAATGATCCATTACCTCTTGTAAATCTTCAATTTTTTGTTTAATTACATGATAGCGCTCAATTTCATCTTTATACTCTTTTGGAGGAGGAGGAGTGTAATTACCACCGCCTCCACTAGGATTATTATCATTCGTATTATTATTTGTTGGACTGTTTTTATTACCACCTACAGTTTTTCCTCCAAATTTAGCTCCATCATATGTAATAGCTTGTACCGTAGGAGGAGGCTCTACCATAGTAGTTATTTCTTTATCTTCATAACCAGTAATAATAGGCACAGGTAAAACACATCCATCAGGTCCATAATGCTCATAAATAGGATTCTATACAGTTGTAGTCTCCTCTACAGGTTCACTAGGTTCTACCTCTAAATTATAACCCATTTTACCCATTTCTTTAACAGCTTCATCTGCTGTCCATCCAAAAGCATCAACTATGCGTTGGCAGGCAGCAATAGCTTCACTGTCATCAACCCTAACACCGATCTATTTAGAATCGGCAAGATTAGCTAACGTATCAAAAGCTGAAGATAATTGTTCTACCATTGTATCAATTTGATCTTGATTGTATTCTCCACACTCTCTTAATTTAGCTATATAAGGAGAAGTATCAGCGTCAATCATAATTTTTTTCTAAGCTTCAATTCTAAATTTAGCATAAGCTTCTTTATTTCCTTGCATCATTTTAGGAATTAATGGGCCTGCTTTTTTGATAAAATCTTTATCTTTCGCTAAAATTTTATCAAATGTTTCTTCACTTACTCCTGCCAACTATGAAAAACTATCTGAATTAGCATTTAAAAAATCTCCAAATGCATCATATTCTGATTCTGTTAATTCTACTCCTTTAGATAATTTCTCAGCATATTTATCTAAAGCTTTACTATTATCATTCCACGCTTCCTAAATATCTTCAATAGTTCCAATATTTAAACCAGTTTTTTTTCGTAATTCATTAACTGCTTCAGCGTCTCCATTAATAGCTTTCTATATTAAATCAAAATTTTCTATAATATTATCACTATCGCTAATCCAATCTTCAAAGCCCTCTTTTGTCATATCAAACATCTTAGCATATTCTTCAGAGTTCTACTTTAAAACTTCTCCTACTTCTGATGCTTTAGATTCTAAAGCAGCTTGATAAGAATTATTTAATGTTTCTTCATCATATCCTTCAATTTGAGGGACCCCAGAATCTCTTAACTTTGAAAATTCATTAACGGTAGATTGATTTTTATCCCAAGTTTCTTTCGCTTTAGAAGCGCTTTCCCAAGTTGTTTTACTATCAGCTTCAATCCCTACATAATCATCAACATTAGCTATAGTATCTTCAGATGCTAATTTATTTTCCAGCCAAGCTCGTAACTCTGAAACAGAAATATTTTTAGTCTCTTTCTAATCTTCATCTATATATACTTCAATAGTTTTATCATTCTATAATTTAGATAAATTACCCCAAAAATTATTATCTTTATAAGTATATCCTCTCTCTTTTAAAAACTCTTGAATATTTTCATTTGAATTATTTAAAACATTAAAAGCGGTAGCAGACTAGTCGGTATAATCTGTAGTATTAGAATTACGGACTGCATCTTCAGCCATTTTATAAGCAATATCAGAAGCATATTCATCACTAACTCCGGCTTCTTTTAAATCTTCTAAAATGCCTTCAGAAACCATTTTATTATACATATCATTAGTTTCTATATCAGCAATTCGTTGTGCCTATATAGTTAATGCTTCAATAGCATCTTGTAAAGCACTATTATTATCAATTAAATCAATAACGCTTTGATCTAATCCTAAATCTTTTAATGTATTAGGATTAATTTCTAAACTTGGATTACGTAATTTAGCATTAACAATAGTATCCAAATCTTTAGATGTAATCTATTCTACATCATTGTCATAATGAGTCTATCCACGTTTAGTATAATCAGAAACAATTTCTTTTTTATTCTAATCATATTCATATTTGTCTTTAAATTTCTATTGAGCAGCTTTTGCTGATAATAAATTAGAACGTTCTTCATCCATTGAAGTCCGCATAGTCTCAGCGCCAGTATCTGTAATATATTTACGCCCCTGAGCATCAATATCCCAATCCTATCCCTTTATTAAACCATATTTTTCAATTAAATCATCAACTTCATCATTTAATTCATTAACAGCATCTCGCCATTCTATAGTTCCATAAGTAAGATTGTCAATATTTTTACGCTTATCATTTAAGCCAGATAAAGTACTATTTAATGTATTTAATCTACTATTTACATCATCTAACGCTGTTTTAGTTTCTTCTAAATTTTTATTATTCTATTCAGCATTTTCCGCAGCGGCTCCAGTAGCATTATCATATATCGCCCAAGCCGCTACCAAAGCCCCTAAAGCTACAATTAAAGGCCAAATAGTAGCTAAAACTGGAACAATATTTAACCATAGACCTTTTAGAGCAGTAGAAAAAGCATTAGTTGTTACCGTCGCCTTTCCTGCTACAATAGCTTCAGCTTGCAATGCTGTAGTTTCAGTAACTACTCCTCCCGCTGCTAAAACTGCTTGGATAGCATTCTTTTTAAAAGCATCATTTAATTTTTTACTAGCTAATATATTATCTATTTTCTTTTTTTGATTCTGGGTTAATACTATTGTATTAGCTCCTATTGCTACATTTTCTAAAGAAAGTGTAAGAAATTGTTTCTAGGACTATTGTTGTAAAAAAGCATTAGCAGTACCTAATCCTCGTAAAACACTAGACACCCCAGGAACAATCATAGAAATACTAAATAAAACAGATGTAAATTTTTCCCATCCAGAAATATCAGGATCAGATAATGTTTGCATCATAGAATTAAATGATTGTAATGCCATTGCGGCAGAACCACAAGCAGAGGCCAATGATATTATACTCTAAGTGAAAGGTATTTTATGAATTGGTTTAAAATTAATAACTGCTTGATTGAGTCCTTCTTGTGCTTCTTTTGCTTCTTTAGTAGCCTATCCCCACTATTTTAATGCTTTACCATGCGCCTAAATATCACCTTTAGCCTATTTCATTGATTTACTTGTTGAACGACCCATTTGTTCTAAAGCATTAGCCGCATTTTTTCCTTCAACAGTAGTATTTTTTAGAACTTCTGCTAATTGTTTAAAAGCCTAACTTACTTCTTTTGGCTTTCCTCCATCTAATGCACTTTCAATAGCTTCTAAAGCATTTTGAAAATCTTTTGAAGATTTTGTGACTTCATCTACTGGACCAATAAGCATATCAATAGAAGTTCGAACCGTTTCAAAATCAATTTCACCATTTAATTTAGTATACTAAGTCCCTAATTTTTTAAGTCCTTCAATTGTTAAAGAGTATAAATCATTTCCTGATAATAAAGTTTCATTTGTTTCATGCCCAATTTCAATAAAAGTTTTATAAGCATTTGTTAATTTTTCAACTGTTTGTGCTAATTGAGACGCTGCCTATTCCTGAATATCTAATTTATCATTCTAGAAAAAAGCTAAATCATTTCTAGCAGCGACTAAATCTGCCTAATTACTTTCAGATGGATTATTACGATATGACTACTAAGCTTTATCTTTATTAGCTTTTAATTTTTGTAAATAACTAGTACCATAATCATAGATTTGATTAGGAGCATTTAAATCAATAGGATTAGTATCTTTATTTAATTGTTCTCGTAATTTAATTAATTTTACTGTTTCCTACTATTGTTTTTCAATAAATTGAATTTCATTTTCATAATATCTTTTTTCACTAACAGATAAATTTTCAGACACTGTTGCTAATTTATTTTTTACTCCTAATAATTCCTAAGAATTTTTTAATTCCTGCTCTTGAGCTGGAGTAAAATTAGTTCTTGCTTCTAACTATAATTTGATATTATCAGAAGTTTCTTTAGATATTTTAGCATAAACTTTATCTGCTCCACCTACTAAAATTTGAATATTATTTATTGCATTATCTAAAGCCGGCTAAATTTTAGAGCTTAATGTCTAACCAATTAATGATAAAAATCCTAATAATAAAGGTTTAATTCCACCAATTTTATCAATAAAAGAATCAACGCCATCAACCATATCAGATAAAAAATCTGTAAATTTAATAAAAAATTTATCATCAATTAAATCGGTGTATAAAGCTTGGAATGAAGCTTGTAAACGCTTATTAGCGGCTTCCCAAGATTCTTCATAAATTTTCTATTGTTCAGTTAATGTTCCAGTAGCATTACGAGCAGTTTCGAGATTTTCTTTCATAAAATCCCATTTATCCATTAATGCCATTAATTGTGTATATTGACGAACACCAGCAACAGTTTGAGCTAATGCCACTTTAGCATCTTTAGAAATTAATGGATTCCCTTCAGCGTCAAATGAATTCCATTTTTCACCTAAATCATCAAGAATATCATCCATCTCTCGCAACCCACCGTCTGCTGTTTTAATAGAAACACCAACAGTTTCAAGAGCTTGAGAATATTTGCCTAATGTAGTACCATCATCAAGAGTTTTACCTAACTCTAAATCTTGAATACGAGCAAATAATGTTTTGAATGCAGTACCAACCACATCAGCAGATTGACGAGTCGTAGCAGTTACAGTCGCCAAAGCTGAAGTAGCATATTCATAACTTAAACCTACTGTGTTAGACACAGCTGCAAATTTTTCTAATCCTGCTGCTATTTCATCTGTGCTTGATGCAGTAGCTGCACCTAATGCAGTCATAACATCAGCATAATATTCCAATGACTATGATCCATCATAGAAGTTATTCCAGACAGCAGTTAATTGATCTGATATTTTATCTGCACTTTCGCCAGCAGCATTAGCCATTTTAATTGTGACCGCAGTTCTATCTTCTACTTCTTTGTCTGACAAGCCCTGTTGATAGTAAATCAAAGAAGCATCAGTATAATTTAATGTAGAAGTGCTTAATGCCTTTGCTGCTTTATTTGCTTTATCAGCAAATTTATCCATATAGTCAATATTATGACCAGTAACAATTCGAATATCATTTAATGAACTATTTAAATTCTAAGCATAATGATAAGCTCCTTGTAAAGCTCCCATTACACCATGAATCATACTTGAAGAAATTTGCCATTTAACTGTATTTTTAACAGTAGTTAAAAAATCCTATAAACGAGCATTTAATGTAATCATTGGCTAATCAGCAGCTGCTATTGATTGAGCTAATTTTATAAATGCTTGTTGTCCAGTTGTTCCCGCTTGGAGTAAGCTGGTAGATAATTCAGTCACATTAGTTTTTGATTTAGCTAAACTAGCATTTAATTTACTTAAATCATAATTACCAGTTTTCTAATTATATGCTTCATTTAAATGAATAGCTAGTTCTTTAGCCGCCGCAGAAGCTTCTTTCATTTGACTGGGATCAATACCTAAATCAGTACTATATGCTACTTTAGTTAATAACTGCTGTAATTCCTAAATCTGCTATTTTGCTTGTGTGGTATTCGCAGTAAAATCTAATGCGACATTTAGTTGTTTTGCCATAAACGGGACTCCTTTCTCTCATAATATAAACAAAAAAAAATGGGTGTGAGAAATAATCTTCTCACACCCATACACTTGATTATTCCTATTTAATTTTAAAAAATTAAATAGTTTAATTATCCCAACTTGGTCAAAACATCTTTTAACAATCCTAATGTTTCAGGATTCTGAATATCATTAGTTAATTGCTCCATATCAAATGTTGTATCTTTATAATCAGTAGAAATAATATCTAAAATACCTGCCGCAGAATTTTTATACTCATAAATTGAATGAATAGTTTCCGCGACCCAACTTTTAATTTGTGCATATTCTCCTGGATTAATTTCTCCAAACACCTTAGCAGAAAAACCAGAGCCTACTACTAAATCATATAATTTCTTTGGATCTTCTTTTTGCTTGTCAGTGAAACTTACATTTGTATATGCCATAATCATTTTTAAAATAGTATGAAGATATACACGAGCAGGGTTATAATAACCATTCTTATCAATAGAATCATTAATAATCTCTGAAATAAGATTTAACTTATCTCCAATAGGAAGGTAATCCTTAACTTCAATAATCTAATCTCCCCATTCAAATGTTGATACTTCTGTATTTTTATTTAAATTTAACTTTGAAAATGATACTTTTGCCATTTCAAAAATCCTCCTTTTACACTTATTTATATTATACTAAAAAATTAGTTTATTGTCAACCCAGATAATTTCAAATTTTTTCTTACATTATCTAAAATTTCTTTTTCCAAATCTTCATCAATTTTTTTGCTATCAATAGATGTCGCCATTGTAATTTTTAAATTTTCATATAAAAATGTCGCTATGTCCTAACCCGTTTTATTTAAATAAGAATTTAAAGTATTAATAAAAGTTAAAAACTAAATACTAGCAATATCCCAACTACGTCCTTTTGTTCCTGATTTTACCTAAATATTAAATAATATTTTACGAGTCCGATTATCCGCCGCAATAGCATCGCCTCCACGATACCAAGCCGTCGAATTTAAAGAATCCATAACTAATTGGATAAAATTCCAACGCCCCTCTTCATTATAAACCGATTTCTCGAATGGAGAAACTATTATAGGATTTTCTAAATTATTTAAAGCTCTTAAATATTCTACATGTTTTCTACTAATATGATTAATAAAAGCATCATACATCTATCCTTGCGCAGCTACTTTATTCCCACTATAAAATATATCAAATAAACTCTTATTAGTCATATGTGTATCTTGAACTCGTTTATACCATTCTGTATTTTTATAATATTTACCTAAAGCTAAATGTATATTATGCCCTTCTACCTTAGTTAATTTCACTTTATTAATTGAATTTTTCATATCCTCAAAATGTTTTTCTAATGCCATTTCAATATCACTCTAATATATTGTATTTAAAGTTGTTCGGTATTCTTTCATTAATGTCTTATTAACTTGTATTTTCTAAGAAGTATAGCTATTTATTAAATCAGATTCTTTGTTAACAAAAGTATAATGATATTCTTTATCCCATTTTAAAATACCCAATAAAGAAACTGGAGTATTTCCAAATACTTCAGTATTAATCTATTCCCAAGAATTATATAATGCTTTTGGATTTTTTGCTGCCAATATATTACCATTTACTTCAGTTAGATAATTTTTAATTATAATCTATATTTTTTCAATAAAAATATTTTTTAATTCACTATTCCAAAATTCTTGAAAGATTTTTTTAAATTCTGCTTCATATAAAAAATATCCTCCAAAAACTATGCCTTCTTGATTAACCATTCTTTTTCTCCTAAAATAAAAAAATGGGAAGAGGAATAAATCCTCTCCCCATAAAATTTTTTAATTAAATTACCAATTATAACTATCGTGAGATTTCTGGTGAACTGTACTATGACGATGTAAGTCATCATTATCCAGATATTCAATTACTTGAATTGCAGCCAAAACTTTCTTACTATGATCGAAACGAGTGTAATCAGGGAATGCGTCTAAGGTGAAAGTAAATGTACTTGGGTCACCAGAAGAAGCCATAGTAAAGGTGAAGTTAGACTGAATCTTGCAGTTAGGAATAATGAATTCAGCAGGCATATCTACACCGTTAGTATCACGGAATAGAGTAGAAGCCTCAAGATAATAGTTGCCACCAAACTTATCAGCAGTAATTTCCATCTGAGTAGCACCAGACTTGCGCTCAGTATAATAATCAACTAGCACAGAATCAAACTTTAGACGATTTGGTAGAGTGACTACATCGTAAGCCGGGTCGCCACTTTCACTCTCATATTTATGTCCTTTATTCTGCTCATCTTCATAAGAAGCTAAACCAACATACATTTTATGATCCATAACAGCTACACGATAGTAGGTTTTACCATCTAGGTCAGTTACAGTCTCAGGCATAGCTTCACTATCAATAGCAGTATCATCACCCTCATGAACAGGAATATAAGGCTCAGTAGTAATTTCACCATTCTTCATAAACATTACATAAGCAAAGTTATCACCAGCATTACCAGGTAGATAAGGCTTATTCTCAGTATAAACGGCAAACTTAAATCCAGTAGCATCAAACTTGAAACGTAATGAATCACTAGCATCAACAGTCTCAGTAATATGCTGATAGATTGGCTTATCGGCATTAGCAGCAATTAGGCCAGCACCAGAAAGAATCATAAATCCTTCAGGAGAAATTAGAGCATCCTCCATAGTGAAGGTCAGAGTTCTTTCACCTTCCCATGCTACCAAACGAGAGTTACCACGACCACCTTGTGCATATACAGTGGTAGCAGCACCTTCTAAACTAGAAGTTTTCAGGGTGTCAAAATAAATAACAGGTTCACCAGCATAGAACACCTTATTACCGATTTTCTGTGCTGACTTAGCCTTTAATACAACATCACAAATTTCGCGGACACCGAATTTCATAGTGTTATTTCCTCCTTGTATTTTTAATTAATGAATGTTTTTCATCCAATTATCCGGGGTCCCTTCAGGTTTACCGCCAGCTAAACGCTAGCGTACATCCAGGTCCCAAGCAGTATATAGCGTATATCTCTCCATTAAATCATATAATTGGAACATTGTCAGATTTGTCAAATCCTATAATGACATTGAACACAATCCAATAGTCAAGATTGACATATACTAACTAAAAACACTTACATTCGAATTACCGTTTTGGGCGGCAACTCGCTGTCTCCCTCGCATTAGCTTTTGAGCAATCTCACGAGCCTTATCGTTGGCAGGATTGAAAGCCTACTAATCCATCGGGCCATTGTGCATACAAAAGATTAAACGCAACACTTCTTGTAATGCTTCAAAATTATTTCCATCTACTGTAATTGGAGGAACACCTTCCTTCATAAATAACAATGAATTCGGCGTCACATTTATTTTGTATGATGGGAATAATAAATTTAAAACATTTAAAATGTTAGCTTTTTTATCCTTTGTTTCATCCTATAACATTATCGTCATAAATATCTAAAAATTATTGATACTGTCTAGAATAGTTTTGTCCTCTATAAACATTGTTTTATGCAAACAGAGGGTCTATGCTCCAATAAAAAAATCAGATTCCCCAATAAATGAAATTTCTTTTATCCTTGGTTGATGAGCGACTAAATTACATTCAGGAATCAACATATCAGTTCCGCAAATTAAATTTAAGCGGTAATCCATTATTTACTAATGTAATCCTTGAATTCTTTAATAAATTGTTCCTCTTTAATTTTGCCGCTATTTTTATCAGGATAAGTTGGCATATATTTTTCATCTTCGCCACCATGAACAGTGCGATACATCAAACATAACCCAGCAAATTCATCGGTTAAAACAATCTAAGTCGCACCCACAAATTCTAAATAACCAATACCAGTCAATTTTTTCAAATTGAACATTGAATCAATCTCTCCAGCAATTTTATATGGGCGCAATGCATAATCTCTTAAATTCCATTGATCAAAATGACATACAATATCAAATTGAATAGTGTTATCTCTAAACTCTGGATTTTCACTGGGAATAAAATTATCAAAATTAATTAATACATAATTTAAAACAGAACCATCAACATATAATTTAGGAACTATTTTAATATTAGTCCCTAGTAAACTTAAAGACTAATCTTCAGTAAGATTAGGTTTTTCCATAGCATCACTAGTGGTATAATATAATAATTTTTTTAAACGATTATTTTTTAATATTTCATTAACAATAATCCCAGTGTCTTTTTCCATAGATAGAAAACTTGATTTTGGAATATGATATCCGTCTATTCTCATGTTTTCAATCTCCTTTTACTCATTAAAACAATGATTCTACTACTATAGTTTTTCGACTAGTTCCATAAACTAAATCAAACTAACCACTATAAGTAGAATCCCATTTAAGTTTAATTGTTGCAAATCCTTTATCATTAGTTCCTTCGCTAATAATTTGAACAGGAACATCATTACCTTCAATTTTCCAAGTCCCTCGAATATTTTTAATATTTAAATTAAAATCATATTCTTTTTTAGGTTTAATAAAGGTTTCACCAACAATATTTAAAATTTTATTATTATCTTTGTTATCATCTATAATTTTACGTTTTAATATTGGATCGGGTATTTTAAATACATCAGCTAATCCTGCGTCTCGATCATCAGTAAATTCATTAGCATAATATTCAACAGCGTTTACTTCAATAACGCCAGTCATGCTAATATTATTTACAGCTTCAACTCTCCAGCAGGTATCATAAACTGACCCATCTTCCGGCCAAATATAAAACTTCTAATAACGCTTAAAAAATTTCAAAGTTTTTTCATTTTTAGGAATTAATAAATTTAAAGAATAATTTGGATTATCTACACTAGTAGTATGTTTTTGAATATAATCAATTTTAGTTTCTACTGGGCCTCGACTAGCCACATAAACTACATTTAATTCATCATCCATCATAAATGGAATCTAATAAGTACATCTACGAACATCTCCGCGGAAATAAGCTAATTCATCTAAATCTTGTAAATAAATTAACCAATATGTTCCAGTATTACACCATTCAAATACATCTCCGCAATTAAATTTATGTTCAAATCCAATCGAAATAACTTTATCATCATAATCCTATTTTAATTTATTAGGATTCATTAATGCTCTAACTGGAGGTAAAATATTTTTTTCCTATTTAGTTTCTACCTCTGTAGCTGCACATTTACGTACCCAAGCCGCCTAATAAGAATACTTAGTGGCTTGATCTAACGAATGTCGTTTATCTTTGATCATTCGCTACTGTTGGGCAAAACCACCCGCACTCATTAATCGTTTAGCCATATTTAAACTACCATCAACTGAATCTGGCTAAGGAATTTTTATACTTGTATCACCTAAACGAGCCCCTACAAGATTTACACTTTTATTAGTATTTAAACCATAAGGTAATAATTTTTCCATTCTTTCTGGACGTTTTGGCATTACTTTCTAATCTCCTATAATAAACTAATACATTCAAATACAGTTTTTCTATAAATTGAGAATTCAATATCATTTAAAACATTTAATCCTTCTAATTTACTAAGCAACTATAAAAATCGCGGGTCCTAAATAAAAATTTCATTTAAGCCCGCAATTTCAATAATAACTGTATTTAATTGTTTATCCCAATCTTCTTCATTTTCTCTCATAGGGATTAATTTCCACAGTTGATTAGTTAATCTTACTATATTTTTTTCCATGACTTCATCGGAAATATCTGTATGATATTTAGTTATCATAAGGATAATTTTTATAATGAAATACGCCCCAATTGGATTCGTATTTCCCTTCTACTAATTTACGACGTTTATATAAACGTTGCATATGAAATGATTGTCTCTAACATTCACTCAGTAAAGACATCAATTTTTGTAAATGATTAGCCTATGAAGTCATTTTAAAATCTGAACCACTATACTTCATACGAGTGTGTTCAATAGAAGTAACTTGGCGCTATACCCAATTTACCATCATCAATATAGCTAAAATATTAATTTCCTCCGGTGTTAATTCAGCTCCAAAAGATGAATGTTCTATCATTACACGAGGAGGGCGGATTTCTGATTCTTCATCTTTTTCATCTTCCCACAAAAGACCAATTACAAAATCATCTTCTAATATTTCATTTTCATATTTAATTTCCTAATCAATAGTATAGTCATAAATATCAAATCTAGGAAATTCAAATTCAGGTAAAATATTTAGAAGTATTGCACGTAAATCTTTAATTGTATCTTCTGGAGTTAATTCAATATAAAGGTCATCAGTAATTTTCCCAAGGAAGCGATTATAAATATCAGTGAATTTAGTTCCCATGACACGCCTCCTATTTATTTATTATTCAGCAGATTTAGTTTCAGTTTGCTTTACTACTTTATAAGCATTTCCAGAAGTACGACGTCCTGCTGGAGCAGATTCTGTAACACGTCTTTCAGCTGGCTTATCTGCAATAGTTTCCTTTTTATCATCTTCTTTACTAGCGCGATCATTTTCGATAGCCTTATCTACATCAAAACCAGTCTTAGCCTTTAAAGCTTCACGTTTAGCCATATCAGTGATAGGCAATTGAACAGACATAGTTTTAATTAAATCAATAACTCCAATAGGAGCAAAATCAAGAGCATCTAAAAATGCGTCAATAGAACCGTTAAGAATTAAATCACGGACTTGCTCTTCTGACATATTATATTCAGGCTCACGATGAACATTTAAATCGTCAGTAACTTCATTTTCCATAATCTGTAAGAAATTAGCAATTAATTCACGTCCACCAGGTTGATAAGTCAATTTTTCTAGTTCCCCAAATGGAATGCGCTTTACCTCACCGGGCGCCCACTCGCGTCTCAAATTACTCTCAGGAATTCTATATACAACAACACTAGTACTTCTATTTTTTACATTAAACATATCTTCAGAACGAATCATTTTATTATCTCCTTTTTCTCTAAAAAAAATAAGGGGAGAGGGAGTAAATCCCTTCTCCCCTTAAATGAAATCTATATTAAGGTTTAAATCAAATTTGTCCACTTAGACGTCCATCATAGGTAGCAACCTTACCAGTTACACCATCATAGTTCCAAGTATACATCTGACCCATTAATGAAGTATCAACATAAGAGCAAATGTTGTTAGCCAACATACAACCAACGCCGACCTTCTTATAAACCTGAATCTCACGAGAACGATCATAATTGCTGAATTCATCAACAATAGTGCCACCCTCGAAAGCAATCTTTACAGGCTTGCCATCAACACCAGTAGGAATAATCCAAGCATAACCAGGATCAATAACCTTACGGGTATTACTTTCATCCTCGAAGCCCTGCTCTAGAATAACAACCTTGGTTCCCTTATAAGAAGCCAAACGACCAGTATTCCACAGCTCAGTCTTCATAGCTTCAGTATAACGCCAAGCTTCATTAGGAATCATACGAACAGCAAATTCATAAGTACAATAAATAGTAGGAGTACCATAAGCAGAAGCGATGGTAATCAAACGATCCATAGCACCCTCATCGAAACCTGCTGCAGCAACACGGTTAGCAGGAGGTAGCTGATTGATAGAAGACTTCAAAGCTAAAGCAACTTCCTTGTAAATCAGTTCATCCATACCATCCATAATAATCTTGGTAACTTCAGCGAAGTCAACACGACCATCTAAGAACTCTTCGAAGCCAATTTGAGCAGCTCCACCGATAGCAGAGGTACGAACCTCAAAGCTCTCGTTCTCAGCAGGTCCCAGCTTGAAGACTTCATAAATACCAGCCAGTCCAACACGAGTTACGAACTGCTTAGCACGTGCGCGTGTATTTAGAGGACGACGGAAAATGGGCTTATCACCCTGAGCAAACTGCTTAACTTCAGCAAACTGCTCATAAGACTGAGAAACCTTCTTAGGAAGAACTTCATCCAAAGTTTCCTCAATCATTGAGAAAATCAGATTTTTATTTTCACGATATAGAGCATTGGTACCAGCCAGCTCATTCATCTCATTACGTAGAGTATCATTCAGAGCCTCATAAGAAAGGTTCTGACCATTATAACTGTAAGCCACAGGAGAAGAAGGATCAGCCTTAGCAACAGTCTTCATTAAAGCAACTAAATTGTTTCTATCTAACATTATTCTTCTCTCCTTTCTTACGCAATACGTAGAATCTTAGCGCCACGTTGTCCATCAGGCATAGTATATACCTTAACAACCTGCCACTTCATATCCTGGCTCTCATCCTTAGCTAAAATACCCTTGGCATCAGGAGCTAGAATGTCACCAACAGAAACACTATCTTCATTAATCATATTAGTAGTGTAATGATCACCAACATTAGTCTTAAAGACACGAGGAACCATTGCGGTACCTGGAGTCATGCGCTTCTCATGATATACACCAAGCTTCTTATATGGATCATTAGTCCAAGTTAGCTCTTCGTAAATATCAGCGACATCAGTTAGAACCTTATCATAAGCATACTTTACAGGTACAGGAGTCTTAGTTTGATTGGTCTTAGGATCAATCTCATACTCTACACCATTATAAGTAAACTTATTGTCCTTAACATCATAAACTTCGCCAGCAATAGTAACGGTCTTTAGGCCCTAGTCTAAAGAAACAGTGTGCTCAAGCACCTTATGGTCAGCACCAGTTTCATCAACACCATTCCAGAAACGTCCACCATACTCAACCTCAGTATGCTCCCAATCATATGGAGAATAAATACGAGCCTGATAATCGTCCTTTAGCATAGCAAATTCGCAATCCCACTGCTTAGTTCCATCAGGATGATCACGATATAACTTAATCTCATTGTAAACTAGCATCCACTCGCCCTTGCCAGTAAAATTCACTTCACCAATGCCATTATCATTAGCGGCGTAATCGTACTTAACAAACTGACCGTTTTCAAGAATATTAATATCCTTGTTAGCAGGCAACTGAGCATAAATTTGAGCGGTTCTTTGTGCAGACAGGTGATTTGGCTCAACCTGACCATAACCAAACTCAACATACTTAGCCTGTGACTTAGGTGGATTCTTACCAACGCCTAAATGAGAATTTAAAAAATCCTTAAACATTTAAGTATGTCCTCCTTATTAGTTTTTATTGGCTGATTCTAGAACAGCCTTGACCCAAGCTGGCATTCCAGCATCACTGTCATTATCTAAATTGCTTAAATTATAGGTAGTTGGGCCTTTATCATTATTATCATCATCAAGATTAAAATTAACCTTGTTGCGAACGCAAATAACAGAAAGTTTTGCTTCAATATCATCAACAGAATACTTGTCAATATTATCAATAACATCTTTCTTATCATCATCAGACAACATATAGAATGATTGAATCATAGCTTCTTTATCCTTACGCTCAATACTATTTTTGAACTCAATCAAAGAAGTATTAGTCTCACTTAGAGTCTTATTTTCAGCCTCTAATAAACTAAATTTATTTTGCAACTCTTCATACTGTGCCTTTAAATTAACATATTCTTCAATTTCATCCAAGGAATACTTTTTCTTTTTCTTGTCATCCTTATCATCTTTTGAAGGATCATCATCTTCATTTTCTGACTTTTGACCATTATTTTTAGAAGAATTATCATCTTTTTTCTTCTCAGGGTCGTCAGAATTATCGCCCTTATCATCGTTTGCCTTTTTATTTTCTTCTTCTTCTTCTTGCTTTTTCTTAAATTCGGTTTCATAAGCTTCAACCGCTTCTAAAGCAAATTGAGGTTCTGCTGCTGGATTATAAGATTTAGTCACTTCAATTAAACCTTCACCAGGAACAAGACCATCAGAATCATTTAAAGAAAAGTTTAAACGATAATATTTCATATCTCCGCGGTCTTGAAGAATAGCAAATTTTTGACTATTATCTTCAAAAACACCATCAATACGATACTTAGAGCAATAATTGTTAGAGCCATCAGGGAAAGCTTTATTTACATACTCCCATAAAGCACTCCATAGAGAATCTCCGATTTCCACGGCGTATCTATTAAACACTTTTGCTCCTCCTTCTTTTAATAATTCTTTTAGTTCATTCATCATTGAATATAGTTCATTTTTAAAACTATCATCAAATGAAAGAGAAAACTTTGTAATAGAGGAGCCTTCGAAGCAAGGTTCACACTCTTCTCCTAAAATACAAAGTTTAGAAATAATTGCTTCATTAATAATGAAAAACTACGGCTTTCCATTATTATCTTTCGTCCAAGTTCCATCTAAAGTGCCTTCATCGAGTTCCATAGAATGATTATTACCCTACTCAACAATGCGCTTACATTCTGGATATTGGCCGGTCCATAAATATCCTTCAGTCATAAGATATTCATGTTCATTAACGCCATCATCTAAAAATTTCTAAAACCAAACCTTGGCACCTAAATCTACAAAACCATAAGGTCTAGTAGTGTCTTTCATTTCAAATTTACCATTTGAAATGTCAATAATTCTATTGTGTTCCTCAAAATCTCCATTAGATTCATTGTAAAAACCAACAATAGGACTGCCAGGGAGACTGTTAGCCATCTCCCTTGCAATTTCTTTAGAAATAATGCTTCGATTGCGATTTGGTTCATCCCCAACGTAGCAAACTTTAATTTGGCATTTAGAAATCAAAGGATTAATAGGAGTTACATTAATAAATTCACAAGGCGTTTCAAGTTTAATACTTTGATGCTTCATGATTTACCTCCTTAATTCATTGACTCTTTATTTTTTATGGTTTTTTCACTTTTCTAATCATCAGCCTTTTCAGGTCGCCCAGACTATTTTGTTTCAGTAGTCTGTTTTGTAGTAGTCTATTGATTACTACTTCCTGAATTATTTTGTGTTTTATTCTAATTGTTTGAACCTTTATTACCCAAAACATCTTGACTGCTCATAGTAGAAGACATTAATGGTGGGATCATAATTTCAGTTAGTTTCAACACATCATTTTCAAATACCGCAGTATTTAAAATGAAACTCTAAGAATGACCAAGAGCAATTTGAGGTAACATCTTAGAATAACCAAGTTGCGTTTGCTCTTTATATAATTTTGACATTTCTTTATAATTATATTGTGTAGTTTCAAGCATATAAAATTTAAAACTATATTTCTTATTGTTCGCAACCTTCATCTTTACTATTCTATCAAAAAAAATGTTAAATTGCAACAACAAGTTTCTAACAGTTGACTCATCATTAAGGATAGACTTCTCTAATGATAAATTACCATCAGTATTGAATAGATTTTGAGAAATACCTAAATTATTATAAACAGTACGTTCAACTTTTGCTAAATCATCTGTAGTAGTTGTAGTATTTTTATCTGATAAATCAATAGATTGAACATCAGTAAATGTTGTTAAAACATCAACGCCAATAGCTCTTGATAACATAGCAACAGCATTATTGTGTATGTCACGAGATTCATCAATATCAAATATTAAATCACCATTTTTATCCATTGGAAGTTTTTGAACAATAATTTTTAACAACTTCTACATTTGTTTTCTGCGGTCTAAATCTTGAGCAGCATCTAAATCCATAAGAGCAGGAATAGAATTAATAAATGGTGGGGTATCGCTACCATTAAAATTAAATTTCACACTTAATTCTGGGGATAGTAAATACCAGCTTCCACTATAATCTCCCTTAATATCAGGAAGTAATTTTCCTTTCTTATATAAAACATATCCACGCTAAAATTCTTCAGGGAATAATTTTAATACGCGCATACGATAATTAGGATCTGGGAACTAATCAAAAAACCGCATATCAAACTCAATTGCTGGCATACCAGCCACAAAGTATCTAGAACGGCAATAACTAGCAGGCAATTCTTGTAACATTAAACTATTTGCAGATTGCACTATATATCCATAATAACAACCATTTTTCATAATACTTTGAGCAATATCACCGCAGATTTTTTTAATATAAGTATTATCTAAGTAATTTAATAACTTTGAAAAATCTTTTAAAACTTTTTCATCTTTTACTGTATCATCTAAAATTTCTGGAGCGACATACCAATCATATCTATACAAATAAGCAAAATAATTACATACTCGCTCATAAATGCCACTAATATCATAAAATAAATTAGAAATTCTACGCATTTCAACAATATCACGATTTATCATAGCTCGTAATACATCATTTTTAGTGACCATGCGACATGGACCACGACGATTAGGATATAATCGAGCAAATGACCCTAAATCTAATACAGCATCATCTAATGTTTGAACCCCAACTTTTATCTTACGATATTCTGTTGGATCAGCAGTTCGATAATCACTTGTTCCATTGCTGATATTAAATCCTTTGGAGTGGATGATTTCCTAACGTGATAATTCTTTAGTATCCAAAATTCCACCTCCTTAATATCCAGCTAATTTCATTATATAATCATATGTAATAAGATTTTCATCTGTATAAGGAATCTCTATTAATTTAAAATCATGTAAAGCACAAAAACGTCGTTTCTGATTATCATTATACTGTTGTTGATATAAACCTTTTTTACCGCCAAATTTCGCACTAGGCTCATAATGCTATTTACCCTAATACTCAATAATAAAATCAATTCTACCATCATCATCAAAAACAACAAAATCGAAACGTAATGGTCTACCGCTTGGTGCTTTTAAATCTGGAAAAATATATTCCATCTTGAACGGTAATTCAGCTTGCCGCAAAATTTCTTCAATTTTAATTTCGCCTCTAGACGCTCTCATAATTACCTCCTTAGTTTAAGAAACACCAATCTTTAGCATTAAACTTTTTACGTTTCTTCTTTTTATCTTCTTCTAATTTTAAATAATATAGTCCATATTCAAAAGCAGAAAATTTATCTTTTCGGATACTTTTATTTGCTTGCTTCAGGATAATATTTACTCCTTCAGTTTCTTCACGCAAATTCATCATTTCTTCTTTTAATATGGAAGTTAAAGTAAATGGTTTTAATTCTTCTGCCCTCTATTCTGGAGTCATAGTTTGACCTTTCTTTTTAGCAAGAAGTTTATTTTTTGCTACGCGCTCATCAATTAAAAATTTTACTTTTCCAGAAGCGAGTTGTGATTTAGCAATAGCGTGAGCTTCTGTATTAAGTGGCGCATTAGCTTTTATAATATACATAGCATCTAATACGGTATTAGATGTTTTATATTTCTTGTAAAATAAATCATCATCATTAACAACGCCAAAATCAGGGAAGATTTCGTTGGTTTCAGGGTCAATCTATGTTTTAACCATATAATCAATTAAACCAATTCCTAAACCATTACCATCAATTACAATTCTATCAGCATTATATTTATAATATAATTTTTTTAATTTAATAGTTTGGTCTTCAAAATGCTCATCAGACAATGTATATAAGTTTACTAAACTTTTAATTGAACCACCTTGTGATTGTGGGGTCACTTTAAATACACAAATAACTGAATCACATCCTTTACGGCCAACGTCGACCGCAAGTACATAAGATGCTAATTTTGAATTACGCCCAGATGCTTCATATTCAGGCTAATTTAATATTCTATTTCTATCAAATATTTCAGCATTAAAAAACGCATCTTCTACAGTACCAGACCATTTACTTTCATATTCTCGGTCAAATGAACTTTCATTGAATGTTCCGTCCATTTTTAGGTCTTTAATAAAATTCGCATCCAATAATTTCATTAAAACAGGAATACGATAAGTACCACCCATAATAATGGATTGCTAAGGTTTAACAATTTCCCAAACTAATAATTGAATTAATTTATCATAAGGGAATGTATTTTTATACCCAGCAGTAGTAATATAAATTTGAGATTTATTAAGAGTTTCATCAGGTTGAGTAGTACCATCCATACACATACGAGAAATATTCATTGTAGGGATAATAACTTGTGATAGAATATCACCATCAACACCAACACACTCTTCGATTAAACCACCATGGCGACGTTTACCACGAGAAGACTCTCTCGCGGCAATATTGTCAAAATATGAACCATTTTTAAATACATATTTAACATAATCTTTTCCTTCAAGTGTCTAGCCACGGCGCCAATCTATTTCTTTCTAAAATGCAGGAATAAGAGTACAAATTTCTTGGACTTTTTCTTTTACAATTCCAGCCGCTTGTTCTTTACCACCAGAAGTAATAAATAATTTACATCTGGGATATAAAATCGCACGACACATTAAGACCATCATTGATAAAAAAGATTTTGAATAAGCACGAGGAAATACTGCATAAATATATTTATGACGCATCGCAGCGCGCAAAAAAATTCTCTAATAAAAATAGAGTTTAAAATGTTGAGGGCCGCCATCGGGTCCTGCCATAAAGTCGATAAACATATCTGGATATTCTCTCCAAAAGGCTATGTACTATCTTGCTTCTGGTATAATTGCACGAAGACGGTCCTCTGAAATTCCAATCTTTTTACGCTTCTAAGATAAATCAAGTAAATCCTATAAAGCCATATTATCCTTCTAAATTCCTCAAAGTCTAAGCATCTATTTCAGACTCTTCTTCAAGGAAATCATTATATTCAATTAAATCTTCATCTTTGAGATGGTCAATCTCTTCCATCGTTAAATCTTCTTCAATATCTTGGTCTTCTTCTTTATTTTCTTCTTCTTGCATTTTCTTGATAGCACCTTCAATGAGATTACCTAGATTCATTTCTTCGGTGACCAATGTATGTGTATAATTCTTTAAATCTTGTAGAGTTTCATCAACTTTATCTTTTGGACCTTCTGTGTAATACCGAGGAATAAATCCTTCAGTTTCACACATAGCCACTAATTCTCCGATAGAATCAAATGCTTCTCCTGTATCAGCCTTGTTTTGAGCGGCGGTGAAATTACCTGATTTCATTAGACTATCATAAACCTTGCTCATCTTTTGGAAACCTTCGATATCACCAATATCGATTAGCTAGTTCGCCTTCAAGGATGTTTTACAAATTAACTTTAATGTATCAATATGACCAGCGCCACGAATATCATAAGAACTCATCATTTCTTCATAGAGTTGCTCTAATTTAACCCATTCTTCTGGTTTATAAGCTTTACCCCATTTCATACGAAGATATAGAATATCTTCTTCTGTTAAATCGAGGTCATCTGCTGGGTCATGTTCAATACCATTCTATTGGTCAAAATAATTATCACCATCTCTAAAACGCTCTGGTAATTCAGGAGTATAAGGTTTTAATTCTTCTTCTGGAATGGCGACGGTAGATTTAGCAATAGCAGTTGCTATTTGCTAGGCATCATAGCCTTGTCGTTTCATAGTTTGCTCTAATTTATTATTAGCCACTTCCTATAAAAACTCAGAATCTTTCCATCTATAATCTTTATATTGTTTAAGTTTCATTTTGGACAAATATCTACCTAAAATACTCATACCAGTTAATTTAGATTTATCTTGTCCATATTTCATCATTAATTTACTCCACTCATCAGGAACGTATGGTACATCAATCTCTTGTAAAATCCACATATAAGTTTCTGGATTCCAGTTATCTACAAGCATTGTGATGCATTTTTTACATTGAGGGAGTTTTCCATCATTTGGATATTTTTCTAAATTATTAGATGTATAGAATTGGTCAGCGCCCATAGTTCTATTACATCGTTCGCAATAATATACTTTATTACTATTATCTACAGCCATAATTTTCCTCCTTATATCTATCCAATAACAGGCATCTCAAAATTATAACTGTTTGCCCTTGTTTTTGGCATTGCGGCATTTTTTACAAATACTATAATAACCATCTTTACTAGTTTTATTTTTGCTAAAATATTTATTATGTGCTAATTTAATTTGCCCACAGCGACTACATTTTTTATATTTACCTTTTGCTTTATGTAAATAGTAATCATATAGGTATTGGTCTTCAGCCGCTGAAGCGATTAATTTAGGAATTTTATTGCGCCATAAACTAGAAATATATTCTAAACTATGGGTAATATTAAATTCCTCTTGGATTCTCTTTTGGATGTCTATATTCTATAATCCATCAATTTTATATTCAACTATTCTGTCATATAGTGGATAATCTTTAAGAGCGATGGTACATAAATTATCAAAATCTTCCATAATATACCATAAATCTCTTTCAAAATCTCCCCAACTATCTTGTTTTAAACGAGAATAATTACATAAAATTGCAGAACATACTCTAGGATCTAATAGTGAAATGCCATCCGGGATTGGATAACCATCATCATCAAAAATGCAAGTTGTGTCCTCTAATGGAATAAAATTTCTTGAACGAGTAATTTTAGTCATAACAATTGGACGACGAACCGCATTTTTAATAACATACTAATCTTTACGCATTTCAATAATAGCACGTTTAATTATAAATGCTTCGCGTCCTTCACTAACTCGTAATTTGGCTTCCCAAGTAGTAATGGCGTCTCTCAACTATTTTAAATGAGGTATTTCTTCTATATCTTTTTTAGTAATTGTAATTTTAGGCTAAAATATTGTATTTTTATTTTCAGTAATTAAATTATAAATTCCATCTTCGCCATTCTCAAATTGGGAAACAAGACCTTCAAAAGATGTTTCACGTTTATTAACTGTTGCCATACGATTATCAGTTAATAGTTTACGCTCCTTCTTCTCTTGTTTCTCCATACAAAGAATGATATAGTCCCCTAATATTTCTAAATATCGAGGAGAGGGGTCTGGGGTTTCCTCTAATATTTTCTTGACTAATTCATTTCTTTCTTCTGGAGTTTGTAAGGAATAATCTAATTTTATCATCATTACCTCCAGATTTTTTTACGTCTTCATTATACAAAAAATTTTTCCAGGTGTCAAATTTTAATAAATGCATTTAAAAAATTTTTAAACGATACTATTAATTGGAAAAAATTTGACAATAAAAAAAATTTTTTGTATTATTATTATAATAAAAAATAAAAGGAGAAGTTTATGGTAATTGCTATTGTTATATTAAGTATATTATTAATATTATCTATTATATATAATATATTGTTTACAAAGGGAGTAGTTAAACTTCTAGACCCTGAAACTATTGAACAAAAATATAATTTAATAGCAGATTATTATGAAGATGCAAATAATATTGAAGAAAGTTTCCCTTGTTGTTTACTATTACATCTTCAATTTAATGCGAAGGAATTCGCAAAAATCACAGACTTCTCTAATTATGAAAATTCTAATATAATCGCTTATTCAGTTTTGTCCAAGAGCCCACCACCGCCTGGATACGCAAATCAATTAGAGAAAGACAGCTCTATAAGAATGCTAATCCGTAATGTTCGAGTAAATAAATATAAGGATGGTGAATATTTTTGGGAGCCTATGTAATTGTTATCTTTTGGATAATCATTTCAGCATTAGTAATGTTTGAATATATTGATGCAATTCAAAGCGCCGGTGAAAATAAATTAATTGTTTGTTTAATATTTTTTATCGGCGGTCCAATATTCGCCGCAAGCGATTTATTACAAAGAATTTTAGATATATTTTTACCGGAAGGATGGAATGGTGATGACTAAAAAATAGATTAAATATGTTTTGAAAAATTTTAAACGAGGCACTACTATTCTATTTATGGGTGTATCATTTAATCAATATATTAATCTTGAACAATTAACTGAAGCAGGATATACTTGTATCCTATTGGGTGAAGGTCAAGATTATTGGCCCTATATTAAAAATAATATGATTATTTATGTGGATAATATTGATACTAAAATAAATTGTTATCCACTACATTGTCCTATTTTTGTATATAATAAAAATCAAGTTATTAACGCGGAAGATAGAGATGTGCGCGTTTGGGCAGAAGTGTTAAAAGAGGAGTAATATGAAGATTTATAAATATTTAATTGAAACTCCAGGGTCAACTCATATTATGGACCATTTAACTGATATTGTATCTACTGGATTGGATGTAAATAATAATCCATGCGTATGGGCAGTTTATGATGAAAAGGCACCTGAAAAATATTTCCAGATTAATGCTGTTGGTACAGGTTGGGAATTGGATAAATATGTAAATAATAATGACAAGTATTTAGGAGTTATTAATGATGGTGAATATATTTGGCATATCATTAAGTCTTCTGGAGAAAAATGCCATGTAATGGAGGAGAAGTGATTTTATGGAAGATGGAAAAAATTATTTTGATATTGTAATGCGAGAAGGCCAAGCAATAGTTCATAATGAAGGTTCTATTCATTAGGTTGATAGTTTAGGCCGTCTTGTTTTTCCTAAAAATTTAAGACAAAAATATGGTATTGCTCCTGGCGACCGTATGGAATTTTATACTATTGAATACAATGGTGAAATTTATGTTGGAGTGCGAGTGAGTAAACGATATGGTAGTAGAATAGAGTATTTACGCGCTAAAGAAGTATTAGATGATTTAGGAATTGAAATTCCTCAAAAACTAACTGATGCTATTAATGGAGTAATATAATTATGCCTAAGTATAAAAGTTTTGGTAATGCACTTGCCGCTAAGATGCAGAAAAAAGCTAATTATTATGCTACTAAAGCAGTTCATCAAATTGTATGGGGTGAAAACCCTAAACGTGGTCGTCCTAAGAAGGAGAATAAAAAATGATTCTTGAAGCATTAGCATTAATAGGATTAATTTTATTTTTTCCTATTTGGTTTTTTGGTAGGAATAAAATTAAAAAATAATTAAAAAAGTTCTACCGTTATCCAAATTGAAAAAAGTTCTACCGTTATCTGAATTGAAAAAAGTTTTGGTGAGAGTTTGTACCAGCCAAACAAAAAAATAAAAATCAAAAAAAATTTTTTCCCGAAACCCACCCCCCCCGGTCGGTTTTTATCTGAGAAAAAATCTGAACACTATCGAGGCCTTCTTGGGCTTGGCGCACGCGGAAAGGCTAGACCATCCCCAATACAGCCCCTCAACTCACAGGACCGCGAATGGCTGTCGCGGTCCTCATTCGCAATAAATACAAACTCCACAAAAAATCTCTCACAAATTTGTGTATTCTGCCAATAGACACGCATCCTGAAATCTGGTATAATAGTATCATCAATCAAGGAGGAATAGTCTATGTCTATCATCTACAAAGTCGTGCGCTTCATCACCGCGGTTGCTGTCATCGCTGGTACTGGCATCTTGATGTGCCTCATCTGCCTCCCTCATTGAGGGAGGTTTTTTGTTGCCCTAAGATTGTTAAAAATTTAACAATGTAGCAAGATTGTTAAAAGATTAACGATGTAGCGAGATTGTTAAATTTTTAACAATCACTCAACCAAGAGAGGACAAGGACACGCACGGCACAGTGGACAAGGCAGAGCGAGCCAACGAGCGAGCGACCAACAGACAAAGAGAACAACACACAACACAACACAATGATAGATACATTGTTAATGTATTAACAATGTAGTATAGTAGTATGGTATGGTAGGGTATGGGTGGCTATGGGTAGTAGGTAGGGAGAGAGAGTAGGCCGACAATAAGAGAATGGAACGCGCTTCCCACCGGTCGGCTCACCGGGAACCGCGCACCACAAATCTAATGTAAGTATTCTATTTCTCTTTTGGAATCAACGCCGTTAACGGCCCTAATCGCCCAAGAATAAGCCCTCGCACAATTGCCAAACAATACAGCGGCGCAGGCGCTGAACAGCGCGCATCCCGCAACACACAGCTCTCACAGAGGGGTGAGCAAGATTGTTAAAAATTTAACAATGTGAGAGCCAAGAGCAAGAGAGTAAAGAGTGCGCTTGCACAGGTAGCAAGGAGGACACGCACGGCACAGTTGATACATTCGCTGTCCGAGCAAGATTGTTAAAAATTTCACAATGTGTGGATGTGGTGAAGTTGCTGTTTAATTGTTAAAAATTTCACATTCACTGTTGGATGCCGAACACGGTCGCAACGCCCCAGACTTCACCACATTAAAGTGTTAAAGAAAAAAATCGCAAATCCGATTGTTAAAATAATCACAATCTCTGTCCTGAAAATAAATAGGTTATTTTTGAAAAAACCTCTTGACAAATTACCCCAAGTGTGCTACAATGATTACAGTAAAACAAAGGAGGACGATACAATGTCTAACATCTATGGAGTCTGCTACACCACCAAAGAGCCTGTTGTCTACAACAGAGGGACACAGTGGGAGAAAACCTGTTCCGATTTCCTGTTCGTTCAGGCAAACAAGGACAATGGCACAAAGCTGGTGGACAAACTGAACGCTATGCTTGCCGAGGGTGTGGAAAAGTACGAACTGCTGGACATGACCAAGATTGACCATTTCTATCTTGACAAGTCCGAGGAAATGTATTAAGGAGGAAATGACAATGACACGCACTATCGCTAATACCTACATCTGTATCAACGCCGAGGGGCAGACCCTTTCCATCATCGCCCGTACGGGTAACGAAGCCCACAACATCGCAATAGGGTTTTTGCGGAAAGCCAACATTGTGAGCGTTCGCCGCGTATTCAAGTCCGGCAAGCTGGGCAAGGAAATTCTGAAAATCAAGTAAAAAAATAGGGCGCAAGCCCTATTTTTTTTTGAAAAAACTATTGACAAACACAAATAAGCGTGTTATAATAAATACAGAAATTAAGAAATGAGGTACGCAAAATGAAGAACATCTATGAAATCGAGAACATCATCGACGAAATCCCCGCTGATGACTGGGCTGGCATTTGTAATCTGATGGACTACTACTATCAGTCGAATTTCTCCGCTGACGCTGAACAGAGACTGGCAAGGGCAATCGCTCCTTACGGCTTGACCGCAGAGGAAATCCTGACCTGGGACGCTGAGTAAGCGTCCTATTTTTTTACTGTTGGATTGTTAAAATTTTAACGAGCATCGTCGCGCTCATTAGGCACGTGGCGCTCCGAAATATTATACCACAGCAGTCCACCAGTTGTCAAGAGAAAAATGCGAAAATTTCGCACAAAATTCGCTATCCCGATTTGTATAGTCTGCCAATAGACAAAATGAAATAAGCGTGTTATAATGAATACAACAAAACAACAAAGGAGATACACACTATGATTAACATTCGTTCTATCCGCAAGTTGGGCAACAATGACGGGCTGACGCTCAAACTGGGCAAAAAGGTAAACTACAAATCCGGTTGGCAGGTTGCCACTGAGGGCATCGAGTGTAAGACCGCACAAGAAGCCATTGACGCGGTGAGAGACTACGGCGGCAACTGTGGCGTGTGGTTCAGTGAGGGCGTGTATTACATCGACAAAAGCAAGCGCGTGGCGACAAAGCGTGAAGCTATGGAAATCGGCAAAGCGTGTAATCAAATTTCCGTGCTGAAATGGGCGACTATGACGCTTGCCTACTGCTAAAATAATAGGGCGAAAGCCCTATTATTTTTTGAAAAAATTTTGAAAAAGGTATTGACAAATCCCGAAATAGGTGCTATAATTAAACCATCAAAAGAGAGGAGCTAAACGCTATGACAAATTTTGAACAGTATCTCGAAAACCTGATGGGTATGAAGAAAGCGGAAATCATCAACGAGGGCATCACCTGGGGCATCTGGGCGAACACCGAGGGCAACAAAGCCGAGCTGATGAAATGGAAAAAAGTTCTGCTGGCGCGTTCCCTCGCCGATAGGCTGGAAAGACTGGAAAGGCGGGGCTACTAAGACAAGGGCGAAAGCCCTTGTTTTTTTTATATGGCATTATGCCCATAATTCGGTTGAAAATTTTGGTGATTTTGCCTATTGACATTCTGCCCCATTTGTGTTATACTCGGTCGCGCGCCCACGGTCCTGGCGCGCGAAATTTACCATTATACCATGTCCCAGCAATTTTATCAATAGGCAAATCAAACAAAAATCATACATTCCAAATCCCGAAATTTGTGCATTTTGACTATTGACATTTACGCGCCCCTGTGCTATACTGTATACATAAAACAGAGGAGGTCATCATTATGACGCGTGAGTACAAGGTTCGGTTCATCGACAGCGAGGCACAGCATAGCGAGACTGCTACCATCCAGTGGGATGTTGATACCAGTCTCTGCGACCTTATCGAGGAACAGCTGTATATCCTGTGGGAGTTGCGCCCTTTGGAGCGGGAATGGCGTAGACAGTTCTGTACCAACGGCTGGACGCGGTTTATATATGGCCTATATGAGCAGTTTTCCGTGTCTTACCCCTGGGACAATTCCAATATCATCACCGTTGAAAAAATCCAGGCTTGACCTGGATTTTTTTTTATTTTTTCTATTGACAAACACAAATAAGCGTGCTATAATTGTATTATCAAATGAGGGAGGTATTCAAGATGGAATACAGTGTAGTAGTCAATAATGTCGAGGTCGTGCGCGTGAGCGGTGATGAAGCCGCGTGGAATAAGTTTGAAATAGCGTGTGAACTGGTGCGGCTGATGCTGGCTGATGGCGGCTTTGGTGAAGCGTGGGCTGAACTCCGCGAGATGAACGGTGAACCTATCGCTCGCTTTGATGAAAATGGTATGAGCGAGTGCGGCGCAGTCCGCGGGATGTGAGGTGCGACAAATGAATTACAGCAAAACTTTTATAGCCGCCGCTATCCGCTACGGCGAGTATGTGGTTGATGAAATGTATACCACGTGGGACAGACACGACTACCGCTTGCGCGCTATCCGCTACAATGGCAAACTGTACTGGCACAAGATGGTAGACGGCGAACTGGTTGAATTTAAGATTTTGAAATGAGCCAAAATTTGGCTCATTTTTTTTGTGTATTTTGACTATTGACAAAATAGCATTTTTATGGTATAATTTTGGCCGCGCGTCTACGGCCCTGATGCGCGGAAATTCCATTATACCACAGCCCAGCCAATTTGTCAAGCATTTTGTGTTTGTTTTTTTCAACAATTTTTTATCCCGAAATTTGTGCAATTTGACGGTTGACAACGCCCAGTAGGTGTGCTATACTTATACCATCAATTAAAGGAGGTCATTCAAATGGCTACTATCGCAATCCTCGCAATCCTCGCCCTCGCTGGCTTCGCTGGCGTTCAGTGTGTCGGCGGCTATATGGTCTATCGTCAGACGCACGACTGGCACTTCCTCGTTGGCTCTATCCTATATGGCGTTGCCTGTATCGGTCTGGTGCGCTTCGTGTTCAATATGGGGTGGTAATATGGAAAACTACACTATGTCGAACCATCTGACAGAGGAGCGGGCTAACCGGCTCGCCCTCTTACAGGAATACCTCGGATATTCTGACCGCGTGATGATTGAGGTCATCGACCAACGCCAAACCGCCCGCCTGCGTTTGCTCTCAACTGGTATTATCCTCGTGCTGGACTTATATGAGAATTTCATCATCACCGCATACCCCGCAACCTTTGAACGGGCTGTCGCTATATACAAGAGTGCTGGCAAGAACCGTCTACCCCAGCAGTTGGTCAAGCGCATCCGCAAGAATGAGGAACGCCACCCTGAATTTTATGTGGTAAAGTAGAAAATTGGGGCTTGACAACAAGCCCCATTTCTGCTATAATAGATAATACCAAAAGAAAGGAGAATACCAAAATGGAATTTATTGAGTCCCCTATCTATGTCAAGTTGAGTGATGAAGAGCGCAATTCACTCCATGAGGTTTATGTCATTCTGAATGACCTTGTAAACGCCGCCGAAGAGAATGACTGCGAGTATGTGGGCAATCCGTTGACTGGTGATGGCTATGGGCGGTTTGACCTCAGCCAAGCCGCTGAAATCTGCCGAGTATTCGCACCTGCTGAAAAACTGGAAATTAGTAATTGAGGGAGGAAAACAAAATGGAAGTTATTAAAGCCCCCATTTATGTCAAAATGACAGAGAAAGAGCGGAAAACCCTGCGCGACGCCTATGACATTCTGAATGAATTGTATGACGTTATCGCCGATAATGACTGCGACTATGTGGGCGATACTTGCGGGAATACCTATGACAGAGTAGATGTCGCGCTTACGGCTAATGTGCTTCAAATGCTTGCCCCCACTGAAAAAGTGGAAATCGGTAAATAAAAAAAATGTGGGAGAAATTCCACATTTTTTTATTGACAACAACCAGTAGGTATGGTATAATGTAGACAATGAAACAAGGAGGTAAAAACAATGACCGCATTTGAAATTCGAGAGGAACTGGCGAACCGCTACAATTTAGAAATCCGCAATGTCTGCTGTTATCACTGTCAATACTGGGGCTATAACTGCGGTAAGGTGCTGAACTCTCAGTGTGAGAGCCGATGCACCAAGAGAATGAAAGACTGGACGTGGGCAAGCCAGTATTGCCGTGGCTTCGTTCCGAAATCGGGAAAGTAAATCAAATAAAAAGGAGATACACTTATGAAAATCATTCTCATTATTTACATCATTGGTATTGTTCTCTACTGGCTGGGTATCGCAAGCATCATTTCGACTATGAAGAAAAACAAGGAACAGGCGCAAGAAGTATTCAAGAACCGGGGTGAAAGCAAGCGCAGTCCGTTCTCTAACTGGTTGACCGTTATCACCGGCTCAATCATTCCGATTTTTCATTACGCCGTAGCATTCCTCTACATTTTCAAACCGGATTTTATTTTTGGAAAGGAATAAAAATCATTTGGGCTGGATGAACAAAAATCCAGCCCAATTTTTGTATAATTTTCCACTTGACATTTTCGGCCGCGCGCTCACGAATGTGGCGCCCGGCATTTTTGTCAATAGGTATACTTCACAAATTTTTCGCCGCAATTTTGTGCATTTTGACGATTGACTTCTATCCCGTAATGTAGTACAATGGCTATACTGAAACAAGGAGGTATGTATTATGGATTTAAAGCAAGCGTATCAGGCGGTTTTCGCAGACCTGCGTGAATGCCCTATGTTCCACGGGCGGTATGACGCCATCAATGGCAATCCCTACTTTATGTCCGGCATTGAGACGGTTATGGAGGTAATCGCCAATCGCGCCTATGATGATGATTTTGCCGAGAAGTTCTCTAATGAATTTACTGACAATATGTTAAGGAGTAGAGAAAGTGTTTAATATTGTATTGGCACTAATCGCCGTAGGCGGGTGCGCGTGGGCGATTATCCGCTCTATTCTCTGGCGAAATGAAAAATACCTATCCACCGAGGAGCAAATCCGCGAAATGATGGATGAAACGTCCATTTCCACTGAAACGCTGTGGAATCTGTTTGACAGACTAAACTGAAAGGAGTAAGAACAATGTCTGATTTTCAGAAACTGACGCTCAAAAAATGGGCGCGCAATTTCCTCATTCTGTGTGGTTTTATCCTGCTGGTGTATGGTATGTTCAAATCCACATTCGTGCTGTATGCGGCTGTCGCCATTCTGACCCTGACTATCGCGGGCGCATGCGCGTATACTCTGATAAGTTCTATCCGCTGGGATTGGCGGTTGCGTGGCAAGCTGACAGAGGACGAGTATAAGGCATACCAATCCTGTGATAGATGGTTTGGTTTTCAAGATGATAAATACCTGCCGACTGATGAACAAATTGTATGGATGGCTGAAAACACAAACAATTCCTGTGATACCTTATGGAGTATGTATAACAAACTGACGGAGGGGCATTAACGCCCCTCTTGTCAGGTTTAGTTCTGACTAACTACACGGAACAAAAAACTAATCCTGTGAGAATTTAACTACGGCAAAAATTTTTCTTGACATTTTCAAATAAATGTGTTATTATTATAATAGAAATTAAGAAAGGAATTGATACTATGAACATCCCCTCTAAGCTGAAACAAGTTGCTAATGAGTTGGAGCAACTGTCAATCGAAATCGCCGCAGAAAAGAAAAACCTGTCCAACAGCGAGGACAAGCAAGCCGCTCAAAATTTGAGTGATGATTTGTTTGAAATCCAGTCTCACCTGCGCACATCTATGTACTGGTTGGCGGAAGCTATGTTCGGGGAGGATTGATGACTATGAACGCAATTATTCTATTCATTATCTGTACCGCTGTGAATGTGGTGCTGTCCACCATCAAATCCATTTTGACTGTTAAAGGCAATAAGTGGGTAGCCGCTGGTATCAATGCGCTGACCTATGGCTTCTATTCCTATGTCATTATCCTGACCAACATTGACGGCGTTTCTACGCTGGCAAAGATGGGCATTACCGCCGCCTGTAATTTCATCGGCGTGCTGGCGGTCAAATGGGTGGAGGAGTTGGCGCGCAAGGAAAAATTGTGGAAGATTGAAATGACTGTCCCCACAAAGTATCGTGCCGCTGTTGATTTTGACCTGCGAGACATTCCCCACTCATACATTGAGATTAGCAACAAACACACGTTATTCAATTTCTATTGTGCCACGCAAGCCGAGAGCAAAAAGGTCAAGGACATTGTGGCGCAGTATGGCGCAAAATATTTCGTAGCAGAAAGCAAAAATCTGTAAAATAGAGGTTGACAAATCAGCCCCTCTGTGTTAGAATGGTATCATCAAATAAGGGAGGACAACAAAATGGAAATGATTAAAGTTTTCAATGACCACACTGGCGAAATCCTTGAAAAGACGTTCGTAGACCCCGCGGACGCGGACGACTTCGAGTTCATTCTCGACTTCCTTGAAGCGAGATACGAACGCTACCATAACGGCGAACAAATCTACTAAGGAGGGCGCGACAATGGAAATCAAAGATGTGTACTACAATGTTGAGTGGTGGGGCATAACCACTTGGGGCGAACGCTTCACTAATAGCGAGTGGTTCAAGGACGAAAACGAAACTCTGTCGTTCATCGCAAATGACCTGGCAAATGACCCGCTTGTTCGTGGAGCAACCTTTACCACACACAAAACCATCGTATTTAAGAGAGGTGAATAAAATGATTACTATTCTGATAATGGTTATTGCCCTTGGCATTTCGTTCCTGTTTACTGCTGGGCTGGTCTGGCTTCTCTGCTGGCTTCTCCCTATGATTGGCATCGCGTCCATCGGCTCTATCGCCATCGTGTTTTCGTGGAAACTGGCGTTGGTCATTTGGCTCATTATCGCACTCCTACGCTCTATTTTCAGCATCACTGTCAAGAAGTAATAATTGAAAAATCTCCCAAATTTGGGAGATTTTTTTTGTTCATTTTACCTATTGACAAACGCCCCTATTTGTGCTATACTCGGCCGAGCGCCCACGGCCCTGGCGCTCGAAATTTCCATTATACACCCTGCCAGCAATTTTGTCAATAGGTAAATTGAACAAATTTGACCAAGTGCGCATCCCGAAAGTTTGTGCGAAATAACCAACGAAAATTTGACAATTCTAAAAATTTTTTGTATAATAATATCAATGACATAGATGGAAGGATGGTCTAAAAATGGACTATTACGTTTACATAACAACAAATAAAATTAACGGCAAACAATACATTGGATAGCACAAAGGACGCCCAGACGATAACTATTTAGGTAGTGGAACAACTATACTAAAAGCAATTAGCAAGTATGGCAAGGAGAATTTTACTAAAAGTGTTTTGTGTTTTTGTGAAACAAGAGAAGAAGCCGACGCAAAAGAACGAGAATACATCCAATTATACAACGCAGTAAATGATGATAATTTTTATAATAATGCGGAAGGTGGCACAGGTGGAGACGGCTGGCGCAGTTGTCAAAGATGGCTGGAACAACATCCAGAAGAAGCGCAAGCCATGTATAAACGAAATGGGGAACATTTGCGGAAATGGTGTGATACTCATCCAGAAGAATACAAAGAAAAATGTATTAAGCCAATGTTAGAAGCAAGTCATAAGCGATTAAAAGAAAATCCTGAACTCGTTAAACAACAAGTAATAAGATTAAATCAGGCAAAAGAAAAATGGCAACAAGAACATCCAGAAGAGCACCAAGCACAAGTAAATGAATGGCGAAAGGCTGGAAGTATTGCTAATAGTAAAGCAGTAATTTGTTTAACTACTAATCGTGTATTTGAGTCTCAATCAGCGGCGGCTCGATACTATGGCGTTCCACAAAGCAACATTAGTAAATGTTTGAAAGGAGAGCGTAAAAGCGCGGGAGTAGACCCTGATACGGGTGAAAAATTATTTTGGGAATTTGTAAAATAACTCTTGACAAATAGGAGAATAGGCGTTATAATGTAAATACAATAAAACGAAGGAGACAAAAAGTATGACTATTTACCTCGATCTCGATGGGACGGTGATTGATTTTTACGGCGTCCCCAACTGGTTGGAGTGCCTCGAAGCACAGGACAGCACACCATATCGTGTGGCAAAGCCCCTTGTGAACCTCTCCACCCTCGCCCGCTATCTGAACCGCTTACAGGCGCGGGGCTACAATATCGGCATCATCAGCTGGCTGTCCAAGAGCGGAACGGATAAGTTCAATGCCGAGGTTGCCGAGGTCAAGCGCGACTGGCTGGCAAAGCATCTCCCCAGCGTTCAGTGGGACGAAATCCATATTGTCCCCTATGGCGTCCCCAAATCCACCTGCGCCACCTGCCCCGCGTCTATTCTGTTCGATGATGAACAGCGCAATCTCAACGAGTGGACGGCAAACACCCACAATATGGCATATAATGCCGACCTGCTTATGGAAATCCTGCGAAACCTGTAAAAAAAAATAGCAAATAGGGGTTGACAATCTCGCCCCTATTTGCTATAATATGTAATGTAATTAAGGTATGGGACACGATGGTAAGCCCAACCAAGAGAAAAGGAGAATGAACAATGAAAAATATCTACTGCACGCTGGACACTGAAACGGTAGGCGGCGCGGCTCACCCCACGGGAATGTATAATGTGGGCGCGATTATCCACGACCGCAAGGGCGAAATCCTTGCCACCACTTCCCTGCTGGTGATGGAGCATTATGACGAAATCGCCACCGATGGCTATGCCAAGAAGAATTTTCCCAAGTATGCCGAACGGCTCAAAGCTGGCGAAATCTCCGCTATCGCCACGGAGCGCGAAGCCTATGAGGTAATCAAAAACCTGTGCGACCATTACGGCGTTCGCTATGTGATGGCGTACAATTCCGGTTTTGACTTCTGCAAGACCTGTTTCCGCGACCTGCTGGACACTTTCGAGTTCATCGACCTGTATCTCATGGCACTGGAAACTATCACCCACAAGAAATCCTACGCGGAATACTGCCGAGAACATGGCAAGCGTTCCAAGAATGGCAAGACCTGTGCAACCTCTGTCGAAGCGGTGTATGGTTATCTCCACGGCAATCCTGACTTTGAGGAAGAACACACCGCCCTGTCTGACGCTATGCAGGAAATGGAAATTTTCCTTGCCTGTCAGAAGATGCACAAGCGATACACCAAGAATGTCCACGCATGGGACGCGCCCTTTGAGGTAAAATGTTTTCCCAAGTTTTGAGATTGGGGCTTGACAGCCCCTTTCTCATGTGGTATAATGGCTATACTAAGACAAGGAGGTAAGCGAAATGCCTATTAAGCAAGTGCTTTTTAAGGGCGACCATTCCGATGGTGTTCAAGCTGGTATTCAGCTTGAAAACGGTTTTGTAATCTGCGCCTGTTGTGGCGGGGTGTTTGAACCTGATGAAATCGAAATTCTCCATGTGTTCGACTATTGGGTTGATTTTTCCGAATGGATTGGCGACCCTGACCTGACTGAATACCGCAAGCACGACACCCCGTAAAAAAAGTTTGGAATGGGGGTTGACAACGCCCCCATTCCATGCTATAATAACATTACAAATTCAAGGTAGGGGAAACGATGGTAAGCCCCACCAATAGAAAAGGAGAAAAAACTATGAAAGCTCGCTATGCTAACCTCAGAAATTTCAACCGCACGGTCAAGACCTACAAATGGCTGGTAGACCTGTTCGGAAACAAGGAGTTCACTTCCGAGGACTTCTCCAAAGCAAAGCACGACTACCGGCGGTACACCTACAATTCCCTGTCGTTCCTGCGGGACGAGGGTATCATTAAGGTGGTACGCACCGAACAGACCACCAAGGAAATCAAGCTCGACCCGTGGGACGCGGAAAGCTGGATGATTGACAAGAATGGCAACGCCCTGATGACCGAGTACAACTGGATGCGTTTGCCGGAAGTGGCACAGTCCGCTCTGCTGGCTCTGAATGGTCAGGACTTCCGCGTTGAGCGCAAGGACACCAAGACCGTGGAAAAGGAGAAGCTTATTTACACGGTCAATCCCGCTGGTATGCTGAACTGGCGCAAGGGCTATGGGCGTCTGTTGGCTATGAGGGCTGACGCGCTGGCGGGCGAAATCGCAAACCTGAACGAAAAGCGGGACGCATTTCTCGCTTGTCAGATAGACTAAAAAAATGAGGGGATTTTCCCCTCATTTTTTATGCATTTTTACCTATTGACAAATGCGCCTGGGTGTGGTATAATGGCCGGCCGATTTCGCGCGTCTCGGCCGGAATTCACCATTATACACCCCGTCAGCAATTTTGTCAAGAGTTTTTTTGCACAAATTTTTTTATTTATTTTTCCCGAAACTTGTATAGTTTACCTATTGTAATCCATGCCTACCTGTGTTATACTACATAATGTCAAGAGGGAACAGCAAGTCGCCTCGCAAGAGCCACGCTGGCGGGTGTGATAACTCGGTAACTGACCCGCATTTTCCCTCTTGACAATCCCAAGCACCTGTGCTATAATGGATAATGTCAAGAGGGGAATGGCACGGCAGATGCGTCTAATGTGTCACCTATGTAGACAGGTTTCAGAAATTTGAAAAAATTTCAAAAAACCTCTTGACAATCCCCAGCACCTGTGTTATAATTGATAATGTCAAGAGGGGAACAGCCCCACCCAAGAAATCCGCGGGTCGCGAACCGTGCGAAAGTAAAGGAAGTAGGCCCTACACCAGCGCGGTAAGGCCATACGTTGAACGGAAAATGAGCATGATGTGAGCAAGGGACAGACCGGAACCTCTAACCGGACTGCGACGCAATAACACGGCAAGACTTTATCCGTCAGGTCGGGGCAGTAAGTCGTTGTGAATACTTGTGGAGCGTTCCCCTGTTGGCACTATCAAAAAAAATCAAGAATTTTGAAAAAAACTCTTGACAATCCCAGCGCAAGCTGTTATAATAGATAATGTCAGGAGGGCAAAGCCCTCAAAACCAAATGGAGAAAGGAATTGATACTATGGCTAACACTAACACCACCACCCGCAAGCCCACCAAGCGCGACAATTTCACCGCCCTGCTGAAACTGTCCGAGGTTAAGGCTGACCCCAAGCTGGTGGAGTTCATCACCCACGAAATCGACCTGCTCGACCGCAAGAACACCGTGGACAAGAAGCCCACCAAGACCCAGCAGGAGAATGAGGTCATCAAGACCACTGTCCTGTCCGCTATGGAGCGCGACCGCCTGTATTCCATCAGCGAGATGCTCAAAGAGTTCCCCGTCTGCAAGGACATGAGCAATCAGAAGCTGTCCTCCCTCGTTCGGCAGATGGTGCTGGACAAGCAGGTGGAGCGCGTGGAGGATAAGCGCAAGGCGTTCTTCCGCAAGGTGAGCGAGTAAACCGCCCAAGGGTGGGGAGAAATCCCCACCCTATCCCCGAAAGGAGTAAGCGCATGAATGAGCGTATTGCCGACCTTATGCGAAAGCTGGATTGCACCGAAGCCGAAGCCAAGGATATTATTGTCCAAGATGCTATTATCGACAAGGGCGGCAATCCGTTTCCGCTGACCGAGGAACAGGAAAAGGCAAGCAAGAAAGCGCGTGGAGTAGGACGCCAGCCGACCGCATACAAGTTCGCACCAAGAGAAAGAAAGGCTAATCTCACGAAGCAGGGCATTATCACCTTGCTGACCGAGACACTGACCACATACGGCGCGACTGACCTGAACATGAGCAACGCGGAGCGCGAATTTTTATTCACGCTTGATGGAACAAAATACAAGGTTGTGCTGTCGTGTCCGCGCAAGTGAGGGAGAGAAATCTCCCTCATTTTTTTTATGCATTTTTACCTATTGACAAATCAGAGCGCGTGTGGTATAATCGGCCGGGCGCTTACGGTCCTGGCACCCGGTTTTCGGCACATTATACAATTTCAGAAATTTTTTCCGCAAAATTTTGTGCATTTTACCTATTGTAATTCTCCTGTAATGTGTTATAATGATGATACTGAAAGGAGCGATGAACGATGGAGTTTCCGAGAGTTCAGGATTTTATCCTGACCATTCAGCAGGCGGTATCTGAAAAGCCGAGACTGGTCAAGTGCGCTGACGATTTGTGTCGCGTTATTCACAACGAATATCCTAATGTCAAGATAGTCACCAGCAACGGTGCGACCAAGGAATGTCTGGTGTTCCCTGAATTGGGCTATGTTCTCAAATGGTCTATGGAGACGCGGGACGCAGAGCGGGAAGTGGCTGTGTATCAGAAAGCCGTAGACGCCAACCTCGCCGATTTTTTCCCCGCCACTATGTTGGCTGGCTACATTGTCTCCCCTCGTGATGGTGAAGCGATTGCGTTCACTGCTCAACAGATTATTACTAACAGTGCTCATAAAATCTGCTGGGCAGAGGGCGGACTGCAAGGGCGTCTCGTCCGTATCGCAAAGACTGTTCCTGACTGCCGAGTTAATCAGATTGAGCGACAGTTCCGCAAGGCAGACCAAAATGGCTATGGGCGCGACCTCGATGGATTGTGGGCAAAAGTCGCCGTTTCCCTCTACGGTAAGCGCAAGGTTATCGCCCTCTGTGAGTTCGTCAAGAAGTATCACATAAACGACCTCCACGGCTCAAACATTGGATACATTGGCATTTCTCCTGTTATCCTCGATTTCTCTGGCTATGGCGTTCAGGACGAGTTAGAATTTTGAAAAAAACTCTTGACAAACCGCTCCGCCTGTGCTATACTAACATTGTGAGGTGAGAAAAATGAAATGGCGATTGTATCGACCACCTTAGTAGTCAATCATTGTTTGATTAGATAGTTTAATGATTGATTATATTTATGCCCCAGCCAAGATGGAGTTTAATAGAGTGTTTGTCCCACTCAATAATTTCTTCTCAACCGCCATCTTGAACCTCTCGTTAGAAATTGGGACTGGGTACGAAGTTCTAACCACATTCACCGCGTGCCGAGAAAGACCCCTCCATAATGGGCTTTGCGCCCCGGTTTTGGGTCTGCTGTGTAGAAGTGGGCTGGCTGTCCGGACGGCTGGCGAACATCAACAGGGGAACCAGCGTAGTAGCCAACTACGCTGGTTTATTTTTGTGTATTTTGCCTATTGACAAATGCGCTCAAATGTGGTATAATGGGTCGGGCGCTCACGAACGTGGCGCCCGAAATTTCCATTATACCACGCGGCACAAATTTTGTCAAGTGTTTTTTTGCACAAATTTTAGATGTTGAAAATCCCATTTTTTGTGAGTATTGACTATTGTAATTTGCCCAAGGGTGTGGTAATATATAATTGTTCCAAGGGAGAGGGTAAGACCTTCCGGCGGGGCGTGTACCTTAAAAAAATTCCACAAATCCGAAAAAAAGTCTTGACAAGGCTTCGGATATGTGTTAGAATATAGATGTTCCAAGAGGGAAACAACAATATGGTGGGCGACACCTAAAAACGCAGAAAGGGTTGATACTATGACTAACACTACTTCCTCTGTGCGCCTGACCAAGCGCGACTACTTCACCGCCATTCTGTCCAAGGTGGATATGGACGCCACTTATGACATTCCCAAGGGCGATGCCACTGTCAAGGTTTCCGGTGCTGATGTGGCGGGCTTCCTGAACCACGAGCTGGAACTGCTCGACCGCAAGAACACCGTGGACAAGAAGCCCACCGCCACCCAGCTGGCAAACGAGGGTATCAAGGCTGACATCAAGGCGTTCCTGGACGCCCACAAGGGCGAGAAGTACACCGTCTCCGCTCTGATGAAGTCTGTCCCCGCTATCGCCGATGCGTCCAATCAGAAGGTTTCCTCTCTGGTGCGTCAGATGGTCATTGACGGTCTGGCAGAGCGTATCGAGGATAAGCGCAAGGCGTATTTCACCGCCAAGTGAGACAAGAGGGGGAGATAACCTCTCCCCCTCTCTCCCCTAAAATCTGAAAAGGCGGTGTTTTATGGCTGACATTTCCAAAACCGAATGGCTGAAAAACGCTATGGCGAAAATGGGCTGGACTGCCGATGAAGCGGAAGCCGTGTGGAACTCTGACCGAGAAATCGACAAGGGCAAGAAACAGGATTTTGACCTGTCGAAAGAACAGCTCAAAATCGCTCAAAAATTCGCCAAGACTGGCACACGCAAGACCCCCACCGCATACAAATTCACCACGAGAGAGCGCAAGGCAAATCCCACGAAAGCGGCTATTATCGCTGAATTGGCAACATTTTTGACCGAAAACAGCGAAAATGCCTGTGAAAATGTGGAAATTACCAACAAAGAGAGACAGATTGCGTTTTCAGTTGGTGAAAATTCCTATGAACTGACGCTTGTGCAGAAGCGCAAGCCGAAAAGTTGAGAAAATGGGGGAGAAATCCCCCATTTTCCCCGGAAATCGAGGAAAAAAGTGTGAAAAACAAGGAATTTTTGTATGTTGGACACTATTATGATGAAAATGGTGTCTACATTCTGAAAATAGGCACGACTAACGACTTAAAGCGCAGACAACAGGAACACACGAGGAACTACCGCAAAACCGCCGTTCACCGTTTACCGCGCAATTCTGAATTTATTTACGATTTTTCGCTACCGCTCTCCAAGTATAACACTTTGCGATACGAGGACAAAAATCGTGAGAACTGGCAGAAAAAGGGATACGGCGTGTTTGTGAGAAATGACAGATTTGCGTGTCCTGTGAAGCCGAAATCTGTTGAAATTACCATTCGTCGAACTTACCAAATTGCTCTCGATTGAGAGCAATTTTTTTATTTAATTTGACTATTGACAACGCCCTCTGACTGTGGTATAATGGGTCGAGCGCTCACGAATGTGGCGCCCGGCATTTTTGTCAATACACATTTTCAACAATTTTTCCGGCGAAAGTTTGTATAAATTGACTATTGCATTTTGTCCCGAAATGCGCTATACTATAAACAATCTGAGGGAGCTGGAACCCACCAACAGCACGGAGGCATCTATGAATAAGAGCCAGTTTTTTGACCACGAAATCGAGTTCATTCAGTCCGAGGATTTGCGCTCATTCATGCGCTATTACTTCGACTGTATCGTTCCCGACTATTTCTGGACTATCGGCGCAAGTTCTTCCGGTAAGTTCCATCCGGCTATGAGTCAAGGCGAGGGCGGTTTGGTACGCCACACTAAGGCGGTCGCGTGGTTTTGTGAGGAATTGCTCCGCATGAGCCAGTGGGCGTATCTCACTGACGAGCGCAAGGACTACGCAAGAGTTGCCTGTCTGCTCCACGATACAGCCAAGTATGGTTTACACGAGTTCGACAAGGAGTTGTACCCCAAGCACGGGGAAATGGCGGCTGACCAAGTACGCCGTTCGTGGCTGGTCTTTTTCGAGAGCGACTGCCCCTATGAGTTGACACAAGCCATCAAGTCCCACATGGGTCAGTGGACTACCAACAAGGCGGACAGACCTTTCACTCCTATCGACAGACTGGTACACATGGCTGACTATGTGGCAAGTCGAGCGTTTATCGACATTCCGGCAATCACCGCTGACTATAACGACAAGGCGGAACTGGACGAAATTTCGCCCGACCTGCCGTGGGAGGATTGAAATTAAGGGTGGAGAAATCCACCCTTAATTTTTGTTCATTTTGCCTATTGACAAATTGGGCCAGGTGTGGTATACTAAAAGGGGAGGTACAACGGGCCGAGCGCGGGCGCTGCGGTCCGAATTCCCGATCTGTACCCCCATATGGAAAATTTTCCGTAATTCTAGCGGCCTTCATATGCGCCCCAAAAATCCCAAAACCGAGCGCCGCTCGGTACCCATATACCGCCCGGTTTGACATAAAAAAAAATTTATGTTATAATGATAAAAAAAACCATTTTTTTTCTCACTTGACTTTTAAAAAAATTTTTTGTATAATATGTATATACAAAATGAAAAGAGGTTATTTTAATGAATAAGAACGATATTCTGACGCGCTTAATGAATGGCGAGAGCGCTGAGGATATTGCTAAGGAAATGACTGCAATGCTGAATGACGCCACTAAGGCATATGCTGACCAGAAGAAGGACAAGGAAAAGATGGCCCGAGCGGAAGCGGTTGCCGATGCTATCAACGACTATGCGGCCTATGTCGGCTATAAGGGCGCAGAGTTGAAGGGCGAGGACGTCATTAAGGTAATGGACAGTTTCTTGAAGTTCTATAAGGACCCTCACAATTTCAAGATTGAGATTCCCGGTTTTCGTTTTGAGACGAGAACTGATAAGCCCACCAAGAAGGGCAAAACCGTTGATGAAATCATCAACGACTGGATTTCTCGCATTTAATTTCGAATAACGTGTCGGCCCAGGTATTTTTCATTTGGGAAATTGGCGATTAGAATACCTGGGCTCGACGTTTTTTAGAAAGGGTATCTTGAAAAATTCAGAGGATGACGACAACGATGAAATTGAGTGATGAGTTGGTACCGAGCGGGGGCACCAAACTTCCATCATTTTCTTTCAAAGTTTTTATCATTCTACCATAATCATTTTGTTATTAAGAAAAAATATTATAAGGTTTCATTATTCGTTATTTACAACTATATTCATCAAACCCCGCTAATAGGTTTATTTAATCTAGTTTTATGGAGATAAAACAATAATCAAAAGACTTCGGACTCAAAAAAAAGCATCATAAGTTAAAAAGCATCATAAGTCAAAAAAAAATGGAGTGGTTTATCGCCACTCCATTTTTTTTATTCCTTAAACATCAAATCACTCAAAATGTCATTATACGCCGATTCCAGAAGAGAATCAGCAAGAGACGTATCAACATCAAGGTTAATATCATTCTCGCCACTCTCATCACCCTCAGGACACGCTAGTGGCCTGGCCGCCGCCGAGGCCCGTTTTTGCTTTTTCCAAGGTGATTCCCATTTACGATTTAAATTACCATCTTCACTGATATTCGCAATCCAATAGCCATCAACAATGAAAGCGTTATTACAATCATATAAGACGTAAACATTATCGCCCAAATCATCATACTTTGAACGAACAATTACATCTCTACCTTTATAATTGCCAACTCTCTTACCATATTTATTTTTTAATACATCATAACTGAATTCATTTTTCATTTTTCATTTCATTTTTCATTTCATTTTTTCATTTCATTTTTCAAAATGTCTATTTAGCCCCTATTTTTCAAATGAAATTTCAAAAATGGCACCTCCTACTTTTATATATAAATATTATATAATAATTTTATATATAAATCAAGTGCCACAATATTGCCCCAGGGGCACGGGGACGGAGTCCCTGTCACTTATTATAAATCTTATAAAATATATTACTTATTGCGTCTCCTGCTTCTTCTGCGCTACATCCCATAGCATTTACTTATTTACTCAAATCCAATAGAGAATCAAATATAGAGACATAACTATTACTATTATCATAAATATTATTAGGCTAAGCATAATCTGTCGTATCACTAATATTTACATAATTATCCGTCTCAGGCGCCGACGGGCTTAGGGAGGTTTTTGTGGCATAATTAATAGAATTACTAATATTTACACTATTATCTTTATAATAGTATCCAGAAGAATAAGGGTCTGATGAATGAAAATCTACATTTAATTTTTGATTGCCCTTTCCACCATAAACAACACCCTCGGGAGGTGCGGAGGGGCGGAGCTCCTCTGCGAAACAAATCTTTACAGGCTTATAGTTGCTAGGTAATACAAAATAAATTGTATCATCTTTTAAATATGTTTCTACTTTAATTGCCTTTTCAGGCACTTCTTCTTTACAACATCTTTGAAAATGCTTTACATACTTACTATTTACTTCCACAGGAATACTATATTCTCCATTTAATCCACTATGATAACCCATTTTTATTTCTCCTTTTGTTCTTTATTTTTGTTCTCGTCTCTACGATTTTTACATCGGGAAAATTCCCAATGGGATTAAATAAGCCGGCGTCAGCCGGATTATTTAAGCCCACCCTCTATTGCCACAAACCTATTTCAACCCTCTATTACTATTTAATAGGTTTCTAAAAATTGACCACTTTTATAGAAAATTTTGACCACTTTATCTAACACCATCAGAAAATTTTGACCACTTTTATCAGAAAATTTTGACCACTTTATTTAGGGAGTTCGTTCTTCACCCACAAAAATTCAAGACACGTCTTATTATCTTCTAATATTTTTAATCTATAATCTAATAATCCTAAACGTTTAAGAATATCAATAGTATCATCAATTATAGCATTATTAGATGTAGTAGTTGTAGCAATACCAATATATTCTTTAATCTATCTAAATGTAGCGATAAATGGCTAAAAACTACTAGTATAGTATTTATTAAACAAATAAATATATATATTTATACTATTCTTCTAAAATACATTCATCATTTTTAATAATGTATTATATTCAATTAAATTAGCTTCTGACCCATCTAATACTGTTAAATAATAATATTCATCGCCTTCATCACTAACAAGATTTGAATCAATTAAATAAGAAAAATATTTCGCAATAGTTTTACGAGACATAGCTTTTTCAATAGTTCCATCACTTAATTCACGAGTAAAATCACGCTCAATACTAGCCCATTTAACTTTCTTTTTCTCTATTCTACGGCGTGAAGTATTTACATTTTCTCGTTCAGAATTACATTGAAGCCAGGCATATAATAAATCGCAATAATCCTTTTCTCGCACAATAGATGTAGTTGATGGCATTTGACGAGAGTTCTTTTTAATAACCATAAATACCAACCTCCTTCCATAGAACAATAAAAATTACGCCTTTTCTATTGAATGGTCCTGACCAGAATTTTTTAACCACTTTTATAGAAAATTTTGACCATTTTTATAGAAAAAATTACTCTTTTTTATAGAAAATTTTGACCACTTTTATAGAAATTTTTGGACACTTTTATAGAAAATTTTGACCACTTTTATATCAAATGACCATTTTTGTCCGACACGGTAAGACGCGGAAACGAAATTTCGTTTATCTCAACATTTTTATTCTAAATTTCGCTAACCGCTCTTTAATTGATTTTTAATAAAAATTTTTATATAATATATATATAAACAATAAGAAATGAATTAACAACAGTTCAACTACAATTAATCAGGAGGTAATAAATATGGATGCTGGCTTTTATCGTTTCGACGTTCATTTCTTCGATGGCGCTGAACAGAATGCCCACGGTTTCGTATATGCGAAGAATTACGCGAATGCCGTTGAGAAGGTTTGTGATATGGTTGATGATGAAGACATCGCGGATATCAAGATTGAAGGTATGGAGCCCAGTGAAGTCCTCCTGATGCCCGACTGGATTGCCGACAAGATTACCAAGTATGACTATTTTGCCAGCGACTACGCGCGCGAGGACAAAAATGTTCAATTTAAGAATGTTAATTCTGTGCTGTCCGCAGAAAAGACTGATGAAGTTATGAAGGAGATTGAGAAGCATCTGACTAGCGGCAATTATGGCCCCTCTGACAAGCTCCCTCTATCTCAGCAGTCTATCGAATATATCAATGAGTGCGTTAAGAATGGTCTCCCTATCCAGATGCCAGACCATCGTGGTGAAATCTGATGTGGCAACGAACCTGTAAAGAATGCGCCTATTTCGATGATATGCGCTGTAAGATTAGCGGACAACCCGCTATCTCTCACAATATTGCTTGCGCCTCATTTAGTAGCCAACACTACGAGTGCGATATTTGTCACCGTCAAATTCACCATACTGAGGTAATCTATGATAGCAAAAGTAATAAGATTGTTTGTTCAGATTGCTGTAATCGTCTGTCTACGTGTGATAATTGCCATAATGGGAATATCTGCCTTTTTGAAACAGACCCATCACCACTTCCGAAACAAATACAAAAACAAATCCGTCAGGGAAATATGTTCGGACAAACAATCATAAAAAATCCCGAGAGGGTTCGACAGATTTGCGAAGTCAAATGTTCTTGTTGGGACAAAGAAAACCAACAATGTTTAAAAACTACTTCCCATTATTGTCCCAACATTCAGGAGGTTATATGATATTTACAGTAATGCATAACGGCTCTCCTTACTTCACCGTCGAGGCCAGTGAAATCATTGGTATTGCCAAAGTCTATAATGGCGAGGTAAATTTCAGCACAGTAATGCTTCTCAAAAATGGCGGTTCCTATAAATTTCCATTTCCCACAAAAGATGAACAACTCAACAAGATTCGCCAGAATTGGCTTCTTGCTCGGACTAAAACAAATTTTCCTACGCCTGATGTAATCATTGATGTGTGAGCACGTTGGGCAAAACTATTAAATTTAACAAAACTGACCAGGAGGAGCGTATGAAACGTAAAGGCTACGACATCTACATCGGCAAACGCGGAGCGATTTATTACCTCGAAACTATCGAGGAAACTAATCCTCTCGTCGCAGATACCTATGCCTATGATAAGGCACTCGACAAGTTTGGCGATATTCCAGAAGTAGTATGGAAAGCAATCCCGGCAGTAATTTGGATACCGGAGGATGGAAGAGAATGACACTATTTAAAATTAACCTTGAAGACTGTGGTTGTTTTTGTATTGACCTCGACACCATCAGTTCATTCTATATTGGCTTCGGCAATAAACTGAAAATTCTCCCTATCGGAGGGTCTGACTACATTGCCCCTATTACGATTTGCCCACAGGATGCTAAACGTCTTGTTGAAGCCTGGGAAAATAGACAGGAGCGCATTAACAATGGAACTCTATAATCTCTATTCATATATTGAAGTGGTCGATGACCCTGATACATTTGTATATTTATGGTCGGCTCACTACGACAATGCCGAAGCCGCCCAATCAGATGCTTGGAACGAGACTTGTCTCCGTTATGAAGAGAACGCCAAAGAATTCCAGTTGCCTGACTACGATGAAATGATTGAGCGACTCCAAGAGTTCGAGCGGTCAAGAGGTAGGCCAGATACAATAGATAAGAAAATGATGGACCACGCAATTGAGTTAGCCATTGAAGCGCGTGATGATTGCATTGATTATTACGTAGTACCCGCTCGACTTGACGAACGAGATTACGAAGACCTCGTAGTAATAGATGCTGATGAATATAATCTATAATTAAATTTGCCACGATTTTCACCACCTTATATTTCTATTATCATTATACCAAATAATTTTGGAAAAATCAATACAAGGAGAATTGAAAATGGCTGTTAAAATCCGCAAAGCGTTTACTATTATGCCCGATTCCCTCAATGATGACCAGCGCTATATTTTCCACGGCATTGACCGCGCAGAGGCCGAAGAGATTTGCCTCGCATTTGTCGAGGAGCTCTTGGATGATGATATCCAGATGTGTCAGCGCGCTGAACACTATCCTGAGATTACGTGGTGCCCTGATTGGTGGAAGGATGTTGAGCCTGACCTTCGTCTCTGTGAATACGATTCATTCGTATACGAAACCTCAATTTACGATTTTGGACACTAATATATAAGAGTATTTGGCGATGCCAAATACTCTTATTTGATTTTTTTATAAATTTATAATATAATATATATATAAGATGAAGAAAGGAAATGATACAAAATGAATGATATTGTAATGCGTTTCAGAACTGAGCACGGCCAGACTATTGAGATGACTATGAATGACCTCAAAGATGCATACGACGAGTATCGTTTCCTGACTAAGCGTGAATATATTCTTGAAAACTATCCTGAGTCCGAGGCTTGCGTGGACAGAATCGCCGCTCGTGCCATCGAACTCGAAGACAGTTATCATTATCGGGAAGACGACGCAATCGAACAGGCGTTCGATGAGATTATGTGAGGAGGATGCGCTATGAAGTGGCATTTGTTTTCTGAGAAGCGGCCTGAGATTGGCACTGATGTTCTCATCTGTTTCGAGCCGGGCAATCCTTTTGCCTGTGATGTGTGTAGCCTAGAAGAGGAAGGCGAAGGCCACTATGTTTGGTGGCGCCTTGAAAAAAGCTATCCTGTTGATGATACTGATTATTGGGCTGAAATTCCGATGCCTCAGCCGAGAATTCCCGCATATAAGGAGGAGGATTAACTATGATTGAAGGTCTCTACCCGCCGTTTCAGCATTGGGGCGCGTCTGGTACCACGTGGATTCTGAGCGATACGCATTTTAACGACCCCGACCTCATTCACGCCTATGCTGACCGTCCCTCCGCAGAAGAGCAGGTGAAGCGCATCAATGCTAAGTGCGGTCGCGCAGATACGTTGATTATCCTTGGCGATGTTGGCGATGTCTCCTATGTGCGTCAGTTGCGTGCCAAGTATAAGATTCTCGTGATGGGCAACCACGACTCTGGCGCATCCAACTATCAGCGTCAGATTTTCAGACAGAAGTTTGATAAGGGTCTGTTCCAGAAGCACGAGGCATTGGACGAGATGAAGCGTCTCTACCCCGATTGCGCTTATTCTATCACTGATAGTTATGATTATCTCGATAATTTTCCCTGTTGGGAGGTTCGCGCTGATAATAAACTTTTCGACCAGGTATTCACCGGGCCTGTAATGATTTCTGAGAAACTGATGCTCTCTCACGAGCCTATCAATATGATTCCCTGGGCGTTTAATATCCACGGCCACGTCCACGATAGACGAATCAAGAACAACAGCAACCATTTCAACGTGTGCGCTGATGTGATTGGCTATGAGCCTATCAACTTCAACAAGTGGATGAAGGAGGGCCATCTCGCGCCCATCGTATCCATTCATCGCGATACGATTGACAATGCAACGGCTCGCGCACGCAAACGAGGGTATAGATTGGGGAGGAAACCCCAGTGATACTACGCCTTATTCTCCTTATGGTTCTTGGAGGCTCTATTTGTATAGGGATTGAGACAATGTGGCGCGCGTTTAAAAATGGGAAATGGTCTCTTGGAATAATAGTAATTTTTGAGGTTATAGGATTTATTCTTATGACTATATTCTTTGTGAAGGAACAGGTGCTATAATGATTTTTAATATTTTGAACCAACTTCTTCTGTTTATCTTCGGTCTTCTGTTGTTCGCTATTATGCTGAATAATATCGAAGAGCCTTATTTCCATAGTAAATGGGGCATTATTCTTCCGTTCGTTGGCGCTCTCGCTTGCGCGGCCTGTGTCATTTACAATTTGTTTCAGGGGTGATTACTATGTCTGTTTTTAGCGTTATTACATTTATTGTTTGTATAATTCTGATTTTTACTTATATGTATCAATCTTATCATATCGTTAAATATTACCGTGAGCAGGGTAGATGGGGCGTTTGGGCAATTTTGAACATTCTATCTATCCTAATTATCGTGGAGGCCACTGAAATTATGGCGGAGGTAGTACATCTATGCTGATTACTATTTTGTTTGTAATTGTATTTATCCTCAGCGCATCTCTATGCTACAAATTCCGCAATCACGATGTTTCTATGGTTCTTCTTTTGCTTGCGGTTATCTGTGCGGTCGGTCTTATTGTGTGCGGAGCTATGTGTGCCTGTACGCCATATGACTCTGACCTTCGCACCCAAGACGCAATGGATAAGGAGCGTATGCTTCTTGAATTGCGTATTGATGATGATTATTGGCGTAAAGACGCACGTCTGACCGCGGAACTTGTCCACGATGTAGACGAATACAATGAATTGGTTATCTCGATGCGCAAGACCTATAACAGTGAATGGACTTCTTGGTTTGGTCGCTTTTGGATGGCTGACCTAACTACCGTAGAATTTCCAGAAGGAGGATGGAAATGATTCTCTTACTGATACCTTTTGTAGTAATGATAATTTGTATCATTCTATCTTGTAAGATTCAAGATGTTGATACAAATGAATGTATCTGTGTTGTTGGAGGCGTTGCTCTTTGTATTGTTCTTGCGTTAGGCTTTGTCTGTTTCCTTATGCGCGTTTGCGATTATGACAAGTTTGAGATTGATGCGGAACGCGCAAATATTGTTCGATATATTGAACGGTATGGCGATGACGCAGAGACTAATGAAGCTACCTACAACACTATTTATAACAAGGTTTACAATTTTAATTATCGAGTATATAGATGTCAGAGAACTCGGTCAAATCCTTTCATTAGCTGGTTCAAAGCCGGATGGTGGATGGAGATTGAGCCGATAGATTGGGCGCCATAAGGAGGTATAATATGGATTCTTTGTTTGATTTGATGTTCGGCATTATGAATAATGATTATTCTAAGGCTGATAAGGCTGGCCACGATACTGTTGGCGACTACACCATTGACACCTGCGACACCGTGGACCAGGGTTATGAAACCGCTATGTGGAAGGGCAATGGCGATATCATCATCGTTGAGCGCTACCCCGATAAGGAGCGCGCTGAGGCTGGCCACACGAAGTGGTGTGAGTTTGCTAAGACGAACCCTGAGCACGTATATAGCGTTCAGATGGACGAGCACGTCAATTTCTAAATAACTAAGTCAATGGAGGGTTTTACCAAACGTAAAATCCTCCATTGATTTTTTTTAAAATTTATTATATAATATATATATAAGGTAAAAGAGAAAGGAATTGATGTTTATGATGATTTTTCCCACCTTACATATTGAGTTTGAAAAGTGGAAATTTAATAAGGAGTATGGAGTTTGGGTTTCTAACTTTGGCAACTTCAAGGACATTCATAAGCGTCCTATTCCTAAGAAAATCTTCCAGCAAAATGGTTATGTGTCTGTGAAAACCAAGCACGGCAATCGTATGGCGCATCGCTTGGTTATGTATACGTGGTGCCCCATTGAAGACCGCGAGGCGTTCACTGTTGACCACATTGACCACAATAAACGTAATAACCGCGTTGACAATCTGGAATGGGTCAGCCAGGCTGAGAATCTGATTCGAGCCCAGGATGATATTGTGGTGAGTGCTGTTCCTACTATTAATAATGCGTGCGCCGAACCCGCCGGTCGGGACACTGGGAAAATTCTGGAAGAGTGCGACAATACTCTGGCCAAGTGGCTTGCCACTACCACGGACACCACTTGCCGTTCCTTTATCGTTCAGGAGGGTATCACTCTTGATACTATTTTTACCAACACTGATGGTTTCAAGGGCACGGCAATGGAGGCTATTGACTGGCTCCAAAAGCATAACTCTAAGGTTAGCACTACCGAAGAGAAGTTCTTCTTCAAACTGTGTAATAGCATCCGTATGGACGGTTTTATGTATTCTCGTAAGTGGAATTTTTTAAGAGGAGTTAAATAATGAGAGTGGCAATTTACGCAACTGAGCCCTATTATGGCGGGCTCCACGGATATTTCAACTGCGGTATCTACCACATTGATACGTTTAGTGAGGCTGATGAAATTGGTCATTATCTGTGTGATGAACTGATTGACAGTTATACTACACTGACCGACCTCTACGAAGATGGCGAACGTGAGTATGATTACGCAATCTATGAAATCCCTAATGCGTTCGATGATATCGACGATGACCAGCTTGACGCCGACCTTTATGACTACGGTTTGAGCGGTTTTATCAAGAAATATTCTCTCTAATTGATTTTTTTAAAAATTTATAATATAATATATATATAAGATAAAGGAAGGGGAAATCAAACAATGTATTGTACTATTGAAATTTGGGACGACGATGATGTTGTTGAGACCGATTTTGATACCTATGACCAGGCATTCGCCCTGTATGCGCATCGGTTTTCCTATGGCACTCTTCCTTTCGTTGATTTTCTAATCGTTGATATGAGCACTGGCGAAGTGGTGCTTCAAGCATCGACTGCTAAAATGGTTTAAGGAGGAACGTATGGCTCGTCGAGAATTTAACCGTCTTGCTGAATACTGTGAGGAGACTTATGGCTCTCCTTATAACCGTGATGAGGCCTGGTTCATCTGCGCGGAGTGCGGGGAACCTATCTACTTCGATGACTGGACTGAGGAAGAGACCCACGGCTGGGCATATTGCCCTATTTGTGAGACTAATCTGTATGAGGATGTGGAATAATGAAAGTTTGGTATGAGCGCACTGTTCGCAATTTTATCAATGTCCCCTGTGATTGGCCGGAATCGAAAATCTATAAATACCTCCGTGAGAATACCTGTGGCCCGTATGATGATTTGGCTTGGTGGTATGACAAGGAGATTGTCGAGGGTGATGAAGATGAAGATGAAATTATCTGATGAATTTAATACGCGCACTTATATCGACAAACTGATGAATCTGGATATGGCGTTGGAGCGTCTGGATGGTTTGTTTGATGCGGTTAGCGTAGCGATGCACGAAAAGGAAATTGAGGAAGCTGAGTATGACATTCAGCAGATTTACGATTTCCGCAATTACATTGATAAAATGATGGAGGGCGAATAATGAATATTCCTACCACTGTTAATAAGACCGAAGCCAATGCTTGCCTGATGAATATTCGGACTGAGATTGATGCCTTGGTCAATCACGGCGAATTGGATAACGACGAGGGCCACTATATGGCTCATTGTCTGAATATCATTGACACCTACATCAATCGGGGTGATGCGGAATGATGACTAAATACTTCCACATCACTATCACTACCGCGCTTAGAGACAAGGATGAGTTCTATGTCTATTTCAAAGGTAATTCTGAGGACGAAATCTATTATACGCTTCACGACTTTATTGAAGATAACTTGGACGAGATTGCGACTAAGTATTTTGATAGCGATGAAATCGTTAAGCGTGGTATGACCGAAGATTATTACTTTCACGAGTTCGAGGCCGACTATGATGAAATCACCGAAACTGAATACCGCGAAGCAATGAATCAAATTTTTGGCAATCTCGATTAAGGAGGTAGTCAAATGAAGAAAATAGATTTAGACCGTTTTATGATTTGGACTTGTCTACTATTGCTCTTGGGTATGATGATTTGGGTGGTAGTTAAGACAATCCACAAGATGGAACAAGGTCGTATAAACGGTCCTGCGAATCAAATGGAAGAATTACAAGACGGAAGTTTCTTTCCTGTCGATAGTGAGCGATTCTTGAAAATAGACAGTGGCGACGTATGCGGACACGACGCCACAGTGTATGCCGATTCTATTACTGGCGTTATGTATATTTTCGTCGGTGGATATGGCAGTTTCTGTCCGCTATATAACGAAGATGGGTCATTGATGATATATGACCCCGGTGAGGAAATGTTAGATGTGGGATTCGATTAAGAAACATCTTGGAACTGCGTGCTTGACTGCGGCGATTCTGTTGGTGGCGATTATGTTTATTAACATCTTCTCATCATTTAAGCCAAGCGTCGTAGACAAGGGCGTAGTATTTCCAGAAGATAGAGAACTATTTATTCCAGTTGATAAGGGCGAGGTGCTAGGTGGAGACGCATATGCGGTCGCTGACCGAAATACTGGCGTCGTATATATTTATACAAATGGAGCACTCTCGCCCTTATATGATAAGGAAGGAAATTTGATGATTTATGAGCGTTGAAATTAAAAGTGGTTGGGTGAATGCCCTTGAAAGCGTGCCCAGCGATTATCCATCTCTCAAAGATAAGGCTAAGGCCTATGTCGTTCATACCGCTCCTGTTTATCGGGGTCGTCCTGATATGACCGAAGAGGGTTATTCAGTAAGTTATTGGGATTATGACGGAGAAGTCTGGGGCAATATTTGCGAGGGCGATATTGTTCTTCACTGGATGCCGTTTACCAAATGGTGGGAGGAGACTAATGCGTAAGTTTCTGTGTGCGTTGATGGTCGTGCTGACCATCCTGATGTGTGCTGGTTGTGGTGGACCGAAGGGTGAAACTTTGAGTGGCGACAATGGTCCAGAAGATGAAGCAGTAAAAATCACATTCAACGCCGATTTCTATGACAATGCCGGCGATTTGTGGTTGAGCGCGACAGGCTCTACATTTAATATTGAGCCGAATAAGGTGAAGGAATATACTTACAGCACCGAAGGATACTGGCAGTATAACTGGGCAATGTCCTCTGTAATGTCTGTGTATATTGATGGCAAGCAGATTGATTCGTGCGGTTCAACTATTATTTTCGCCGATAACCGCCTTGAAATTCTGGATATGAATATTCCTGAGGTTGTCAATACTCACGCCCGCACTAATGATGCGTATATTGGTGTAGATGAGCCTTGGTTCAGTATGAATTGGACTGACTACTGGACTGTTCAGTGGTGGTGTATTAACGAACAGTCTCACGGGCGTACACTGAAACCTCGTGTTGTTGTGATTCAATCTCAGACAGGCGAGCCTATTCGAATGTATAGCGGGTCTGATGTTAGTTGGGAACTTTGTAAGAATTTGCCCAAAACCACACATATCACAATCGACGGTATGGATTTGTATGTTCATAGGGCTAATTTTTCAATTATTGATACAAGTATTTTGAAGGGATGAGGTCTAGCGCCTCATCCCTTTTTTTGATTTTTATTAAAAAATATTATATAATATATATATAAGATGAATGAAGGGAATGATACAAATGGTAGCGAAGTCTTTCCAGTCCTACGCCATTGTGAGCGAGGTATATACGGTTAATGGACGTCAGTATGTGAAGGTCCAGAATCCTAAGAACGGTAGCACCAGACAAGTAAGATGGTATAGCGAGGACGAATACAACAAGATGTATGGCATCGCTGAGCCTCAGAGCATTCCCTTTAAAACTCAGAAAATCGTTCTGGGTTTTGTAAATGATTATATCATCATTTTCAAGAATGGTGGAATGGATGAAAACAATGAGTATTTCAAGTATTCTCCTGCCCGGTATTGCCGGCTGTGGGGTTGGTATTTCCCTTCTGATATCGACCTTCCTGAGGATTTGCCTACTGACTGTAATCCTATGAAGTTGGAGTGGGCGCTGGTTGGCAATGATGACGAGAAGTTGAAGACTGACGCTGAAATCCACGAGAACATTGATGCTCTGTTGTGGCCGGAGCATCCCAGCCAGTATCAGGGCGCCGTTGGTGAGCGCATTGACCGCAATATTGTGGTTATCCGCAATTACAAACTGGAAACCAAGTATGGTAATTCCAATATGATGACCTTTGAGGATGAGCAGGGCAATATTTATCTCTGGACTACTACCGCGAAGGACTGGCCCGAGGGTACTAAGCATCGTATCCGTGGAACTGTAAAGAGCCACAATCTCTACCATAACATTCATCAAAGTGTATTAACTCGCGTCGCGGAGGTAAGATAATATGAAAATGTATATTTATTATGCCAATGATGGTCTGGATTTTAGAAAGCAGGTAATTATTGCTGAGAACGATGCGCAAGCCAAAGCTTATGTTGACAATTTGATTCGTAGAGCACGCGCCAATGAAGAATCTACGAAGTTTACTGGTCCGATGGAATTCAATGCGGCGTTTATGATGGATTGTCTCGCTCCTAAAAACATCAGCAATAAGCCGTATCGTCTGACAAAGTTTGAATGTGAGATTGAAGAAAGACCTTGGGGGGAAATGTAATGTGTGATTACTGTAATTCTAAGATGTATGACCGCGAAGTTTATTATGATACTACCTCTGATACCTGGTTTCTTGATATTGAGACCGGAGAGTGGAGTGATTATAATGATGATTTCGTTCATATTCATCGCCAGATAAACTATTGTCCGTATTGCGGTCGGCGTTTGCGTTGTAAGGACAAGAAGAACGAAGTCCAAACTGATGATTATGGTCCGGATTCTCCATTCATTCCCAATCCTACAAACTGTGGTTCGAGTTATTTGAATTATAATGCCTGGACTGGTGATGAAATGACGATGTGTAGACTTGATTATAATCATTGTCCAGTAGCAGAGAAAGACGAGAAATGTCCATTTATTCCAACTTATGAGGAGACAGTTGCTTATGAAAATCCTTATTGATAAAATGCCTACCAAAGTAGATGATTGCCCTTGGTCATATCCCACTGAAAATCCTTGGAATGCTTATACAACTTGGTTTTGCCAGTACTCTCTGAGTAATGGCGAAACTTGTCCAATGGCAAAGGGTGGCGAGTGCCCCTATTTTACTACTATGTCTCGGCAAAGCGACCTTGATTGTATCATTGATGCCTTCAATGCTGTGCCTGAGGTTTATCCTATTCGCACCCAAGAGGCGAAAGAAATTATTATCCGTAATCCCAATAGAAAGGATTGATTGATATGAATATCTATACGTGGCACGTCATTCGATTCAGTGATGCCTATGAACTGTGTAAGTATTCCATTAAGACTTATGATATTGAGTATGAGGATATGTGGGATAAACTCATAACTCAATGTGAATTACATAATGAAGACCTCGTCCGCATTGATTTCGTGGAAGATGGTTTTCTCTCTATGGACGAGAATCTGGATAAAGAAGAGTTCGATTACAACTGTCTATTCAATCTGATTATTGGCACTATCCGCAAGGAGTGTTTGGCTATGGATAATTGGATGGGCAACGAAGTGTATGTCGAGATGAACCGATGAAAATGAGGTAAAAGAATGATTTATTGTGCGTTTGACCCGTTGAATATCCCCAAGGACCCGAACACCAATGAGGATATTCACGTTTGTAAAAGTTATGATTCGTTTTTATGCGCGAAGTGCCCGAGTCGATACGACGGCGACCGCATTAAAGAATATATGGAGTCTCACCCTCGTGAGCATTAAGTTTTTGAAAGATTATGGGCTTTTAGTCCGCGAAATAAAAGTATCTAATCCAGAAGAATGGGGCGGAAGGAAGAGCATTAACGCACAAATGTGGTATCCAAGAAAAGATACCGTGCGCATAGCATTTTTCGCTGGTGAACGAAAAATCGCTTATTTTGATTTTAATGTATGGGACCGCGATACTAATTGGGATTGGTGTAAGAAGTGGTTTTGGGAGGCCCTCCCTGAAAATAGAATAGATATGAAATGGATGTATGAACACGGATATCACTCTTATGAAGATGAAGGTCTAAATACATAATAAATGTTTATAAGGATAACTTTCTATAAGTTATCCTTATTTTTTTTTATTGATTTTTATTAAAAAATATAATATAATATATATATAAGGTAAAGGAAGGAAATGGGCTTATGGTATATAGTATTGAATATGGTTTACACGATATACATTGTGGAGGCCACGTATTTTTTAGTGCTTCTGATATAGAACACGCTCAATTCAAAGCGATACAGTTAGCCCATAGTTTATTTTTCCGTAAATTCAATGATAATTGTATTCGATTTCCCAGCCAAAAGCAACTATATGAAAAAGTAGTAAATGACTTACATTTGCCTAATACTTGGGACAAATGGGACGCGATATGGGACTATGTTAATAATTTATACTGGTCGATGATTGATGATCACGTTTGGTATAAAGTAGAAGAAGCATCTGATGCGGATTCTTCATTATTCGGGGCAACAATAACGTGGGGAGAGGAGGAGTTCTAATGTTTCAGAAATATGTACTTACCTACGGCAGTTATGATGTGGGCGATATGATAACTATGATTCGTTATAGCGAGAGTCTTGAAGAGGCTCTTGAAGATGCTCAATGTATTGCTCGTAATCATTTTGAAGCTCTGGTTCGTGGAAAGAGAATCAGATGGAAACATTCTATTGGCGAGTTTGTTGAAGAGTATCGAGATAAAGTAAAATATTTGACTGGCAAACGTCCGGTGGGTCCAGAATATAAAGGTCAATCATTTTGGAACCTTGGATACAATAAATACAGTGATATGCTTGAAGACCATATTTGGTATCAGGCAGAACTGATTGACATTAAAAACCCATTTGAGGAGTTGTAATTATGAATTATCGTTATCATATAAAATATGGTTTGAGGTCTGATGACCGAGCCCGTTCCGCATTTATTGTTTGCGACCCTGGTGTGGTCAATATGCGCGCTCAGATTATTGTAGATACCTTTTATGATAATTTGGTTGAGCAGGGTGTTATTTTCGATAATACTATTGACTATTATGTCGAGCAGGTGCGCGATGAGTTGGCCAAAGAACATATCCAGTGGGCCGAAGAGGCTATTTGGGTAGATGCGTATACTCGTTATTACACTCATCGTTCTCTCGCTACTTGGTATCAGGTTGAGGAGGCATATTAATGGATTATACAGATGTGTTTGCTAGCATTATCAAAGAGGCTGTTAACGCCGATTTGACTGATTGGTATGTAGATACCTATTTCTGTGGTAATTGGCATATGTTCGAGGACGCATTCCGCAGAGAGTTTGGCAAAAATCTATTCGATTGATTTTTTAAAAAAAATATAATATAATATATATATAAGATAAGAAAGGGATTGATGGATATGATTAAGGCTTTGGTTCTGGACGATGGCTATCACGATAAGGACGTCGTAATGTTCTATGAGAACAAGAGTCTGTTGAGGGTTAGCTTGGCGTATTTCATTAATATCCATTTGTGCGTTCCTCATCACGAGGATTATCAGGTGAAGACTGTTCATTATGAGGATATGGAGGATAACCATCTCATTGATATGTTTGACCAACTCAGTTGTATGAAGTCTGTCGCCCGTATTGACGATGAAGATTTGGTCTGGTATTTTCAGAAACTGTATGATTCTGATGAAGTTGTAGATGGGTGTGATATTTACTAATGACTATCTATAAGATTAAATATATTCTTGACATAGAAGAGGATTATTACCTGTTCCTCAATGATGCCATTGATGCCGGCAATCACTATATTGATAGAATTGCCGAAGAAGAGGGCGATTGGGACAATGTGATGATTACCTATGCTAAGAATTGTTTGAAGCATAACCACGAGTTTAAGGGCGTAGTCAAGATTGATGAGATTGAGGCACGCGCTTCACGAAATTCCGCTAACTGGTAATAAAATGTCCGAAATTTCGATAACGCAGGAGAGTGATAAGTATGTTTAATATGAATGACCCGTTCTGGCCCTATGCTAAGCACACCCAAGAGGTAGAAGATATTATTGACGCGCTGGTTCACGCGGACGCGGGCAATTATACTATTGACGTCGATGATGACCTGTCGCAGTCTGACCTCGACTATATTAAGTCAGAAGTAATGCGACGTAGGTAGGAGGAAGATAATGGCAACAATTAAGAGTCCCACTCTGTATGTTAAATGTTCTCAATCTGCGTTCGATGAACTGTTTGAGAAATTTAATAAGGCAGTCAAGAGTAAGCAATATAAGAAGTTTGATTACGATGCTTGGTGTAAGATTCGTAAGACAATTAAGGAACGTTGTTCCAGAATTGATAATAAAATCGTTCCAACATCTATTCATTTTGACGTTGATGCAAAAAAAGTATTCGTTGAAAATGTTCCAAACTTTTATTTTGATGATAAATCCTTCGGTCAGTTTCTTGTCAATGAGTTGACCCCTCAATTTATTATCAAAGTATTGATGTGCGGTATTGAGGTAAAAGAAGCCACTGAGTATGTCATTTCTAAGAAGCCTATCACAGCAGAATTGGATTGGAAGAGAGAAATGACTACTAACGATAAATATTATTACAAGAATATCATTAAGCAGCGCGAGGAAATCAATAATTATTACAATGATGTAAATCAGTATTATGAAAAGATTTACACTGATGCTGATAAGTATATGTCTAGTTATGCGACTGCTCAGCCCTCTAATTTGAGTTGGAATGGCATTATAGGCGGTCCCATCGCAGATAATACTGCGACTAAGGCGACTACCAATACTGTGAAGCCGGATAGTCTCACTCTTGATTGGTTTGCGACTACAAGTAGCACTAAACCTATTAGTGCAGACGATTTGGCTACTATCACAAAGCTCAATACCAAGGCAAGTGTTATTAGTCCTTGCGCTGACCAGGTGAGTATTTGTACTGACGACCTGTGTAAAAACTGTAAGAATTACGAAAAAAAGGATAATGAAGAAAAGGAGAATAAAATGAAGGGTTTCAATTTTGATTTCGGTAAGATTACCAACGATTCCATCCGTATGTCTATGTATGGTATGGCTGTTAAGAATGCCTCTGGTGTTTGGACTGCCTATGATAAGGGCACTGGCGACCTGATGGATGTTGATGTGTTCAACTTCGATGGTTCCAATTTCCTGTTCAAGATGCCTGTGGCTATCAAGGACATTGCGGTGGGCGATGTCGTTATCCACGCACGCAAGCCTATGTTCGTGGTCAGCAAGACCGAGGCCGGCGACCTGGTTGCCATTGACCCCGTGGCTGGTGAGAAGAAGACTATTATGCCTTCTAAGAATATGTTTGGCTTCAATTTCGCGACCAAGGTTATCTCCCTGTTTGATAACCTGATGGGCCAGACTCCTACCTCTGAGAACCCCTTCGGTAATCTGTGGATGCTGATGCTGATGGATGGCAAGTCCGATATGAAGGATATGCTGATTCCTATGATGCTGATGAGTCAGGCCAATGGTTCTACCAATGCGTTTAACCCTATGATGCTGATGCTGATGAATGATGGCGATATGAAGGACATCGCCCTGCCTCTGATGCTGATGAATCAGGTTAAGTAATATATATCCCCCAGTTTGTTGATTTCATCCCCAAAAATAAGGGTCTTACCTCTCGGCGGTAAGACCCTTATTTGATTTTTTTATAAATTTATAATATAATATATATATAAGATGAAGAAAGGAAATGATACAAAATGAATCTGTATGACGCCCTGACTACGGAAGATATTGACCTGATTCGTGCTTACATTGAGGCATATGGCGGTAAGAATGATGAGTATGATGCGACTGGTTGTTGCGTTCAGTCTATGCCGAACACGATGGCGCCGTGGGCAGAGGCTAAGGAGCGTCTCTACACGATGTTCGGTGAGCAGATTATTCTGAGGAAGTCCTTCAACTTTTCTAAGGGAGCTGATGAGCTGGCTGATGAAATCAATGAAGCTCGTTATCGTAGAGATGATAATGGCATCGCTAAGATGGAGGCCCTGATTCGTGAAAATTTCTGGATGCGGAGTAATTATTCCGCGTTGGGTCTGGACGATGACCAGGCGGATAACATTACTCGTTTGGTTGGTTCTTATATGCTGGCTAATAACTCTTGGAGCCGCTCTGAGTTCACTGTGAATGGCATTCGTGTGAATACCGGCGCCAAGGTTGTGAAGATTCTGGGTAAGATTCTCGCTACCTTTGAGAACCAGGAGTGGAATGAAATCTTCGAAGAGTTTCGTCTGGAACATTCTCGTATTCTCAATCAGAAGAAGTTGACCGGCGAACTGTGCCTATCCATTCATCCTCTGGATTTTATGACGATGAGCGATAATAACGAGGGCTGGGATAGTTGTATGAGCTGGCAGGCTTGCGGTGATTATCGTCAGGGCACCGTAGAGATGATGAACTCTCCTTGTGTCGTGGTGGCGTATCTGCGGAATCCCAATTATGAGATGGATATTCCTGATGGTCATTGGAACAGTAAGAAGTGGCGTTGTCTGTTTGTTGTTGACCGCGATGTTATTGTTAATATTCGCGAGTATCCCTATTGTAATGATGAACTGGTGGGCGAGTGCCTGAACTGGTTGAAGAGCCTGGCCGAGAAGAACCTTCATTATCAGTATCGTGATACTACCTGTCGGTATCGCGCTGATTGCGAGAACAGTGTTCAGGTTGGCGAGAAGAAAATTCCTGTGAATTTTTCTACTGGTCATATGTATAGCGATTTCCGTTTTGAGCATCTGATGTATCTGAATGCCGCTCTGCCGGAGAAGATTGACATTTATTACTCTGGCGTGAGCGAGTGCCTGAGTTGTGGTAAGACTTCCAGCGGCTATGATGAAAGCCTCCTAAGTTCCAATGATTTGATTTGTCATAGCTGTAATGGCGATGGCGAGTGCGAAGAGTGCGGTCATTATTGTGATGCTGAGGAATTGTATGAGGTTGAGGGCCGTTTGATTTGTCAGGATTGTTATGATAACGAGACTGCTGAGTGCCCGGCCTGTCAGCGTAATATTGACTTCTACAATTCCAAGTGTGAGGATTGGCGCGACCAATTGCCTGGCCCTGAGCGCCATTTCATCCATAGCGATAATACATTTGAAATCGCGTTCAATGGCTATATCACTCATCTCCACTTTGATACTCTGTGTGAGTGTTGTGCTAAGAAGATTCGTTCTGGCGAAATCAAGGATTATGGCCCCGTTGAGCAGTTTGTTGATAAGTGGAACATTTCCCATACTTATCTGGATTTGGAGAAGATGACCGAGGACGCTGTTCAGGACGTTATCCCTTGGAACGGTAAGGGCTGGATGAAGAATCGCAGAGACAATCCTAACCGCAGTTGGGTAAGTCTCAAAACAGGATATTGCGATTTTGATAAGGGTTATTTCGTTGATGAAAATGGGAACGAAATCGCGAATCCTCGCCCGTTCTCCTTCCCCAATTAACTGGTTCAATATAAAGTGTTTTGATTTTTTTAAAAAAAAATTATATAATATATATGTAAGGTAAAGGAAGACCTTACAACAAAAATAAATTTTTGAAAGAGGTACATACTATGAAGACTACTGACCGCACTACTAAGCGTGATTTCTATGAGGCTATTATCAAGGCTATGGAGACCGGCGAGACTGATGTCGAGCCCACCAAGATTATCGAGTTCTGTGAGAACGAGATTGCCCTGCTGGATAAGAAGGCCGATAAGGCTAAGGAGCGCGCCGCAGCTAAGAAGGCCGAGGCTGACGAGCTGATGGATAAGGTATATGCCGTCCTGAGCGACACCGAGTTTATGACTCGTAATGCTGTAATGGATGCTCTGGGTGATATGCCCGAGGATGTGACTATCGCCAAGGTTGGCGCAAGATTGACTAAGCTGGTTGGCGCAGAGAAGGTCGAGAAGGCTGAGCAGACCGTGGCTAATGCCGAGGGCAAGAAGTCCAAGGTGATGGGGTATAGAAAAATCTAATCGGGACACGCCGATTCTTGAATGAGGTTAGGATTTAATTCCTAACCTCATTTTTCTATGGGTCTGCTCCGGGCGAGGTCGGGGGCAAAGACCGAAAACCTAAATCAAAATATGGCTTACTAATTTTTTGACCAATTTATTGACATATATTAAAAAATATGCTATAATAAAAACAAAAAAGGATTTATTATAATGAGATATTGTTTGAAATATATAAAAAATAAATATATCCAAGAGGCTGATGAAATTTTATTTGGAGATAATCACGGCGATTCGATGATTGACGCAATAGAACTATATCCTAACGCGGATTTTATTTATGAAGTCGTTGATGAGCCTGATTGGGATTATTTAAAAATGATTAATAGCAGACTAAATAAAACTAATCGGCGTTTAATCATTTCTACTATGTATACTACAATCGCCCAAAGCGCAAAGGAAAATGGATTAGCATTTTATTTTTCCTTCGCAATTAATAATTTCGCAGACTTACAAACAGTAAACGAACTGGGTGCTTGCTATGCGCTAATTACTGCGCCAATTTTTTTCGAGCAAGACAAATTGGAAAAATTTTCCATTCCGATTCGTTATCGTGCTAATGTAGCATATAGTGGATATTTAACTACCAAGCGCGTGAATGCGAATGCCGCGTTCATTCGACCTGATGATGTAGAGTTTTATGACAACGATACAACAACTATTGAGTTTGGTGCGTCCAGTAGTGAACAAGAAGAAGTTTTATATCGTTTATATAAATATGATAAAACTTGGCCGGGCGATTTGAATATGGTAATTACAACTCTTAATATCGAGCCCGCGCCGATGAATCGAATGATTGGGCCAGACTTCGCCAAACATAGATTGAATTGCGGTCAACGATGCGTAGAAGGCGATACACTTCAATGCCATTTGTGCCATAACCAAATGTCATTAGCAGTTCCATCTAAAATCAAGAATTATATAGACAATGTAATCTTGCCTGTTAGAACAAATGACCAAAATTGACAATTTTATTTAAATATTATATAATATTTATATAAAATAAGAAAGGAAGATTGATAGATGCGAGTGATGAAAGACTCTGAGTATCTGGCATTCAAGCAGTTAGCCAAGCTCACCCAAGAGCAGATGATTAAGGCTATGCGCGCCGTGTTAGAATCTCGTTATACAGATATTATCGCAACAAAGGAATATATTGTAGCCAAGGGAGATATTCCTATCGGATTAGTCGCCCATATGGATACAGTATTTCCGCTTCCTCCTACTGAAATTTATTATGATACTACACAGAATGTTGTGTGGAGTCCGCAGGGTCTTGGAGCTGATGACCGCGCTGGTATATTCGCGATTCTTCAAATTTTGAAGACCACAAAACTGCGTCCGCACATTATTTTAACTACCGATGAAGAGAAGGGCGGATGGGGCGCATATGCGCTTGTTGAACAGCATCCAGAGTTTCCATTTGGTGATTTGAAATATCTGATTCAGCTGGACCGCCAGGGCGCGAATGATTGTGTGTTTTATGATGGTATCAATGAAGATTTTATTCGTTATGTGTCTTCTTTTGGTTTCGTAGAGCATATTGGTTCATTTAGCGACATTAGTATTCTGTGTCCATTCTGGGATGTGTGCGGTGTCAATCTTTCTGTCGGTTATAAAAATGAGCATAATCTCATTGAAACATTAAATATTAGCCATTTGTTCGATACCATCCAGAAGGTGAAGAGAATGTTAATGGTGAAGACTATTCCTGACTTTGAGTGGAAGGAAAAATACTATCCTTATTTTACCAATGGCTATCCTTTGGACGATGATATCGACGAGTATAGTGCGGCTTATGGCTATAATTGGGTAAATGATAAACGCTCTGTTGATGCTTATACAGTAATTTGTCATAATTGTAAGAAGCCATTTTATAATTACGAAACGTTCCCCACTAAGAAAATTGATGGCGGAACTATGTTCTTATGCCCTGATTGTGTGGGCGACCACGCTAATTGGTGTGATTGTTGCGGTGAAGCATTCGAGCGTACGCCGGAAAATGCCGGGGCCACTATTTGCCCTGACTGTGCGAAAATTGAGAAGATTAAGGTTAAAGATTAATGAAGAGTTATAATTTAGATGAACTGAAACAGCAAGTTAGACACGTATTAGAGTATAGTCAGGGTATTTATGATGTGAGTGAGGACGCTCTTGATAATATGATGAATGAATGGGAGCGCAATAAAGCACGATTCATTAATAATTTTATGGGCGGTAAACTCATTGTGGAACTGCCAGGTAAGCGTTCCTTCCATTTGGGAGAAAAGGCAAAAATTAAGAAATACAATGATTTCTTGGATTATGTTGCTCTGCGAATGAATAATTATGAGTTATGCCGATTTATTGAAACGCAGGGCGAAGAAGCATTCTATGAGAATACTGTAAAAACTGGTTGGGACCATACTAAGAGTAATACATTTATTTCGCCGGGTTCTAAACTAATACGAGCATTTAAATATTTCATTGAGGATAAGGATTTGCTGGAAACTGTTCAGAATGAGGCTAGTCGCATTATTCAGGGAGACTGTATTGAGGGCATCCTCTGTATATCAGTTCATCCTCTTGATTATCTCAGTTTGAGCGAAACCACATATAACTGGCGTTCTTGCCACGCTCTCGATGGTGAATATCGCGCTGGTGATTTGAGTTATCTGATGGACGGTAGCACATTTATCTGCTATTTGAGAGGCGATGATAAACAGAACCTTCCTTCATTCCCTGATGATTTACTCTGGGATAGTAAAAAGTGGCGTTGTTTGGGTTTCTTGGCTGATGATAAAAATGGTATTATTATGGGGCGCCCGTATCCTTATGAAGCCGCAGACATTATTGACGAACTTCGTTGGGAAGTGTTTAATAGAGAATGGAATTTGGATCTTGGGAGTTGGCGCGCAGACGCCATCCGTTCGGTTCAAGACCGCTTAACTAATTGGGATGAAGATTTGAGTCGTACTTATATCCCTTGGAATGGCCGTCTTGTAGAACTTGATAAAACTGTTCATGATTGTCCAAGTCCTACACATTACAACGATATTCTTCTATCCAGTTGTTATTTGCCTATTTATGCTCGTAGTAAAGGATATTTTGGTAAGAATGACTGGAAGAAAATTCAGTATCATATTGGACATTCAGTAATGTGTATCCATTGTAATTCTGAGTATGTATCTCCTGGTGATGGCACGATGATGTGCCGTTCTTGTGAGATTAGATATGGCAATTCTGACAGTGATGATATTGTTTATTGTGAGAATTGCGGTTGTCGTTTATGGTATGAAGACGCAATTGTTGTTGGAGACAATGGAAATTATCTTTGTGATGAATGCGCTAGTAAAATCACTAAAACTTGTAGAGATTGTGGTAATCCATATTACATTGATGATTTAACATATCATAAAGATGATGAAGATGAAAATGGTGGATATTATCTGTGTGGATGGTGCGAGCAAGATAGACAGGACACGGGAGAAATCGCAGAAAATGAATCTTCTACTACTACCATAAGTTTTGATGAGTTTGATTTGTAGTCATTAAATACAAGACCTATATATTATATACACGATGAAAATGGCGAATGGATACCTATTACGCGAGTGCGTCAAATACCTCCGCCAGAACGTGAATAATTATTTAAATATTTAAGGAGTGATTGTTATAGCACGCGGAAGTATTGCGAAGGAAAATGTCGCCAAGGTGCTTGCCGAATCATTCGGTAAGGATTGGATTGGCGAGTCTGATAAGAAGTATTATGTTTGGGCTAATGATGGTGGTGAGCGCGTTCAAATCGCTATTAGTCTAACCTGTCCAAAGAATCCAGTAGGAGCAGCAGTATCTCCTACCAGTAATGAAATCAATTTTGAGGCCGAGCCTGAAAGACCTGTAATGGAGATTACTCCTGATGAACAGGAAATGATTGACAGACTTAAGGCTGAATTGAATCTTTAATATAATGAGATAAGTCATTTGACTTATCTCTTTTTTTTTGTTATAATTTAAATAGAATTAGATTATAAGGAGATTTAAAATGTATAATCAAATTATTGAAGAATTAGAAGCTCTTAAATAGCATTTTGATGATGAAGATATTGTATCATATCAATTACTCTTAATTAAAATTAAGAAAATTATTGATTTAATTAATGATAAACAACTTGAGGAAGCAGATAAAGGCAAATTATCTAATTATATTCGAGATTATTTAGCAAGTTTGCATTTAAATAGAATTTTTACAATTTCTGATTTAAATGAATTATTTATTCCAGAAGTGAAAGATTTAGATATTGGTAATAAAAATATTTATATTACAATTTTTAATTTATTCGTGGAAGAATTATCTGATGTAGATAATATTTTTTCTCAAAAACTTAAATATTGTATTACAAATATGATTTCTAGAATTGCTACTTCTGTGGATGAAGCAATGATCGCAGAAGATAAAACTCAAGAAACTGTAGTTAGTGAACCTGTTCAAATTATTCCAACTATAAATACAGTAAATACTAATTCATTCGATTTGGATATTGATATTACTAATAAAAATTATTTGAAAGAATATATTATGCGTAAAAATTTAAAACCTTATAGATGTGATATTTGTGGATTAAGTTCTTGGCAAAACAATCCTCTTATGCTATATTTATACAGTAAAAATCATATTTATTCAAATAAAAATTTAGAAAATCTGATGTTTTTATGCCCTAATTGCTATTCTCAGATTGGAGAGTAATTTATGTATTATAATTCTTATAATTAGAATTATTTTAATGGATTAAATAAAATATTCAATAAATTTGATACTAATAATATTAATGATTATTATAATTTATTAAAATTAATATATGATATATATTTTAATGAAAATGTATTTATAATTGTTAATGATGATATAAAATATCAATTAGAATCAAATTTAAAATTACTTATTAAAAAAAATAATTGGTTTATAGATTTTGAACAAACTGAAAAAAATATATTAATTTCATTATTTATTATAATTACTTAGAAAATTAATTTTGGAAATTATTATCAAATTAATAATACATTAAAACAATAGATTGAATCATTATTATTAGATAAAAATTTAATTAATGAAAAAATGATTCATGATAGTAAAAATGTTTTTCATTTAGTTGATAGTTTTCCTGAAAATGAAAGTATGATTAAATTTTTTAAGCAATATAATATTGATATTATGAATTAGGAATTTTTAACTATTGGTGATACAAAAATTCCTAATTTTTATTTAAAACAAAAAAATAAAATGATAGATCATTATTATGAATTTTGTCATTTATTATTTAAAATTTATAGTCCAATTTTATATTATGGTGTTTCATTTGAAGAAGGATATGAATATAAAATAACTGATAAAGATATTGTATTCGATTGTGGCGGAAATATGGGACTATTTGCGCTATACTGTGCTTCAAAAGGCGCACGAGTATATTGTTTTGAGCCTATGTCTTATATTAGAGATTTTTTATATGAGAGTCAAAAATTATATCCTGATTTAATCCATATTATTCCTTGTGGAGTGTCTAATAGAAATTAGGAACAATATTTTTCTCAAACCTATAATCCAGGAGCTGGATCGAATTCAATATTTCATGAATTAGAATATACATCTGATAGATTATATAAAGAAAAATGTAAGTTAATTACATTAGATTCATTTAGTTAGAATAATCATATTGTTCCTACATTTATTAAAGCAGATATTGAAGGGTCTGAAGCACAAATGCTTGAAGGCGCTTCACAAATTTTACAAACATATAAACCAACTATGAATATTTGTTTAAATCATCGGATGGAAGACCAATATAATATTCCTACCCTTATTTATAATACCAATTCTAATTATTCATTTTATTATTTTATTGAAGGAGAAATACATTCTAAATTTGTATTGTGTAAATAAATATGCCAAATATTATTTTAACAGAATATTGTAATCTTCAATGTCCTTATTGTTTTGCTAGTAAAATGATTGAAGAAAAAACAGATAATACAAAAAATATTTCTATTGAATAGTTAGATAAAATTTTAAAATGGTTATTACCTTCAGCAACGAATTTAGATCGGATTGGATTAATTGGAGGAGAACCCACTTTACATCCTTAGTTTAGAGAGATATTAGGTAGAATAAATTCATTTAATGAATTTACAAATACTTCTTCAATAGTATTTACAAATGGAATTAATTTAAGTGAATTTTTATCTACTATTGGACCAAATATGTCAATTTTAATTAATGTAAATAAATTGACTGGTAAATCATTAAATAAACTTAATAGTGTATTAGATGAAATTAATTATTTAAGTTGGTTTAAAATTGATAAAGTTATTTTAGGATGTAATTTATACCAAAATGAAAATAATTATTCTTATTTTTGGGATGTAGTTGATAAATATCCAGATATTTCAAGAATAAGAATGTCTATTACTGCACCCAATAGCAAAGAATTAAAAGCAAATAAAGAATTGTATTATACTATTATGAAACCTATATTATTACAATTTTTAGAAGAAACTAAAAAACGTGATATAAAAATTTCATATGATTGTAATTAGATTCCGTTATGTTTATTAAACAATGAAGAATAGGATTTAGTAAATCAATTAGGGGAATTAAATAGTTTTTGTGAACCCGTTATAGATATTACTCCAGATTTTAAAGCTACTTGCTGTTTTGGTGTTTATGATAATCCTATTCAATGTAATGATTTTAATAATATCGAAGAATTAACTAGATATTTTAAAAATCAAATAGTAATAAAAACTATAAATAATAACACTTCCATGTGCAAAGATTGTAAAAAATTACAACTTGCTCAATGTCAAGGAGGATGTTTATCATTTTCTAATGTTGGGTAAGTATAAGTAATAAAGTTTTATAATTTTTTAATTCTAAAAAAGAAGGAGGAATTTTTTTATGGCAAATATTACTTATGAATTAATTTTTAAATTTACTTCTGGTAAAGAGGTAAATTTTATTGATGAAGAACATACATTTTCTATTGTAGAAGATTATCGTTCTCCAGTTCTTTTAACCCCTCAAATGTTTGGTATTGATGATTTACGTGAGTATTATGCATTATTATTAATTGATGGCAAACCTATGGAAGATTATGCATCAAATTATTGTAATTTTAAAAATTTTGGTAATTCTATTGTTGATTTGCTTAATAATGAAGATACTATTTCAGAAATTATTTTAAGAGATACTAATACTAAAGGAGAATATTTCCATATAAACTCTGATCAATTAGTAGGCATTGAAGCCGGCGGAGGAACTGATAGAGGTTTTGATAATATAATGGTATATCGTATACAAATTTATTATAAAAAAGTTGGAAAAATAGGTGAGTAATAATGGGAGCTAATGCTACATCTGTAGGTACTTTAGTTAAATTATCTGATTTAGATGCATTATATTTACGTTTATATAATTTAAAAGTAGCTCATATTAATGATGCAGATTAGATTAATAAATCTGCTCTAACGGTTCCAGCTCAAAGCAGTGGATTAACACGAGGTAGTAAAGTAGAAGTTTCAACTGCTAAAATTGCAACATTAAAATCTGAATTGGCAAATTTAGCTCAATCAAAATGGTATCAATCTGACACAGCAAATACTGTAGTAACAATGACAGATTTTAGTACAAATATTAAAGTACCTAATGTAGGAGATTTATTAAAAAGCGTAGATTTTAATCTAATTGAAACTGCAATCACTTCTGCAGAATAGATTATTCCTACTTATTCAAATAAATATAATGCTCGTTATAGTTTTTGTTATAGTGGTCATTATACCTCTGATTATGGTACTTGTTATGATGCTCGATATGGTACTTGTTATAGCAATTGTTATAGTAATCGTTATAGTACTCGATATGGTACTTGTTATAGTTGTTATGGTTGTTATGGTTGTTATCGCAGATATAGCTCAAGGTATGGTAGATATGCTGCAAAAAATGTTCAAATTAGATGTTAAAGGTGAATTAAATGTTAATAAATAAATTAGATTTAATGGGATCCAGCAGCTGTGATTTAAAATGTTCTTATTGTTATATTACAAAAAATTGTTCATTTTATAATTATGATTCCGCCGTTCAAGAAGCTTGGGAAACTGGATCTTATTTAACTACTATTAAACAAGTTTTTTCGAAATTGGATGCAGACCCTACTCAAATAAAAGATTTAGAATTTTGGGGAGGAGAACCTACATTACATATTAAAGAAATGGCTTCTCAAGGAAAAGCATTAGGATAGTTATTTCCAGAAGTTGATTTTGTATTAATCCCAACTAATTGGTATTAGATTAATATGCAAGCCTTAGTAGATTTTATTTACAATTTTAATGATGGTATCTCTCCTCGTGGAAGTAAATCAAAAAATGTTAATTTTCATTTACAACTATCCATTGATGGGCCTCCTGGAGATTTTAATACTTATGGTCATAAAGTACCTTGGGATATCTATAAAAAACAATTTGATGATTTTTGTTTTTATTTAAAAGAAAAAGAAAATTCTGGAAGAGAATTAAAAAATATTAATATTATTTTCGCTATTAGTGGAACCTCTTAGCAAAAATATATTTTAAAAAATTTAAATACTTTAGATAAAATAAAAGAATTTCAAGAATATATTAAAAAAGTTTGTAAATATGTAAATGATGAACTAAAACAATTTAAAACTATAGATATATTTTTAGGAACTCCAATTTGGACTCCTACGGTAGCTATTCCAGATTCGACAACCACTGAAGAAGCATTAGAATTAAATAAAATTGCACTAATGTTAGAATATAGTGATTATGTTAATGGAATAAAACCTTATAGTATTGATGCTAATGAAATTCAAGGTTTTCATGCAACTTATGGAGAATTAAATGTATTGGACAGAAATCACGAATGTCCAGAATCTAATGAACATGCAATTACATTAATGCCTGATGGAACTATAGCTGAATGCCCTTGTACTTTTTTATAGAATTTGGATTCTTATAAACAAGAATTATTAAATAATAAATAGTATTGGGAATATAAATCTTGCTTAATTAGAGACGGTAGTTTTTATAATCCATTATTAGGTGATGAAAAACTTGATAATTACCATAGTTGGTATGTTTATGGTGGTGGATTTATTGGGACTAATTCTACTTATGCTAATTTAAATTTAAATATGGCTTATGAAATGGCTTTATCAAGATAGATTGATTATAACTATGCATTAAATCCAGAGTTATTAATGAGACATTATATGGCTATTTTTACAACTGCTGAATGCTATCGTGAAAATGTTAATGTGACTCATAATCATTTTTTAACAGACCATAACATGTTTAGGCGTTGGTATAATGGTTATGCTGAATTAGGATATAAAGATCATCGAGAGAAGATTAAAAAAATTATGGAAAATGTATTAAAAGGAGAAAATTAATGTTAGTACAAGAACAAGATAATCTCTTACTGCGAGATATAATAGAACGTAATTATTATACATTTTTTCGTAAGGATGAGTATGTAAATAAAAATTTAAATATTTCTTTTTTCTATGATAATGATTATACTGATTATAAAATTATTCCTAATTATGAGTCATTAGAAGATAAAAATGCTAACTTTGAATAGATTTATAATAATTTTAAATTATTTTTAAATTATTATAAAAGCCAAGGATTTAATGCTAATATTAACATTCATGATGATAAATTTTTTGATAATTTTGAATTAAATTTATCACTATTTAATTTAATTTATGAACAAGAAATTAAATTTAAATCATTAAACTTTTATATTAGTTTATATAAATTTGAAGATTTAAATTCTCTATTTAATAAAATTAATATATTAAACAATAAATTTCATATAAATTTTGTTTTTAGCTTACTAATTTCTCAAATTAATTTATTTAAAAATCAAGATATTAATAATTTAAATTATAAACTAAATATTTTAATTCCTCCACAAATGCCTTCAGAAGAATTAATATTTAATTAGAAAATAATTGATAGTAATAATTTTAATATTGATTAGTATATTGAAGTTGATTCTGATTTATGGACTATCGAAGCGATAGAGGATTATTTAAAATATTTAAATTACTTAATGGATAATTTAAATGATTTAAATGAAATTTTCTTTACAAATTTACCTATTGCTTTACAAGATTAGCATATATTAGATAATACAAATTGTAAGAAAAATTGTGATTTTCAAAATTCATTAAATGTTTTGATAGCAGATTTAAGCATTAATTTATGCCATAAATTTCAATTTAAAGATTTAATTATTGGTAATTATATATATAATGAAGAAAATAATAAATTAGAAATTGTAAGTAAAAATCTTCCAACGATAATATTAGGTGCGCATTTAAAACGTTCTAGCACTCCTCATTGTGAAACTTGTTCTTATGTTAATATATGTCAAGGCTTTTGTTTTATGCGTTCTTATTTAAAATGCTATAATCCTATTATACCCATTCAGGAAAGTTGCTTATTAAAAAAAATAAAATATAATTTTATTTTTAATAAATTAAAAAATCAAAATTTTAATATTGATAATAATTTAATTATTTCAGATTTATATAAGCAATATTTATATCAAATCTTAAAACATTAGGGAGGGGAAAATAATGTATTTACCAATACATAATAATTATTATTATTTATTAATTAATACTCCTCTTACTTATCCAATTTGTTTAGATGAAGAAGAAGCTTTAGCTTATTTAAAATATATTAATCGAGATGACTATCAATATAATAATATTGCTAATTATGATGTTCTTGATTATGAAAAAATAATATATATTGAAGTTTCTTTCCCAAATAATGAAGAGATTCAAAAATTACTTACTAAAATTAAAGATAATATTGCAACTGGTTATGCATTAAGAAATTAGTATAAAAATCGTCTTTTTGATTTTAGCAATTATAAAGAGGAGCGGCTTTATGAACCTTCAAGCGCCAAATATTGTGGATTGCCAAGAGATAACTTGTGATATGATAGAAGATTATCTTGCTAAACGATACCAATAGCAAGTATTAAAAACAAAGTTTCCTTTTGATGTAGAAATACAATTAATTTTAGCTAGAAATTGTAATTTAAACTGTACTAATTGTTAGGCTGGTTGTAATATTAATGATAAAAATGAATTAATGACATTAAATGAGATTAAATATGCTATACCTAAATTAAAAGAATTTTTCCAAGATAAAATTTTGTAGATAGTTTTATTTGGTGGAGAACCATTATTAAATCCAGAATATGAAGAAATTTGCTATTATATACGAAGTGAATTACCAGAAGTCTCAATAGATATTTATACTAATGGCATCCTTAAATAGAATTGGACTGAAGAAGATTATGAATTTGCAGTGAAAAATGAAGTGCATTTTACCCAAAGCTTATATCCATTAGGAGAATCATATTTTAATAATACTTAGAAACAAGAAGAATTAATGACTAAATTAGGTATTAAACATGAAATATGTGGAAATCGTCCTTTTTTTATTAAAGGAGGTTATAATAAAACAGGAAGTTCAAATCCAAATCGTTTTTTTCAGTGTTGTCATTCAATGTTTCCCCCTCATTTTTATTTATTTAAAAAATAGTTATGGCGATGCGCGCCAACATTAAGCTGGGATAAAATTAATATTCCTTGTTTCCCAGAAGATTATTTAAATATTGATAATTTGACAGAAGAACGTTTTATTGAATATTGTAGCAAACCATTAAAAATATGTAAATATTGTGGAAACTCAGATGAATTAGGATTTGGAAGTGATGAAATAATAACTTGGCATCATTAGAAAGATTTGCCCAGTAATTATGATTAGACTTTATATGATTTATATATAAATAATTATAAATTATATTATAAGTATGTCCATGATTGCAAAACTATTCTTCCTTGTTTTGATAATTAGTATTTTATAGATAATATTAAAGCAGAGGATTTGCCTTCTCATCCAAGTATAATGTTTTTAAAAAAATTTAAAACAGGATTAGGAGATGTATGTATCCCATTTGATAAAGAATCTTGTTAGGATATAAAAAATTTATTAAAATTTAAAAAATTAATTTTAAATTAGAATAATTATTTAAATATAAATTTTTATTTTATTTCATTAGATGGAAATAAGCCAGCGAAATCTATTATTTATCGAATGTTTCCTCCCGCTTCTTGTGATTTAGAAGGGAATATTTATTTATTAGAATCAGACAATCCCAATAATTTTTATCAAATATTTTTACAAAATAGTTATTTAAAAAAGAAAATCTGTATTTTAAACTATAAAGATTTATTAGATAAGAATTATTTATCAAATAAATTTAATGAAATGGATGGTTAATAAATGAGACAATTTGAATTTCCTTATAATTTTGATAAAAAATTGTTATATATTTTACAAACATTTACATCTGGTAATGATATTAATTGTATTTATTTACCTCCATATCTTAAAGATTATTAGACAATTTTACGAACTGCTGAATAGGCAGAACAATTAGATAAAATGTCTCGACAAGAATACGAAGATCATCTAAATTTTATTAATTCATTATTCCCAAATAAAATTTAGATTTTATTATAGAAAACTAATATTTTTTTAAACGCTGAACTCGTAAAATATTATATTAATTTAGGTGTTAAAAATTTTTGTGTAGCATCTATTGAACAAGCTAAAATTATTAAATAGATTGATTCAACAATTAATATTGTTGGATCAATTGCTATGCAAATTACATAGGAAAAAATAATAAATAATTTACAAGAATTTTCTCTTTATTTTGATAGTTTTGTTTTACCATTTTCTGCATCTCGTCAATTATCAGAATTAAAAAAATTACCAAAAAATTTTAATTATATTTTATTAATCAATTCTTTGTGTAGTATTAAATGTAATGGAAAAAATCATTGGAATTTTGATTATAAAGAAGATAAAGAGATATTTTGCCCAGGAAAGTTAGGAGAAATTCCTTGGAATGAATCTGCCAAAATTCGTCCAATGGATTTAGGATTTTTTGATCCTTATATTTCAATATATAAAATTCAAGACCGTGGTTGGCCAACAGAAGATATATTGCGTGATTATATTTTATATACTAGTGAGTATGATAATCTGCCTGGTATTATATACAATACAAATTATTATACCTCAAAAACTAATTGTTATATGACATTTACTGATGAATAGTATTTGCCTTGTGTAATTCGTCAAGCCCAAAGAATTAAATATTTAAATTCTAAATATGAATATATTGTGATGGTAGATGAAAATGATTTAGTTTCTTAGAAAGTATTAAAAGAAAATAATATCCATTATATTTTAATTCAATAGGAAATATATAAAACTCAATTCGACCGTTTTCAAAAAACATTCAATAAATTTAAAATAATTGATTATTTAGATAAGTATGAAAAAATTTGTTGGTTAGACGCAGATACTATTTTAATTAAGAATATTGATTATCTATTTGATAAAATGTCTACGGATTGTTAGTTTTTAGGATCTATTGATAATAATTTAAATAGAATTGAAGGCGGAATTTTTATTATTTCAGATAAAATTGATTTAGATAATTTTAAAATACAATTATACAAAAATTAGTTTATTTGCTCTCATGATGAAGCTTTTTTAACCATATATTTTTAGACACAATATAATGTTAATCTTTCTTATATGGCTCCTTTTCATTTACATTTTTCAGGATATATTAAATTATTTAATTGTAAAAATTTTCCCTTAATTAAAAAAATATTTTATGATTTATCTCCATTAGATTTTAATAAATATATAGACACTCATTTAAATGAAATAACTAATACTATTGATTATTGGAATAAATTTAGTAATACTTTAAATAATTTAGAGGAACAAATAAATGAATAATTGTTATATGACATTAATGACTAATGAAAAATTTTTACCAGCCGTAATAAGATGCAATTAGTCATTAAAATATTATAAATCAAAATATCCATTTATAGTACTAATTCCAGAATCGGACCAATATTTACAAGAACAATTAATAAAACATGATATATTATATAAAATTATCCATGTAGATAAATTTCAAGAAGGTAATATTTTATTTACTTATAATGATACAATTAATAAATTTTAGATATTTAATTATGTAGAATATGATTATATATGTTTTATTGATGCTGATGTTATTTTTTTTGGAGGCAATATAGATACTGAATTTGATTTGGCTGAAAAAGAAAATTCTAAATTTTACGGATATTTTGAACCAGATCATTGGGATAATCAATTGGTAGAATTCGAAAGATTAATGGGCGGTTTGTTTATTATTTAGCCAGACATAAATTTTTATCCTCAGCTTAAAAATTTAGTTTATAATAATCAATAGATGTTTAGTGATGATGAAGAAATTTTAAAACTATTATTTTCATCTTTAACAAAAAAACATTCTGTCCCAGAGTCTTACACTCATTTTGGAGGCTTTATTAAACCTTGGGAATTAAAAAAAACTAATTTATTTATTAAATACTTTTTTTATAAAAATTTATCAATTGATGAAGTTGGATATTGGTTAGATCATACAGCAATTTTTTTAGGAGAATTTCGAACTTTAAGTAATTGTTATGATAGATATAATTTTAATTCAAATAATGGATTTTTTGTAATTCCATAGACAGAAGAAGATATAAAACAATGTATTAATTATTAGATTTTATTTTCAAATTATGGGCATGATTATCCATTAATTATTTGTATTGATCCAATATTATTAACTCCAGAAAATGATTTATTAAATAAATTAGATAAAGCCACTTGTAGTTTTAAATTAATTCATAATATAAAAAATAAAAATTTATACTAGCAATTTAAATTTTTAGAATAGAAATTTAAAGGAGAATATAATAGAATATGTTTTATCTCTAACTTAAATTTTCAATTAGAAGAAAATTTAGATTTATTATTATCTCCTTTTACTTCTTCAGAAATTAGATTAGAAAAATTAAAAAAATATAAGGATTCATTAATATACATTTAATATGGAAAAAACTAATTGTTATATGACATTTACTGATGAATAGTATTTGCCTTGTGTAATTCGTCAAGCCCAAAGAATTAAATATTTAAATTCTAAATATGAATATATTGTGATGGTAGATGAAAATGATTTAGTTTCTTAGAAAGTATTAAAAGAAAATAATATCCATTATATTTTAATTCAATAGGAAATATATAAAACTCAATTCGACCGTTTTCAAAAAACATTCAATAAATTTAAAATAATTGATTATTTAGATAAGTATGAAAAAATTTGTTGGTTAGATGCAGATACTATTTTAACTGAAAATATTGATTATTTATTTGATAAAATGTCTATAAATTGTCAATTTTTAGGATTTTTTAATAAATTAATTAATCAAATGGAAGGAATTATTTTTATTTGTAGTAATCAAATTGATTTAAATAATTTTAAACATTTTTTAAGTCAATCATAGATAAATAAAATTAATGACGAAGAAATATTAAATGATTATTTTTTACGACAAAAAAATAGCATTTTTTTTGAAAAAAATATGTCAATAATTCATTTTAGTGGATTTATAAAATTATTTAATATTTCAGAGTGGTTTCCATTAATTCATAAATTATTTTTTACTATGTCTAATAGAGAGTTTAATAATTTTATTGACAAATATTTTACTCAACTTAATGATATAGCAATATAGTGGACTGATTTAGTAAATACTTTAGAAAAAATCTAAAATTTGATTTTTTTTAAAAAATATAATATAATATATATAGAAAGTTAAGGAAGGGAAAAAATTTCTTCCTTAACATATATAGGTCATTGGTGTAGCGGCTAGCATAGCGGTCTCCATTTGAAAACTTAATATTATTCCATAAAATAACGTGTTAAGTGAAAATTTAATTAAAGGTTAGATAATTGAATTAAAAGTTCAAATTGAATTTTTGCGGTATGGATTTAATATTTCTGTTCCAACTTATAATTCTTCAAAATATGATTTATTAGTTGATACAGGGACAGAATTATTAAAAATTCAAATTAAAAAATCTATAAGTAATTCAAAATCATCATTTACATTTCCTTGTACCACACAAAATGTGAAAAGTTCTTTAGGAAGTAAGCATAAATATACAAATGATGAAATTGATTATTTTGCGACTGTATGGAATGATAAAGTGTATTTAGTGCCTGTTGATGAAACATCTTTACAAAAAACAATTTCTTTTGATGATGAAACTTATTTAATAACAAATATGTTTTCACAATATAAACAGTTATCTGATGAAGAACTATATAATTCTTCTCATAAAGAAAAATTTTATTGTAAAGACTGTGGATGCGAAATTAATCCAGGCTCTCTCCGATGTATTCCTTGTAATAATAAACTTTTACGAATGGCAGAAAGACCTTCTAGAGAAGAATTAAAAAATTTAATTCGCAATAAACCTTTTACTCAAATAGCAAGAAAATATAATGTTTCTGATAATGCTGTGCGAAAATGGTGTGATAGTTATAATTTGCCTCGTAGAAGTGGAGATATAAAAAAAATTGGAGAGGAGGATTGGAATAATATTTAAGCATTTTAGATGGAAACCGCGGACCTAGGTTCGAGTCCTAGATGGCCTGCCATAGATTTTATACATAGGAGTGATTTGTATAAAATTTTATATTTCGTATTTTTATGCAGTTCGTTTTATGAAGCCAAATACCGTGGCTTTATCAACAGCCAAGAGCGACCCACAATGGTTCCATCACGGCTGGGATAGAAGTGTAGTATATGAAGATAAAAATGGCGTTTTAAATGGATTGCGCGCCGAGCCATTTGTTCCTCAAACATTTGAAAATGCTGAGGGATACTGCGGCCATTGCGACAAAGACCCTGTTCATTGTAAATTTATTAAAGCATATCGTCAACAATTAAGCAATCTTGATTTTGATGATATGATGCGTCGATTCAAAAGTATTGCTGAACGGGTAGTTAAAAATGGCGAAGAGCCTGAAATCGTTTTACTTGTCCATGAAGCCCCGAATAACCCTTGTTCTGAGCGTTGGCCGCTATTTGAGTGGTTTAAAAAACATGGGATTGATGTTGAAGAGTATCCAATTAAAAAGGCGCAAAAACCTGAGCAAAAATTTAATTTTTGATTTTTTTAAAAAAATATATTATAATATATATAGAAAGTTAAAGAAAAGGAAATTTAAAAAATCTTCAATTTTCTGGGACAAAAAATCTTAATTGATTTTTTATAAAAAATATATTATAATATATTTAGAAAGTTAAAAGTTAAATACTTGGATAGCTCAACTGGTAGAGCGTTGGCCTGAAGAGCCAAGCGTAGATGGTTCGACCCCATCTCCAAGCACCATAAAGACGTTGAACGGCAAACTGATTTTATACAAACATTTAATTTGGGATTAAAAAAGTTATATAAGACGTCTTGTTATTTGGGACATTAGCTCAGTTGGTTAGAGCATCTGACTGTTAATCAGAGGGTCGAAGGTTCGAGTCCTTCATGTCCCGCCAGAGTGGCAACTACTCAAAGAAAATGTTGCGGGTGGTTTTGGAGTGCTTTCCATCAGTACATAAATAAAAGTGCTCTTGTATGCGGGTATGGTGGAATTGGTAGACTCGGAGGATTTAGGTTCCTCTGCCAAATGGTGTGTGGGTTCGAGTCCCACTACCCGCACCATTGTTGATTTTACTATTTTATCAATGTTAGAATGGAAGGGCTCCATTCAAATCGCTCAAATCGGGTTGGCCAAGAGGAGAGATAGATGAAAATAGTTTGAGGTGGAGAGTTGGAAAACCTAATAGCTATATTAGGTATACATAATGTAGCTATCTCATAAAATTTGGGTCTGTATTTCAACGGGAGAAAGCGTCCCTTGCAAGGACGAGGTTGTGCGTTCGAATCGCATCAGATCCACCATACCGGATTAGCTCAGGCGGTAGAGCGCGTGGAAGGTAACCACGAGGCAACGGTTCAAATTCGTTATCTGGGAAATTATAGTTAATGCTAGGCGAGGCCGCCCACAGCAACAATTTAATACTAATTAACTCTTGGTATAATATTAGGCTTGAATGATAATATTACTAATGATTAGAGGAAAAAGTAATAATACATATACATTATTATACCAACAAAAAGAAATGAAAATAAATTAAAAGATATAAATTAAATTGTTGCGATAAGTGCCGTTATTAATGATTGGATTAGATTAGAGATGGGTAGAGTTTCTTGTGGATTCTTCTCGTAAGCACCCGGAAGAACAAAAAGAATCCTTAGTTATGCTCGAATGGCGGAATTGGCAGACGCGCTTGGCTCAAACCCAAGTATTGGAAGATGTGTGGGTTCAAATCCCACTTTGAGCACCATTAAGTAAATACTGAAACGGCTCAGGTCCTATCGGCCGATTGGGCAGGCGAGGAAGAGTGAGGTAGGTTGCGGTGGAAATCCCTTGAATTAGCGTAAAAAAACCTTCGCCTGAGAAACTGGAAGTGGTTTCTTACGAATTGGAGTAGTGTAAGCGTGTGGCTGAAACATGACCACCCGCCCAATCTTTAGTATTTATTTAAAAAACATAGGAACTATCTGATGTGAAAGGCATCTAGTGCAGTTAGAGCACAATAAAAATCTAACTCGTGGTGAGTGGCGTTAAAACGCATGAGCGCAGATAGAGGTATTTTCATCGCATACCTGCTTTATTCCTATATTTGATTTTTTATAAAAAATATATTATAATATATATAGAAAGTTAAGAAAGGAATGAAAATAATGTTCGACCGCTACAGCGATTATGATACTGAAATTCAAGTTGATGAATTTGTTGAGCATGAATATCTGACCGGTTGGGAGGAAGAATATTATGAACAGGAAAGCTGACTTAAAAAAGACTGGTGATGAACTTCAAGCATATCTCCAGTTCCGACGTCGCGGTTCTAAGGTTGAAAACCGCAAAGGTAAAGGTGCCTACACACGAAAACAGAAGCACAAAAATCAAGAGAAATATTGTGCTTAATATGGCCCCATCTGACTAAATGGCTTAGGTGGCAACCCTCTCAAGGTTGAGATGTCAGTTCGAATCTGGCTGGGGTCAGGGATACAAATTTCGCAACCTTCACGTGGTGTATCCTGTTTTAACTAATGCGAAATTAAATTAATAAAAAGGAGTCATTTAACTATGGCATACATTTATTAGATTATCAATGATATAAATTAGAAAATTTATATTGGTAAAACTGAATTTTCTATTGAAAAACGATTTAAAGAGCATTGTTCAGATGCATTTCGAGAAAGAAATGAAAAACGTCCATTATATAATGCTATACGAAAATATGGAGTTGAGCATTTTCATATTGAATTGATTGAAGAAACTGATAATCCAGAAGAAAGAGAAATTTATTGGATTGAAAAAAAACAATCATTTAAAAATGGATATAATGCTACAATTGGTGGTGATGGGCGTAAATATATTGATTATGATTTAGTTATAGCAACTTATCAAGAGCTCAAAAATATTAGTGAAGTATCTCGTCATTTAAATATTCATCCAGATACAATTAGTCGTATACTTAAAGACAGTAATGAAAAAATTTATTCAGCATCTGAAGTTGGTCAATTTTATTATGGTAAATTGATTAAACAATTAGATAGTAATACTGGAGAGTTAATTCAAATTTTTCCATCTGTTAGAGCAGCGGCGAAATTTTTAAGACCTGACAGTTCTTCTGTTGGTGGAGTTATAAGTCATATTACTGATGTATGTAAAGGAAAGCGTAATATGGCTTATGGATATAAATGGGAATTTGTAAATAAGACCTCATAAACGAATTTTTAAAGTTGCCATTTTAATGGAATTTGTAGGATAATCCTACTGGGGTCACCAATGAATTCGGGGTGGTGGCCGAATTCATGAGTTATGACTAAAAAGTCAAGCACAGTTGCACAAAACAAAAATGGTGGGTTTGATCTCCCACCGTCTGGTCCTGTGGACGAATTGGTAGAGTTACCACCCTTTCAAGGTGGGGTTTGCGGGTTCAATCCCCGCCAGGATCACCATTAGATAGAATTTACTATCTAATAAAGAATATAGACAGAACTTACTGTCTCTAATAAAAAAGTCTGGGAAACCTAATACGCCGCAAGTAGGAAGGATTAGGGGTTGATTGTAAGCCGTTAAACAATCCGTATTTCACTGAGACTGGTGATGACGATAACAAAGGGGTGTGGCCAACCCAAATGTCGAATATGGCTCCGTAGTTCAGCTGGTTAGAACGCATGCCTGTCACGCATGAGGTCGCGGGTTCAAGCCCCGCCGGAGTCGCCAAATAATAATTGAAACTGTCAAAATATCGGAACATTGATTCTAAACAGCCCTTTTCGAGGCACAACCGCAATTATTATGAGTATACATATAGCTCAATTCGGCTTGCGAGCTAATAATTATGACACCATTACTTATAGTAGTAGTGTTATCAAGGTTTTGGGTAATTGAACCGGATAATCAATGCCCATAATCTGCCTGTGAAGCTTATGTGGATAAGCGATGGCTTCATGCGCCATAGATAGTTGGTTCGAATCCAACGACAGGCACCATTGCGGGCGAGTGGAACGGATTTACCATACTGGCCTCATAAGCCAGTGATACTGGGTTCGACTCCCAGGCAACGCAACCATTAAGACGCATCCAGCAAATCATTTACTGGTTAAGAATTTAGTCTTCAAAACTGAAAACGAATGGGTTCGAATCCCTATTGCGTCTTGAAATAATAAACAATAAAATTAACATATAAGGCATTAACAGCAATTATCTTTTCCAGAATAGCTCAGCTGGTTAGAGCACTTTCCAAAAGAAAGAGGTCTACGGTTCGAATCCGTATTCCGGAGCGTAAAGATAGTGCCTAGTAGAAAAACATCCAAAAGGAGAAATTTAAGTATGAAATTTGTTCCCGGCGATAAAGTGTTTTGTAAGAAATACGGTAAGGGTTTTGTCCATAAGATTGACGAGACTGAGAAGGATTGGTTCTACGATTTTCATTTCGCTGATGGAACGCGAATTTGGATGTCGCAGGCTGATGGTGAGCGATATGTGAAACATCGCAAGAAGGTTGCTCCCACAGCAGAGTAATAAAAAAATCATTTTCCCTCTTTTTTAATAAGTCCTTTCTTTTTGTTTAAGACCCACAATGAGAGATCCATACATATGAGATAAATGTGCCTCCTAAATGATATTTGGTTGCAAGTCCATGTAAATCTAAATATTTGCACAAATAGACCGTATGGCTGTGGGATTGGTTATCTCTTTCTATATATTTTGAAGTATATAGAAACAAAAGACTATTATATGGAACGAGTCTTTTACATCTAGCCTGTAAATTGCGTTCATTTGTGTATCTCCTTTGTTTTAAGTTTGGCATAGATTGGTTTTTCCTTTATTTCTAACTTCACAATACAGGTCGTTTTTCTACGTTCCATTTTTGCTTTATTAAGGATAGGAGGGAATTTAAATGTTTCATGATATTGATGATATGATTTTCGGATCAGAGGATTATCCATGTGTTAGCGAGAGATAATCTGCGTTTAATGCAACCAATGGCGGTTCCAAGTCCGTAAAAATGCAGAGGAGACGCGGTTAGCGAATTTTCGCTAATATTTTTATTTTTATACGAAATTTCGTAAACGCGGAGGTAAAAAAAATAAATGAAAGTATGGCTTAAAAATTTTTAGTGCTTAGATTAGGATAATTATGGCGAAGCTAATGATTGTTCATTAACATCTATTACGGCTTGTATTTATTATCTTAATAAAAATAAATATTCTGTTAAAGAAATCTATTCAACAGTAGAAAAAATTGCTCGTAAGTATGGATATACTGGAGTTAAAGGTACTTCTCCATTTAAAATTTCTAAGATTTTTGAAGAATCGTATTTTACATTATTTAATGATAAAATACAAAATCGAGGCATTTATTTAAAAAGCTTAGGATATAATTTTAATACTCTTAAAAATCAAATTGATGCTAAAAAACCTGTAATTTTATCTCTATGGAGTAGTCCAAAATATAAAGACCATACTATCACAGTAATTGGTTATACAAGTGATAATAGTTTAATTATTAATGATAATTGGTCTATTAGACAAACTGAAATTGCGTACAAAGACATTAGTTTGATTAGTTCAATTAATATTATTATATAATTTGTAGATATGGCAGAGTGGTTGAATGCGGTGCCCTGCTAAGGCATTAGTCGCGTGAGCGGCTCGAAGGTTCGAATCCTTCTATCTACGCCATGTGGCTATAGTTCAGATGATAAGAACGTCTGGTTGTGGCCCAGAAGGTCGGCGGTTTGAGTCCGCCTAGCCACCCCAAATCCAACAGGAGGATAATAATGGAAATTGAGCGTAAATGGCTTCTGAATAGTTTGCCTAAAAATTTAACATTTTGGGATCATTATACTACTATTGAGCAAGCTTATTTAACAATCGAAAAATTCAGTGATGTTATTACCAAAGAAGTGCGGGTTCGCAAGAAGACAACCGCAGATGGTGAGACAGATTATAAACTGGCCTATAAGATTGGTAGCGGCCTCGTCCGTGAAGAAATTGAAACTCCTATCACTGAGGACTTCTGGAAGGAATGTACTAAGCATGTTATTCCTATCCATAAGAAATATTATACTGAAACTTGTAAATGTCTGCATTATAAGGATGATGATCTTACTCAGACATTTACAGTAGAGTTCAGTGAAGTCGATGGTGGCGAGTTCTATTATGCGGAAGTAGAATTTGATTCTATTGAAGACGCAAATCATTTCAATTTCCCTTATCCTAGTTTGGTGATTAAAGAGGCCACTGATGATGATAGTGTTCGTATGGCCAACTATTGGATGAAAACAGCATATCGTCGCATGGGCTAAAAAATGATGCCCTGGTAGTTTAATGGTGCGAACGGGGGACTTATAATCTCTTGATGGAAGTTCGATTCTTCCCCGGGGCACCATTAAAAGACTCATACAGCAATTTTTGCTTGTTAAGCACTCACCTTTTAAGTGAACTATAAAATGAGTCTTGTATATGTCCCGTTAGTCTAATTGGATAAAACGTTGGGTTTCTACCCCATATTTGAGAGTTCGAATCTTTCACGGGATGCCATTAAATTAAATAAGGAGTGTCTCTATGAAGTAGAAATTTTATCTATTTAATTTAGGGGCGTTTGTATTAGGAATAATTTTAGGTTTTATTGTTCCTTCAATTTTTCCATCAATCGCATTTTTAGGAACAATTTATATTAACCTTTTGAAAATGATGATTGTTCCAATATTATTCTTCGGAATATCAAGTGCATTAGCTTCATCTAAACGAGCTGGCGCGATTACATTAAAAACAATTATTCTATTTATTATAATGTTTTCAGTATCATATTTAATCTGTTATGGATTATTTAGTATGATACAACCTGGTGTAGGATTTAATTTTACTCCAATAAAATGGAATGGAACAACAGTTTCTACTTCATTTGAAGAATTTTTTGTAGCTATTTTTCCGAATAATATTATTCAAGCTATGGTAAATAATTCAATTCTTCCTGTAATTTTATTTGCTTTTATGTTTGGTATAGCATTACGGCATACAACTCAAGCAGTATCAGAGCGATTAATTACTACATTGAATTGTTTTAATTTAGCATTTAATAAAATGCTTGAATATATTTTATATTTTACTCCTATTGGTATTTTTGCTTTAATGGGTAATACAGTTGCTACTTATGGTAGCCAAATCCTTACAACTTGCGCCATTTATGTTGGATGCGCTTGGTTGGGTTGTTTAATTATTGCTTTAATAGTAATGATTTTACCCGTATGGATTTATTGTCATATAAATCCAATAGAGTACATTAAACGAGTGAGTAAAATTTGGTTGATTACTTTATCTACTTGCGGTTCTGCGGCAACTCTTCCTTATACTATCAAGATTTGTAATGAGGAATTTGGTATTAATAAGGAAATTACTGACATTGTTGTTCCTCTTGGATGCACTATTCATATGTGCGGAGGCGCCGTTTCATTTAGTCTATTGGCTTTGTTTAATTGTCAAATGTATGGTATTACAATTACGCCAATAATGTTTATTACAATGTTAGTTGCGGCTATTCTTATTAATATGGGTGCGCCCGGTATTCCGGGTGGTGGAGTAGTAATTGGTGCTTCTTATTTAGCATTGATTGGTTGCCCGCTTGATTTTATTGGAGTATATGCTGGTTTTTATCGACTGCTTGATATGGCTTATACTACAATGAATGTTAGTGGAGATATTACAGCTAATTTGTTAATCAATAAAAATATAAATAAATAAAATAAAGGCGAAAACAGCAATTTGTTTTTTGATAGGGAACTATTTGTTGAAGGTTCGAGTCCTTCTTCCCGCAACATATGCGGGGATAGCTCAACTGGTAGAAGCGATAGTATAAAAAAAATTTCGCCTTGTATATGCGAGTGTAGCTCAGTCGGTCAGAGCAGTGTGCTGATAACGCAAAGGTCGGTGGTTCGAATCCACCCATTCGCACCATAGGATAAAACTTATTAATTGTCTATATTCAATTCTTAAAATATATAGAAATATGTTTTAAGGAGGTAGAATTGTGGAATTTTTAGGTTGTAATCCTTCTAAAAAAGATTTAAGAAATTATAAAATTAGAGCTACAGCTTCTTAGATTGATAATTTACCTGATGAATTTGAATTACCAAAATATTCATTTATTAAAAATCAAGGAAGTGTTGGTTCTTGTGTTCCTCATGTAGTATCTGAAATACTTGAATATCATAATCATGGACAGAATAGATTATCTACTAATTTTTTATATGGTATAAAACGAGAATTGTGTGATGATTTAAGTTAGGGTATGTATTTAAGTGATGCTTGTAAAATAGCAACTAAATATGGTGATATGCTTGAATCTGATTGTTCAGGTAATGTTGAAATTCCTCATGCTTGGTATGAGGCCGAAAGTGCGTATGCTAATGCTGAAAAAATGAAGCGTGCATATACATTTAGATTATAGAGTTATTTTACTTGTAAAACAAATAATGATATTAAAGTTGCCCTTCAAAAATATGGGCCGGTCGCTGCATGTATTGATTGGTATCAAGGATGTAGGGCTAAAAATGATGGAACATTTATTTATAACATAAAACACAAATCAACTTATCATTGTATTATGATTTATGGATGGAATAAACAAGGGTTTTTATGTCAAAATTCATTCGGTAAATCATGGGGCAACGATGGTTGTTTTATTTTACCTTATGATTATGTTATTGGTGATGCTCGCGCATTAGTTGATGAGTATAATCCAGAAGAAGAAGCATTAATTATACCAAAGACTAATAAATTTTTAGATTTTTGGTATAAAATTTTAAATTGGTTTATTAATTTGGTGAGGTAATTTGGAAAAAAGATTAATGTGGTTTCTTACAAATTAGTGCAATTTAAATTGTTTAAATTGCGCCAATCACTGTGATGATCCAAGCGTTAAAAAATTTTTTATAACATTAGATGATGTGGAATTAAATTTAAAAAAAATAAAAATATTATTTTCAAATTTGGATACTTTAGATTTAAGTGGTGGAGAAGCAATTTTACATCCTTAGATTTAGGATATTTGTAAAATGATTTATAAATTTTTTCCAAATATAAAAATTATGATTTATACAAATGGATTAATATTAAATCATTTAACTGAAGATTTATTATTTTTTTTAGCTAATTATCATATTAAATTTGTTATTTCTATTTATCCTAGAATAAAATATTTTTAGTAGTATGAGTTATTATTTAATAAATTAGATAATAATAATATTGAATATGAAATAAGAAATAGTTTATTATTTCATTGTAATCCTATTATATAGGATTTAAATAATGAAGAAAAGAAAAAATGTTTTTGTGTTAACTATGATAATTCAACTTATTATTTAATTAATAATTATTTTTATCCTTGCTGTATAGCTGTTAATAATTTTTCTTATTTATCTGATAATAGTCGTAAAAATCTAACTACAATTTAGGATTTATCAGAATTAGATAATATGATGAATAATTTATTAACTCTTTGTTATAATTGTTCGAATACTCGTGTATTTATACATCCTTGGCATGAAACTACATTAGGATTAAATAGAAGTTTATTAAAAAAATATAATTATAATTTATTTGATTTATATTATTATGATTATAATAAATATAAATAGATTTATTATGATTATGATAAAGATTATTTAATTTTAATGCATTATCCTATTATGAGGAAATCGTTTGGAGATATGCCAGGATTATTTAATAAATCAAGCTTAAGTGTAAAATATTTAAACGGTTTATTAGATATTTATGTTTATATTCCAAATAATTTATCATTAAATAAGTTAAATAATTATATCGCCCAAATTCAAAAACAATCTATTTTTTCTAAATGTAATTTTTATTATTTAAAAAATTTTAATAATAATAATTATAATATAATGAATGAATTATATAATAAATTTTCTCCATATAAGCAAGAAGAAAATCATTGTTATTATTTATAGTCTAATTCATATGAAAATGGTTATAAAGAATTTTTAGAACATAGTTTTTTACCTTATAAATTTAGTTTAGATATAACTAATTTAAATAATTTAAAAGATGAAAACTATCTGGAGAAACAATATAATCAATTACAAGGAATATAATATGTTAAAAGCTATAATGGCCGGTGTTTTGATTGGTATTGCCGGTCTTGTTAATCTAAGTATTAATGTTCCTTATTTAGGAGCATTTCTTTTTTCTACTGGACTATTAATTATTTGCTATTAGCAATATAATTTATATACTGGTAAAATTGGATATATTAAATCATTAAATGATTTTAAAAATTGTTTAATTTATTTAATCGGCAATTTAATTGGTGTATTTTGTATAGGTATTATTCCGCAAACAACTACAATATTAAATAAAATTAATCAACCATGGTATTTAACATTATGGTTGTCTATTGGTTGTGGTATTCTTATTTATTATGCAGTTGATATATTTAAGAAACATAATAGTGTAATTGGAATTTTATTATGTGTTCCTACATTTATTATATGCGGTTTTAATCACTGTATTGCTAATATGTATTATATAATTGCAAGTCGTGAATTTACCATTGATGCTTTAATTTTTATTATTATTTGTATTATTGGAAATTCAATAGGTAGTTTAATTTGTAATTATGTTGACAATTTTAAAAAAATATAATATAATATTTATATAAGATGAAGGAAGGGAAAAATCTTCCTTCAATATCCGGGTGTAGCTCAGTTGATAGAGCGCGGCATTTGGGATGCTGAGGCCGTGAGTTTGAGTCTCACCACTCGGACCATCGAGAATAAAAATCCTTAATTGATTTTTTATAAAAAATATATTATAATATATATAGAAAATTAAGAAAGGGATTTAAAAATGGAAATTTCATTTGAAACTGCTCAGTTGGTTCATGAAGCGATTGCGTATACGATTACTAAAACATCGTATTTTACAACTGGTCAAATTCCTTCGGCAGATGATGTCAATAGCGCAACAAGTTTGTTTTTCTGTAAGTTTTTGGAAGACGAGAAGAATATTACAACAATTCGGTAATAAGAAAGGAATTGATGAAAATGGAAATTAATTTTGGTTCTCGTTATGCTGACCTCGATAACAATGTTTATAAGGTTGTGGGTAATGCATTTCATTATGGCGATAAGACTGATGAAGTGATTTTCCTAGCTCCTATCAAGAATGGCACTGTGGGCGATGTTCAGTATATTTCTCGCAAGGAAATGGAAAAGGGTGGAATCCTGTTCCCTGTTTCTAAGTATAATTAAGTCCCGTTAGTCCAATGGATAAGACCTGTGGCTACGGACCACATAATCGGGGTTCGAATCCTCGACGGGATGCCATTTGCTTTGCATTTGATATCGTTTTATATTAATACTCCCTACATACTATAAACCGTGGATTTGTAGCCACAATGCGGAGAGGTAGTTTTTGACTCCGCTATATGGGCGATTGGCGCAGCTGGTAGCGCATCTGATTTACATTCAGAGGGTCAGCGGTTCGAGTCCGTTATCGCCCACCAGTAGAAAGGAATGAATTAAATGTCTCAATATCTCAATTTTTTTATTAAAACTGGTGAAAATCAATATCAGCAAATTGCGAGTTATTCTCGTAATCATGTGATTTATAAGGCATTTGATTCTGCTCCTTATGAGCAAATTAGGCGACTAACTGAATCAAAAATAGTAAATGCTATTGAAAATTTAGTAATGGCAAGAGATTCCTTTCAAAAAGCAATGAGAGATACTGATGAGCAAGTTGCGATTCAGTATCGGCTATGTTCAAAAGATGAATTTCTTGATATTTATCGTCAAATCCAACAAACAAATAAAGAATTGAAACAAGATGTTGAGGAATGTAATAATGGGATTCTTGAACTTCAATTTATTCAACGAATGACAAGAATTCCCAATGATGCTATAATTTACTTCGGAGTTGAGATTTATAATCCAACAGATGAAGATATAATTTAATATAAAGACCCTTGCAGCAAACTCTTCTAATGAAGAATTACAGGTTCAAATCCTGTTGAACGCACTAGCGTTTATGGCGGAATGGTTTACGCGATTGACTGATAATCAATTTATTCATATTTGGGGTCTTGCGCTTAACGAAATTTAGTTCAAGAATATTAAAATGTTCGAAATTTCGTTTCCGCGTCTATGATAGTAAAAGCACGATAAATAAATTAACTATATCTCTTAGTCATGCCATAAAATAAAATGATATGGTTTTATAGAGAGAAATTTTGGCTTGGAGAATCGGGAGAGCCAATAGACGCAACAATTTAATATACGGCCGTCGCCAAACAGGTAAGGCACAGGACTTTCGAGAAATCGTTTAAATGGGTTATATTGTGTGATGGGTTAAGTAGCATAGTGTAAGTTCTGTTAGTAGGACGCCAACCGGAATGATTGGTAGTATGAGTGCAAGTCTCATTTTCTCGCCCTGACTCCTGTATCTGCTGGTTCGAGTCCAGCCGGCCGTGCCACCGGAGCTCTGCTAAATCATATATTTAATTAAGAACTTGCTATTCTGAACGAATATATGAGGATTGAAAAAATAGGTCTAGATGACGCAGATAACCTACTCCGGACCAGAAGTAAGTGAGGAAAATAATGTATATTTGTCCAACTTGTAATAGAGGATTTTCAACAGAAGAGGGTGTAGCTAAACATTTTCTAAGCTGTTGGAAAGAACAAAATCCATATCATCAATCAAAACCTGCTCCTCGTAGTGAAGATATTAACACGATGGAAATGAATGATGATGTAATGAATTTTTTTAATTCATTTAAACAGAGGTAAAAAATGGAAGAAGTCGCGGTAAAAACTCATTTAATCATTACTGATATTCATGAAGAATATTATATGAATTGGTGCGGTAAAATTTTTGATGCGAAACCTAAATTGAAAAATGGTTTACCTGTTTTTACAATTATTGGTAGCCGCGGTCGAATGGAAATTAGCACGATTGATATGAATCAATTGGAAAAATGTGCTAAATCTTTGACTTATCCGCGAGGTCGTTCTGCCGTTTCTAAAGATAGTTCTCAAATCTATATCCAAGAGATAGACGGAAATGAGAAACTATTGGGTGTTTTAACTCATAAGCATATTAAGAGTTATGCTCCAATGTATGATAAAGTAGGTTTTAGATAAGGAGAGTAATATGAATTTTCACACTAAGGCTCATTATGAGTATCGTATTGCAAAACTGAAGGCTAAGGGTGAGGTTGTTAATGCCAATTTAATTCGTAAGGCCGAGCGCAAATTGCGTAATATGAAGTAATTTGACATTTTAAAAAATTTATTGTATAATAAATATATAAATTAAAGGCTTGTTCAGCAAATACTTGTGTAATAGATGATTTAATTAGGTTATTTATTCGAGCCTTGTCAGACATTCCGGCTTGGAGTAATGGTAGCCCGCCTGACTCTAAATCAGGTCGACTCGGTTCGAATCCGAGAGCCGGTGCCAGAAGCGGAGCAATATGTATACAAACCATTGATAAGTCTTCGCTAGATGGAATGTAGGGTTCGAAGTGCCCATCATTTAAAGAGTAGTCTGCGGTCGCGAGGTAGATTTTTGGTCGAGGGACACACCATCAAGGTTCTCGATTTACCTTAAACAAAATCGAATATTTGGGCCGGTAATGTGTTAAAGTAGGCACGTCAGTCTGTAAAACTGATACCTTATGGTTCGAGTGGGTGCGATTCCCTCTCGGCCCACCAGTAGGTTATAAAGGTGAAATCCCATCAAGTGGCAATACACCGAGAGCGTGTGTTGGATATTTGATTACCTATGAGTCCCTAAGCATAAAGTTATAATAGCGAGGGCGGGCCCTTGTGTCGAAATGACAAGGTGAGTTATAGGGTATAGTTTAATTATTATGAGCTGTTTGGAGTACGTTAATGATTTGTCAATAAAATAAGTGTAAGGTGTCCTATTCGCCTGCCAAACATAATACATGAGTTTTATTGGACAGAATTTTTCTGTTATTAATAGTGAAGTAGCTGATGGTTAACAGGTAGGTAGCATAACACAAGGTGCGCTTTAGTGGTTATGAAGTAAGCGATAGCATTATTAATAACAGGGATTTTTTGTTTATGGCTGGTCCGGGCGAGGGCGAGCGTAAGAATCGAAAATCCAAATCAAAAATAGTTTTAAAAAATTTTAATATAAATGCCGGATTAGCACAGTGGTAGTGCAATCGCCTTGTAAGCGATAGGTCGGGGGTTCGAATCCGTCATCCGGCTCCATAATATCCGCACGGATGGCCGTGGTCATAAGTTTAGCTAACTTGCTCTATTAGAGATTTAGTGCGGTATATAAATTAATATGGGCCTATAAGCGAGTGGTATGACCCTCATTCGCTATTTTTTTGAGAAAAAGGTGTATTATTATGAAGTATTCTCTGGATAAGTATAAGTATTTTATCTATTATGACAAGAATGGTAAGAAGACAGTTTCTGCTGTTTCTACCTATGCTGGTAGAACTGTAAAGGGCTATGCTAAATGTGATCCTCGTGATAATTTTTCTGAGGATAATGGTAAGAAGCTCGCAGCAGCTCGGTGTAATGCTAAGGTGGCTGATAAGCGCGTGAAGCGCGCAGAGAAGAAGATGGGCGATGCGCTCCGTCAGTTGGATGCAGCTGAGGCCTATTATAAGCGTATGCGGACTTATTTCAATGATGCGTCTAGAGATGCTGAGTTCGCGAAGAATGAAGTTATTTGTCTCGAACAGGAAATGTAATATAAACGGGGTTTAATACCCCATATGCCGGGGTGCGCAAGTGGTCATAAGCGCCTAGTCTTGAAAACTTGTGTGAGCTAATTACTCCCGTGGGTTCGAATCCCACCCCCGGCGCCAAATAAAAAAAATGGTGATATATATTTATATTATATATCACCATTTTTTTATCCTTGCGGATGAGCTGCATTATAATCTGCAATAATTTTTTCAATTTGAGCTTTGGTAAAATGAGGTTTAGATTCTAATTTAGAAATTTTTATTTTTAATTGAGAAATTTCATATTCTAATGTAGCAATTTTTGTATCTAATTCTTTAATTTTATCAATACTATCTTGAGCATTTACTACTTCAATACTAGAAAATTTCCAAGTAGGATTCCCAGTAGTATTTTTATTTAATGTTGATAAATTCCCTAAATTATAAGTATTAGGATTCCATTCTGGATTGTTATTATCATGTTCTTTAGCTTGCTATGGATAAAATCGAGAAAATACAGCTTGACTAGGGCTAAGGAAGATAGCATCTAGTAATTCTGCAGAATCATCTGTTTCACTAATTCGTCTTTTAATTATTTTATTATCCATACTATCTTGAATGATATTAAAAATTTCATTTGTATTACCTGTAGTATTTATAAATAATAGAGGATTCCCTCCTCCTCCTGAATTCGAATTTCCATTTATTAATTCTAATTTTTCATTTATTTCTGTTTTAGTATAACTAATAGGATCATCATTTATAGAATCTGTGTATAAAACTTTTTTATTCCCGTCATTTTTTAATGCAAATTTTTCTTTTAGCTGTGTATAAAAATCTTTAAGATTCTATAATCCTACAACTTTTTTTTCTGCCATTTATTTAACAACTCCTTTATATCTTTTATAAATTTAAAAAAAAATATAAATGATTTAAATATCTTAGGCCAATAATAAAAAATTGACATTTTCAAAAAAATATAATATAATATATATAGAAAATAAAAATAGGAGAAAGATTATGGAAAATAAACCATTATCAAGAGCCTATAATCGGGATGTATCCAAAAGAAAAGCATTAAGAAAACGCCAAATTGTACGAAATGTTTATCGCTGGAGCGAGAATCCCGATTATTATAATAATCTCCATCAATATTCAAAAAATAAAATTCATTGCTCATGCCCTTGGTGTTCTGAAAAAACACGGAATAAGGGTCATCGCAGAATCGCTAAAAATTATAATCGGTCAATTAACTGGAAAAAATCTGATTTGATTAAAATTGAAGCAATGTGCGCTGACTTAAAAGAAAATATTTGATTTTTGTCAAAAAATAATATATAATATATATATAAAGACTTGAACAGCAAAAACTGGATAGTAAATCCACTCCTTAACTGGTTCGGTAGTTCGAATCTACCCTGGCCCACCATATGGGTCGGTAGCGAAGTGGTCAAACGCGGTGGAACCAAACAAAAAGAGTCTTGTTTGACAAATTTAAAAAAATATAATATAATATATATAGAAAATGAATAAAGGCTCACGCAGCAAAATTTTTGTTTCATAAACAATAATCCGAAAAATTGCTTGAAAAATTTTTCTTACATATATTGAGCCTTGTTGTATGCCGCTGTGGTGGAATGGCAGACACAGCAGACTTTAATGTGTTTTCCACAAATGTGGACTACGAGGATTTTCGTAGAGAGTGCCTAAGAGGAAACTCTTAGAGTAGAAGTTGGCTAAAACGGCGAAGGCAAACACAGAACGCCGTGCTAAGTTTTGGCACACGCTCTAAAATTTTTGGACAGCGTAAGATAATTTATTTAAATTAATTTTGATATAATATATAGAGAGAGATTAATTTAAAAGGAGAATTTTATGCGAACTGATATTTTAGAACGAAAAAATGAAATATTACAATGGATAAATGAAAATTAGTCTAAGGCTTATATGGCTAGAGAATTGAATTGTAATCCAAAAACAATTAATTCAGTTCTTGCTAAATTAGGTATTGATTATTCTGGAAATCAAAGTGGTAAGGGATAGTCAAAATCAAATAATAATTATATGCCATTACAAGAATATTTAGATTCTAGTTTAGATATTCAAAGTAATAAAGTAAGAAATAAATTATTACGAGAAGGATATAAAAATTATCAATGTGAATGTTGTGGTATGACTGAATGGTTAGGAAAACCTATTCCATTAGAACTACATCATAAAGATGGTAATAGAAATAATAATGTTTTAAAAAATTATTAGTTATTATGTCCAAATTGCCATGCATTTACAGATTCTTATCGTGGTAAAAATTGTGTCAAATAAATGTGTAGAGACTATATACCAACCACCTAAGTCATTTGATATGGTGAAGACATAGTCCAGACTACAACACAGTAATGTGGCTATAGTGATATAGAGTAGTACGAAAATCTGCCGACCCTAAAGTCGTACCGGTTCAAGTCCGGTCAGCGGCACCATTTATCATAATAAAGGAGTGATTATTATTTCTCGTTCGTATAAGAAAACCCCTTATTGTGGAGACAAGAAATCCAAAGATTTGAAACGTTATGCTAATCGAGTTATTAGACAGCGTTTGAAAAATTCTGATGATAAATTAAATTATAAATCATATCGCAAAGCATATGAATCATGGAATATTTGTGATTTTTGTACTATTGCGCCTGATTTTGAAACATATTATAAATTTATGGTAGATCAATGGTATTCACGTCAGATTAATGGCTGGCATGAGCCTTATCCTACACGAGAACAGACTCGCAAGGAATATCGTAAATATTATAAAAACAAATAATTTGACATTTTCAAAAAATTTTTGTATAATATACATAGAAAGTTAAAGAACTTTCAAGCCTTTTCTTTAAATCCCTATCCCCAAAGGTAAGACTGTTTGGCATTTTCAACTTCATAAAGAAAATGCTTTAATCGCAGGATTGGTGTTAGTGGCTAGCATATCTGCCTTCCAAGCAGACGGGGCCAGTTCGAGTCTGGTATCTTGCTCCATTCCCTTTAATGGGACTGTTCATATAATATTGAGAGCCGTGCAGCAAATTTTTATTAGAAAGTTATTTCTACTAAAAAAGGATGATGCTATCAAATAATAGCTCTATTTACGGCTCATAAAGAATTATCTAAGTGTAAATGCGATGATGGGGCTCTCGAAAATTACCATCGTCAATTTGAGAACGATAACGTTCAGTGAGTCTTTTTTACTTGCCTTCTTAGGAGGTCATAGCCGGTAGGAATGTGGCGATTATCGACAAAACATTCGAAAGCAATGAAGAACGGCAGGTTATTTATTGAATTAGGTAAAGGCACAAACAGCAATTATTATTAGATGATTATAGTTAATGCTACAAATTTTACATCAAAGTGCCTTGTTTTTTTTCTCACGCGTATTTCCAATTTTTTTCCAGTTTTGGTAAATTTTTTCCAGCAACATGCTCCGTTAGCTCAGTGGTAGAGCAGTAGCCTTTTAAGCTATTGGTCCGGGGTTCAAATCCCCGACGGGGCACCATAGGTGAATACGGCACCTAACCCCTTTCAATTTGGAAAATTTGAGACGACAATTCATATATCAACGTTGATAACGGTAAGAAGGTCTATCAATCTTGAAAAAGATTAAGGGTTGTGCATATCTTCCCTGATTAGATATATGAAGTGGGGCAACGGGAGGCCCGCCCACGATAATATCGGGCCCTCCACATGGTAGGGAACTCCAATGGTTAGAGAACAGCCTGCAAAGCTGGTGCCTGTCGGTTCGACTCCGACCCCTACCTCCAATAGATAATAGAAAATTTTAGGGATAGTAGAAATACTATCCCTTATTTGATTTTTATAAAAAAATATATTATAATATATTTATAATGATAAAGGAGTAAATTATTATGCCATTAAATAAAGGTTATTTAACTGCTAAAACAGACAAGGCTTCTGATGAAGTATTTACTCCTGAATATGCAGTTAAGCCTCTATTAAAATATATCGCATTATATGCTTAGAAGCATAATTTTAATCAAAATAATCCTCTGACTATTTGGTGTCCATTTGATAAAGAATTTAGTTATTATGTTAAAACATTATCTACTCTTCCATATGTGAAAATTATTTATACTCATATTGATGATGATAAAAATTTTTTCTATTATGAGCCAGATAATTATGATATAATTATTTCTAATCCACCATTTTCTCAGAAAGATGATATTTTGAAAAGATTGTATGAATTGAATAAACCTTATGCGATGCTCTTACCTATCCCTTCATTACAAGGACAAGCGCGTTTTCCCTATTTGCAAGATATTCAATATTTAGGGTTTGACAAGAGAATTAACTACTATAAAGATGAAGCTATGACTAAAACACAAGATGGCGTATCATTTGGTAGTTGTTATTTATGCAAAGATTTTTTACCAAAAGATTTAATTATTGAAGAACTGAATCGATAAGTAGTTTTTATAAAAATCTTAATTGATTTTTATAAAAACTATGATATAAGAAAAATTGACTTTAGCTAAAGTTTTTGGTATAATATAAAAAAGAGGAGAAAATATGGAATTTCAACAGTTGTTTGCTGACCAATTTAAAGCAGTTGCAGAAAAAAAATATGGTCCTGCCACGACTCGCTCTTCCAAATTGTTAGAACCAATTCATTCTAAAATTGCTGAACTTGTGGAAAAAGAAGGTTTTTCCACTCGAAGTCTGTGCAATTCAGAATATGAGTTTATTGGGGCTTACGGCTCTAAGAAAGTTGATATTGCCATTTTTAATGGTGATAAATTCGTAGGAGCTATCAATTTTAAGGGAATCCGCTCTGAATATAATAAAAATGCAAATAATTATTATGAAAATATGAAGGGCGAATCTGATTTATTTATAAATGCCGGTATCCCTATTATGCAAATAATTTTTATTCCCACTAAGGTTCATCATAAAAAGAGTAATGGTGAAGTAGTTTTTGAGACTCCTACTCAAAAAAGCAAGGATAATTATAAAAACTTTTTAGCCTATAAATCTGCTTATTGGGATTTATTAACTTTTATCCCATATTATTTTGAAGTGGATTATGACAACTTTACTGCACAATATTGTGAAGATAATATCTCTCCTTGTTTAACTGATGCAATTATGCAATTTATAGGAGGTTTAAAAGAAAATGTTTGATAAAGTAAAAAACTATGGTCAAGTTATGACACCAGATACTATTGTCAATCATATGATTGATATTTTAAATTTAACTTAGAAAGAAATTGATACGTCTCTATTTTTAGATAATAGCTGTGGTGATGGAGCATTTATTACGGGACTTTTAAATAGAGGCATTCCAAAAGAACATATTTTTGCTATTGACATTGACGCTGACGTTATCGAAAAAGTGCAAAATATGTTACCATCAGATAATGTAATTTTAGGTTCAGCTTTTAAACAAACTGAATGGTTTGATAAATTTGATTATGTTATTGGAAATCCACCATATGTGCGCATCCACAATTTAATGCCAGAGACAAAAAAAGAAATTGAACAATATTCTTATTGTTTTGGTATGTATGATTTATATTATGCCTTTTATGAAATTGGTCAAAAATTTTTGAAACCAACTGGAAGTCTACTATATATTTCTCCGCTTTCTTTTATTCAAAATGCTAGTGGTAAAAAAATGAGAGAAGATATTGAAAAAAATAATTTACTTTGGTATTTTGAAGATCTCACAAAAGAGCAATTATTTGATGGATTTTCCACATATACTGGTATTGTTGGATTATCAAAAGTAAAAACAAGTATTCAAATCCCTTGGAGTAATACTAGAGAAAAAGTTGGATTATCTTATGAAAGTCTGCAAAATGGTATCGCAACATTAGCAGACCGAATTTTTATTAAAGATAATTTTAATGATTTGGAGGATACTTTTGTCCACCCTATTATTAAAGCTGGCACCCAGGAATGGAAAGAGTGTATTGTTCCACCTCACACAGAAGAAGAATTGAAATCAGCCCCTAAAACTTACGCTTATATGTTAGCTAATAAAGAACAGCTAAAAAATCGTTCTATTACTGGTAATACAAAATGGTTTGAATTTGGTCGTTCTCAAGGCTTAGCTAATATGAATAAAGAAAAATTAGTTATTTCAACAACAATTACCCCCGATAAAATTTCTTATATAAGAGTAGGTCCAGAGGTTTTCGTATATTCCGGTTTATATGCAACTGCTGATGATTTAGATAAATTAGAAGCAGAATTAAATAGCCCAGAACTCTTGGAGTATCTAATTGAAAACGGAAAACCTATGAGGGGCGGTTATTATCAAATTACTAGCACAATGTTAAAAAATTATTAAATCGTCTTTTATAAAATTCTTATTTGATTTTTTTAAAAAAATATAATATAATATTTATAGAAAGTTAAAGATGTTATAAATTTTCCTCTTGTCCAAGAGGAGTCAAAGAGAAAAAGGAGAGTAAAATTATGAGTGATTTTCTGAACGCTATGAAGAATGCTACCAATTTCACCTACACTGAAAACGGTGCATTAACTCACAAGTCTACTGGCACTGACCTGTATGATATGTTCGCGCTGGGTGGCGCTATGCGCACTCGTTCTGACGAGGATGTTATTCTGATGTTCCAGAAGGCATATAAGGAGAACCCTGTATATGCTATGAAGTGCCTGTTCTATCTGCGTGATGTGCGCGGAGGTCAGGGTGAGCGTCGTTTCTTCCGCACTGTTATGAAGTATATGGCTAAGCATAATGCGGATGCGGTTCGTGCTATGATTCAGCATATCCCTGAGTATGGCCGCTGGGACGACCTGTATGTGTTCGTTGATACTCCTCTGGAGAAGGACGCATTTGAGTTCATTAAGGGTCAGTTGGCTCTGGATGTTCAGTGCAAGACTCCTTCCCTGTTGGGTAAGTGGCTGAAGTCTGAGAATACTAGCTCTGCGGAGTCTCGTAAGCTGGCTCATATTACCAAGACCTATATGGGTATGACTTCTCGCCAGTACCGCAAGACCCTGTCTATCCTGCGTGCCCGCATCAATATTGTTGAGCGTCTTATGTCTGAGAATCGTTGGGACGAGATTGAGTTCGATAAGATTCCTTCTCGTGCCGGTCTGATTTATAAGAATGCATTTGCGCGTCATGACATTGAGCGTGAGAAGAATGGTGCCCGCACCTATGAGGATTTCGCCAAGGATACTACCACTAAGGTAAATGCTAAGGCTCTGTATCCTTATGAGGTTGTCGATAAGGCTCTGAATCGCATGAGACGTAGCTGGAGTTCTACTGTTGCATTGGACGATACTGATCGTTTGATGATTAACAAGTATTGGGATAATCTGGCTGATTATTTCAATGGTAAGACCTTTAATGGTATGGCTATCGTAGATACCTCTGGTTCTATGTGTGGCTCTGAAGCTTCTGCTCCCATTAATGTAGCCATTTCTCTCGGTATGTACTGTGCTGAGAAGGCGAAGGGCCCCTTCCAGAATCACTTTATCTCCTTCGAGTCTAATCCTCACTTCATTGAGGTTGAGGGTGTGGATTTCTGCGATAAGGTGTATCGTGTCAGCCGTGCTCCTTGGGGTGGTTCTACCAACATTGAGGGCGCATTTGATATGATGCTGGATGTCGCTATCGCTAATCATTGTACTCAGGATGAGATTCCTCAGAACCTGATTGTGATTAGTGATATGGAGTTTAACTACTGCGTATCTTCTAATGCTTATCGTTCTTCTTGGGGCGGTGGTGGCGTTGATAACACTTTGTTTGAGAAGATGCGTGCTAAATGGGTAGCCCATGGCTATGCTATGCCTCATCTGGTGTTCTGGAATGTTCAGGCCCGTCAGAATAACATTCCTATGCGCGACGAAGCAAATGTATCTTATGTCTCTGGTATGAGTCCTGTTATCTACGAGATGCTCCTGAGTGGCAAGACCGCACAGGACCTGATGTATGAGAAGCTGGACAGTGAGAGATACGCTCCTATCCACTAAAACAGAATAAAGTAAAATAAGTAGTGTATTAAATACATTACTTATTTTTTTTTGAATTTGACAAATGCTAATAATTTTAGTATAATAAAATATATATATTTAGAGAAAGGGTATAATTTATGGCAAAAAAAATTCTTAAAGAAATTTCATTACCTCATGCATTAGTTGTATATTTAGAAAGAGTAGATTATGAAGTAAAATCTTATCAAAGTTTATTAACATTTGCGATTAATAATAATTTATATAATTCTGAAAATTTTAAAAAATATGAATAGGAATATCTTGAGAAATTTGTTGAATATGATTTATTAAAACAAGAAATTATTAATAAGTTTACTCCAGAAGAATACCGTAAATCACCTTGGGAAATTTTTTATCAAAGTGAAAATTTATGTTTTTATGAAGGGAGTCTCTAAACAATGTATAAAAAAACTTATGATTATGGACATTATTTAGAGCGATTATTTCCAGATGAAAAACGAGATATTAAACATACTGTAAAAAGTATTACATTTATAGTAACTGAAGACTGTTCTATGCGTTGCACATATTGTTATTAGCATAATAAATCTTCTAACCATATGAATTTTGAAACGGCTAAAACATTTATTGATTATTTATTATCTGGAGAAAAAGGTTTTAATTCTTATATTGATTCTAAAAATTGCTTAGGATGTATATTGGATTTTATTGGAGGAGAGCCATTCCTTGAAATAGAGCTAATAGACCAAATTGTTGATTATTTTAGAGAATAGACTTTTAAATTACATCATCCTTGGGCCACTAATTTTAGAATTAGTATTTCTTCTAATGGACTTGCTTATTTTGACCCTAAAGTGCAAAAATTTATTGAAAAAAATAAAGATGTTTTATCATTAAACATAAGTATTGATGGGAATAAAACACTTCATGATAAATGTCGTATTGACACAGAAGGAAATCCTACTTATGATAGAGCAATGGCAGCGATGAATCATTATGTTAATTATTATCATGGATATAGAAACTCTAAATTAACCATAGCTCCTGATAATGTTAATTATTTAGCTGATGCTGTTATCGAAATGATAAATAATGGTTATCAAGATATTAATCTTAATTGCACCTATGAAAAAGGTTGGGAGCCTCATCATGCAACTACATTATATTATGAATTAAAAAAAATTAGTGATTACTTATTAAAAAATAATTTAGAAGATAAAATTTTTCTCTCTATTTTAGACCCAACTTTTGGTCATGCTTTACCAGAAGATCATTTAATTAAATGGTGTGGTGGTACTGGTTTAATGATAGCTATTAATTGGAAAGGTGAAATTTTTCCCTGTCAACGCTATGCAGAAAATTCATTAGGAAATAATCAAATACCTTATACTATTGGAAATTTAAATGATGGAATAGCTGTTAATCCTATCGAATTAGAACGAGTAAAATGCTTAGATTGTATTAACCGACGTACTGAATCAACAGATAAATGTTTTTATTGTCCAATTGCTTCAGGTTGTGGAGAATGTTCTGCTTATAATTATGAAATGTATGGTACTCCAGATAAAAAAGCAACATTTATTTGTATTACTCATAAAGCGAGAGTATTAGCAATCTCTTATTTATAGAATATGACTCATCAAAAAAATAATAATGTTAATTTATATGAATTAACTATTCCAAAAAAATGGGCATTAGAAGTTATACCCGAAGAAGAATATGAAATGTTATTAAAAATATCTAAGGGGTGAGAAAGAATTGGTTGATGAATATATAACACCAAAAATTTTTAATGATTTAAAAAATGCTATCGCTGCAGAATGCGATCGTCGATGTTATTCAGGAAGTGTTAAAGATGCTTATGGAAGTAAAAGTGGAAAGTATCATAATCTAGTCGCTGATGAAATAATTACCACTGAAGATTATTTCCAATATAAAAATCCATTACAAGCTATTATTGGGACTCAAGATAGCCAACTTTCTAAAATTTTAGGAGAAAGTAGTATTTCAGCTCTTAAAGTTAGTGAAGATGTTTTAATAAAATATAAAGATTTATTTAATAAAGAAAATATTTTAATATTATAGGCATTAACTACAATATTAAAAGCTGATCCTATAACGGTTACTAATCAAGCAGGAACTCACTGTGCTGCAAGTTGTACTGGACTATGTTATTAGACTTGCACTGGTACATGTTATAATACATGTAGCGGTGGTTGTAGCGGTGGTTGTAGGGGTGGTTGTAGCGGTGGTTGTGATGGAAGTGGAGGCGGCGGTGGCGGCGATAGCAGCGGTTGTTCTGGCTGTGATAGTGGTTGTGGTGGTTTCTGTACTGGAAGCTGTCACAGTACTTGCACTAATTCTAGCGGCTCTTGCGGTAGATGTGGAAGTGGATGCGATAGCCAGTGTGCAGAAGGATGCCGTGGAAGCGCCAGCTCAAGTAGTACAGTACCTGATTAATGGAGATTAAATATGAGTGTATTAACTAAAAATGAATATCTTTTAACTAAATATTTTACTGAATTGCAAATTAATAAATCAGCTAGTGAAAATTTATGTAAAGAACTAATAGAATTATTAGATATTGGAACTGATGTATCTAATGGTTTTTTATTTAATAGATTAACTATGATGCTATTAGGAGAATATCTTACTAATGATGAAATATTTTTCCGCGAATATAAAAAATTAAAATTAAATGTTTATTTTTTATCTGAAGAACATATTAAAGATATGAAATAGCGTTTAATTGCTCTAAATCATTTGCATACTGGAGCTCTTAAAGAAGAAGTTATTCCTAATTTAAAAAATTTTATTGAAGTTGTTGAAAAATATGATGATATAAGAGATACTACTCGTAAAGGTATTTATGTTTCTTCTCTAAGTTTTTTGTACCGTCGTAATGGATTAGCTGATGACATTGAATTTACTTATTCTCTAATCAATAAAATTGATGCATTAGATGGTGTTTTAAATAGTGATTTTTCTATTCTAGACAATGTTTTAGGCGGAACGCCATATAATTTTGAGAGAGTTTAAAAGGTATAATTATTATGGAAATTAAAATTCAAGATATTAATTTTATTAATGAATTACGCAATTTAAGCGCATTAATAGATAGCCATAGTTCTGTTTTAACTCAATGTATTGAATCTAAATATAATATCAATAATGATAGTTTCCAAGTTTATCAAAATAAATATAATGAATATTGTAAAAGATTTAAAGAAAAAAAACAAGAGTTAGAAACAAAATATATTATTCCTGTTTTAGGAACTAATATTAAATATAATTGGGAATTAAATTATGACTCTGGTATTATAACTGTTAAAATTTAATTATTTAATAGGCGTATATTTTTTATACGCCTATTTTTTTATATCTACTTATAAATATCTTAAATTGATTTTTTTAAAAAAAAATAATATAATATATATAGTAAATAAATAAAAAATAAATTTTTAAGGAGATATAATACATGAGTGAAAACGGAATGATCCAGAAGGACCTTGTCCTCTCTATTAATGAGTATGCTTATGTGTTGGACCGTACCAAGGGCAATGTTTTGTGCCACGTCGGTCCTACTAAGACTTCTCTGTCCCAGTCTGATGAGCTGGTTCGATTCGATGTTCGAACCAAGAAATTTGTTCCCTGTTCCTATAATGAAGCCATTTATCTGTTTGCCTCTGCTCCGGAGAATTGGTATTTGGTTCTGAAGAACCCCACTCATAGTGGCAAGCGTCCTACAATCGGCACTTCTAACAATCTTCCTGAAGATATTGATGTTGGTTGTAAGATTAACATTCGCGGCCCTGTGTCTTTCGCTCTGTATCCCGGCCAAATGGCTAAGGTTATCCAGGGCCACGCTCTTCGTACCAACCAGTATTTGCTGGCTCGTGTTTATGATGCCGAGAAGGCCAAGAGTGAAGGCGGACAAGTAGTAGATGCCGAAGGTAATGTAATTGTTGAAGAGAACAAGAATTATGTCAATGGTCAGATTCTTGTTATCAAGGGCACTGACATTTCCTTCTATATTCCTCCTACTGGTATTGAGGTTATCCCTGTCCAGAACCAGGAGAAGAAGGGTTATGTGCGTGATGCGGTCACCCTTGAGCGTCTGGAGTATTGTATTTTGAAAGACGAAGATGGTAATAAGCGTTATGTCCACGGCCCCGAAGTGGTGTTCCCTGAGCCTACTGAGAGTTTTGTGACCAGCCCCAAGGGTGGTTATATTTTCCGCGCTATTGAGCTGTCTCCCATTTCCGGCATTTATGTAAAGGTAATTGCCGAGTATAAGGATGATAAAGACCCCAAGATTATTCATCCTGTTGGTGAGGAGCTGTTCATTACTGGTAATGACCAGATGATTTATTATCCTCGTCCTGAGCACGCCATTATCAATTATGACGAGAAGATTCTCCATCACGCTATCGCAATTCCCAAGGGTGAGGGCCGTTATGTAATGAATCGTCTGACTGGCGAGATTACCACTGTGAAGGGCCCTGCTATGTTCCTGCCCGACCCCAGAACTCAAGTGATTGTTAAGCGTAAGTTGAGCGACCGCCAGTGTAATCTGTGGTTCCCCGGCAATCAGGCTGTCCTGGATTATAACCGTGGACTGTCTGAGAAATCTGTAGAAAAGGCGATGAAAAACAAAAACATTGTCAATACTGCAGATTTGGATACTCTGTATTCTGCATCTGCAAGTACCAGCGACACTGGTTATGTAAAGACTCTCGCCTATCTGGAGAGTAATGCTTCTATTTCTCGTGGCACTTCCTATACCAAGCCTCGTACTATCACCATTGACTCTAAGCTGGATGGTGTTGTAAGTGTTGACATTTGGACTGGTTATGCGGCCAATGTCATTTCCAAGAATGGCGAGCGTAAGGTTATTTGCGGTCCTCAGACTATTCTGTTAGATTATGACCAGACCTTCGAGGAACTCCAGTTGAGCACTGGCAAGCCCAAGACCACTGATGTTCTGGAACATACGACCTTCCTGCGCTATGAGAATAACAAGGTATCTGATATCATTAGTGTCGAGACTAAGGACTTCGTAAAAGCTGATGTAAAGGTCAGTTATTGCGTTGATTTTGATACCAAGTATATGGATAAGTGGTTCTCTGTTGATAACTACGTCAAGTATCTGTGTGATCGCGTTCGTTCCCTGATGAAGCGTGAGGCTAAGAAATATGCCATTGAGGAGTTCTATCAGAATTATTCTGATATTGTTCGTAATGTGGCTATTGATTATCAGGATACTGCTTCTGAAACTGAGAGCGGTCATATTGGTCGTTTCTTCCCCGAAAATGGTATGTTTATTAAGGATTGCGAAGTTCTGAGTATTCGTGTTGAGTCTGATATCGCTGAAATTTTGGACGAGCATCAGAAAGATATGGTTGAGAAGAGCCTGGAATTGACCAATGCTGAGTCTCGCGTAAAGGTGGCCGAAGCCCTGTTTGAGGCTGAGAAGCGTGAGAATGAACTGGCAAGCACCAAGTTGATTAACCGTATGAATCTTCAGCGCGAAGAGGCCCTGCGTAAGTTGGAAATCCAGAGCGAGGTTAATCGTAAGACTGATGCTGAGAAGCAAGCAGCAAAGCAGGCTGAGCAGGATATGCAGGCTGTTCTGGATGCTATTCAGGAGGCTGGATTGGAGCGTAAGCGTAAGGAGGCTGAGCAGACTCTGAATATCAAGATGTCTGAGGCTCAGATTGAAGCCGCTAAGAAGCAGGCATATGCCGATTCTGTGGTCAAGATTATGAATTCTATCACTCCTGAACTCACCGCTGCGTTGGAATCTAAGGCTAATGCTGATGTATTCAAGGGTATCGCAAATGGTATCGCACCTTATGCGATGGCTAATAATGAGTCTGCGGCTGACTTCGTTAATACTCTGCTGAGAGGTACCACTCTTGAAGGTATTGTCGATAGAATCACCAAGAAAGACACAACTAACGAGTAATCGTTCTGATATATAAGAAATCAAGGGATAAGTGAAAACTTGTCCCTTGATTTTTTTATATTTTTATGATATAATATTTATATAAGATAAGAAAAGGAGATATTAGAAATGACCAAAGCCGAACTCGTCTATGAAGTATTGAACCAGTATTCTTGTGTGAGTGCTAAGGAACTCTCTATGTGGATTAAGCGGACTAAGGGTATTGATATATCTCCTCAGTCAGTGAGTGGTGTATTGAGAACTCTCACTGTTAAAGGTAAGGTTGGCTGTTCCAATTGTGGTAATGGCGCTACCGTATACTGGTGCCGGAATGATAATTGGAAGAAGGTGCGAGAATGATAAAATTATGGGTTGATGATGTACGCCCCGCACCGAAAGGCTATACTTGGCTTAAAAGTGTTAAGGGAGCGGAAACTCTTCTTCTATATTTTAAATATAATAATATAGAAGATGAAATTCTCATTGACTTAGACCACGATGCTGGTGAGTATGCTTGGGATGGGGGCGATTATATTAAATTGCTCGACTGGCTTGAAGCTGAAAATATGGTTGATGCAGGATTTGCCTTTCATATTCATAGTATGAATCCAGTAGGAATCCAAAATATGAGAGCAATTATTCAGAAAAATGGGTGGCGAGAAGTATGAATGAAATTAAATTGGGTTGGCTTAGTCCAACAGCAGAAATGGTAGAATGTAATGCTTATGAGCATATCCAAACCGCATATGATATTTTGGATAAAAATTATGATATGGGCTATGTATTTAATCCTGATGATGTGCTTGTAGATTTGGGTTGGGTACATATCTGCCGAGGGTCTATGTTAGACCACGATTATCATTTCTATTGGAATATTAACCGTTTTCTGACGCCTGAGCAAATTCAGTACTTGAAGCCTTATTTTGAAGATGAAAATGTGCCGATTGATGAGGTTGAAAGGGATATATTTTTTGACAGATTGGAGTTAATGTAATGCCCAAACGAAATTTCGATAAAAATCTCCAAAATGTCCGAAATATCGCTCACGCGGTCAAAGATGAAATCGCGCTCAAACAATGTGAGGCTCTTGGCAATTCTCTTCGCATTAAAACAGAACGCTTACTTCGTCAAGGGCGGTCAATAACAGAAATTTCTTATCGCACTGATAACGCTCTCAAACGTATTGCTTCTCATACTCTCAAATCTCGTCAATATACAATATATAAAATTATAGAAGAAACACTCGACGAAATACTTCCTCCTGTAATTAATCAAACGTTTGAAGAGTTCGCCGATGTTAGTAAAATTTATAGAGGTGATAACTATGCCGAAATTCTTCGTAGTGAGCGACGTCCATGGATTCTATGATGAACTGCTGAATGCTCTGGACGATGCTGGGTTTGACCCTGAAAACACTGACCATTATCTGATTTCCTGCGGTGATAACTTCGACCGTGGACCTCAGAATCTGGAAGTTCAAAAATTCTTCATCCGTACTCCTCGTACAATTCTGATTCGAGGCAATCATGAAGACCTGTTTGATTGGGCGGTGCGCGATGGTTTTACAATGCGTGATATTCAAAATGGCACATATCAGACCATCCAAGAGTTGGGTAGAGCCAAAATTCCTGAGCATCAGTGGGCTTCTCAGGATGAAATTACAGAATATGCCTATCGTACAACTCGTGGTTTCTTCGACCGCATGGTTGATTATTTCGAGACTGAAAACTATATTTTTGTTCACGGTTGGATTCCTGGCAATTTAAAGTCTCCTGACCATCAGTGGCGTAGAGCGACTAAAAATCAATGGGAGAAAGCACGTTGGGATAATGGTATGGAGCGCGCAATGAAAGGTCATATTGAGCCAGGTAAAACTATTGTATGCGGACATTGGCATACCTCTTGGGGCCATCATCGTCAAGATGGAACGCCTGAATGGGGGGTAGATGCTGATTTTAGCCCATATTATGACAAGGGCATTATTGCAATTGATGCTTGCACCGCTTATTCCCACAAAGTAAATTGTATTGTTCTTGAAGATAAATTTTTAAAGGAGATTGACTAATGATTACACTGTTAATTGTATTAACCATTGGTTTATTTATTTGGTTATTTATTTGGTGGTTAATTTTTAATAGTCCCACCGATTCAGACCGTCCTCATTGTTTTCTCTCATTTCATCGCTTCAAGACTCTCTATAATTTAAATGAGGATAGATATTGTTATACTTGCCATGATTATAGTGATTTTGCCCACTTGTATCTTAACAAGTATCCTGAACGAGATTATTTATGTGCGGAAGTTCAAATTAAATTCCATTTTATCAGTTTTTTATTCTTCCTCGTCTGGAATATGCTCCGTAATATCCAAGAGAAGAGAAGTGAGAAAAATCACGGTCTTGAATTGGTGCTGACTCGTGGTAAGGAAGATATTGAGATGATTCGCGCTCGCGCTGAGAAAGAGATTCGTGAAGCGGAACGTATTAATAATAAGGTAAAAGAAAATATTGAAAAAGCAAAACATGACCGTGAAATTAGATTAACATTAAACAATGAAGAAACGAAATGGGGAGAAATAAAAAATGATTATTTGCGCGGCAATTAAAGATACTCGCACCGACGCGGTTTTCGGCGGTATCCGCCACGGGTTCATCTATTCTGCGATGCATGATGCGGGCATCACTCCTCCTCATGAGAAGGCTATTGAAGGTTTTCTTGATGAAAAAGGCAATTTCTATGACCGCTATGAAGCATATGATATTGCTATGACTAACGGCCAAATGAGTGCCACCGCTCGTCATTATAAAATGGACAAAGGCGAACGAGAGTTATTTTCGGAGGATTTATATTAAAATGAAAGTTAGAGTAGAATTTGAGTGTGAAATATATTCAGATAAATATACCCCATGGTTTGCCGTTAATGATGAAATTGAGCATACCAATTTCGAGTGTGTGGAAAACCTTAAAGTGTTTGATACTGAAACAGGAGAAGAACTTTAAGACGGAGGTAGAGTAATGGCTGAATACATAAAGCGGGAAGCTGTAATCAACCGAATTAAGGAATATGCGGCAGACGTGTATGGTGTTGATTTAGATGACCCCTTGCAATTCGCGGGACATAGCGTGAGAGAAAATTTTTGTGAGGGGCTGTATGAAGCAACAGAATTGGTTGACGCCATTCCCGCCGCTGATGTCGCCCCGGTGGTGCATGGACGGTGGATAGCGACGTATGATGAGTTTTGCAGTTGCTCATTATGTAAATATCCCGTTCATGCCGCTTGGAGTCAAACAAATTACTGCCCTAATTGTGGTGCGAAGATGGACGGAGGTACTACTGATGAATTGTGATGATTATTTTAATCAAATCGCAAAACCTGGCAAGTGTGAAGTGTGTGGAGCGGAAGAGCCAGTTGTAGTTTTATCCTCTTCATTTGGTCCTTGTAGTTGCGCCTATTGTAAAGAGTGTTATGATTTTAATCTTGAACCTTATTACCTATGCGTCTCTACTGTTTGGTCTTGTGGTTGGGATAATATGTCAGAACGAGCCAAAAATATTGTCGAAAAATCTCTCATTAAAATTGGTAAAACCTTCGATGAAATGATGGAAGATGTTAATAAGATGGATCAAGATTATCTAGACTGGTGCAATAAAACAACTGAAAATGATAGGGTAGAGGGCTAATTCTCTACCCTATTTTTGATTTTTGAAAAAATTTATGATATAATATTTATATAAGTTAAAGGAGTGATAAATATGGATGCCGTTAAACAATCTCTGTATGCTCATTATAAAGAGTCTCTGGAATATTTCCATAAGCGGAATATTGTTGGTTTGTTCCTTCAAGGTAGCCAGAACTACGGTCTTGCTTACGAGAACAGCGATGTTGATACCAAGCTGATTGTTCTACCTAGTTTTGATGAAATTGCATTCAATAAGAAGCCTGTAAGCACTACTCACATTCGAGAGAATGAGGAGCACATCGACTTCAAGGATATTCGGTTGTATATGCAGACCTTCCGGAAACAAAATTTAAACTTCCTCGAAATTCTCTTCACTCCTTATAAGATTGTCAATCCTGATTATGCTCCTTATTGGGATGAGCTTGTTAAACATCGGGAAGATGTCGCTCATTATAATCTCTATCGGGCTGTAAAGAGTATGAAAGGTATCGCTCTGGAAAAATATCATGCTCTTCAACATGAATATCCTAGCAAAGTCGATGTTCTTGCTCAGTGGGGTTATGACCCTAAACAACTGCATCACCTGCTCCGTGTTGAAGAATATTTAATGCGGTATATGGAAGGTGAACCCTATGAAGATTGCCTTCAGCCAAGAGATAAAGAATATTTAATCTCTGTTAAACGGGGTTTATATAATGTTGATGAAGCAGTTGCTAAGGCTAATGAAGCCATGAAGCATATCACTGAGTGCGCCGACGCATTTTGTGAATCTCATCCTGATGAATATAATAAAAAAACTGATGAACTTCTGGATTTTGTCCAATATCAGATTATGAAAAAATGTGTGAGTGAGGAATTGAAAAATGCTTGATGGAATAACATTGCTTGATACTGGCACTAAAGTAGTTTCATATACTTGGGGTTGGAGCTGGGGCGGATTTATTGCAGCAATATTTACGATATTTCTTATTGTTGTATCTATTATATGTATGATTGATGGCACTGGAGGAGACATATTTTTTATTGCTGCAATATTTGTTGGAATGCTTAGCTTATTTATTTTTGCTCATGCCAAACCAGCTAAAACAATTACTACTTATAGTGTTATGATCGATGATTCTGTATTAATGACAGAATTTTACGATAAATATGAAGTCCTTAATATACAAGGAAAAATTTTTACAATTACTGAAAGAGAGGATACGGATTAATGGAAGTTGAATTAACTCTGTAGGATGTCGAACATCTAGAGTCTAAAATGGAGGATCTTGTTGGTTGGATGACTGCCAATATGTCTTCCTTCGCTGCTATCGCATTCGCGGTCACCGTTCTAGGTAACGCAATTGAAGATGCTAAAAAGCAACTTACTGATCTTGCTGAAACTGATGAAGATTATGCCACTGATTCTGCTGATGAATGCGAATGTGCTGTGTGTGATTGCGTTGAGGGGGAAATGTAATTGGCCTCTAAAGTCCTTGATATGATTAATAAGGAAGCCAATCGCCAATACAATAATATAGAACTAATCGCTAGCGAAAATTTCGTTAGCGATGAAATTCTATATGCGGTTGGCTCCATTCTCACAAATAAATATGCCGAAGGCTATCCCGATGTAGAAGATACCGCGGGCCAGCATGGGCGATACTACGGAGGATGCCAATATGTGGACGAGATTGAAGATTATTGTCGCAAAATGTGGCAAAAAGCGTTCAATACTGATTATCATGTCAATGTTCAGCCCCATAGTGGCGCTAATGCTAATTTTGCTTCTTACTTGGCTGTTTTGAAACCAGGAGACACAGTTCTATCTATGAGCCTTGAAAATGGTGGTCATTTGAGTCATGGACTTAAAGCTAATGTGAGCGGAAAATTATATAATTTCGTACATTATGATGTTGATGAAAATGGATTAATTGATTATGATGATTTAGCGAAAAAAATTGACCGATGGAGACCTCAGTTAATTATTGCTGGGGCTAGTGCTTATCCCCGTCAAATTGATTTTCAAAAAATTTATGATATTATCCAAGAGGTAAAAAAGGAATATGAAGATTCATACAATCCCTATTTTATGGTTGATATGGCGCATATTGCTGGATTAATTGTGGCTGGCGACCATCCATCTCCATTCGGCCTCGCCGATATTATTACCACGACAACTCATAAAACTCTGCGCGGACCTCGGGGCGGTTTAATCTTCTGTAAGCCTGAACTCGCCAAGAAAATTGATAGCGCGGTTTTCCCCGGTTTGCAGGGCGGACCTCTTGAGCATGTTATTGCTGGAAAAGCAATTTGCGCGGAAGAGGCTTGTACTCAAGAATATAAAGATTATATCCATCAAGTAGTTAAAAATTGTAAAGCGATGGCTGACCATTTTACTGAATTGGGTTATGATGTAATTACTGGAGGGACAGATAATCATCTGTTTCTGTTGGACTTCTCTAGCAAGTTCCCAACTATCACTGGCTTAGCTGTGCAGAACAAACTTGATGAATTTGGTATAACGCTCAACAAGAATACAGTTCCTAATGAAAAACGTAGTCCAAAAATTACAAGTGGTGTCCGCATTGGTACTGCCGCAATGACTACCAAGGGTTGGAAAGAATCAGATTTTATCTGGTGCGCCGACCAAATTGACTACATTATCAAAAAAATGGCTGAAAAAGAGTAAGGAAATGGTTTAAACCATTTCCTTATTTTTTGATTTTTTTATAAAAATATAATATAATATATATAGAAAGTTAAGAAAGGATTGATTTAATATGTCTGAGCACGTTGGATACGTCGTTAAAGTTGAAAAGCTGCGTCCTCATACTAATGCAGACCGCCTTCAGGTAGCTACCTTCTTCGGAAATGATACCTGTGTAGGCCTGGACGTAAAGGCTGGCGATATTGGTGTTTATTTCCCTACCGACCTCCAGCTGGATTATGATTTCTGCGTTCAGAATCATCTTCTGCGTAAGCTGATTGATGGTACTCCTGATAAGGGTTATATGGACCCCAATAAGCGCAATGTTTCTACTATCAAGCTGCGCGGTGAGAAGTCTGATGGTATTTATGTGAATATCTCTGATTTCGATTACTGTTTCGATGATGATGCTTCTAAGTATTTGAAGGTTGGCGACACTATTAGCGTCGTTAATGGCCATTCTATTTGCCAGAAGTATATCCCTCATTCTAATAAGCAAACTGGCAATCTTACTGGGGGCAATCGTACTCGCAAGAAGAAGGCTCCTATTGCTCCTCTCTTCACTGAACACGCAGATACTGAGCAGCTGGCCTATAACCTTGGCGCATTCCAGGCTGGTGACCAGATTGAAATCACTCTGAAGATGCATGGTACTTCTCAGCGCACTGGCTATCTACCTGTGTTTAAGGGTTATAAGCGTTCTCTGTGGGATAAGATTATGAAGCGTGATGGCACTCCTATCTATGAGTGGGGTTATGTGTCTGGTACTCGTCGCACTGTTCTGGAGAATTTTGATGGCGGTTTCTATGGTTCTAACCTGTTCCGTGAACAGCATTCTAAATTCTTCGAGGGTAAGCTCCACAAGGGTGAAGAGGTTTATTACGAGGTCGTTGGCTTCACTGACACTGGTACTCCTATTATGGCATCCGCGGCGAATAAGAAGCTGAACGATAAGGCATTTATCAAGCAGTATGGTGAAACTACTACCTTCTCTTATGGCTGCGATGCTCCTCAGTCTGAACTCTATGTTTATCGTATGACTATGACTAATGAGGATGGCGATGTAGTAGAATATTCTCCTGACTTTATGCGTTATCGTTGTGAGCAGATGGGTTGTAAGACTGTTCCTGTTATGTGGAAGGGCTTCATTCCTGCGGACGAAACTCTGGAAGAGTGTTATGACTGTAATGGTGAGTGGGGCACTTGGAGGGTTGTCCGTAAAAACACTCCCGGCGAGTGGATTATGAATATGGCAGAGCAGTATTATGCTGGTCCTGACCCCATCGGCAAGACTCATACTCGCGAGGGTGTAGTTGTTCGTATCATCAATAAGCCTAAGTTCTGTGCCTACAAGCATAAGAATTTTGAATTCAAGTGTTTGGAAGGTCTGGTAAAGGCAGAAGCTGAGGCTCCTGATATGGAGGAAGCACAGGATGAAGTATGACCCTGTAAAAGTTCCGCTCGATTCAGCAATGGTCGAGCGGAACACTCGAAATGAATGTATCAATGAAATTCGTCCTCGTATTCCAGAAGCATTATGGGATAGAATTTCAGAGGAATTAGTCCGCGACCAATGCCTAAGTTTATGGACTTGTTGCATTGAATGTATTGAAGAAATGGCTGAGGCTTGGGAAGAACAGAATGGTGAAAACCTTGTATGGGTGCCTGGCCACTATGAAGTCCAGAAGGAGAAAGATTAATGGAGAAAAATATTACTCTAAGCGAAGATAAATTTAAGCGCATTTATTGCGGTTATCTGAAATATTTGGCACTTCAAAATGGCGGCGTCGATAACTGGTCATGGTATGGAGATTCACTTGGTGATTTTTTGAAAGAGTGTTATTTAGAAAATCATCCTGATAAAACTCTTGAGGATCTTTTTGATGAAGATTATGATTTTGACACGGTTGTTGATGAAGATTTAGAGCGTGGAAATTTTTAATTATGATTAATTTACATTTTCATAAAACAGAGCCTGTTCCATTTTATGTCAATACAGTTTTTTCTCTCTATAGATGCAGCAAATGTGGTAAAGTATTATTGGTAAATCGCTATACTGGATACCGCAAATGGCTATCAGAAGAAAAAGCAGTATACTAGGCTCATAAATCAAAAACAGAGCTATAAGCTCTGTTTTTGATTTTTTATAAAAAATATATTATAATATATATAGAAAGTTAAGAAAGGAATTGATAAATATGATGTTTATTATTTCGATCCTGTTGGTTGGCGTGTTGTTTCTGGTGCCGTCTGCCGTATGCACCTGGCTTTGGGGATTAATTCTTGTCCCTATGTTTAACATTGAGCCAATCAGTTTTTGGAGTATGTATGGTTTGATTTGGATGATGCAGCTTATGACTGGCAGCCTCTTTGAAGACATTGCTCTGTCTAATTCCTATCTTAACAATGAATTGTTTGATAATATAAAATTTGACAAGGAAGATGAGGATAAGTAATGTTTGAAGAGCACGCATTTTATTGTATGAAGTGCGGCCATCGAGGTATTCCGTTAGCTCGACGCACAAGTCATCAACACGAACGTTTCCATCGCAAGAAATTATATTGTCCCTATTGTAAGGAAGAAGTCAATCATATCGAATGCAAGAATGAGACTGACATTGAAGAATTTTTGAAAAATTTTAACGAAGGGGTGTATGCGAATGAAGTCGAAGACTCTGTGGCTCATTGCCGGAGTGCCTGGAAGTGGTAAATCCACTTTCCTTGCGAATCAGAATAAGCCTAACGCAAAGATTATTTCTCGTGATGCTATTCGTTTTAAACTCCTTGGGGATGGAGATGCCTATTTCAAGAATGAAGATACCGTCTGGAATATGTATGTAGATGCTATTAAAGATAGCCTTCAGGAAAATGAACATACTGTTCTTGATGCTACTCATTTGAATGAACGTTCTCGTAATAAGATTCTTGATCGTTTGAATTTAAATGATGTTAATATCAATGTCATTTATTTTAAGGTTCCTCTGAATGTATGCATTGACCGGAATGCTCAGCGGACTGGCCGAGCTCATGTGCCGACTGATGTAATTACCAAAATGTATGCTTCTTACCGCTACCCCACCTTTAATGAAAAATACCATTATAATCGTATCCTTGAGGTCGATGAAAATGGAAATATTAATGAATGGAGTGATAAGTAATGGCGATTTTCGCTACGTCAGATATGCACTTCGGGCATGACCGAGAATTCGTCTGGAAGGTTCGTGGATTTAATTCCATCCAAGAGATGAATGATGAATATGTAAATCGTTGGAACAGCGTCGTTAGCGCCGAAGATGATGTTTATTGTCTGGGCGATTTGATGCTGGGCGACCCTTCTAATATTGAGTATATTAAGAAACTCAATGGTAAAATCCATATTGTATATGGTAATCATGACACTAATAATCGGCGCAAGATGTATGCCGAGCTTCCTAATGTAGTAGAAACTGCTTGGGCAATTATGTTAGATTATAAAAAATATCATTTTTTCATGACCCATTTCCCTTGCCTGACTGGCAATCTGGAAAAAGAGAGTTTGAAGCAATGTACTTGCAATTTGTTTGGACATACCCATCAGACTACCAATTTTTATAATGATTTGCCATTTATGTATCATGTTGGAGTTGATTCTCATGATGGCTATCCTGTAAGTCTTGATATTATTATCGAGCAAATGAATGCCAAAGTAAGAGAATGTCGTTCTTACCTTGATGAAGAGGAAACAATTCCTGCTCCGGTAGAGCGCAAATCTCCTGATTTCCCCGCACGTTTGGCTCAAAAGCAAATGCTAGAGGAGCATAAAGCAACTGTTCGTTGTGATAAGTGCGTATATAGTGCATGGTTCTGTGGTCAAAATCCCACTGACTGCCATGAGTATCGTCGCGACCCGCCTGATGGTGGTTATTATGGCTAATTATTAAAATATCAAATGTATACCAAAGTCTATAAAAGGCTTGATATAAAAAATTAAATATTCAAGGAGAAACAAATGGAAATTCTAACTACTATTTTGCCTTATCTTCCCATTGTCCTGATTGTAATTGTGGCTCTGATTATTCTCAAAGCTGGATACGTCAAAGCCCCTCCTGATACAGCATTGATTATCTCTGGTATGCATAAGAAACCAAGAGTTCTCATTGGTAAGGCTGGTATCAGAATTCCCTTCTTCGAGCGAGTAGATAATTTGTCTCTCGGCGCCATTCAGATTGATGTAAAGACTGGGTCAGCCGTCCCCACTGCAGAGTATATTAATGTTAGAGTTGATTCTACGGTATCTGTTCGTGTTGGTCAAAATCCTGAGATGATTGCTCTTGCCGCTCAAAACTTCCTTAATGTAGACCGTGATACGATTGCTCGAAAGATTAATGACCTTCTGGAAGGTAATATTCGTGAAATTGTTGGTCAGATGAAGCTGACTGATATGGTCAGCGATCGTAAGCTGTTTAGTGAAAAGGTGCAGGAAAACGCAGTACCCGACCTGGCTCGCTATGGTTTGGAGCTGATTACATTCAATGTTCAGAATTTCTCTGATGATAACGATGTAATTACTAATTTGGGTATCGACAATGTTGCTCAGATTAGCAAGAACGCTGCAATCGCTAAGTCTAATGCTGAGCGTGAAATTGAGGTTGCTAAGGCTGAGAATGCCAAGCAAGCCAATGATGCCAAGGTTAAGGCTGCTGAGGATATTGCTACCCGCAATAATGATTTGGCTATCAAGCAGGCACAGCTTCAGCAAGAGGCTGATACACGTAAGGCACAGGCTGCCGCAGCAACTGGCATTGAGGAAGAGAATCAGCGCAAGATTAAGGAAGTTGCCGCAACTAATGCTAATATCGCTAAGGCAGAGCGTGAAGCCGAGCTGAAGCAGAAGCAGATTCAGTTGAAGGAGTACGAGCTGGATGCTCTGGTTCGTAAGCAGGCTGAGGCTGATAAGTTTGCGGCTGAGAAGCAGGCTGAGGCTGATTTGGTTCGTCGCCAGAAAGAGGCTGAGGCTAAGGCCTATGAGGCTGTGAAGAGCGCCGAGGCTAAGAAAGCCCAGGCTGATGCAGACCGATATGCCGCTGAGCAGCAAGCCGCTGGTATCCAGGCAGTTGGTGCCGCTGAGGCCGCAGCTATTGAAGCTAAGGCTGAAGCGCAGAAGAAGATGGGCGAAGCATCCATCATTGAGATGTACTTCAAGGCGTTGCCTGATGTAGTCGCAAGCGCAGCAGCTCCTCTGGCTAAGGTTGATAAGATTGTCCAGTATGGCGATGGAAATTCAACCAAGCTGGTCAAGGACGTAATGACTTCTGCCAACCAGATTATGGAAGCTATGGCAGACAGTGGTATTGACATTAAGGATATGCTAACCTCTGCCCTGAAGAAGAAAGATTAATTTTATAGACCGCTGATTAATTTCAGCGGTCTATTTTTATACTCTTGGGTATAATCAACTAATTGCATCCGTGATTTTTTTAGATTTAATAGATATAAAAAATAAAGGAGGCATTAGTATGGTAAATATAATGTCAAAAAGTGGACACACTACATATGGATTGACAGAATATGTTCTTGACGAAGAAAAAGAAGTAAATAATTTATCAGTCCTCGATGCACCTGGTTCTACTGCATATATTATTGCTACTGGTAATAGTTATATTTTATCAGGTGGAAGTCGCACTTGGAAAAAAATGAAATTAGTAAGCGCTGGTGGAAGTGGAAGTAGTGCTGAAGCAGAAGCCCGTATTGCTGAGTTAGAAACTCAAGTTGCTGAATATCAAGCAAAAGAAGCTAAAGCAACTAAGTAGATTAATGAATTAACTGCTACAATCCAGGAGCAAAAAAATACATTAACTGAAAAAGAAACTCAAATTACTACATTACAAACAAATTTAAATAATAAAGAAACTGAGCTTAATACAACTAAATCAGAATTAGCTACGGCTAATGAAAAAGTAGAAAAATTGAGTGATGTTAAAGTTGAAGGAGATACCTTAGTATTGCCTGATGATTTGATTGATACAGTAGAGGAGGGCTAATATGAATATTTCTAAAATTAAAATTAAAGGACAAGTTTATAATATTGTCGATGCTAATGCATATGTTGCAGAAGTAAATGGCGAAAGATATGCCAGTTTAAATGAAGCAGTTATCGCTTGCGGAACTACTCCATCTACTATCACCTTAGTCGGTAATGAAGTTATGAGTGCTCAAGTCGTAATTGGGGATGGACAAGATATTACACTCAATTTAAACGGAAAATCGCTAACCGCGAAACCTAATTGGAATTTCAATTCTGGTCTATTAGCCATTCATCACGGCGGAACTCTAACTATTAATGGTGAAGGTGAAATTTTTGGAGTAAGTCCTGGTGGTTGTGTATATTGCGGTATTGTTTTAACAGTTGATAAAACTGATAATGATAATTCTAAACCTGCTAAATTAATTGTTAATGGTGGACATATTGTTGGTCAATGTTATGGTATCAGTGGAAATGGTTCTAATGCTGGTCGTGGAAATACTGAATGTATCATTAATGGCGGGTTAATTGAAGCTTCAAGTATTATCACTGGAGAAGATAATTGTGGTTATTATCAACCTCAATTTAATGGTAAAATGACATTTAATGATGGCGTAATCCGTGGACGTTCAGCTATTGAAATTCGTAGCGGAGATTTTACTATGAATGGTGGTATTGCTGAAGCCTATGGTTTTGCTAATGAATGTATGGTAAAAAATGGCAGTGGCCCGACCTCAAAAGGTGTAGCAGTTGCTATTGCTCAACATTCTACTAAACAACCTATTAATGTAATTATTAATGATGGTCAATTAATTGCTGAATGCCCATTTTTCGAGGGGAATCCTATGGGTAATGATGAATTATCTATTGCTACTGTAAAAGCTGAAATTAATGGCGGTTCATTCCGCACTGTTGGTGCTGGTAGCGAACCATTCCACGCAGTTGATTTAACTGAATTTGTAAAAGGTGGAGAATTTGTTCATTATTTCACAGATAAAAAATATTTAGATCCAGAAAAATTTGATATAGATAATTGGCAATCTTTATAATCTAAATGGGAGAGAATAAAAATTCTCTCCCATTTTTTTTATTTGTTCCCGACTTCGGTCGTAATTTCGATTCATCACACCTATAGCAATTTTTTGACCAAATAGCAACTATTTGCATTTTCCTATATTTTTTGATATAATATAAATATAAATAATAATATAAGGAGAATCATATGAAAACTTCTTTTGAATATGATAATGGTCAAACTCTATGCGTAATTGAGTATAAGGACCATTACTTCGTAGGATAGGCTCACTGTCATCCAGATGATGAAGATTTTATGAGTGAAAAAACTGGGTGTTTTATTGCTGAGTCTCGCGCTCATCAAAAATATTTAAAATTTGTAAAAAATTGTGAAATTTTACCAAAATTAGAAGCATTAAATCATCTTAAATCAACATTAGCAGTCTGGGAAAGTGATACCCCTAATTATTTTTCAAGACGATTAAATTCTGAAATTAAAAATCTTGAAGAAGATTTAATGATGTGTAAACGTGCTATTGCTAATGAACAATAGTATCTACATGGGTATATTAAAGAAAAAGATAAATTATATAAAAGAATTCGTCTGAAGAGCGAAGCAACGGACAATTCAAATTAATATTCGTATCTAAAAATTTAAATTTAGAAACGGAAGGGTGAATATACTATCGAATATTTATTAGTTTTTCTCGCTGGCATAATTTTTTCTGATTATATTATTCCTTGTTTTGATGGATTACTTAAAGTATTTTTAACTTGGTTAGAATGTCCTAAACAAGCATGTGCTGAAAAAATCTCTGAGAGCGAGGCTCGCATCAAGGCCCTTTCTAATCCTACTGCAACAGTTAAAAAAATCGGTTTTATTGTTGAAAAGAAAGAAGAATCTAAAACAGAAGAGGAAGATACTGAATGATAAAAACAAGACAATTCTATGATACCTGTAGCCTGCTTCTGAGAGCGGGGAATTTGTTTGATGAACCAGAAGATTTTATTATTTCTTCAATTACATTACAAGAATTAGAAAATATAAAAACATCAACTAATAAAGATGATAATGTAAAATTTTCAGCTCGTCAACTTCTCCACGATTTAGATGAGCATTTTGGTCAATATTTAATTATTAACTACCAAAATACATATGCTCAAAATATAACACAAAGAGATTTTGAATTAACCAATGATACAAAAATTCTTAGTTGTTATTTGGAATGTGTGCGATTATTTCCAGAAGAAAAAATAGTATTTATTACTAATGATTTAGCCTTAAAAAGTATCGCACGAGTATTTACTTCTAATATCCAATCATTAGAAGAAGATAAACCTGACAATTATACTGGATATAAAGAAATTACTATGTCCGATGATTGTATGGGTGATTTTTATACCAATCCAAGTGAAAACGAATGGAATCTTCAGGTAGGCGAATATATCCTTGTTAAAAATACAGAAGGAGAAATTGTAGACCGCTTATGTTGGAATGGTGAATATTATCGACATTTAGATTATAAATCATTTAATTCACGATGGTTCGGTGAAGTCAAGCCAATTAAAGGGGATGCTTATCAATAGCTCGCTTGCGACAGCTTAGTAAATAATAAAATTACTATGTTAAAAGGCCCAGCAGGAACAGGTAAGACTTATCTTGCTCTTGGATTTTTACTACATATGCTTGACCGCGGCCAAATTGATAAAGTTATTATTTTCTGTAATACCGTAGCGACTAAAAATTCTGCTAAACTAGGTTTTTATCCTGGTAGTCGAGATGAAAAACTTCTTGATTCTCAAATCGGCAATCTATTAATTAGTAAATTAGGAGATAGAATTGCAGTTGAAGAATTAATGGATCGTGAAAAATTAATTCTATTACCTATGTCAGATATTAGAGGTTATGATACTACTGGTATGAATGCTGGTATTTATATTTCAGAAGCTCAAAACCTTGATATTACTCTAATGAAATTAGCCTTACAGCGCATTGGCGAAGATAGTATTTGTATTATTGACGGCGATGCTTAGACCTAGGTTGATGACGTACATTTTGCTGGTGCAAATAATGGTATGCGTCGAGCTTCTAAGGTATTTAGAGGTAGCGATGTATATGGTGAAGTAGAATTAAAAACTATTCATCGTAGTAAAATTGCAGAAATTGCTCAAAAAATGTAATAAGCCAATATAGAGGCGCTCTTCGGAGCGTCTCTTTTTATATATAATTTTTTAAAGAGAGGAATGATTAAATGACTGCTATTGAAAAAGCTTGGCGTGAATACGTCGTTTATTTAGCTCAGTCATATATTGGATGCAAAGAATCTGATGGTAGTCATAAAAAAATTGTAGATTTATACAATTCTCATAAACCATTAGCTCGTGGTTATGCATTAAAATATACTGACTCTTGGTGCTCTGGATTCGCATCTGCTATAGCAATTAAAGCTGGATTAACAGATATTATTCCAACAGAAGTAGGATGTGAGAAACATGTCCAATTATTTAAAAACCATTCAGTAAGTAAGTGGGAAGAAGATGGAACTAAAGCTCCTGAACCTGGTGATTATATTTTTTATAATTGGGACAAATCTACTCAGCCTAATGATGGTTCTGCTGACCATGTTGGTATTGTAGAACGAGTAAACAATAATGTAATTACTACTATTGAAGGTAATTATAGTGATAGTGTCAAACGTAGAACTCTAATTGTTGGTGCGGGCAATATTCGTGGTTATGGTCGTCCAGCATATTGGACTCTAAAAACTATGCCTCCATCATATGAACGTGATACTTCAGCCACTTCTACAACAGCTTTACTTAAACGCGGAGATAGAAATGACGCTGTGCGCGCTCTACAGAATAATTTAATTTCTCTGGGTTATTCTTGTGGTTCTGCCGGAGCAGATGGAGATTTTGGTTCTGGAACTGAAGCCGCTGTGCGTTCATTTCAATAGAAAAATGGATTAAAGGTTGATGGAATAGCTGGACCAGCTACTCTAACAGCAGTTCAGACAGCATTGAAAAAAGCTACACAACCTACAATGACAAGTAAATTAAAATATACAGATAGCAACCCTCCATTTGTTTGTATGTAGAAAAATAGCACTTGTTATAAAGGCACAAGTAAAATGCAGATTAAAGGAGTTTTATGGCATAGTACTGGTGCCAATAATACTTGGTTAAAGCGTTATGTTTAGCCCTATGAAGGCGATTCTGGTTATAATGAAGCAATCGCAAAATTAGGTAAAAATGTAAATAAAAATGATTGGAATCATATTACTCGTCAAGCTGGGTTAAATGCCTGGGTAGGTAAAATGGCAGATGGAATTGTTGGATGCGTCCAAACTATGCCTTGGGATTATCGTCCTTGGGGCTGCGGCAGCGGTCCAAAAGGCTCTTGTAATGATGGATGGATTCAATTTGAAATCTGTGAAGATGGATTAGCTAATGAAACATATCTTAAACAAGTATATGAAGAAGCTTGTCAGTTAACAGCTTATCTATGTAAAAAATACAATATTGATCCAAATGGCACAGTTAATTTCAAGGGTGTAAATGTTCCTACAATTCTCTGTCATGCTGATAGTAATGCTCTCGGTTTAGGGTCAAATCATGGTGATATTAACCATTGGTTCCCCAAATTCGGTAAATCAATGGCAACAGTTCGTGCTGATGTAGCTAAATTAATGAATACTACATCTTCATCTACTCCATCAAATACTCCTAATTCATCTACTACTAAAGTTCAATTATATCGTATTCGTAAAACTTGGACTGATAGTAAAACTCAAATGGGAGCATATAGTTCATTAGATAATGCCAAAAAAGCTTGTGATAAACTGGGCGGAGATTATAAAGTATTTGATTCCGAAGGCAAAGTAATTTATACTCCAGCTAAGCCATTTAAACCATATGTAGTTTATGTTAATATTGAAAAATTAAATGTTCGCGCTCAACCAAATAATACTAGTAAAGTAAAAATGGTTTTAAACAAAGGCGCTTATACTATAGTTGAAGAGAAAAATGGGTTCGGTAAACTGAAAAGCGGTGCCGGATGGATTGATCTTGCCTATACAACTAAGAAATAATTATGGCTAAAAAAGATATGCGTTAGAAGAAAAAAGAATTTTCAAAAACCTTACTAATACAAGAATCTATATTAATATGGATAACTACCATATGTTTTATTGTATTAGCGTTTTATTGTGTAATAAAATAGTATTTTGGTGAATTACCTTGGCTTACCGCTATGGCAGCATTCCCTTGGAGTGCATATGGCGTGAGCCAAGTATTTTATTATAAAAAAGCCGCATTAGAAAATACAAAGGATGGTGTTAAATTTGAAAGTATTATACGAAGTATCGATAATGCTTATGCTAATACAACCTATCCTCATCAAGATGTTTCAACCGATGATATAATTAATGAAGTTTCTGGAAACTCACAAGATCCAGTTGGATAATCTATTTACAGGGTTAGCGAATTAATTCGCTAACCCTTATTTTTTTTATTTGCTATTTCTTAATTTATTTGTTATAATATAATTAAATTAATAAAGGAGTATGATTTTTATGAGTTTTACACCTTCTGAAATTGATTTAATTATTAAAACCAGAATAGAACATGGTGAAACTGTTTATAATTTAGCTACTGGCGACCCTAATTATCCAGTCCCTCCTCGTATTATGGGCGGACTATCATATGCTATGAATATGGGTATCCATAATTATAGTCCAATAGCAGGATATCAAAGTTTGCGTCAAAAAATTTATCCTAGCCATCCCACTCGCGTTGTTATTGGCAATGGCGCAAAAGAACTTATTAATCTTGCCATTCAAGCAACTAAAAAAGATACTGAGAAAAATGAATATATCGTATGCGGACCTACTTGGTCATGCTATACTGATATGATTAGAAATGCTAATGGTGTGGTTAGATATATCGATTTATCTGACTTCACTAAAATTTTACAAAAAATTTCTAATTTTGTCAATCCGAATACGCGAGCGATTGTGCTAAACAATCCGAATAACCCAACAGGAAAAATTTATGGCCCATCTACTATTCGACGCCTTGTGGACATGGCTGAGGAAAATAATTTTTATCTTATTGTAGATGAAGTCTATGAAGATTTTATTTATGACAAAGAAAAAACTAGTTATATGTCAGCGCAAATGTGGCCCAATACTGTTGTAATTAAAAGTTTTTCTAAAAAATATTCTCTAACCGGATGGCGTTTTGGATATGCAATTTGTGGTAATAGTATGATTGCATCTAATATGATTCATATTAAATCTAATACTATTGGGCCTCCTAATTCTCTTATCCAAAAGGCAGTTGAATATAATTGGGATAATATTATTGATAATAGAATTGTTGATTATAAAGCACGCAGAGATTATTTGGCGGAATCATGCGGTTGGAAAGCTCCTGATGCGGGACTGTATTTTTGTGTCCCTGTAAAGAATTTTGATAAAACATTTAAAGAATTGGCAGAGCATGATATTTATATTCTCTCTGGAGAGAATTATAATATGCCTGGTTATGCGCGAATTTCATTCGCCAACACCTCGCTCGATGACTTAAAGAAAATTCAACCAATTTTAGCCACGATTTCTTGACAATTCTAAAAATTTTTGATATAATATAAATATATAAAGAAAAAGTATAAAAAAGAAATAATTGGAAGGAGATTTAATAAATGTCTGATTATGGCGTAAAAGACATAAAAACGCTTGAAGGCATCGAAGCTATTCGACTTAGACCAGGTATGTATATTGGTTCAGTCGGACCTGATGGCGTAAGACATATTACCCTTGAAATTATTTCCAATGCTGTCGATGAATATTTAAATGGCCATTGTACTGAATGTAATATTGCTGTCAATAAAGATGGTGATATTGAAGTTAAAGATAATGGTCGTGGTGTTCCATTCGGTAAAGCAAAAGATGGTAGTGAAACATTAGTAAATGTTTATACAAAACTACACACCGGTGCTAAATTCGATAGTAATGGAAAAACTGGATATAATACATCTGGTGGTATGAATGGCGTCGGTGCAAAAGCAACTAACGCATTATCTGAACAATTTCAAGTTATCTCATTTAGAGATGGAAAGCGCGCAAGTGCTTCATTTAAATGTGGTAAATTAATTAATTATAAAGAAGAAAAATATAGCGATAAAAATACAGGAACTTGGGTAAAATTCCGTCCAGATGCCACCATTTTCAAGGAAGGTATTAAACTTGATTATGACGCTCTGAAAAAGCAAATTCAAGAATTAGCTTATTTGTCTCCTGGAATGCTCTTCACATTAAAATTTGAAGATAAACCAGAAGAAACAATTAGTTCTAAAAATGGTATTTTAGACTATATTAAAGATTTAAATAATAAAAAAACTACTCTCACTTCTGTATTTTATACCGAAAATACAGAAGATAGAATTGGTGTAAAAATCGCGCTTCAATATAATGATACTTATAGCGATACTTATAAACTCTATACCAATTCTATCCCTAATAGTGGTGGAACTCATTTGACTGGGTTTAGAACAGCATTAACAACATCAATCAATGATTATGCTCGTGAAAAAGGGCTCTTGAAAGATAAAGATGCTAATATTACTGGTGAAGAATTAAAAGAAGGATTAACTCTAGTTCTCTCATTTATTATGCCAGACCCAGTATTTTCAGGCCAGACTAAAGATGTTCTGTCAAGCAGTGAAGCGCGTACAATGGTTCAGCGACTTGTTTCCAAAGATTTAAAAGTCTGGCTAATATCAAATGAAAAAGATGCTAAAGCTATTGTTGATAAAGCTCTATTGGCTCGTGCCGCAAGAGAAAAAGCAAAGAAAGCTAAAGAAACAGTCCGTAAAGCTGATACAAAAAAACGTGCTATGCTTCCTGGTATTCTAAGTGATGCCAATAGTAAAGATAGAAAGAATTGTGAAGTATTTATCGTTGAGGGTAAATCTGCTGAAGGACCAGCAAAAAATGCTCGAAATCGTAATACACAGGCGGTTTTACCCTTAAAAGGTAAAATTATTAACACCTTAAAAGCAGATTTACATAAAGCATTAAGTAATAATGAAATTAGTGCTATGATTGATGCATTTGGATTGGAAGTTCAAAATGGCAAAGTTATTGTCGATGAATCTAAATTGCGCTATGGTAAAATTATTATTACCGCAGATGCTGATGTTGATGGTAGTCATATTCGTGTCCTATTTTTAACATTTATTTGGAAATTTGCGCCTGAGCTTCTGGAAAAAGGTTATATTTATACTGCCGTGCCTCCATTGTTTAAGGCTACTTGGGGCACTAATATTAAGTATTTAAAAGATGAACGAGCGTTAACAGAATTTCGTAAATCAATGAATCGCCAATTTGAACTAGGACGTATGAAAGGGTAAGAGATAGTCTGGCCCTTACTCACTTTTCCACTTATCAGTGGGGTCTATTAATTATAATAGGCTAACGAGGTAGTCTTCAAAATTTGGACATTTCAGGAAATCCTGAAATGAATAAATTTAAAATATAAATGAAGATAATCTCGTGGGAAGAAACTATGATATTATCTTACTAATAAAGTGAGGTAATTATAATGATAGGTATATATAAAATTACGAATAAAATAAATAATTTTTCTTATATTGGATAGAGTGTCCAAATTGAAGAACGTTTTAAAGAACATAAAACTAAATACAATTGGATGCGAGAAACTAATAAACGATTATATCAAGCCATTCAAGAATTTGGTATAGAAAATTTTACATTTGAAATATTAGAAGAATGTAAAATAAATGAATTAAATGAACGAGAATAGTATTATATTAAATATTATAATACTTATCCAAATCAATATAATATGACTTCTGGAGGACAATTTAATGCTGAAGAATGTCATCCTAGTCATAAATTAACTAAACAAGATGTTATTGATATTCGTTCTCGATATAATAATCATGAGCGAAAAAATGAAGTTTATGAAAATTATAAAAATTTAATTGGAGAATCAGGTTTTCATAAAATATGGAATGGAGAAACATGGAAAAATGTTATGCCAGAAGTATTTACCGAAGAAAATAAGAATTTTCATAAACATAATACGTCGAATATTGGAAGTAAAAATGGACGTTCTCGTTTAGATGAAAATGATGTATATCAAATTAGATTACGTCGTAAAAATGGTGAAAATATAAGAGAAGTTTATAAAGATTATTCTAATAAAATAACATACGGCTCATTTACAAATGTATGGACTTATTAGAATTGGAAAAATATCATAGTTTAAACCTGTATCGACTATCCCCGTTGTTGGGGAGTAGAAATGCTATTGATACGCATTTCAAAAAGGTGAGCACGATGAAGGCAGTTAATACGTAAGCCTGAGTGAAGAAATAGTCAGTGCCAATAGTGATATTGGAATAACACGTAGGTGAAATGGATGTTCATGAAATGGAAGAAACTGTTATGAATCCAGAAACTCGTACTTTAAAGCAAATTACTATGGAAGATGCGGAACAAGTAGCAACCACATTTATTAGTTTAATGGGTGAAGCAGTCGGTCCTCGTAAGGCATTTATTGAGAAATATGCAGAAAGGGCTAATGTCGATGTGTGAGAATATTAAAGTTAATGTAGTTAATTTATACCCTGGTGATATTATTGTTGCTCATTTAGGTGAAGATGTTAATGTAGATGAAGCCCGTGAAATTCATTAGGCATTAAATAAACTATTTCCAAATAATACAGTAAATGTAATTAATAATTATTTTGTTAAAGAGTTCACAATATTCTCTGAGCACGACCAAAATCCATTTTTAAGAGGTGTTCTATGAGTTATATTATTTATACTGATGGTTCTTGTCGAGGAAATGGTACAAAAAATAGCTCAGGAGGATTTGGGGTTGTAATTACTAAAGATGATAAATTAATAGCTACATATCGTAAAGATTGTGAAACTGGTACAACAAATAATCGTGAAGAATTAAAAGCAATTCTATATGCATTTTCTGAATATGGTAAATATAATCCAATTGTATATAGTGATTCTGCATACTGTGTTAATGCAATTAATACTTGGATGTGGAATTGGAAAACATTTAACTGGATAAAACCAACAGATAAAAGAACTCCAGAAAATGTTGATTTATTTAAGGCATTTGATCGTTTATATAATATGGGATTAAGAATGGATTTAAGAAAAATTTCAGGTCATTCGGGTCATAAATGGAATGAATTAGCTGATAAATTGGCTACTGGAGAGGAGGAAGCTACGATTGGAAAATAATATTATTCAAACACCGATTATCCATGAAGTTGAACAATCATTTTTAGATTATAGTGTTAGTGTAATTACAGACCGCGCAATTCCTTCAGCTGAAGACGGATTAAAGCCAGTAGCAAGACGAATTTTATATGATATGTTTGATAAAGGATACGCATATAATAAGAAATTTGTTAAGTGCGCGCAACCAGTAGGCGATACGATGGGTCGTTTTCATCCTCATGGTGATAGTTCTATTTATGGAGCGTTATGTATTTTAAGCCAGCCTTGGACAATGCGTTATCCTCCTATTGCCTTCCACGGTAATAATGGTTCCCGTGATGGCGCCCAAGAAGCAGCCTATCGTTATACTGAATGTAAGCTATCTCCTATTGGAGAAGAAATGCTGGCAGATATTAAGAAAGATACAGTTGATTGGCAACTCGCATATACCGATATAGAAGATGAACCAGTATATTTACCTGGTCGTATTCCTCATTTGATGGTAAATGGCACTACTGGTATCGCAGTTGCTATGGCTTGTTCATTTGCTCCTCATAATTTAACTGAAATTATGGATGCTATTATTTGCGCTCTAGACAAGCCAGATTGTTCTATTGATGATTTGCTTCAATATGTTAAAGGACCAGATTTTCCTACTGGAGCAACATTAATTAATAAAGATGAACTACGCAATGCTTATATGACTGGTAAAGGCCGCGCTCGTGTAAGAGCTGATTATACTGTTGAAAGTAAAAATGGTTATGATACTATTGTATTTACTTCAATGCCATATAAGGTATCAAAAGATGATTTAATTATTGAAGTTGATAAATTATGTGAAACTGGTAAACTTGATGGTATTGTAGCAGTTCGAGATGAAAGTAATAAGGATGGCGTTCGTTTTGTTATTGAATTAGCAAAAGGAATTGCAATCAATCCTATTATTAATAAATTGTATAAATTAACTCGACTTGAGGATACATATAGTTTTAATCAGGTGGCTCTAGTTAATAAAAAGCCTAAGTTATTAAATCTCAAAGAGTTAATTGAAATTTATATTGACCATCAAAAAGATGTTTTACTTCGTAAAACTAAATATGATTCAGATAAAATTGCTTCTAAAATTCATGTTTTAGAAGGATTATTAATTGCATTAGAAGATATTGATAATGTAATTAAATTGATTAAACAATCTGAATCTTCTGCGACAGCTAAAACTTCATTAATGGAAAAGTATAATCTCTCTGAAGCCCAAGCTAAAGCTATTCTTGATATGAAGTTAGCGCGTTTGGCAAAATTAGAGAAAGTACAAATTAATACCGATAAAGAAGAATTAGTAGCAGAATTTAATAGATTAGCATTAATTCTTAAAGATCCAACAGATGAATTAAGAAAAATTTTCACAGAAATTAAAAATAAATATGGGGATGAGCGCAGAACTGTTATTACTCAGATTGAAGCAACTCCAAAAGAAGAAGAAGAGATTGCGGAAGTCGAACCTGAAAAGTGTGTTGTAGTAATGACAGAAGGTGGAACTATTAAGCGCATTCCTACTACATCATTCCGCACTCAAAAGAAAAATGGTAAGGGTATAAAATCACAAGATGATATTACTTCTTGTGTATTGCGAACTAATACTATTGACTCTCTAATGATTTTCTCTAATAAGGGTCTAATGTATCGCCTATTGGTTAATGATATTCCAGTAGGAACAAATACATCATAGGGTTTATCAATCCGTGCATTGGTGAATATGATGCCCGATGAAGAGCCAGCCACAATGTATTCAATTTATAGGGATACCGACGCCAAATTTGTACTGTTTGTCAGTAAAAATGGTCTAGTTAAGAAAACTCCTCTAGAAGAGTATGTAAAAACTAAAAAGAAAACTGGTATCGCCGCGGTTTCGATTAAAGAAGGCGATAAGCTAGCCTTGGTTTCCTTAATTAAGGATGAAGAACTTCTATTAATTACTAAAAAGGGTAATGTTATTAGATTTAATTCTAATGAAATTGGACCTACTTCTCGCGCATCCTTCGGTGTAAAGGGTATTGGGCTCAATGAGGGCGATGAAATTGTCAGTGCACTGCCGATTCGTCATAACACAGATACTCTAGCTATTTTTACTGAGAGTGGTAGTGGTAAAAAGGTTAATCTAACCGAATTTCCCGCCCAGAAACGTGCTGGTAAAGGTATCGCAGGGTATAAAGCCAGTAATGTAAGTGGCGATATTGTTGGAGCAACATTGGTTGCTGATGAAGATAATGTATTGATTGTTGGAGATAAATCAACAATTTGTGTATCTGCGAAGGATATTCCTCTACAAAGTCGACTATCTGTTGGTAATCAATTAATTCGTAATAGTCGCATTAAATCAATCACTAAGGTATAATTAAGTTGAGGAGTTTAGGCTCCTCAACTTGTTTTTTTAGAAAAAAAATTATATAATATGTATATAAGATAAAAGAAGGAGAAAGTAATGAGTTTTTCACAAGAATTAATTGATAAATTTGCCCCTGAAGCGCAATGTATTCAGGCGATGAAAATCTGGAAACTTCCAGACGGGAAAGAAAATATGTTCTCGCAAATTTGTAATAGTGGCGATTATTTTGCAGAATTGAAGAAAGATGGTTATTGGTATCAATTTGAGAAAACTGAGCACCATAGCTATTTATTCAGTCGTAATGTAAGCGCCAACACTGGTATTCTAACTGAAAAACTTGATAATGTTCCTCATATTGCTGTAGCATTAAATTGCCTTCCTTCTGGAACTATCTTAATCGGAGAAATCTATTATCCAGGTAAAACGTCTAAAGATGTGACTAAAATTATGGGATGTTTAGCTCCTGAAGCGATTACACGTCAGCAGTCGTCCGGTCTAATTCATTATTATCTCCATGATGTAATTAGATATAATGGAGTCGATTTACAAGACAAGGGTGCTTGGACACGCTATCAGGTTCTCAAAGCAATCTGGGATAAATTTAATTTATCTCAATACCATTTTTTAGAATTAGCTGAAGCACAAACTTCTAATATCCAAGAATTTACAGCCTCCGCATTGGATAAAGGCGAAGAAGGTGTCGTTCTCAAGAAAAAAGATGCTATTTATGTGCCAGATAAACGTCCGGCTTGGTCTTCAGTTAAAATTAAGAAAATGGATTTTATTGATTGTATTTGTATTGGGTTTGAAGATGCTACGAAACAATATACTGGCAAGGAATTAAATACTTGGGAGTATTGGGTTGATTTAGGTGATAATCTTTATCATGGTAGATATTTAGATGATAATGGTTATGCTACTATTAAAACACCTATGTTTCCTGTTACCAAACCCTATTTTTATGGGTGGAAGACATCTATGCGACTTGGAGCCTTGGATAATGAGGGTAAAATTGTAGAAATTGGAACTGTATCATCTGGATTAACAGATGATTTGAAAGCTGATTTCGCAAAAAATCCTGATAAGTATCTCAATCGTGTTGTTTCAATCCAATGTATGGAAAAAAATAATACTGACCATACATTACGACATGGGTTCTTTAAATGTTTCAGGGATGATAAAAATTTTGAAGACTGCCTAATAGATACTATATTTTGACTTTCCGAAAAAAATTGTATATAATATGATTGTAAAAATTAAGGATGAAAATTTTTAAATGAAGCGTAAAGAACTAAAAAATCTCGCAAAAAAGATTGCTCAAGCGGAGCATATTATTTAGACGAGTGATAATCAAGATGAAATTCAACGAGCTCAAATGGAAATTATGACTCTATCAAGCCATGTTGATAGTCTTGATGATATTACAATCATCGACGAGATGGTTCAGGAACTTCTTGCTACGTATTCTTGACAAAGAAAAAATTTTTTGATATAATATTTACACAAATTAGAAAAAAATAATTATTTAATTTTAAGGAGAATTTATTATTATGGCTATGAAAGAGAATTCTAAGAAGGTTCTAAATTATTTGAAGGAAATCAATGGTCAGAACGTGACCGCTGCTGATGTGGCTGACGCTCTGGGTTTTGAGAAGCGTTCTGTTGATGGTATTTTCACTTCCGCTATCCAGCGCAAGGGTTTGGGTATCCGTACTCCCGCTGAGATTGAGTTGGAGGATGGTACTCATAAGCAGGTTAAGTTCCTGTCTCTGACTCCTGCTGGCATGAGCTTCGACCCCGATGCTCCTGACGCTGAGTAATTAATAGTATAAAATAAGGGGTAGATTTTTCTACCCCTTTTAATTTTATATGTCCTATTTATTTTGTATATTATCGCTCATTCTTGGTGGAGTTATTGTCTATTTTATACTCTAGCCTAAAATTAAAAAAACGCAAGAGTATAATTTAGATATTGAACGATTAAATAATAATTTAATTGGTGAGAAATAGCGGCTAGAGGATGAGACTAAACAATTACAGATTGGATTAGCTTCGCTTCAAGCGAAGAGAGACGAAGTTCAATCTAGTATTTTTTCGTTAGAATAGCAAGCTAAAGAATCAGCCGACATATTTTATCAAAAAAATATGGAAATAGCATAGACTAATTTAGATAAATCATTAGAAAATGCTAGTAATTATTATACTACTCAAACTGAATAGTATTAGAATGATTATAAAGAAATGATGGCTGATTGCGCGCTATCTATTTCTAATTTGATTAACCAAAAGAAAATTGAATTAGAACAATTAGATTTGGCGATTAAAGAACAATCTGAAAAAGTAAATGCTTCTGTAGAAGCAAGTAAAAGAGCCGAAGAAATTCGTTCTCAAAGTGATTTTTATAAATTAACAATTCCAAAAGAGGACTTAGACGAGATTAAAGAATTGCGTGAAGTTGAAAAACATTTACGAAATCCTGAACCTCTTAATAAAGTTATTTGGAAATGTTATTATGAAAAACCTACCACAGATTTAATTGGTCGTGTAATTGGTTCTGGAACTCATACTGGGATTTATAAAATCACTAATTTAACTAATTAGATGTGTTATGTAGGGCAAGCGGCCAATTTAGCCGAACGTTGGAAACAACATATTAAACGTGGATTAGGTGCTGATCCAGTTACTAAGAATAAACTCTACCCAGCTATGAAGGCTATTGGTGTAGAGAATTTTTCATTTGAAGTAATAGAAGAATGTGAGCGTTCAAAATTAGATGAACGTGAAGACTATTGGCAAGATTTTTTTAAAGCCAAAGAATTTGGGTATAGTATAAAATAATGTATAGAATAATTGATAAACGTGGAACTGGAAAAACAAGTAGATTGATGCTACTGGCCAAAGAGGAAAATGCTATTATTGCTTGTTCTAATCCTGATGCTATGAGAATTAAAGCAGAAAGATATGGAATCATTGGAATTAATTTTATTTCATATTATGATTATGTAAATGGAAATTATCAAAAAGGCAGTATGGTATTTATTGATGAACTTGACTGTTTTGTTCGGTCTCTTGGGCATAATCTCAGTGGCTATACTTTAAGTAATGAGGATTAAAATGGATTATAAAGATATTGTAAGTAATGTAGATATTTATGATTTGGAAAAAAGTATTCTAGCTTCTGGATACCCAATGAGAACTATCATTCCTGATAGGGATATTACTGAAAAGGATTTGGCTCGTTGCCAAAATTTGGTAAATGCTACGAAAACTGGTAATGGAGCACATGCTCAATTTATGACTGGTATTCGGGTTAATTTTGATTTAACATTTAGTAATAAAGCTTGGGTAGAAGCAGAACGTTATAGATTCCTTGAATTTGTATCTTCACAGTCTACAATGCATCGTATTACTAAATTTGATTTAGATAACCAATATAATAAATATGTTGATTCGCGCATTATTGAAATTATGAAATCTAAAGTCAAGGAATATAATAAAATTACTGATCTTAGAGATTCATTCCCTAAAGATGATTAGCGTAGAGAAGATTTAACTGAATGGTTAAAAGATGCATATCTAGAAATTCTCTATTCTAATCCTGCTGGATTTATGCTAACAGCGCGAATGACTACTAATTATCGTTGTTTAAGAAATATTTATATGCAACGAAAAGATCATCGTCTACCTGAGTGGCGAGCATTTTGTAGATGGATAGAAACTCTGCCATATGCTCAGGAACTATTAATTAACTAATTCTTGATTTTATTTAAAAAAAATGATATAATATTTATATAAAGTAAGAGAAAGTGAGTTAATTAAAATTAATTATGAGTAAAAAAATTGAATTTATTAAATATGTTGAGACATTGATTGAAGCTACAAAAAATAATCCAGTAGAAATGAATGAAGATGCTCACTTTTATTGGGAATCGTTTAGAAAAACTGAAGAGATTGAAAAACCAACATTCACAGAAAATGGTAAAAAAATTATTCTGTGGATGCGGGAACATCCAGAAATGCCAATGGTTAAAGCTCGTGAAGTGGCCGAAGGATTGGTAATTTCATCTAGAGCAGTGTCTGGCGCTTTCAGAAAACTTGTTTCTGATGGGTTTGTAGAAAAAGTGGGTCAAGACCCCGTAATTTATGTATTAACAGATAAAGGTAAGAATTTTGAAATTGTTGATTAATTAAGGAGAATATAATATTATGATGAAAGTAAAGAATGAGACTCACATTGAAGGAATTCTATACGAGCATGCTCTAGAGGCTAAGGTAACTGGCCCTAACTCTAAAGCTCCCGGAACTAATTTTATTTCTGGAACTATTAGTATTGCAACTGATGATGCTATGACTAATATTGTTCCTGTTCATTTTACCTATGTAACTGAGAAGACTGCAAAGGGTGGAGCGAATGCTACCTATTCTCTGCTTCAGAATATTATTGATGGTGTAGTAGGAACATATATGCAGGATGGCGCGGATAAAGCTGCTAAACTTCGTGTTGATTCTGCTATTGGTTTGAATGAGTTTTATACTGACCGTAATGGTAAGGAAGAGCTTGTTAGTGTAAAGACTAATGAAGGTGGATTCGTTCATACTACTAATGTTCTTACTGAAGATGAAACTCAGCGCAATACATTTAAATGTGATATGGTTATTACTCAGGTAACTCATATTGACGCCGATGATGAGCGTAAGATCCCTGAAAAGGCAGTCGTTAAGGGTGTTGTATTTAATTTCCGTAATGAAATTTTGCCTGTTGAGTTCACCGCTACTAATGCTGGTGCTATGGCTTATTTTGAAGATTTGGGAGCTACTACTTCTAATCCTGTATTCACTAAGGTTTGGGGTCGTCAGGTATCTGAGGTCATTAAGCGTGAGATTCGTGAAGAGTCTGCATTTGGTGAAGATTCTGTACGTGAGGTCCAGAGCACCCGCAAGGATTTCGTAATTACTGGTGCAGCCAAAGAGCCTTATGAGTGGGATAGTGAAGATACTATTCTTGCTTCTGAGTTGACTACAGCGATTGCAAACCGTGAAACTTATTTGGCAACTATGAAACAGCGTCGTGATGAGTATAAGGCTTCTAAGGGCCAGACTACTCCAGCTGCTGCTTCTTCTAAGGCAGAATTTAATTTCTAATAATGAGCCATTCAGATAACGAGGCCCCAATTCGGGGCCATCGTTCAGAAATGCCCCTTTATTATGATGAATTTTATATTGACTACGAATTATTAAACGAAGTTTTAAAACCATTTGAACAAGATAAGAATATTAAGGAGAAAAAATAATGGGTATTGATTTGATGGCTCTACAGCCTCACAAGGTTAGTCGTGACCTGTCTGGTTATATTACATATGTTTATGGCGCTGAGAAGAGTGGTAAAACTACATTTGCTTCTCATATGCCATCCCCTCTGATTCTGGCATTTGAGCGTGGCTATAATGCTCTGCCTGGTGTTATCGCTCAGGATATTACCACTTGGGGCGAAATGAAGCAAACTCTTCGTGAGTTGAAGAAGCCAGAAGTAAAAGAGAGATTTAAGTCTATCGCCGTTGATACGGTTGATATTGCTGGTGCGCTTTGTGAGAAGTATATTTGCTCTCAGAACGGCGTTGATGCTCTGTCTGGTATCCCTTATGGACAGGGCTGGAATATGGTGAAAAAGGAATTCGAGGAAGTATTCCGCACTATTACTTAGTTAGGATATGCTGTAGTATTTATTTCTCATAGCAAGGATAAGACATTTAAGACTAAGGCTGGTGTTGAATATAACCAGATTATTCCTACTTGTCCTAGTTCTTATAATAATATTGCCAAGGATATGGCTGATATTTATGCCTATGCTGAGAAATATACTGAGAATGGCGAGGCTAAGGTTCGCTTGGTTCTGCGTTCTCCTGATAATAGCGCTGAGACTGGATGCCGTTTCCGTTATATCGAGCCTGTAATTGAATTTACTTATGAGAATTTGGTAAATGCTCTAAATAAGGCTATTGATAAGGAAGCTGGAATGCATGATAATAAGTTTGTCACTGATGCACGTGATGTAGTATCTATTGCAAAGACTTATGATTATGATGCTCTGCGTGAAGAGTTCCAGGAATTGGTTGGTACTTTAATGGCTAAAAATCAGGCATATTACACTCCTCGCGTCACTCAGATTGTTGATAAATATTTGGGTAAGGGCAAGAAAGTTAATGATGCAACAATCGACCAAGCTGAATTGATTGATTTGATTGTAACTGAGATTAAGGAAGATTTAATGCCAACCATTGAGGCAAAAACTGTTACTGAATAATTAATATTGACCTGAGGCGAACTCAAATCCGCCTCAGGTTGATTTTTATCCATTTTTATGATATAATATTTATATAAGGAAGTATTGAAAGGAGTGATTGAAAATAGCGCATAAAGTAAAATGTTTTTATTGTGGATAGATTTTCGATAGAGATAAATTTCCATATGTTCAAGTTGGAACTCGTCGTTATGCTCATCCTCAATGTGCTGGTGTCACTTCTGAAAAAGAAATTATTAAGCCTCCAGAAGAGGATAAAGATAAGACTGAATTAGAGCAATATATAATGAAACTACTTGGAGAAAATTATATTAATCCTCGTGTGCGGAAACAATTAAACCAATATGTAGAAGAATATAATTATACTTATTCAGGTATGTTAAAAGCCCTTATATATTTTTATGAAATTAAAGGGAATTCCGTCGAAAAAGCAAATGGCGGAGTTGGTATAATTCCTTGGATATATAAAGATGCCTATAATTATTACTATAACTTATGGATGATAAAACAAAGAAATGAAGATAAAAATATCTCATTATATGTTCCACAAGTTCAAGAAATAACTATACCAATACCTCAACGGAAACCATATAAGAAAAACTTATTTTCATTTTTAGATGAAGAGGAGGGTGTGAATGGCATCTAAATATGTCGACCCAACTGCAATAATGCAAGTAATTGGATGTGTTTATAATTCTCCGCAATTACTTGATTTTACTGATAAATATTCAATAACCGAAGAAGATTTCCCAGATCAATTTCATAGAGTTGTATTTGGAGCTATTTATAAAATTCATGAATTAGGTGCTGAAAAAGTTACCTTAGAAAATATTAATGATTTTTTATCTTCTCGTCCAAAATATCAAGGTATATATAAAGCTAATAAAGGTGAAGAGTGGCTTCTAAATATTGCGGATACAGCAAAACCATTATCATTTGATTATTATTATAGTCGTTTAAAGAAAATGTCTCTATTAAGAGCATATGATAATTATGGTGTAGATGTATCATTTATTTATGACCCTGATAATATTTTAGATGTTGAGAAAAAACAATTACAAGAAGATAATTTAGACAATTCCTCATTAGAAAATATTGCAAAATTAGTTGATGATAGAATTGAAACAATCAAATATGAATATGTAAATAATGTAGAGGGTGTTGCGGTACAAGCCGGTCATGGAATTTTTGATTTGCTTGATTCTCTAAAAGAACATCCAGAAATTGGTTCACCATTATACGGATCACTTGTCAATACAGTGACCCGTGGGGCCAGATTAAAGAAATTTTATTTGCGCTCAGCCCCTTCTGGCATTGGAAAAACTCGTTCAATGATTGCCGATGCTTGTAATCTTGGGTGTAATAAAATTTATGATGAAACATTTGGTTGGATTAGAAATGGTATTTGTGAACCAGTTTTATATATTACCACAGAACAAGAAATTAGTGAAATTCAAACTATGATGTTAGCATTTTTATCAAATGTTAATGAAGAGCATATTTTGAATACAAAATTATATGTTGGTGATGAAGAAGAACGAGTATTAGAAGCTGGTAAAATTATTGCGTCTAGTCCCATTTATATTCGTGAATTACCTGATTTTTCTCTAATGGATGTTGAGAATGAAATTAAAAAAGGTATTCGCGACCATGAAGTAAAATATGTATTTCATGATTATATTCATACAAGTTTAAAAATTCTTGAAGAAATTACTCGTCGTAGTGGTGGCGTTAAATTGCGTGAAGATAATATCTTATTTATGCTATCAACTAAATTAAAAGATATTTGTAATCAATATGGTGTATTTATTATGTCAGCCACTCAGTTAAATGGTGCTTATCAAGATGCAGAAACACCAGATCAAAATCTCTTACGAGGAGCAAAAGCTATTGCGGATAAAATTGACTATGGTTCAATTTTATTGCCTGTAAAAGATGATGATTTAGTAGCATTAAATGATATTTTACAAACAAATATTTTTGAAATTCCAACAATAAAAATGTCAGTTTATAAAAATAGACGTGGCCGATATAAAGGTGTATATTTGTGGTGTAAAGCAGATTTAGGAACTTGTAGAGTTAAACCTATGTTTTGCACTACTTATGGGTATGAGTTAGTCCCAATAGATGATATAAAAATTAATTTTGAAGAAGAAAGTGCGTTTTAAGGAGAATAATTATGGAAAAAGCTGGTCAAATTGAGTATAAGATGTCTAAGCGTCAGGCTACAGAGCTGATTAAAAGTTATAAAGGACCTCGCAAGAATCCACAGGATATTCTGATTGAATATGTAAACACCAATCTAAATCTTCTACGCAAATGCGTGAAAGTGATTGTTGACTAATGGTTGTATTCGACAAGTCAGAAATCCGGGAAAAACTTACTACCGATAATATTTATGACTTGTTGTTAGAATGGGGAGGCGATCCTGAGTATAATGAAACTGGGATCGTCTCTTCAACTATTTGTCATAATATGCCTGGTGAAGGTAGTAAAAAACTCTACTATTATGAAAATACTGGATTGTTTAAATGTTATACCGGATGCGATGCTACGTTTGATATATTTGAATTATGCACGAAAGTAATGCGTATTCAACATGAGCGAGAATTTGATTTAAACTCAGCAGTTTTATGGGTAGCTCATCGTTTTGGTTTAGGCGGAACAATTCAAGAATTAGATGAAGCCAAAACTCTTGAAGATTGGAAAATTTTTAATGAATATAGTCGTATTCAAAGTATTGAGAAGAAAACTAATCAAATAACACTAAAAACTTATGATGAAAAAATTTTAACAAGATTTAATTATAAAGTTCAATTAACACCTTGGTTAGATGAAGGTATCTCACAAGAAGCATTAAATGCTGCTAAAATTGGTTTTTATCCAGGAGGCGACCAAATAACAATTCCACATTATGATATTGATGGGCGATTTATTGGTTTACGTGGGCGGTCATTATGTAAAGAAGAATGTGAATTATATGGGAAATATCGACCCATTCATTTAAATAATCAATGGTATAGCCATCCTCTTGGTATGAATTTATATAATTTAAATTTAAGTAAAAATGCTATAAAAACATTTAAAAAAGCAATAGTATTTGAAGGAGAAAAATCTGTTTTAAAATATAAAACTTATTTTGGTCTTAATAATGATATATCTGTTGCGTGTTGTGGCAGTAATTTATCCAGCCATCAAGTTCAGTTATTATTAGATTGTGGAGTTGAAGAAATTATTATTGCATTTGATAGACAATTTAAAGAGCTTGGTGATGATGAATTTAAACATCTTAAATTAAATTTATTAAAAGCAAGAAGTAAATTTAAAAATTATGCCACAATATCATTTATGTTTGATAAAACCGGATTACTTGGATATAAAGATTCACCAATTGATGATGGAAAAGATATTTTCTTGAAATTATTTAAAGAAAGGATTATAATATAATGAGCGAATTACATTGGAATAAATATAATGCAGCCGCAGATTTAGACCCATTCCCAGATATAAGATATCAATGTCCATTATGTTATAAAAGTTTTAAAGAAGAATATGATAAGTGTCCCAATTGTGGAAAAATAATAAAGAAAGGAACACAATATGAATGGTATCGTTTGGGGTAATCGTTGGATTTCAGCAGTAAAACAATTAGATCGAATAGCGACAAAATATGAATAGCTTCATATTAATCCTGTCCAAATAGTTAAAACTAAAACTGAATATACAATTACTTATGAAAATGGAGATAATTGGCGAGCTCTACGAGGTAATACTAATAGCCGAGGATACAGGTGTAATATTTCTTATATTGACCGTGAAATTGCTGATGATATTGTCGATACTATTATTAAACCTTGTACTACTTGTTTTCCATATCATGGGTTTGAATATTATTATCCAGAGAAGGACTGATATAAATAATAAATTTAATAAAAAAATTAAAATATATGGGTAGTGGTTTAATGAAAGGAGGGTGACTATTCTATGGAATACCGCCTAAGAGCACCCGAGTTCCCGATATATACACCGGTAGAACAAGTGCTAGTAAATCGTGGAATACCCTACGATTAGATTAATCATTATTTAAACACTACTGATAATGACATTTTAGACCCTCGGTTAATACCGCACTTGGATGAAGGTGCTAAAATGCTTATTAAACATATTTCACAAAATGACAAAGTTCTGATATAGGTAGATAGTGATTGTGATGGATATACTTCTGCCGCATTACTTATGAATTATCTATATTGTCTATTTCCCAGTTTTGTGAATAATAACATTTCTTATCGTGTCCATATGGGAAAACAGCACGGTATCATTCCAGATACAATTCCAGAAGATGTTAAATTAGTAATCGCTCCAGATTCAAGTTCAAATGATTATGAAGCTCATGAATATTTAAATCTAAGTGGAGTTGACGTGCTGGTAATAGACCACCATGAAGCTGATCACATTTCTAAATATGCTTGTGTAATTAATAATTAGTTATGTGATTATCCTACTAAATCATTATCTGGTGTAGCGATGGTCTGGAAATTTTGTTGCTACATTGATATGTTATTAAAAACTAACCATGCGTAGAAGTTTTTAGATTTAGTAGCTCTTGGATTGGTGGCCGACATGATGGATGTGCGAGATTTTGAAACAAGAAGATTAATAGATAAAGGACTTCAACAAATCCGCAATCCTTACTTCAGAGGTGCGATTGATAAAGACCAATTTCATTTTACAAATGAGATTACACCTATTGGAGTAGCTTTTTATATTGCTCCATTAATTAACGCGACAACTCGCGTCGGAACGCAAGAAGAAAAGCTCATGCTATTCGAATCAATGCTTGATTTTCGGGGATACGAACTTGTCCCATCAACGAAACGTGGATGTAAAGGTCAAGCAGAGACGAGAGTAGAACAAGCTTGTCGAAATTGTACCAATATTAAAAGTAGGCAAACCAAAATTCGAGACAATAGCTTGGAAAAAATTGAATAGATAATCGTAAATCAAAACTTATTGAGTAATAAAATCTTAATCGTTCAATTAGATGATTTGATTACTGACCGCAACCTAACTGGATTAATAGCAAATCAATTAATGAGTGAATATCAAAGACCTGTTTTAATCTTAAATAGAATTGAAAATGAAGATGGTACAATAACTTGGGAAGGGTCTGGTAGAGGATACGACAAATCTCGATTGAAAGATTTTAGAGGATTTTTAGAAAATAATAAATATGTTATGTACGCCGAAGGCCATGCAAATGCATTTGGTGTTGGTATTAAAGATGAAGATATTAGCGCATTTATTGCATCTACAAATTCTGCTCTAGACGGTTTTGATTTCACCCCAATCTATAATGTAGATTTTATCTACAAATCAGATGAGCTGACTCCTGATGAAGTTATTGATATCGCAGGAATGAAAAGCTTATGGGGCCAAGGAGTAGAAGAAGCTGAAATTGCAGTAGAAGGTATTAAAGTCCATAAAGACAATATACGTATTCTATCGCCAGATAAAAATCCTACTCTAAAGATAATGTTGCCTAACGGCATCAATTTTATGAAGTTTAGGTCGTCTGAAGAGGAATATGATAAACTATATTCTGAATTAGGTTATGTGACAATTAATATCGTTGGTGAATGCGAACGAAATATTTGGAATAATAAAATTAGTCCTCAAGTTATGATTAAAGATTACGAAATTGTAGATAGGGCAAATTATTATTTTTAATAATTGACACTTACGACTAATAGACCAAAAACCTATTAGGAGGAATTACAATTATGAAAAATACTATTTTGAATAAATGGCTGATTGCATTAAGCTGTGTACTAATTATTGGATGCAGCATTAAAACTGTTGAAGCATCAGTTATTACTCGAAATGCACTTTCGGAAGCTTACATCCCTTCTGAAATGTCTTCTGTGGTAGATCTTACTACTACGATTGAGTATAAACAAATTAGAAATATATCTAAAACAGAAGATACACAAGAATTAAGAACACTAATCCAAGAGTGTAAAACATTAAAAGAATCCGCTGAACAAATGCTAGTATTGGCTGATAATTTAGGATATACCGATAAACATCCAGTAGTTAAAACAACGACTGCTGAAATTGAACAATTAAATAAATTGATTACAATTTATGAAAATCGGTTAGAACAAAAACGTTGGGAAATTCGAATTGAGAAATACCCAACTGCTTCTAGTATTTGGTTATATTTAAGCGATCAAGGATATAGCGATGAAATATGTGCCGGTATCCTTGGTAATATAATGGCTGAGGTTGGTGGGCATACTTTAGATATTGAGCATACTACCAATACCCATCCAGGATATTATGGCATATGCCAATGGAGCTTAAAATATAGTAATACTAAAGGTATGGATTTATCTGAACAATGTCAATATTTAGTTGAAACTATTGAAAATGAATTTAATTCATTTGGTAGTGAATATAAATCAGGATTTGATTATGATGATTTTATTGAAATGACTGATATTGAAGAAATTGCATTAGCATTTGCTAAATGTTATGAGCGCTGTGGATCAGGTTCTTATGATGTGAGACAATCAAATGCTTTAATCGCTTTTGAATATTTTGCATCTTAATTATATATGGTTATATGGAGAGGTATTTCTCCATATAACCCTTATTTTCATTTATGGAGATAATATGACAGAATTTAAATCAGCTTGGGATATTGCTCAAGACTTACATAATTTACTATATAATACAGAAAAATCTGATAATGAGATATACAATGAAGTATTTGAAATTAGTAAAATTTTCGCAGAGACATTCCTTACAACGCCAGAAGATTTCGCTCAGTCGTTTATGGCTCTGAGAACCGAAATCCAAAATGAAAAAGTGATTTAAAAATTTTTATACCAAAATGGTGATATAAATGATTTTAACAAATAAACAAGAACAAGGATTAAAAATAGCAGTAGAACGATATAAAAATAAAGAACGATATACAGTAATAGCAGGTTATGCTGGAAGTGGTAAATCAACTTTAATTAAATTTATTATTTCTGCCTTGGGAGTAAATCCAGAAGAAGAAGTTTGTTATGTAGCATTTACTGGTAAAGCGGCTACAGTTCTCTAGACTAAAGGTTGTCCGAATGCGACTACTGCTCATTAGTTATTATATAAAGCGCGGATTACACCTAATGGAACATATAAATTTTTTCCAAGACCAAGAGAGGAAATAGTACAATACAAAGTAATTGTAGTAGATGAAGTTTCAATGCTTCCTAAAGCCATGTGGGAATTACTTCTATCTCATGGTATTTATATTTTGGCAACCGGCGACCCCGGCCAATTACCACCAATAGTCGATGAAGATAATAATCATGTTCTCGACAATCCCCACGTTTTCCTTGATGAAATTATGCGTCAAGCGCAAGATAGTGAAATTATTAGATTCTCAATGTGGATTCGTGATAACAAACCAATTTCTTCCTATAAAGGTACTGAAGAACAAGTTTTAATTCGGTTTAAATGGGATGAAATGCTGCCTTAGATGTATAATTGGGCAGACCAAATTATTTGCTCAACAAATGAAAAACGAAATGATATTAATCGTATAGTTCGAACTCAAAAAGGATATGATCCTGATAGACCTTGCCTTGGAGATAAATTAATCGGACTACATAATCAATGGGAGTTTATGTCTTCTAGTCATACATGGGCATTAACTAATGGGACCATTGGGACATTAGAAGATTTCTACGTTGAAGATATACGGTTTCCCTATTGGATTTATAAAAACCCTGTACCATTTATGTATGCTCAATTAAGACTTGACGATGATGATACATTTTGTGGAGTTCCTATTGATTATAACCAACTGTTAACTGGTAAAAAAACATTTGAAGGAAAACAAATTTATCAAATTAAAAAGAATAAAAATTGCCCTGACCCTCCATTTGATTTTTCATATGCCTATGCCATTACTTGCTGGAAAGCTCAAGGTAGTGAATATAATAAAGTATTAGGGTTTGAAGAGGCTCCGCCTTATGATAGAGAAACTCATAAAAAATATCTCTATACCTTAGCCACAAGAGCTAAAGAGAGGTTGGTATTAATTAGAAAATGACAAAAGTATTAACTATTGATTTTGATATATTAATGTGGGAATCATTACCGTTATATAATAATTTAGTACAATAGGATTGGAAAACTCTAATAGCTAATTTTGATTTACTAAATTATACACAATTTGATGGGGAATTATATAATCGTTTGACTCAAATGATTCTTCGACAAACAAAACATATTAAAAAAGAAAATGTGCATTTTATAACTTCACATCATCGAGTAATTAAATATCTCCCATTAAATGATCTTATTGAAATAACTAATATAGACCATCATCATGATATTCAATATAATGAAGTTGAACCAGAAGATGAATTGAATTGTGGTAATTGGGTAAAATATGCTTATGAACATGGTTATGCGGTTAGTCAATATAATTGGATTCATAATGATAATTCTATTTAGTGTCATCTGGATAAAAATAATTATTTAACCAGACAAGATAGCATTGAAAATTTTGATTTAACAATGGAAGATTATGATATTATAATTATTTGTCTCTCTCCGCCGTGGGTGCCGCCTCGGTATAGACCTTTATATAATTGTTGGATTGATATGTTAAATCGGATTTATAATACAACATTTACCGTAGATGATTGATTTATAATAAATTATTTGATATAATATTATTATAAATAAAATAAATGAGAAAGAGGTGGATTATGCGACCATATTTTGGCGTACACAACCATACTCACTATTCAAATCTGCGTTTATTAGATTCTATTAATAGACCAGAAGAGTTGATTAAAACAGCAGAAAAATTAGGATTAAGTGGTATAGCAATTACTGATCACGAATGTTTATCTGCTCATATGGAAGTTAATCAATTTGCAAAAGATTTTTTAAAAGAGCATCCTGATTTTACTATCGCATTAGGCAATGAAATTTATTTGACTGATACAAGAGATTGCGGTCAAAAGTATTATCATTTTATTTTATTGGCAAAAGATGAAATTGGATATAAAGCATTAAAAGAATTAAGTTCAATTGCTTGGATTAATTCTTATATTGATAGAAAAATGGAACGAGTGCCAACATTAAAATCTGAATTGAAAAATGTAATGGTACAATATAAAGGGCATGTAATCGCAACAACAGCTTGTATTGGTGGTGAATTAGGTTCTAATTTGTATCCAATGTATGAAGCCGAAGTTGTAGGCGATACACAAACTAAAAGCATTTATTATAATAATATTGTTAAATTTATTGAATTTTGTATAAATGTTTTTGGTAAAGATGATTTTTATTTAGAGTGCGCTCCGTCTACCATGAAAGACCAACTTGTAGTAAATCAAAAAATTTATCAAGTAGCAAAAGCATATGATTTAAAAATGGTAGTTGGAACTGACGCTCATTATTTAACAAAGAAAGATAGACCAATTCATAAAGCCTATTTAAATTCTAAAGATGGCGAGCGTGAAGTTGATTCATTCTATGAATTTGCTTATGTAATGAATAGCGATGAAGTAGAAGAATTAATGCTACCATATATGGATACTTGGGATAAAAATAAAACTCCTCAAGAAATTATGAATTGGATTTTTGATAATACATTAGAAATTCAAAAGAAAATAAAATTCTATTCTCTTGAGCGCAAACAACAAATTCCAAGAGTAGAAGTATTAGACTATAAAAAGGGATTTATTCCAAAAGATTGGTATGAAAAATATCCTGTTATTTGTTCACTGATTAATAGTGATGATATTCAAGAACGATATTGGATAAATGAATGTATTAAAGCATTACAAGAAAAACAATTATATGAAAATGAAACATATATTGCTCGGCTTGAAACTGAAGCTAATGTAATTAAAAATATTGGCGAAAAACTTGAAGATTGTTTGTTTGCTTATTTTAATACATTTAAACATTATATTGATTTGTTCTGGGAGTGCGGAAGTATTGTTGGCCCCGGTCGAGGCTCAGCAACTGGTTTCTTATCTAATTATTTACTGGGAATTACTCAGCTAGATCCAATTCGTTGGGGATTACCATATTGGCGTTTCTTGAACTTAGAGCGCGCTGAATTACCTGATATTGATATTGACCTAGCACCAAGTAAACGCCCTGCAATTTTTAGTGCTATTCGTAAAGAGCGCGGAACATTAGGTTTAATTCAAGTTGCAACGTTTGGAACTGAAGGAACAAAGCAAGCGATTTTAACTGCTTGTCGTGGTTATAGAAGTGATGATTATCCAAATGGCATTGATGTAGATGAAGCGCAATTTATGTCTTCATTAATCCCGCAAGAACGTGGATTTCTATGGCCGATGAAAGATGTAGTAAATGGTAATCCTGATAAAGACAGAAAACCAGTTACCACATTTATTCAAAAAGTAAATCAGTATCCTGGTCTATTGGATATTATTGTATACATTGAGGGTATCGTTAATAAACGTTCTTCTCATGCTTCTGGCGTTATTCTATATGGAGAAGACCCATTTGAAACTGCATCATTTATGAAAACCCCCAGTGGTGATTTAATTACTTGTTGGGATTTGCATAAAGCTGAAGCCGCTGGAGATACTAAATATGACTTCTTGGTAACAGAAGCTTGCGATAAGATTATTCAATGTTATAATTTATTAAAAGAGGATAATCAAATTCCTGATATTGGTCTACGTGATTTTTATAATAAATATCTTCATCCAGAAGTAATAGATACTTCTGACAAGCGCATTTGGGAACATCTGGCAGCCGGAGACATTCTTGATGTATTCCAGTTTTCTACTGGTGTAGGTTTAGCTATTGCTAAAAAATTGAAGCCAAAAGACCCTATGGAAATGACAGCGGCAAATGCTATGATGCGTCTAATGAGTGAAAAGGGCAAAGAAAGTCAGCAAGATAGATATTATCGAATTCAAAAAGCAGGCATTGAAGTTTTTGATAAAGAGATGAAAGATAATCATTTACCAGAAGAAATGATTGAAAAAATGCACAAGCATTGTGATAGATATTATGGATGCTGTCCGCTTCAAGAGCAAATGATGGAAATTCTTATGGATGTCGCTGGATTTACATTAGGCGAAGCAAATAGCGCACGTAAAGTCGTTGCCAAAAAACAAATGGCAAAAATTCCTCAACTAAAAGAACAAGTATTTAGCAAGTTTACTAATGAACATAATGCTGAATATTTTTGGGAAAATGCAATCGCTCCTCAATTGGGATATGCATTTAGTTTAAATCATTCTCTTCCTTACTCATTTGTTGCAATTCAAATGATTTATTTGGCAATTAATTTCAATCCTATTTATTGGAATTGTGCTTGTTTGATTGTAAATAGTGGAGCATTAGAAAATGAGCCAGAAGAAATGAGCGATGAAGATTATGATTATTCTGGCGAAGAATATTGTGGTGTTTCTCCAGAAGATGTAATGGAGAATAAACCAAAAAATAAAAAAGTGGCTAGTACTGATTATGGTAAAATTGCAAAAGCGATTGGAGATATTCAGTCTGCTGGTATTAAAGTCAGTTTAGCTGATATTAATAAAGCTAAATTTGGGTTTGCGCCTGATGTTGAAAATAATCAAATTCTATTTGGTTTAAAAGGATTATTGAATGTTGGGGATGATTTGATTAATAATATTATTGCAAATCGTCCATATATATCAGTAAAAGATTTTTATTATCGTATTAAACCTAGTAAACAAGCAATGATTTCATTAATTAAAAGTGGCGCATTTGATGAAATGATGGACCGCAAAGATTTAATGATTTGGTATATTTGGGAAACTTGCGATAAAAAATCTCGTTTAACATTACAAAATTTAGCAACTCTAATTCGTTATAATTTATTGCCAGAAGATAAAGATGAATATGTGATGGCAAGACGAGTTTATGAATTTAATAGATATTTAAAAGCCGTTTGTAAAGATGGTAATGTGTATAAAGTTGATGAACGAGCAATTAATTTCCTAACTGAAATTGGTTGTGATGATTTAATTGGTAGTTGTTGTCTCTTAGACTCTAAAGCTTGGGATAAAGTATATCAAAAATATATGGATACATTCCGGGCTTGGATTACAGAAAATAAAGATGTTATTTTAAATAAATTAAATAATAAAATATTTAAAGATGATTGGGATAAATATGCATCTAAATCTATTTCTGCGTGGGAGATGGAAGTCTTGTGTTTCTATTATCATGAGCATGAGTTAGCCCATGTAAATAATAGTAAATATGGATTTGTCGATTTCTTCCATCTACCAGAAGAACCAATTGTTGATAAAGTTTTTTCTAAGGGTAATAAAACGATTACTATGTATAAATTACACAAGATTTGTGGGACTTGTATTGCTAAAAATAAAACTAAGTCAACAGTTACATTACTCACTACTTCTGGAGTTGTTGAAGTTAAATTTAGAAAAGAATATTTCTCATTATTTGATAAACAAATTTCAGAAAAACAAGCTGATGGTACTAAAAAAGTAATGGAAAAAAGCTGGTTTAATCGTGGTAATATGATTGCTGTTCAAGGTATTCGTCAAGGTGATAATTTTATAGCGAAGAAATATGCCAGCTCTGGCGGTCATCAATTATATAAAATTGATAAAATTTTAGATAATGGCGATATTGAATTAAAAGATGAGAGATATAATGGAGGAGCTAATTAATGTATAATATATTAGCATTAATTGGTGAAGCGGGGAGTGGTAAGGATACCATTCTCCGTAAACTAATTGATGATACAAAGCATTATTATAATGGTAAATTACCTCTACATGAAATTATAAGTTATACTTCAAGACCTCCAAGAGAAAAAGAAGTGGATGGTATTAACTACCATTTTATTTCAGCAGAAAAATTTGCTGAAATGATTTTATAGAATCAAATGTTTGAAGCTACTGTTTTTAATGAATGGTGCTATGGCACAGGAATTGAATCAGTCAAAGAGGGCGCTATCAATGTAGGAGTATTTAATCCAGAAGGCGCAGAGATTCTATTACATGATAAACGAGTAAATTTAATTATCGTTTATATCCACGCAGATGATAAGATTCGATTAATTAGATAGTTAAATCGAGAGGCTAACCCGGATATTGATGAAATTATTCGTCGATATAAAACAGATAAACTCGATTTTGAAGATGCTGATGATTTATGTAATTGGTTATATGTAAATAATACTCCTGCGGAATTAGAATATATATATAAAGATTTAGCATTGTTCCTGTCTCGGTGGCCGGAGCATCTGGACACAACTTATTAATCTATTTACAACAAACACTAAATATAGTGGATATCCTAATTTTTTCCACTATATTTAGTGCGGAGGTTATAAATGTTTTATATAATTAAACGTAATGGCGATGTAATGCCATTTAACAAACAAAAGATTATTGATGCTATTACTAAAGCATTTATCGCTGTCGATGAAAATATTTTTGAATCAGATAGTATTAATAGCATCGCTGATGAAGTAGAATATAGAGCTAGCCATTTCCCTGATGGAAGTGTTAATGTTGAAGATATTCAAAATTGGATTGAAGAAGTATTAATGACATCAGAGCGTCCTGATATTGCTCGTGCTTATATTCGTTACAGATATAAAAAAGAAGTCGCTCGTACTCATTCAACTGAATTTATTACGGCAATTGGTGAAAAAATTCGTGGTGCTAATATTTAGAATCAAAATGCTAATGTTGATGAAGCATCATTTGGTGGACGCATGGGCGAGGCCAATAGTCTCTTAATGAAGCAATATGCTCTTGATTATATTGTTTCCCCTCGGACAAAGCGTAATCATGAAGAGAATATGATTTATACTCATGACCTTGACCATTATGCTGTGGGCGACCATAACTGTTTATCAATTCCATTTGATGATTTGCTTGCTAATGGATTTAATACTCGTCAAACAGATGTGCGTCCAGCAGGTTCAGTAAATACAGCATTCCAATTGGTTGCTGTTATTTTCCAATTACAATCTCTTCAATAGTTTGGTGGAGTAAGTGCTACTCATCTTGATTGGACTATGGTTCCTTATGTTAAAAAGAGTTTTAGAAAACATTTTAAAGCATATTTAACTGATGTTGATGATTACAGTGAAGGTATGGCTCTACAAATTATGAAGGATTGTGAACCTATTGAAATTTCTAATAAAGAATTACAAAGTCAATTTGGTCATCAAAATGCTTATAATTATGCTCTAAAATAGACAGAAAAAGAAATTCATCAAGCAGTTGAAGGTATGTATCATAATTTAAATACTCTTCAAAGTCGTAGTGGTAATCAACTTCCATTTACTTCTATTAACTATGGAACTTGTACTCTCCCAGAAGGAAGAATGATTACAAAAGCTCTATTAGAAGTATCTCTTGAGGGATTGGGTAAGCTACATAAAACTTCTATTTTCCCTTGCGGGATTTTCCAATGTATGAAAGGTGTCAATCGTGAACCAGGTGACCCAAATTATGATTTGTTTAAACTCGCATTACAATCCACCGCCAAAAGATTATACCCCAACTACGCGAATGTTGATTGGTCCGGGAATGCTGGATATGATATCAATGACCCACGTACCTATTTTAGTACAATGGGATGCCGAACTGCCAATGGATACGATATTAACGGTTTCGGTTAGTTGAAAGATGGCCGTGGAAATATTTGCCCAGTAACCATCATTATGCCTACCTTGGCGATGATTGCAAAAACTAGAGTAAATAATCTTCTTAGTTTTAAGGTATTGGATGAAGATAATGAAGTAAAAATTAATGAATGCATTAGAGTATTTATGAATTTGCTTGATGAAAAAATTGCTGAGGCTAAGGATCAATTAATTGAACGTTTTGACTGGATTTGTTCTCAAAGCCCTGCTTCTGCTAAGTTTATGTATGAAAATAGCCTAATGGCTGGTTATATTCCAGAAGAAGGAATTAGAAGTGCCCTTAAACATGGAACATTAGCTTTAGGTTAGTTAGGACTGGCAGAAACTCTACAAATTCTTATTGGTACTGACCATACAACTCCAGAAGGAATGGAATTAGCAAAAAAAATTGAATCCTTATTTAAACAGCGTTGTGCGGAATTTAAAGAACAGTATAAATTAAACTTTGGTGTTTATTATACTCCCGCGGAAAATCTCTGTTATACCGCAATGAAGAAATTTAAAGCTAAATACGGCGAAATTCCTAATGTAAGTGATAAAGAATTTTTTACTAATTCAATTCATGTTCCTGTATGGAAAGAAATGAGCCCATTTGATAAAATTGATATTGAGAGTCAATTAACTGGATATAGTAATGCCGGTTGTATTACTTATGTTGAGTTAGATTCTACTGTATCTAATAACTTAACTGCTCTTGAGCAAATTGTAAATTATGCTATGGATAAAGATATTCCTTATTTTGCTGTAAATGTTCCTAATGATACTTGTCTAAAGTGCGGATATACTGGCGAATTTAATGATAAATGTCCAGAATGCGGTAGTAAAGAAATCCAGCAACTTCGTCGTGTAACTGGTTATTTAACTGGTAATTATAAAACTGCATTTAATTTAGGAAAGCAAGATGAAGTTGAACATCGAGTCAAACATGTAGGAGTGATGGAATGAGATACGCTGGTATAATTAAAAATGATATTGCTGGAGCTCCTGGAGTGTGTGTCTCATTTTTCACTCAAGGATGCGCCAGACATTGCGAGGGTTGTTAGAATCCAGAAACTTGGGATTTTAATGGCGGAAAAGAATTTACTACTAATACATTAGATGATATAGTAAATGCTCTTACTGCTAATGGTATACATCGTGATTTTTGTATTATGGGAGGAGAGCCCCTTGCGCCAGAAAATCTATTCCTTGTAGATTTAATTATTGAACATATTAAAGAAGCTCTTCCTAAAACAAAAATTTTTTTATGGACTGGATATACAATGGATGAATTGGCTATGTGCAGAGAGCCACATCTAAAAAATATTGTTGATAATATTGATTGTATTATTGACGGTCCATTTAAGATTGAACAACGAGATATTACCTTACCTATGCGTGGCTCACACAATCAAAAAGTTTATTACGCTCCATTTGACTTATGGGAAAAAATGTGATATAATATAGAAAATGGAGGGTAATAAATGACTAATGGATTAAAATGTATTGGTGTAAAAACCATTGATGAATTAAAATATTCTCCTCAAGTATTTGAAAATGGTGCAGTAGCATATACTGAAGATAAAAAAGTATATTGTTATATGGATGGTAAATGGGAAGAAGTATCAAATTATGGTACTATTGATAAAGTTGATGATACTAAAGCTAACTTAAACTTAAATTTATATGATTTGAATAAATCTCTAGTACGTTCATTACCAGACCCCGATACAGATACATTAGGAGATTATCAACAAAAAATTAATAGTTATCATCGAAAGATGAATAATAATTATTATCTTATGTTATGTAGAGATTATAATTATTATACTGTATTTCATTATGAACCAACAATTATTGCTGATTCATTTGGTAAATCTATATTAGATTGCCTAGCTGATGTTGGTAAGATTAAAACATTAGACTGGAATGAAGAACAGGGCGCCATTGAAATTTGGATGTCTATCAGTGATAATATTTATATGTTCTATTTATTTGGATATGATGCAGGGGTGGTGGATTTTTCGTGAATCGTTTGTTTTGTAGTTTACAGCCATTTGATATGGTTCAACAAATTTATGCAGTAGATAATAATGGCAATATCGTAGATACATTTAGTTGTACCTTCGATGATATGGTTGAAGCCATTCCATCCTATTGCAAAAATAATAATATTAATGTAATTCATTTGTTAGGTATTACTGATTACACATTTGAAATGAAACAAAGAATGATGGAATTTTGTAAAACTAATTATGCATATGAAAATTTAAATCTAACTATTGATTGTGGAGAAGAAAAATAATGGAATACCTAGTAAGTACAACTGAAGTATATAGAGTTGATAATGAAGCCA